>JGI10216J12902_100044700_pt1 | contig 15323 bp, 10 predicted proteins | sample KanNatreferecore_FD_12902 | JGI IMG/M metagenome (IMG submission 12902)
TTGAGAAAAAAACAAAATTCTCCACCCGTCTTTCCCCAAAACTTTCCCGCTTCAGCCGTGGGCCTCTTGATTTCAAAAATTGGAAGTAATTCTCCAATTCTTCACCCCGAAGATCAATTACAATTGACTTTTTTTGTTGTCGCCACGCATCGTAAACTTTCTGCATGACGATAGGTTCATCAATAGGGAATTTCTGCATCTTCTCCATTTGGCTGCCGTCTGGCCGTGTGGCCCAGAAGTCAACGATATTTTCTTCTTCATTCACCACCCCAATGATTATTCGTTCAATGTGTTCACCCAACTGCCTGACCTGATCAAATAAAACGACGGCCGTTTCCAATAATTCATCGCTTTTCTGCATAGCCATTGTTCTTGCACGAACTCTTTCCAATGCTAATTGAATGTGCGACTCTCTCACCTGTGCTTCGGCTTTTTGCAGGTCAAGGAAGCGTTTGTAGGTAAGTCCGAACACTTTTGCAAACCTGATCATGATATTGCTTTGATCAGTTGTCAGGGACTGGGAAGAAACGACATTGAGCGCACCCTCCGGGAAATAGTATGCTGAAACGGTTTCCTGTGGATTAAATCCTTTCCTTTCAGGATATGAGAGGAATGAAGAATTGTATTCATAGAATTTCCTGACATCATCGCCAACTATTTCATACGCGAAGGAATTTTCCTTTTGCTCCCATGCTTTATAATAACCTGCCCAAAAAGGATGAGTAGTTACAGGTACTTTACCCAGGATTGTATTTACTGATTCATTGTCACTTAATTCCGATCTAGACCAGATCTCCACGGTTTTGTGAGTGGTGTCGATGATGCCAATACCTACCCTGAGAGAATCAATACCGAGAGTCTTAATTTCGTGGAAAAGGACATCAGACGCACTGACCAACTCTTCGCTTTTATGCATCGCCATGGTTCTGGCACGGACACGTTCAAGAGAAAGTTCAATTTGGGCCTCCTTAGCCTGCGTTTCTGCTTTTTGGAGGTCGAGGAAACGGGTATAGGTTTGATCAAACACTAAAGCAAATCGTTCCATGAGCTGGATGGTTTCCGATGGGCTTGGTTCAGTGGTTGAAAAAGACAAGAAACCCTTTGAAAAAAAAGCAGCATTGATTATCCAGCGATCCCCGGGACCTGTATTTTCAGGGTAGAGTGGAAGACCTGCCAACTTATTCCGATAGATATTATATTGTTGAAGGTCATTCCCGTCAATTTCCTGTACCAGTGATTTTTCGTCATTTTTCCAGGCACCGTATACTTTCTTCATCACAATAGGCTCATCAAGGTTTATCTTATGAGTCCGTTGCAGTTGACTGCCATGAACGGTTGCAGACAATTCAGCCACTGCTTCTGTTTCATTGATAATTCCAATAGAGATCTGATCTGCAGTTAATCCCAGTCCCCTAAACTGCTGAAAAAGTAAAAATGAAGTTTCGGGTAGTTCAGTACTTTTTTGCATCGCCATTGTTCTGGCACGAACTCTTTCCAATGCCAGTTGAATTTGTGATTCTTTTGCCTGTGCTTCAGCCCTCGATATATCCGTGTATCTTCGATAAGCGAGTTCAAATACATTTCTAAAGCGCCTAAGCAACAGCACCTTTTCCTCATTTATGGAACTGAAGGTCGAAATACCGATATCAGCCGTACCAACGGAGTGGAAGTAATAATACAGGGCTGAGGCCTTATCTAACCTCGGATCATCAGGTTGCCCGCAGCTTTTTCTAAATTCTTTCCATTCTTTTAATTCTTCCTCTTTAACAGTCATTTCTGCAAATGCCTCATCTGATTTTCTTATCTGTTTCAAAAATCGTTTAATAACCGGGTTATCGCTGTAAGGAATAGTTGTAATGACTCCACCGGTGAGATCAGAATAATCATAATCGATAAAATATTTCTTCTCATCATTGAATGTGTGAATAATTGCATTCCTCATCTCCCCAAAGCCTAATGTGTTCAACTCTTTATACAACACTTTACAAACATTCAGCAAGTCATCGGAATTATGCATGCCCATTGCCTGTGCGCGCACTTTTTCAAGTGAAGCCTCTATCTGTGCTTCCCTTGCCTGTGTTTCCGCCTTCTCTATATCATGGTATCGCCGGTAGGCCAGGTCAAACACATTACGGAAACGTTTAAACAAACTGATCTCACCGGGCGACAAGGGTGCATACGTAGTAACCCCCAATGCCCCTGAACCGATGGAATAAAAATAATAATGCGAAGATTTCGTTTCATCTAATTTCGGATCAGGGAGCTGGTCGGTTCTTTTCCTGTACTCACGCCATACATCCAGTTCTTTGCCTTCAAATGTCTTGGTATAGTAGGCATCGGGTGAGCCTAGCATCTTTTCTGTAAACTCCAGCACATCCGGGTGAAGCCTGTAATCGATCGTCTCTATAGAGTCCTTATCATACGGAGTAAAATACTGGTAGTTGAGATATACATGTCTTTCTTCGTAAATGATCACCGTTTGCACATTCCTGAGCTCCGTAAATCCCAGCAGTTGCAGTTGCGCGGATATCATGCGACAAACACCCAGCATGTCACCTGCCTGTTTCATACTCATGGCTACCGCTCTTACCCTTTCCAGCGATGTTTCAATTTCCAGCTCCCTGTTCTTCTCTTCCAGTTCAAAAGTCCTTCTCTTCACTGCATCACGAAGTTGGATGTTCTCCGCTTTTACCTGCTCCGTATTCAGTTGTTCTCCCTCCCCGGCTCTCGCATCGGGGAAAGACCCATGCTGGTGTATGATTTTCCATTTATTGCGGGTTTTATGGAACAGGGTGGATATCCTGCCCTGGCCGTAATAAGTCCATTGTTTATCTATTAAAACAAAGAGGTCACATAATTCATTGACCAAAACATTGTTTTCAACAGGCAGTATATCGATCTTCCTGTTCCGTAATTCTGTTTTTCCTGCTATTTGGTCGGCAGTGGATTCGTAGAAAGCAACGGCAGCCTTTTTATTGTTGAATATCTCATTTGGTGATGAGCCGAATATCCTGGCATTGTCATCGATCATAGTTGTAAAAGTCATATCTCCACCGAGATAAGCTTCCCAATAAGTGTTGTAAACTTCCAGGATTTCTTTTTCCAGTTTTTTGGTAAGCTTCATTTCTAATTTATTATCGTCACTTTCAGCTATACTACGTCCCTATTCCCCGGATTTTCATTTTCATCGCGTACCCGTCAGTCTTCTCTTAATCCTTTAATAACAATATTTCCCGTCCCGTTTTTATCACAGGGATAACCGAATTCTTTTTGCCAGGCTTTGGGATTATTGATCGTAACATAAAATTCATCCAGATATTTGATAGTGGAAGCCCTGTATTTTTCGTCCAGCAGGGCGCATGATGTATATAAATCATAAATCTCTTTTTTCAAACTGTTATATTTCGCAATCACCGGCTCAAAGGCTTTCTGATCGGGTATGCAATAGCCCCTGTATCGCCGCTCGCGTACCGATCGCAGTTGCAGTTCTTCGGCCGGAAGAGCGTAGGGCGTATTTACGATCCCTGCATGATCATAGTCATATGGTACGGTTATAGGAACAGCAGCCGAATCAGGCTGTAGCAGCTTAATGTTATGAAGATATTGCACTGACCAGTCTGTATTACCTATAAGATACTCAAAAACTGTCATAGTCAGGAAGGCATCCGTCTGTGTTTGATTGGGTTGCAGTTTCAGCTCAACTGCAATAGCATGATTTCTTTTGGCCATCTGTTTTTCCTCTTCCAGGAGTATCCCGTAAAATGAATTGACCTGTTTTTTACTCCTGGCATCTTCCAGTCTTACTTTCACCAGGCGTGCCCGAAAACTTTTAGGAGTGACCAGGTTATAGATTTTATAAACCAGCCATTCACGTATTATATATTCATCACCCTTGCAGGGCATTACCAGTTTTAATTTGCGTTGCTCCCGGAAAACAGAATTGAGCTGAGCTCCGTCTTTTCCAAACTGGATCAGCAAAGGAGGATAGGCACAATTTTCTTTCATCCTGCGGAAATGACCCCTTGTTCGCACTTGTACCGGCATTGCCATTTCAGTACTGTCGGCTTTATAGTAAGAAAGAGTCAGGGAAAAATTTTTCGGGATATCTGTTCTGTCATTAACCACATCACGCAGGTTTCCTTTCAACGTGATCTCCATCAGTTCATCTGAATCAAAGAGTCCTTTTGCAGCAGGTGATTTTTGCGCTGTCATCACCGGTTGGCCGCTTGTTACAGAAATCATGAATAAGAGGAGGATCACGCAACATAATGTGTATTGCAAACGATCAACCGGTTGTGTTTTCATGTTAGATCATTTTAAACTGGTAACTGAACTGTGAATGTCGTCCCCTCACCCTCCCTGGTTTCCACTTTAAACTCCCCTCCATGTGCTTTTACAATATCATAACTGAGTGATAATCCCAACCCTGTACCCTGCCCGGTGGGCTTGGTGGTGAAAAAAGGCTGAAAGATCTTGTCCAGCACTTTTTCAGGAATGCCGGTACCATTGTCATTGACACTGATTTCAATTTTACCAGCTTGTTTTTTTGTACTTACGTAAACCACAGGTTCGTATCCTCCTGAGGCTAGCTTTTTTTTATTCGTGACCGCATAAAACGCATTGGTAATAAGATTAAGAACAACACGGCCAATATCCTGCGGCATAATCCTGACTAACCCGATGTTTTCGTCATAGTCTGTTTTCATGGCTGCATTGAAGGTTTTGTCTTTGGCCCTTAGCCCGTGATAGGCAAGCCGGAAATATTCATCCGTCAATGCATTGATATCAGTCAGCTCTTTTACGCCACTGCTGCTGCGACTGTGTTGCAGCATCCCTTTCACAATGCCATCGGCGCGTTTACCGTGGTGTAATATTTTTTCCAGGTTTTGTTTAAGGTCACTGGCGATAGTTTTCACTTGTTCATAATTCCCTTTCCCCACTTCCTCTTTCATTTCATCCAATAATTCGCTGCTTACTTCTGAGAAATTATTGACAAAATTCAGGGGGTTTTGAATTTCATGGGCAATACCTGCGGTAAGCTGACCAAGAGAAGCCATTTTTTCAGATTGGATAAGCTGGGCCTGTGTTAATTTTAATTCTTCCAGGGAACTGGTAAGCTTCTGGGTTTTTTCATCAACGAGTTTTTTTAATTCTTCGTTCCTGGCTTTAAGTGCATTTACTGGCCAGCTTTCTCCCTCTGCTATTTCGGAAGAGGGCTCCGAAGCGTGCAGGTGAATGGCCTGCCAGCTATTACCTGTCCATTTAAAAACCACAGTTCGCCTTTTGTGGATGCTATTTACCGTACCATCCAGCGTAAACCTGGCTTCACTTAATCCAAAAACAATGGCTATGTCTTCCGACAACTTAATTTCCGGGGCCTGATATATTACCTCAATATCCTTCGGCATCTGGCCTATTTCGATTTTAAAGATGTTCTGAATATATCCCTCGACACCTTTATATACTTCATGCTTTGCTGACCCTGTCCCTATAATATCGGGAGACATGATTCGACGGAGCTCACTTTCCGCATCAGTACCCTTGTGCAAAATGGCATCCAATAGTTCCTGGTGCGTCCTGAGCAATAATTCCATCTTATTTATATCATTGGTCATCTTCGAAATTTAATTGTTCCTGGTGTCATATTGGTAACAGAACAATAAACGCAGTGCCGCTGTTTTCTTCAGTCTTTACGCTGATCTCACCGCCATGCGCTTTTATGATATCATAACTTAAAGACAGGCCTAACCCGGTACCCTGCCCGGTAGGTTTGGTTGTAAAAAAGGGCTGAAATATTTTGTCCAGAACTTTCTGGGGTATACCATTGCCGTTGTCGGTGACACTGATCTCCACTTTTCCATTTATTTTCCTGGTACCGACCGCAACAACAGGTTCATATCCTACGGGTTGTTGGATTTTTTTTTCATTTACCACATAAAAAGCATTGGTGATGAGGTTGAGGATCACACGGCCAATATCCTGGGGAATGATGTTTATTCGCCCGATACTTTCATCAAACTCTGTCTTCATTGACACTGTAATGAATTTTTCCTTGGCTCGCAGACCATGGTAGGCCAATCGCAGGTATTCGTCGGCTAACGCGTTGATGTCAGTGGGTTCTTTCTGGCCACTGCTGGACCTGGAATGCTGTAGCATACCTTTCACGATTCCATCCGCGCGCTTTCCATGATGTAATACTTTTGCCAGGTTTTGTTTTACATCATCGGCGATCGCCTTTACTTCGTCATAATTCCCTTTATCCATTTCTTCCTTCATCTCTTCCAGTAATTCGCTGCTTAGTTCCGAAAAATTATTGACGAAATTCAATGGGTTTTGAATTTCGTGGGCAATACCGGCGGTAAGCTCACCAAGTGAGGCCATTTTTTCAGCCTGGATAAGTTGGGCCTGCGCTGCCTTTAATTCTTCCAATGATTTTGTCAATGCTGCGTTGGATTCTTCTATAGCTTTTCTCTTTTGTTCCAGCTCCTGAATGGTTTCCTCCAGTAATATGGCAGTTGTTCTCTTTACTTTTTCGGTCCTGTCCAGTTTAAAAGCTGTTATCTCCAGTTCTTTATCAGCATCTTTTAAAGACTTTGAAAGGCTGGTCTTCTCTTCCGTTGTTAAGTTATCATTTTGAACTATAAAATCTAATATGAGTTTTAAATGTTGATTCACCGGATGATCATTTTTCTTTTAATACCACGCAGCAGGTGGTAAGGTTATGCATTTCCAGATTTCCACCGGTAGCCCTTGCCAGTTCAGCATTAGAAAACATCCCCACCATTGGCACATTCCAGTTTTTTCTGACCCCTTCTATTTCCATATTCATCATTGGCCCCAACGCCAGTACCCTCCCGGCGCAACTGAACACGACCAGGGCATCTGCCGTGGGCATTTTGGCAACCTTCAACTCTTCAACACCCTTGATCACTTTTTCCATTACATCAAAATCAGGTGGTAAAGAGAAACGGACTTTAGCACCCTGCGGGACTGAACCGCTGCAAAAAAAAGAGCGATCTTCCCAGTTTATCAATAATCCGGGGCGCATAACCGGATCACCGAATTCGCGTTGTAACTGCAAAGGGAAATTAACGGCAATTTCCATAGCTAATTTCGTATTATCTTCTTCCATGTTTTCAAGACCGCCATATTTTGCTGTCAGATCGAGTACCGGGATACCATCTACCGTAAATACATGGTTACCTTCGCTTTTTGTTACTGTTCTTTCGGTCCCGACTGCTTTCCATCCACAGGTAGCCTTTCCATGAATAATAATCTTATCCTCATCCAGTACCAGGGCGACAATACCCCTGTTGCTTGAATGGTTATTGGTAAAAACATATTGTTCCTGGAAAGTATAATCATCACCGGCCATTCCACCGTATACGTTCACCTGTTTACCGATTACATCTTCAAAACCAAATAGTAACTGTTCTGCATCGGTTTCCATATGGCTCGCTGAGATCAGGAATGCAGGGTTAGAAAACGATTTCTTTGCTTCCTTTGCAATTTCCCCGGCTATTACCCTGTAATTTTTTTCGGGGAAGGGAGCAAAAAGAACAGCAAAATAAGACGGGTCAATATCCAGCAACAGCATAGCAATGGATCCATTTCCTAATTCTTCATCAATAAATTCGCCATGAGTGGTAACGCCAAAAACCCTAATACCCACCTGGTCCAGTGATTTAATGATCGCAGTCCTATCCTGTTTTATCGATAAAAAAACGATCGCCAGGGTGGGCTTAAATCCATCATCCAGACAATCCTTCAATGCTGACTGGATTTCTTCCGGTGATATTCCCTTGATTGATTTTGCTTTCATGATTTTTACCTGGTTTCTAGTTTTCTTTTAATACTACAACACAAAATGTATTATTGAGAAATTCATGTTTCCCGTTTTTCGATTTGCCGAACCCGCCACCCTGAATTCCACCGGTGATTTTCCTACTATCGTTGTTGCCTTCATAAAAAACTTATTTTGAGAATTAATTCTCGATCGTACCGAGCATTACAGTTATCCCACCTGTTGCAAAATTGGAAAAGTCGGCGGATGCAGCCTGTGCTTCCGGTGAACTCATCGTCTGCTGCATTTCTTCAGGGCCAGGGAAGAAAAGCTCGGCCATCCGGTAGTATGCAGCTTTACTTCCGTCCGGACCAGAAATAAACCTGGTCAATACAAGTTTTTCAACTCCTTTCATTTTTGCCCCAATAGGAAGATGTGTTTCTGCATAGTACTTTTCAAAAGCATCCGGATCAGTTGGATGCCCAAACAGTAAAGTGGCTTTAAGCATATATTTTAGTTTTAGTTCTTGTTTTTATTGGATCCGTTTTATTTTTCCTTTAACGCCACCCAGCTGCAAGTCCCCGAATGAAATTCCGGTCTTCCTTTTATAGCCCTTCCATATTCTCCGTAAGTGAAAAATCCTGCCATCGGAGTTTTCCAGACATCTTTGAGACCCTCATTCTCTGCAGTCGCCAATGGGCCGAGTACCTGGATCCTGCCGGCACAGGAAAATATTAATAATGCTTCTGCATCTAACTGGCTTTTCATTTTCAACAGGCTCGCTTCTTCCACAATTTTTTCGACAATATCAAAATCCGGCGGCATCGAAAACCGGAGTGCAGCACCCTGCGGCATATCGAGATCACAAACTAATGCATTTTCTTCCCGGTTAATTGACATGGGTGTCCGCAAAACAGGTTCGCCTACTTCTCTTTCAAGCAGGAATGGATAATGCATGCCCAGGCTTTCCATAATATCAAAACTGCTGTCTTTCGCCATTGACTCCTTGCCCAAAAAACGGAGATACATTTCAGGCGCTGGCTGATTATCGATGGTATAGACAAAATTGCCTTTACTTTTAGTGATTGTTCGTGCAATACCCAGTGGTTTCCATCCTGAAATGGCCATTCCCTGTAAAGAAATTTTATCTTCATCCAGAACGAGTACCGCCATTCCTTTATCCGTCTCTTTACCATAAGTGAATACATAGGTTCCTGTAAAAGTACCGTCATCTCCTGCCATGCCCCCACAAACAGTTACCTGGGGTCCTAATACTTTTTCGATACTTTGAATTAATGCTTCCCCATCAAAATATTCGGCATTAATTGAAAAACCAGTGCTGCAAACAATTAAAGCAGGTCTTTCAAATTTTTGTAACGCTGATTGTGCAACTGCTGTTGCTGCCTCGCCTATTGTTCTATCACCAACTACTTCAAATAAAATGGTGTATGTATCACGGGGTAAATCGAGCAATAAAATCACTGCGGACCCTTCATCCTGGTATCCATCTATAAATTCTCCGCAGGAAGTGGCTCCTATTATATCAATGCCTTCATTATTCAATATTTCACAAACAGCTGTCCTTTCCTGTTTAATGGATATAAAAACCACGGCCAGCGTTGGTGTGAAACCGTCTGCCATGCAGTCTTTCACAGCCACTTTTATTTCTCCAGCTGATCGTCCTTTTATTGATTTGGCCTGCATAAATGAGACTTTTAGGGAGTTGGTTGAATGTAACCAATTATTGCGAAGGAAGGAGAACCGTAAATGTTGTTCCCTCTCCTTCTTTTGTCGCTACATTTATTTCCCCTCCATGTGCTTTTATGATATCATAACTCAATGATAAACCCAGGCCTGTTCCCTGCCCGGTGGGCTTGGTGGTAAAAAAAGGCTGAAAAATCTTATCCATTACTTTCTGAGGAATACCGTAACCATTATCTATAACGGTTATCTCAGCATTCCCCTGCGCCTTTTTTGTACATACTGTGACGGTTGGCTCATATTTATCGCCAAGTTGTTTCTTTTTTTCATTTACTGCATAGAAAGCATTGGTAATTAAATTTAGTGCTACCCTACCTATGTCCTGGGGAACAACCGTGATGTTCCCAATGCCTGCATCGAAGTCCGTTTTTATTTTTGCACTGAACGATTTGTCTTTTGCCCTTAAGCCGTGATAGGCCAATCGTAGGTATTCATCCGCCAGGGCATTTATATCAGTTGGTTCTCTCACGCCGCTGCTGCTGCGACTGTGCTGCAACATTCCTTTTACTATTGTATCGGCCCGCTTACCATGATGGTTTATTTTTTCCTCGTTCTCTTTGATATCTTTTGCAATAGCCCCGGCACCCGCGAGGTTGCCTTTATCCATTTCTACCTGCAATTCATCGATCAGTTCGGTATTGACTTCCGAAAAATTATTGACGAAATTCAGGGGATTTTGAATTTCGTGGGCAATTCCGGCTGTCAGTTCACCAAGCGAAGCCATTTTTTCCGATTGGATCAATTGTGCCTGGGTGGCTTTCAGGTCAGTAATCGCTTCTTCCAGTTTCTTTTTTTGTTCTTCTATTTCGCGATTCAACCTGGTAAGCTCATCATTTCGCTGCCGTATAGCATCCGCTTCTTTCCTGGATTCTTCTGCCCTGTAAGAGATCTCCAGGTTCAACACCTTTTGGTTGATCGTGTTTTTATGGAATTCCTTTTCAAGGTCAATGTGCAGATGAAGATGTTTCAGCGCCTCTTCATATTCATTTCTAAGTTTGTAAAATTCATACAAATGAAAATGTGTCTTGCTTAACAGGTCGACCGCTTTTAAGTCTTCCGCAAGAATTAGCGCGCCGGTAAGCCATTCAAGGATTTTATTGTTGTCTTTTTGTCGTAATTGGTTTGTATACACGGCAGCAAGGAATAAACGGATCTCGATTTCTCCTCTCTTATCGCCGATAGCTTTTCTTAATTCAAGACTTTCATGACAGAATTTAATTGCCTGTTCCGAATCGCCTGCCTGTGTATGAATTTCCGCCAGGTGCTGGAGGGCATTGGCCTGGCTTCTTTTATCACCAGTAATTTCACTTATTGCAAGACTTCTTGTACAATAGTCAATGGCTTTGGGATAATCACTCAGTTTAAAATAGGTGAATCCAATATTGTCCAGGCTACCGGTTTCCCCCAGCTTATCTCCCGATTCCTGCCGGTAAGCAAGTGCTTCCTGGAAATACTCCAGTGCCCGGTTATAGTCGCCATTCTCGAAATAAATGGATCCGATCACGTTGATGGGGTAAGATTGAAATAGCCTGTCATTCGTTCCCCTGTAAATCGCCAGGCTCTTATATAATGAATCAAGCGCTTTTTCAAAATTTCCAAGATATTTATAGGTCACCCCGATCTGGTAATGGTCAGTCCCTTCATTTTCCACGAACCCGTTTTGCTGACATAAGGCCAGCGCTTTGAATAAGAATTCTAATGCCAGGCCGAAATCACCCCAATTGCGTTTGATGACAGCCAGGTATTCATATACTATCGCCTCACCTCTTAAATCATTAAGTGACTCAAACAAGGATAATGATTCATTTAAGATGGGAAGGGCCTCGTCGTATTTTGAAACCCGGATATAACCAAATCCTAATGATTGGAGACCCTGCGCTAATCCCTTCTGATAATTGACAGCCCTGGCCAGTTCAACTGACTCTTTGCTAATTTCCAGGGATTTTGGTGAGTCGTTTACACGTATATCCCATGCTTCCTTGTTAAGCCGGTCGATTTTTTCTTGCAGGGATTGTATAGCATTCTCATTGCTCATGAGGTGGGAATAAAATAATTTTTGGGGGAATAGAAGTTCGGCGATGTTTTTCAGGTTTCATATCAACATTCCTTTTCCAGTACCGCCACGATCTTTTCATAAAACTCTTTCGCCCGCTCCGGTGTGCTGCCGATACAAACCACGCCTAGTTTTCCATATTGTGATAAGGCGCCGATCAGGTGGAACATGATCCCTTCCTGCGAAGTGCCGTCATAATGAAGGTCATTTACCATTGCAATGTCGATCAGGTCATGGGGGCTTAATCCTTTGTATCGTTCGCTGCGCAGGTTATCGGAGCAGAAATAATAACGGATCAGGTTCCCTTTTGAGGTATAGTACACTCCTTCGTCCTCGTGGTAAACACCATCTGTAAGAAACTGCAACATCAGGAAGGGATGCGTGGTGCCTCCTTTCCGTAAATTGATCTCGATCGGGTAGTGTTTCCATCCATCATTTTCTTTCACTGAAATAAAATCAACGGCAAACCGTCCGAGTACACCTTTTTTCTTCAAAGCCTCGGCTACTTTTTTTCCCATTTTACCCAGTTCCACACCGTATTCATTACTGGCCGGGAAATGAGCCCCGATATACACCTGGCCGCTTTCGCCGCCCAGCTCCTGGTCATGCGTGGAAATGATCTCGCATTTACCCAAAGGTGTGACACGGCATTGCACCGATGGCGATTCTTTCTGTGCGCCATCCAGGAATTCCTCCACGATGCCACCCATGCTTTCAAACTTATGAAGGAACATATCATAGGTAAGCCCTGGCGCCACCAGTTTTAAATTCGCTTCCAGGTTTTCATGGACCCAGCTTTCGGGGTCATCACTTTCATCATACCCTTTATAAGAAAATATAGCATTCCCGTCGCCGGAGAAACCATCGTTCATTTTAATAACAGCCTTTCTCAGTCCGGGAACCAGTTTTTTCAATTTACCCAGTGCTGCAATAATGTCTTCGAGGCTTTTCAGATCCTCTATCCCCCGCGGTGGATTCAGGCCGCATTCACGAAATATTTTGCGCCCATTACTTTTACTGCCCAGGTCATATAAGTCGGGATCGCACCCATAGATGGGAACCTGGAGTTTCACGGCCAGGGATCTTTCCAGCGGCGTCACATTAAAACATGACATATGGGCTTCATGATCCGGTGGTATAAAATCCCTGATCCGCTGGATCAGCCGTGGTCGCTCCAGAATTTTTTGAGTGAGTGGCCTGGAGGAAGAGTCATGGCAGCTCAGCAGCGTTAACCTCCTCAGCGCATGATAACCCGTGATACCCGGCAGCATATGAAGATAATAATCCACGATAACCGGGTCGATCGTTTGGCTGGTTAAATAAATTACATGGGTACGCGGCATCCGCAGTAACATTAGCATACAGAGCATCCGCTCTTCATAATGATTGATTCCGCTGATCTTGTTGAGAATTTCTTCGTCCATCGAAAGAGATGGAATGATGATCACCGTCCGTGGAGCCAGCTTATCAGGGAATACATGTTCAAACTGCCGGGGAAAACGGCTTTGTAATTTTTTAAATGTAATTCCTTCTGCCACCGATCCTTCTTCCGGCATCGATGTGTACCCATTGGTCCTGGTGGTTATTTTTCTCGTTTCGCTCATGTACTCGTGAACTCGTGAACTCGTGAACTTGTGAACTTGTGAACTCTCTTTACGCCTCTTCCCCTGTCCACAACGCTCCCCCGATACTGTTCCTGGCGGCGCCGGTAACGGAAGATAGTACATTATATTCCTGCCGCCAACGAAGTACGCCGATAAAAGCCATAATTAATGCCTCCTTAAAATTCACCAGCTCTTTGCCTGGTACTACTACCTTAATCATGTTTTTTTCCAGCTGTTGCTGGATGCTTTGAACAAGGAAATTATTGAACGCCCCACCCCCGGTTATGAGCATTTGCCCCGACAACCCGGGATCAGGCAGGTTGATAACTGCATTTTTTACCTGCTCGGCAATATGTTCAGTATAGGTTCTTAGCGCATCCATAGTCCCCAATCCCGAAGCCATGATCATAGGGTATATCAGCGCAGTTCCAAAATCATTGGCCAGTGATTTTGGAGAGGGTTGCCGGTAATAATCAAGGCCATTTAATTTTTCAAGTAGGTCCTGATTGATTTTTCCCTTAGCTGCCATCTCTCCTCCATCATCATACTCGCGGCCAGCCTGGGCTGCGAGCAAATTCAATACGCGGTTGGCGGGACAGACATCGTATGCTATATACTCACTCCCGTTCAATGAAATATTGGCAATGCCACCAATATTTAAGAACATATCATAGTCGCGTAATAAAAGTTTTTCCCCGATCGGTACGATTGGAGCGCCCTGTCCGCCCAGGGCAACATCCAGCGCGCGCAGGTCGGTTACAACCGGTAGCCCGGTTTCGGCAGCGATAGCGGCGCCATCCCCTAATTGAGCTGTCATATTTTTTGCCGGCAGGTGAAAAGTAGTATGCCCGTGTGAACTCACCAGCGCAATTTTATATTGTAACTGGTTTGATTCGATAAATTGGCTGACGGCCTGACCGATGTAATGACCATATTCAGCATGTAATAACTGGTAATCCCTTGCAGGAAGATCAGTAGCGGTTTTTAATCGCTCTGCCCATTCGGGCGGATAGGGCGAACAGGCTGTTTTTAGAATGGTATAGCTCCATTTACCCGCTTGTTCCTGGAATTCGACGCATGCAATGTCCAATCCATCGAGTGAACTCCCACTCATTAAGCCAATTGCGCGGTAAACCATTGAGAGAATTTTAGATTTTAAATTGCAGATTTTAGATTTAGATTTGTCCAAATGTAAGTCTTTTCAAAACTCAGGATCTTCATTCAAATCCGAAATCTGCAATCTAAAATCTGCAATTGAAATGATCGTAAACCTTAGCCAGCAACATTCGCTCATCAGCAATTGGGTTGGTGAGTTAAGGGATGTTTCGATCCAGACAGACCGCATGCGTTTCCGTCGCAACCTCGAACGTATCGGTGAAGTTGCGGCCTATGAGATCAGTAAGGTGCTCCCTTTTTATGAGACGGAGATTCAAACGCCACTCGGGATTGCCGAGCATAAAATGCTGAAGGAACAACCCGTGTTAGCTACCATCCTGCGTGCCGGACTTCCGCTTCACCAGGGTTTGCTGAATTATTTTGACAAAGCTGATAACGCATTTATATCCGCTTACCGGAAACATAATAAAGATGGAAGCTTCGAAATAAGTCTTGATTATGTCTCCTGTCCCGAACTGGAGAACAGGGTCATAATTATTTCCGACCCTATGCTGGCGACGGGTTCCTCACTTGTAAAGACAATACATTTCTTAAAAGAGGAAGGAAGACCCCGCGAAATCCATATTGTTGTTGCTATAGCCTGTACCGTAGGTATCGAGTATGTGAAGAGAGAAGAGCCGGGCCTTACTATCTGGTGCGGAGATATCGATGATGAACTGACGGCCAAAGGGTATATTGTCCCGGGATTGGGTGATGCAGGGGACCTTGCCTTTGGGACAAAGGTGCAGATGTAAAGCAGCTATGAGCTGCTAGCTGTAAGCTTAGAACCTGAAAGTGGAAAATTGTATAACGTAGCGGTCGTATAAGAAATAAGTAAGGAAACCCTCCTAAGCGACATTACAGGATTTACTTTCAGAGCTTTAGGGCACAAACTCATAGTTCACAACTCACCGCTCCAAGCTGTTTCAAAAGCAGCAATATTTTCCTTTTACAGGTCTATAATTTT
>JGI10216J12902_100898680_pt1 | contig 15305 bp, 14 predicted proteins | sample KanNatreferecore_FD_12902 | JGI IMG/M metagenome (IMG submission 12902)
GTATGACGGAAATGGCGCGGTAATGATCTCGTAGACACCGACACCGGTGCGTGCGAGAGATTTGTTAAAGCCGCGAACGAAACCCACGCTATAAGACATTTCCGGACTGTCCAGCAACGCGGTTTGCTCCATCGAGAGCCGGATCTCGCCCATTCGCGTGAACTCGGTGACGTTTCGGACGCCGCGGCCGAATTTGGCTTCCGTGTTGGCGCAGCCGGTTCCGAGGAAAGCCACTCCCACAGCCGCTGCGAGCAGGAAAAGAGATTTACGCATAGGTGGTTGTCTTTGTTTCCAGAAGGTTATCGCATCCGGACGGGTTGTAAAGCGGGATTTCCAACTCAACTCGCCTCCTTCGAGCTGCTGGCTGCCATGCTCAATTCAGCGCTTTTTTTTTGCCGCTCCCAATGGGCCGAAATCAGAATGCAGATTTCCATCAGGACCTGAACCGGGATGACCATGAAAAACGTGCTGATGAAATCAGGTGTAATGAATGCGCATAAAACCAGATTGATCACGAAGAAATACCGCCGGCCCTTCACCATCCATTCGTGAGGGACAACCCCAAGCCTCACCAGGGTCAGCAGGATCACAGGAAACTCGAAACTGACTCCCATACCCATCATGAACATAATGACGAACTGGAAGTACTCCTCCGCGCGCCAGATGCTGGTGGCGATTCCGAGCCAGTGGTTATACGCGACCAGGCCCTTGAGGGAGATGCCGAGAACCAGGAAATAACACAACATCACTCCCGCCATGAAGAGCCCGCCGCCAATCATCAAGGCCCGGCGAAAGTATTTTTTCTCCAGCGGCTTGAGCGCCGGCATCACGAAGGCGCTGACGAACCCCAGGATGAGGGGCAAAGCGATGGTAATCCCTCCCCAGAGGGCGATCTTCATCGTAGCGCCAACACCTCCCAGGGGGCCTAACCACTCCAATTTGATGTTGGTCTTCGAATTAAGAAGCGGCCAGGTCAGGAACTCAATGATCTGCGGCGCCGCCACCATGCACACCGCCATGCTGACGAGGAGCGCGGTAACGCACTTGATGAGGACCCAACGGAGGTCTTCGAGGTGTTCGAGAAAGGTCTTTACCGGTCCCCCTTCGTCCTCTTCCGGATCGGGACGGGATTCATCTGGCTCTGTTGCCATGTCCGCAGCCGGGGAAACGATCAGACTTTGTGCTCAGGGGCCGATTGAGGAAGAGTAGCGGCCGGTGTGGACGGGGTGGTTTCCGAAATCTTCTTCTGCGGAGGAGGAGGGGGCGGCTCGGCATCCATCGCGCTTTGGATCTCGTCCGTCACTTCCCGCGTGGATTTCTTGAATTCCCTGATCCCCTGCCCCAACCCGCGCGCCAGTTCCGGCAGTTTCTTCGCGCCAAACAGCACGAGCACAACCGCCAGAATGAGGACGATCTCCCATCCGTTAAGCATGCCCAAAAACATCGTATTCATAACCATCTCTTTCGCGTTGCGCCGCTAACTTTGTTCGGAACCGTCGCGAACGGATTTCCTGAACTCGCGGATGCCCTCGCCCAGCCCTCGCGCCAGCGCCGGCAGCTTCCTCGCCCCGAACAGAACGATCACAACCGCCAGGATCAAAACGATCTCCCAACCGTTAAGAAACGCGAACAAGTTAGCTTGCATAAGATAATCTTTCGTTTTGGACACTAAGCCAGGGCGGCCCCTTAGTAAAGCGGCAAAAACCGGACGGCTGCCCGGGGGCGCATCTCAACATTTTGCAGCCGTGCAGATATTCGAGTCTTTCCTTCCCCCTCACCCCAACCCTCTCCCTCGGGGATAGGGAGCGACCAAGCCCGGCCTTCTGCTGGCGAGCGTCTTTGGTTCTCGAACGCTTCCTTCGGCTGTTCCCTCTCCCCAGGGGAGAGGGTTAGGGTGGGAAACGCGACACACTCACAGGCAGAGTTGCAATAAAGTGAGTTGCGCCCCTGCGGGATACGAAGTGTCAATGACGGAGGGAGTTTTACTGCTTTGGCCTCAGAACGACGAATTCCCCGCGGCGATTCTTCGACCAGGCGGCTTCGTCGTTACCCGGGTCGGCCGGGCGATCCTCCCCGTAGCTGATGGTCACAACGCGGTCTCCCTCAATGCCGAGGTTGGCCAGGTATTCGCGAAGTGCCAACGCACGTCGATCACCAAGGGAAAGGTTGTATTGCTCCGTGCCGCGCTGGTCGCAATGGCCCTCCACCAGCACCCCCACGCCGGGATTACCTTTCAGGTAGCTGGCGACCGCTTCGACCTTGCTCGTTTCGCTCGATTTAACGGCGGATCGATCGTAGTCAAAATGGACGGTGTAGGAGGCCAGAGGGCCGCGGTCCTGCTCGTCAGTTGCCGGATCGAAGCGGCGATTCTGGCCCAAAACATCGCCGGCTCCGGTTAGCGGGGTGGCTTTGGCGGTTTCATCGCCAGGGCCGCGGGCACCGACTGTCTCCGTTGGAAACGTGTCCGTGCCGGTGAGACCCGCTCCTCTCCCCGGTATGGGGGTCGGCCCTTTAACCTTCTTTTTGCAGCCAGCGGCGCCAAGCGTGAGGATGAGAGCAACAGTGAAAAGATTGAACCAATAGATCGAACGTTTCATGATTGTTAAGTAAGGAAGTTTAGGACCGGGTTCAACAAAACGCACACTTTGGGAGAGCCTCCAGGCCGGGTGGCCACGATGTTTGGAGGAACGGCAGTGCGCCGTCTCTCGCCCAAAAATGTATTTTGAAAACACTTCTAATATTTTGCCCAACTCGGCTGCGAACAGCTTCCTGAAACTTGGCGAACATCCTTTACGCGTTTGGAGGGCACGTCAAGCAAAGACACCACACGTTTGCCGCCGGCCCGTCGCGTGAAGGCCACCGTGCGGGAATTGGGCGCCCACGACGGGTCTTCGCCCGCCACCAACGATGTTGCTCTTCCTCCCCCGGCCGGCACGGTGCAAATCTGAAAGCCGCCCATGTTCGCAGTGAAAATAATCGTCTTTCCGTCCGGCGACCAGTCCGGCTCGGTGCAGTTGATGGCGCCGGCCGTGAGCAAACGCCGCTTGCCACCGCCGTCGGCTCCGATCACATACAAGGCCGCCCGACCGCTTTCTCGCGACGTGTAGCAAATCGTCCGTCCATCCGGCGACCAGCAGGATGAAGACTCGTCCTCCTTGGTGCGGGTGAGTTGCTTCAAATTAGTCGAGTCCACGCCGGAAACATAAACGTCTGGACTGCCACCCTTGCTCAGGATCATCGCCACGCGCTGTCCGTCAGGCGACACGGCGGCTCCGGCGTTCAGGCCCGGATACCGCGCAAACGGGCGTCGCGTCGCGGCGTGAAGGTCATGCACGTAGATGTCCGGGTTGCCGGCTCTATAGGACGTATAAAAAATCAACCCCCGACCGGGCCCCCACGCCGGATCACGCGTGATGGTATTATCCTGCGTCAGGGCGACGGCGCCGTGACCGTCGTAATCCGCCATGTAGATTTCACTGTTCTGGCCCGTGTCCACTTTGAAAGCGATTTTGGTGCGGGCGATGCCTTTTCGAGGTGGATTGGCCAGTTTTTCCACGATTTCGTCCGCGAATGCGTGCGCCTGAGTGCGCGGCGTGCCTCCGGTGTATTCTTTGGCGATGAGTGAGGCTTTGTTGATCCGGTCCGTCACGCGCCCCACGAGGCTCGACGAGTTGTTGCCGCTGATCAAATACTGAGCTTTATCCGCGCTGATGATTTCGAATCCCTGGATTTCCAGGTCGAATCGCAAGGCGGAGAGTACCTCACCCGTGTAGCCTTCCAGCGCGACAGGTATGAATTTGGTCAGTTTATCTCGATCGATATCAACCTCCTCCTGGGCCGAATTCACGCCCGCTGGAGGGGCCAGCAGCAACAGAGCAACGATTGCGGGTTTATATTTCATCCGGTGAGGCGTTTTGCTTTCAGGTTAAAATTGATGATGAACGTGCGTTCGCGTTCCTTCGCTCCCTCGGGAAATGGAGGGAGCTGGCGAACACGATCCAGTGCGTGCTGAACGGACTTATCGAGGGCGAGAATGCCGGACCGGCCGGTAATAGAGTCCGAAATGATAGAGCCGTCTCGGGCGACCACAACCTTGACCTTGACCGACGCCGCATTGTCACTCACCTCATCGGGATCAATCCAGGCGTGATCGTAAATGCTCTTGATAACCTGTGCGTAGTTGGCATACGCCTCGCCGCCACCACGCCCGGGCATTTCAATCGTTGTGCCTGATGAGAGATTCTCATTGAGCGATTTAAGAGAGCCGCTAAGTCGCGCGTCTATCTGTTTCGCGGTTCGCTGACGCGCGTCGGCCAACTCACGCTCCCGGGAGCGCGCTTCTTCTTTCTCGCGCTTGGCTTTGTCCTCCGCCAAATCCTTGGGCTTGAGCGTCGTGATCTTGTCGCTGACTTTGATCTCCTGCTTTGGTTTCTCTGTCAGGATCTTCGGCGTCTCCGCTTTGACCGTCACAGGCGTCGGCTCGGGTTTGGTCGGCTTTGCCTCCGGCGGCGGCTTGCTTTCGACCCTTGGCTTAGGTGTTACTGTTTCTGGTTGAGGAGGTTGTGGTGTTGGCTGGGGTTCCTTGATTTGTTGAGCAGGCGTGGCTGGAGGTGGCGGTTGGGCGTTTGGGTTGCCGCCGCCAGAAAACAACGCGTCGGTCAACCTGGACGGAATCACATCCAGCATCGGCAGATCGTTGGACACTTTTTTCGACGACAGAAACGCCGGCCCGACGAGCAGGATCACCAGCAACAGCGAATGCATCGCCATGGAGGCAACCAGACATTTTTTCTGCAGCCGGTTCATTTCCTGTCGCGCGGTTCGGAACGTAGGGAGACGGTGATGCCGTGATTGGCGCACATGTCCGTGACCTGGTAAACCATGTCCCACGGCGTCGTCCGGTCCGCCCGGATGAAGATGGACAGGTTCGGATTGGCTTGATGTTCTCGAACCAGGCGCTGTTCGATCTGCGGCAACGTCAGGCGCTGCCGGTCCATCACATAAAATCCCTGCGCGTTGACTTCGAGCGTCCGAAAGTCCTCCCTCTTCAAAGGCCGGTCCGGCTTGCCGCCCTTGGGCAGCTTCATTTCCAGTCCCTGCTCCAGCAACGGCGTGGTGATGACGAAGATGATCAACAGCACGAACGCCAGGTCGAGCAGGGGTGTGATGTTAATGTCGCTCAACGTCACCAGCGGATTGCGTTGTGAAAAGCGGCGCATGGTTTCTTAACGGGCTGTTAGGCGAATGTCGAACGTTCGAGACCGTTGGTTTCTTCGTCCTTGAGGTATTCGGTCTCCATCTTCGAGACGAGTTCCTGGGCGAAGTTGTCCAGTTCGACCGTCAGGACGCGCAGGGTATGCACCAGCCAGTTGTAACCGAACATCGAGGGGATCGCGACCAATAGTCCGGCCACCGTGGTGACCAGGGCGGCCGCGACGCCGGGCGCCATGGCCGCCAGCGTGGCCTGCCCTTGCATCGCGACGTAACTGAATGAACTCATCACGCCCCAGACCGTCCCCAGCAACCCCAGAAAAGGCGCGCCACTCACCGCGATTGCCAGCAGGATCAGGCCCGATTCAAGCTTTAATGCCTGTTGCGCCACCGCCCGTTCCAGCGTTCGTTTGACGTGTTCCATCGCCTTGAGGGAAATCCACGGCCGGCGGTTGTCGCCCCCCGCGCCCTTGAGGCGCGCGTCCAATTCCAGGCAGCCCTGCTGATAGACGGCAAACAGGGGACAACCCTCCACCTGGACTCTCCGATCGAAAACGGCGAGCACGTTGTTCTGGGCGCGAAACTCGGCGTCAAAGAGTTGATTCAACCTCTTCGCACGGCGCATCTGCATCGCCTTTGAAGCCATCACCGACCAGGCAAAGATCGAGAAAATCATCAGGACGATGATGATCGCCTTGCCCTCCGGCGTCGCCTTGTTCCAGACGAAGACGAGTTCGATCTCGGATTTTGCCAACATGTAAAAAGGCAAGTTCATTTAACAATCAACGGCTCGGAAAACGGCTCAACTGGACAAAAAAGGGTTTAACGTCCTGACCCAAAATGGTCAAAAGCTTTTGGAACAATTCGAGTGGCTCCGTGACGACCGCGTTCAAAAAGAAGCGCTGGAATTCCGACTCACTCTCTGTTGACCGGAGCGCTCATCTCATCATTCAAACTTAGTTCGAACTTTCGTGAAGTATTTAATGCCCGGGGCGAATCCAAAAATCTTAGAGAATTTGACCGCCCTCACCCTGACCCTCTCCCCCAAGAGGGAACTCCCTTCGGCCACGCTGGGACGAATCACGGGATGGTGCGGTTGTCCAAGACGCTCGAAAGCCTCCCCCTCTCCCCGGGGGAGAGGGCCGGGGAGACGATGCCCGGTCTTCTACTGGCGAACGTCTTGGGTCCTCGGACGCCGCTTCGGCTGTTCCCTCTCCTTGGGGGGCGCCCTGACTGTCGCGCTTTTCGGCCATTCGTCTTGTCCGTCTCGCTCGCCTTTGTTAGCGTCGGACCCCAACACATGAGTCCGCCCGACACGGCCCCGAAGCCTGCGTTGCGTCCCGCGCTTCGTCTCCAGGAAGGCGGACTGCTCGTCGTGATTGTTGTCCTCGGCCTGTTGCTCGCCTTCTTTGGCGGCACCGTCAAGAGGGCTGAATTTCGGGAGAATGCCGCCGGTGAGACGGAGCGGGTAATGGTGGAGAAAAACAAGTTTCTCAACGCCCGAAACCTGATCAACCTGGCCAAGGATACCAGTTTCATCGCCATCATGGCGGTCGGAATGACCTTCGTGATCGTCTCGGGCGGAATCGACCTGTCGGTGGGCGCCATCTATGCGCTCGCCTCGGTATTCGGCGCGCTGGTCTTCCATTACTACGGGCCGGAAGGACCGGCGGCAGGCTCCGGGATGACGGGCGCCGTTTTGGGCACCCTTGCTTGCATTGGCGCCGCCACGATTTGCGGGCTATTAAACGGAAGCATGATCGTCGTTCTGCGGGTTCACCCGTTCATCATCACCCTTGGCATGATGGCGATCCTGCGAGGTGTTGCCTTCGTCCTCACCAAAGGCCAGAGCATCGGGTCGTTTCCTGCCGCCTTCCGGGATGTTGTGGCCAACCCCACGCTTCCGGGGTCGGACGGTCGAGTGTCATTGGCGGTTGGAGGCGTGTCGATGGTCCCGTTGATGGTAATGGTGCTGGTGACTGTTCTGGGCGGGATTTACTTGTCCCGCATGGCCGCCGGCCGGCGCATCTACGCGATAGGCGGCAACGAGCTGGCCAGCCGTTACAGCGGCGTGCGAGTCGGGCTTGTAAAGCTGAGCGTCTATGTGATCTCCGGACTGACGGCCGGCCTCGCGGCCTTGCTGGCACTCGGTTACTACGGCAGTGCTTCGTCCGGAGACGGCCAGGGCTACGAGTTGAACGTCATCGCCGCCGCGGTTGTGGGTGGAGCCAGTCTTTCGGGGGGCAAAGGCTCGGCGTTGGGCGCCCTATTGGGCGCGCTGGTCATCCAGATGATCAGCACCGGCATCGTCATCCTCGGCATCGACCAAAACTACAGCCAGATCATCATCGGCGCGGTGGTCATCCTGGCCGTCGTGCTGGACCAATTGAACTCGTGGCTCGCAAAACGCCGGCTTGTCGCACGAACCGGGGCCAACTAAACTTCGCCAAGTCACCTATGAAAATGCTCAAATTGACCCTGATCGCGGCCTTAGTCCTCCCCTTCCTCAACGCCACACCAGCCCAGGCACAAAAGAAATCCTACACCATCGGCCTCGTCGCCAAGTCCCAGGGCAACCCCGTCTTTCAGGCGGCCCGCGTCGGCGCCAACGACGCCGCCCGCGACCTGGGCAAGAAACATGGCGTCGAGATCAAGATCGACTGGCGCACGCCGAACGAGGAAGACGCCCAAAAGCAGGCCGAGGCCATTGAGCAACTCGCCATTAGCGGCGCCGACGGCATCGCTGTCAGTTGTTCGGATGCCAACAAACTCACCGACGCCATCAATTCCGCGGTGAAGAGCGGGGTGCCGGTGGCGACCTTCGATTCTGACGCGCCGGCCAGCAAACGCTTCGTCACTTACGCCATCGACGATGTTCAATGCGGTGAACGCGTCCTGGAGGAGCTGGCAAAGACCATGGGCGGTAAAGGGCTGGTGGCCATACTGGCCGGCAACCAGAACGCGCCTAACCTGCAGAAGCGGGTGCAAGGTGTGAAGAACGCCGCCAAGAAGTTTCCCGGCATCACCATCCGCGACACCTTTTATCACAAGGAAACTCCGCAGGACGCCGCCGCCAAGGTCGAGCAGGTCATGCAGGCCAATCCGGACATCACCGGCTGGGCGATGGTGGGCGGCTGGCCGTTGTTCACCGATAACGCCCTGAAGTGGCAGCCCGGCACTGTCAAGTGCGTCTCGGTCGATGCGCTCCCGCCGCAGCTCGCGTATCTTCGCAGCGGTCACGTTCAACTTTTGCTGGCACAACAGGTCTATGAATGGGGCTATCGCTCGGTCGAGCACCTCATCAACAAGGTCCACCTCAAGAAAGACCCGGCCAACGTCAAAGACGTGAGTTCGCTGGTTCCAGTGACCAAAGAGAACGCCGATGAGTTCGCGAAGAACTGGGAGAAGTGGCTGCCGAAGTAGCCTGCTTATATGGAACTATTCAGTCGGAGACGACGCTCGCCCTCACCCCAACCCTCTCCCCCGGGGAGAGGGAGAAGCTCTCGAACGTCTTGCCTTACCTCACCATTCCATGATTCGTCCCAGCGTGGTCGAAGTGCTTTCCCTCTCCGGGGGGAGAGGGTTAGGGTGAGGGCGAGCCAATTCTCTAACTGCATCGTTACGGTGGGGGAAAGGGATGGGGTGAGGGGGCGCGGTTCATAAGCCAGGAAGTATGCTTTGCCGCTTCGCCACGCACGCGAACATATCCGAGACCGGACCTCCGTTGATCACTCGATGGCTGTTTTCGCTTTTGATTCTCCTGGTGGGTTCTGGCACTGGTTGGGGAGTGGAAATCATCGCCCATCGCGGCGCCTCCTACGACGCGCCGGAAAATACCCTCGCCGCCGTCAAATTGGGCTGGGAACAGGCCAAAGACGGCGTCGAAATCGATATCCATTTGTCCAGGGACGGGAAGATCGTCGTCATTCACGATTCCGACACCAAACGCATCGCGGGCGTGGACAGGAGAGTCGTCGATCAGACCTTGTCCGAGTTGCGCGCCCTGGACGCAGGAAAATGGAAAGGCAATCCGTGGATCGACGAAAGGATTCCCACACTTGAAGAAGTGCTCGCGACTGTCCCCGATGGCAAGCGGCTCTTCATCGAAATCAAATGCGGACCGGAAGTCCTGCCGGAGCTGAAACGCCTGATCGAAGCCAGTCGCAAAAAACCGGAACAACTCGTCATCATCGCGTTCAGCTACGAGGTCGCGAAGCGCGCCAAGGCCGATCTGCCCGCCCTCCGGACTTACTGGCTCTACGATTGGAAGAAGGACAAGGACACCGGCGCGGAGTTTACGCCCGACGAAATAATTGCGAAGGCCACGGCGGCCGGCGTGGACGGCATTGATGTCAGCTTCAAAGGGCCGGTTGACGCCGCGTTCGTTCGGAAGGCCAAGTCGGCGGGCCTCAAGGTTTATGTCTGGACCGTGGATGATCCGGACGTGGCGAAAGAACTGGTTGCCGCCGGGGTGGACGGCATTACGACGAACCGGCCGCGTTGGCTGCACGAGAGGCTTGATCGAGCCCGCTAAACACGCCAAACACGGTTACTTTCGCGTCATTTCGCGTATTTCGCGGGCAAACAAGATGCCTTTCTTAATTTTTAGCGGTATCACAAAACGTTTCCCTGGCGTGCTCGCATTGGACCGCGTGAGTTACGAAGTCGAGCGCGGCAGTTGCCATGCGCTCATCGGCGAAAACGGCGCCGGCAAAAGCACCCTCGGGAAAATCCTCGCCGGCGTTTACACGGCTGACGAAGGCGAGATCTGCCTCGACGGCAAGCCGGTTCATCCCGCAAATCCGCTCGTCGCACGGCAACTGGGTATTGCCATGGTCCATCAGGAACTCGCCTTCTGCCCGAACCTCACTGTTGCCGAAAACCTTTGCCTGGGCGACCTGCCGCGCCGGGCCGGCTGGGTTGACCGGGCAACCATGCGCCAGCGCGCGCGAGGCATGTTGCGCGAGATCGAGGCGGACATCGATGTGGACCGTCCCATCGGCGAGCTTTCCACGGGCCAGGAACAGATTGTCCAGATCGCCGCCGCCGTCGGCACGAACGCGCGGGTCATCGTCATGGACGAACCGACCAGTTCATTGTCCGCGCATGAAAGCGAGCATCTCTTTCACTTGCTGGCGCACCTGAAGGAACGCGGCATCACAGTCATCTACGTTTCGCATCGCATGGAGGAAGTCTTCCGGCTCTGCGATTCAGTCACCGTGCTGAGGGATGGCCGCCACGTTGTGACCGAGACCATCCGCGAAACCAATCCGGACCGGGTCATCCACCAGATGATTGGCCGCGAAGTCGTGTCTCATACGCCTCAACACCTCTCCCGCGACCTGGGGCCGGACCTCCTGCGAGTTGAAAACCTCATCTCTGTCGGCAAGTTTAGAAATGTCAGCATCAGCCTGCGTGCCGGCGAGGTGCTCGGGCTGGCCGGATTGGTTGGCGCCGGCCGGAGCGAAGTGGCCCAGGCCGTCTTTGGCCTCGACCCGGAGGCAACGGGAAAGGTGTTTGTCCGCGGCAAAGAGCTTCCGCTGGGCTCCGTCAGCGAAGCTCTTGCGGCGGGAATCGGCCTGCTGCCCGAAGATCGCAAGCGACTCGGACTCGTCCTTACGATGAACTGCCGCGAAAACACTTCGCTGGCGACGCTGAAACGGCTGGCGCGGGTTGGCTGGGTGCGCCGGCGCGAGGAACGTTCCCTCGTCCAGCGCTACGCGAATCGACTTCGCGTCAAAACGCCGTCCATCGATGCGCCCATCGCCGGCCTCAGTGGCGGCAATCAACAGAAAATCGCGCTGGCCAAATGGCTCGCCCGCGAATGTGACATCCTGATCGTGGACGAACCGACCCGCGGCATCGATGTCGGCGCCAAGGCGGAAATTCACCAATTGCTTGACGAACTGGCCTGCCAGGGGATGGCGTTGCTGGTCATTTCGTCGGAGCTGCCCGAAGTGATGAACCTGAGCCGGCGCATTCTGGTCATGCGCCAGGGCGAGGTTGCCGGTGAACTGCAGCGCGCGGAGTTTTCGCAAACGAACCTGATGCGGCTGATGGCGGGCGTGGAAGCAAGGGCGGCTTAGTTAGCTTACGAAGCAGCCTTGTCGTGCCCCTCCCCGCCCGACGGGTGATTGCGGTAGCTCGCCACGACCCATTCGCTCAGGACTTTGTCGGGATTTTCCACCGAGTCCACGTCCACCGTGAATTCCTTCCGTCCCGTGTTCTGCGCGATCAGTTTCAACCCGAATTGATAGTCCTTGAACCGCTCGGCGCACAAATCCCGAACCGGCCTGCCCGACTCCAGCGCCTCGACCACGAGCGCGTCCGCCGCCGCCTCCGTAAAGGTCAGCTTCAACGCGTGCGTTTCCTGGAAACGCTGTCCGAACTCCTGCACCAGTTGCCGCATCACCACGCGCTCTTCCTTCTCGTGTTCCGCCAGCAGTTTCTGGAGTTCGACCGGTGGATTATCGACGAGCTCTCTGGTCACGACGAAGCGTTTCACCTGCGTGGACGGCAGCTCAAACTTCAAATCGCGGAATACGTGCTCGCAAACCGTCATCAACCCACGCGCCCCGGTTTTTTCCTCGGCCGCCTCTTCGGCGATTCGCCGCAGACCGTCATCGCGGAACAGGACCTCGATCCCGTACGCCGCGAACGACTGCTCGTACTGGCGGATGATGCTGCCTTCAGATGTCTTCAGAATCTGAAACAGGTCATCGACAGTGAGCTGCTGGCAAACCACTCGCACCGGCAACCGGCCGATGAACTCCGGCTCGAAACCGAACTCGATGAAATCCCGCGTCGCCGCCTCGGAGAAAACGCGGTTCTCGTCAACGGCCGCCTTGGGCGAGGCGGCAAAGCCGATGGTTGCCTCGCGCAGACGTTTCTGGATGATCTTCTCGAGGCCGCCGAAAGCGCCGCTGACGACGAAGAGAATATGTTTGGTGTTGATCGTGGCGGGTTGTTTTTTGCCGCGCCCCTGCGTCATTTCCATCATCGCCTGAATCTGGCCGGCAATGTCGTTCGGCGCACGGGTCGGCACTTCGGTTTCCTCCATCAACTTGAGCAGATTCGTTTGCACGCCGCGGCCGCTGACATCGCGCCCCGTCATGTTTGGCGCCGCCGCGATCTTGTCGATCTCGTCGATGTAAATGATGCCATATTGCGCGCGCGTCACGTCGCCATCCGCGCGCCGCACCAGGTCCCGGACAAGGTCTTCGACATCGCCGCCGACATAACCTGTTTCGGAGAATTTCGTGGCGTCCGCCTTCACGAACGGCACGCCGATCAGATCAGCCATGCTGCGGATGAGATACGTTTTGCCCACGCCGGTCGGACCAATGAGGATAAGGTTTTGCTTGGCGTAGTTCGGCTGGTCCTTCCGCTCCATCGCCATTCGCACATGATGATAGTGGTCGCACAGCGCCACGCTCAGGACTTTCTTGGCCTCGTCCTGTTTGATCACAAAGCGATCGAGGTAGTCCTTCACGTCGCGTGGTTTGTAATCGAACTTGAAGTCCTCTTCCTCCCCGGTTTCGCCCTCCGGGTTCTGCGGCGTATCGGACGTGTCGGGCCGGGGCGTGAACCCGGACACTGCGCCACCGGGAAAATGCTGGCGCATGAACTCCTGCAAACGGCGTTGAAACTCCTCCGGTGGAGGCGGCCCGTTGAAAGGTTTATTTTGCATGATGAACCAAAGACAATTGCTGCGTAACAAAGTTCAGGAATCGTCGGGAGTCAAATAGTTTCCCGCATTCTCACGGAGCGCGAGATACGTCCGTCCATTCGTGAGCCCTCAACTCCTCGTCGTGAATCCTCATCTGCGACGCTTCTTCGCGCGCGCGGCTGGTGCCTTGGACGGCGCCTTTCGTTTTCCCCGGGTGGGCCTGCTGGCCGTCGGCGGCTTAGAAACGGACGAAACCACCGCCTCGGGCGCCGTGGCATTGTGGATGGACTGCCGCAATTGATCCAGTTTCTTGTCCACCTCTACACTGGCGCGTTTAACCGTTTTCTGCGTGGCATTGACGGCATCCGCCAGCAACCCGCAGCCCTGGCGGACGCGATTGGCGTAACTGCCGTCCTGCAATTCGATCCCTTTCGATTTCAGGAAACCGCGCAAGTTTTGGTACAGTTCGTTTCTGTCGATTTGTTTCATAATTGCCTCGTGCTATTGCCCGTGAATCTAGCATGGCCGCCTGAAGTGACAATTACAGCGCTTCCAAAGGTTTGTAGGAGGCAGTGGAGCCAGGTCGGCTCGAGCACCGGGCAAACGGGAAGGAGGCCCGTGAAAACCTGCTCCTTCTATGGTCCGTTGAGGATCATGAATCGCCGTCAAGTTTCGAGCTGGAAAACAGTCATGCTCAGCGGCGGCAGGGTAAACTCCGCGGAAAACGGTTGGCTGGGGACCTGATAGTTCTCCGCCGTCACTCCGCCGAGGTTGCCCTGATTGCCGCCCCCGTAGATCTCGGCGTCACTGTTCAACACTTCGCGCCAAAATCCAATCTCCGGCAGGCCGATGCGATAATTGCGGCGGACCACCGGCGTCAGGTTCATCACCACCAGCAACCTGCTCAAAAGATCTTTGGTTTGACGGACGAAGGAAAGCACGCTGGCTTCGTTGTCCGAACAGTCCACCCAATAGAAACCCTCGTTGTCGTAGTCGCATTCCCACAGCGCCCGGCTGGTGCGGTAAAGCTGGTTCAGGTCCTCGACGAACCGCTGCACGCCACGGTGGTACGGCCCGGCGTCCAGCAGCCACCAGTCGAGTTCGGAATTGGCGTTCCATTCGGCGGTCTGGCCAAACTCGCAGCCCATAAAGAGCAGTTTCTTGCCGGGGAAAAGCCATTGGTAAGCCAGCAACGCGCGCAGGTTTGCGAAGGCTTGCCAATCGTCACCCGGCATGCGCGTCCGCAATGAGCCCTTTCCATGCACCACTTCGTCGTGCGATAATGGAAGGACGAAGTTTTCGTGATGGTGATAGAGCATCGCGAAGGTGAGGTCGTTCTGGTGGTACCTTCGATAGATGGGCTCGCGTTTGAAATAGTTGAGCGTGTCGTGCATCCAGCCCATGTTCCACTTGAGCGTGAAGCCCAGGCCGCCGAGGTAGGGCGGCCGCGTCACCAACGGCCAGGCGGTTGACTCTTCCGCGATGGTTGTCACGCCCGGGTATTCAGTGTGGACGAGATAATTGAAGTGCCGCAGGAACTCGACGGCCTCCAGGTTTTCACGGCCGCCATATTGGTTCGGAATCCACTCGCCGTCCTTGCGCGAATAATCGAGATACAGCATCGAAGCGACCGCATCCACACGCAGTCCGTCGATGTGAAAGCGGTCGCACCAGAACAGGGCGTTGGCGGCGAGGAAATTGCGGACTTCGTGGCGGCCGTAGTTGAAAATCAGCGTGCCCCAGTCCTGATGCGCCCCTTTGCGCGGGTCCTCGTGCTCGTAAAGCGATGTGCCATCGAAACGCGCCAGGGCCCATTCGTCCCGCGGGAAGTGCGCCGGCACCCAATCGACAAACACCCCGATGCCAGCCTCGTGAAGCGCGTTGACGAGGTATTGAAAATCGTCCGGCGTGCCGAACCGGCTGGTCGGCGAGTAGAACCCGGTTACCTGATACCCCCAGGACGGGTAGAAGGCGTGCTCCGACACCGGCATGAGTTCCACGTGAGTAAATCCCATCTTCTTCACGTAGTCCACCAACGGCCCGGCGATCTCGCGGTAGCTCAACGATTCCGCGGCCGATTTCTTCCGCCATGAACCGAGGTGCACCTCGTAAATGCTCATGGCTGACCGGAACGGATTCTGATCGCGGCGCTTCTTCAGCCAGGCATCGTCGCTCCAGTTGACCTTCGTGGTGTCCCAGACGATGGAGGCGTTCTTGGGCGCCGCCTCGAAGAAAAAACCGTACGGATCAGTCTTCAATACCAGTGCGCTGACCGCGTCTTTGATTTCGTACTTGTAAAGAGTCCCTTCCCTGATGCCGGGGATGAAAATCTCCCAAACGCCGGACGGACCCAGCAACCGCATCGCGTGATAGCGTCCATCCCAGCCATTGAACTCGCCGACCACGCTGACGCGTTGGGCGTTCA
>JGI10216J12902_100318391_pt1 | contig 15292 bp, 7 predicted proteins | sample KanNatreferecore_FD_12902 | JGI IMG/M metagenome (IMG submission 12902)
CCATTCGCGGCGAGATCGAGGAAGGACTGGACCGGCTCAACGACATGTTGAACGCGCAGATGCACGAGTTCATGGGCGGCGTGTTCACCGATCTGGTCGATCCCGGCGTCACTGCCCTCTACAGCCAGTTGAACGGCGCTTTTCCCGGTGCCACCCTTCCGTCGAACTGGCAGGTCATTGCGGCGGACATCGTTCACAGCAACATCGTGGCGGGCGTTGGCACGCCCATCAAACAGCGGCTCAAAGACGTCATCGGCGCCACGACCAACGCCATTGGGGTCCTCAACCAACTCAACGGTTATCTGGACGAGGCGGAGCAGGCCGTCAGCGAGGCGCAGGAGCTTCTCGCGGTGGATGGCAGCGGCGCGCGCGACAAAATCAACGATCTCACGAAGGAGTTGGTGGGCGAACTGGCGGCGCAGTTCGTCTCCTTCGCCACGCACGACGCGATCAATGATCTCCTGGAGCAGGTGGCGCCGCAATTGAACCAGGTCACCAACACACTGGGCGACCTGCGGAACGTCATCACGAATCTTCAGTCGCGCCTCGGCGCGGCCGGTGACTTCGCTCTTGAGCTGCAAGACAAAGTGAACAGCCTGTCGGCCACCTTCGACTCGATGGCGCTGCAGATTCGAAACGACATCACCAACGTGTTGTTCCAGCTCGAAGTGCCCTCCGGCAATTTCCTCGATCAATACACGGAAGCCGAGATCAAGGCCAAGATCCGCCAGAAGATCGAAGACCGGTTCTTCGCCTCCGACGTCGCCTCTTCCATCCAGGAAATCATCAAACAACGCGTGTATGACGCGGACGCCGCCATCCGGGAGGCAATGGACTCCGCCTTCCAGCAGGTCAACGACGTGATGCGCGACCTGGTGAGCGAATCACTGGCCGAGCTGGACAACTCGATCAACGACATGATCGGCGATTTCGGCGACGTGATGGGCGCCGGGCGCATCGACGGCTACGCGCACATCACGGGCGATTCGTTGACGCTCCTCCGGCTCGACGGCCATTTTCAATGGGATGTTCCCGACGAGATGGAGTTCAACGCCTATCTCCAGATCAAGGAACTCGACTCGGACGGTCCGCCTTCGTGCAGTCTCACCGGCAGCAAGACGGTTGAGGTGACGGTTGGCGCGACGGACGTCTCGGTGGATTGGATCAGCCCGGACCTGCGTGCCAACATCGGCGGCAAGTTCGCGTTCCAGACAACTCCGTTTAGGCCCATCGGCATGGGCGGCAGCTTTGAGCTGACGGGCGGACTGAGATTTGAAGCGTTCGAGATCACCGAACTGGGCGCCACGATGGGCTTCGGTCAACTGGAGGCCTATCTGGGTTGCAAGGCGCGGGTGAAGTTCAACAAATACGAATTCGCCGGCGGCCTGTTTTTCGGCAAGACCTGCACGATCGAACCGCTGATGCTCGTGGATCCGGATGTCGCCGGCGTGCTCGGTCCTCCGCCGTTCACGGGAGCGTATGTTTATGCCGAGGGTTGGATTCCGCTGAACGAGGCGCTCGGGATCCCGTCCTCCTGTTTCTTCAACATCCGCGCGGGCATCGGCGCCGGCGTGTTCTATTTCGTGGAAGGGCCGACCTACGGCGGCAAGGCGCTGCTCGGCCTCAGCGGCGAGGTGCTCTGCATCGTTTCGGTGAAAGGCGAGGTCCGGATGGTCGGCGTCAAGCAGGGGGACGACCTCACGTTGAAGGGCACGGGCACGTTGAGCGGCGAAATCGGCGTCTGCCCCTTCTGCGTCGATTTCAGCAAGAGCGTGGGAGTGAAGTACAAGAATGGATCGTTCGATGTGGATTTTTAAACAAAACAGGAATGGCATCATTCCTCAGCACCCGCAGGGCGACCGCCAAGCCGGCCGCATGGCCGCGGTGTTCTCCCGGCTCTGGGCTCTGGCATTGCTCTCCCTCACCCCATCCCTCTCCCCAGAGGAGAGGGTGAAGCATTCGAGTCGGCGCGATAGATTGAGAGCGACTCGAGGTCTCGACGGCTGCCGCGGGCTGTTCCCTCTCCTTGGGGGAGAGGGTCAGGGTGAGGGCGAGCGATATGTGCGGAATCCGGTTTTGCTCTGGGTTTTCATTTTATTCCCCCTTCTGCTTCAACCCGCCTTCGCCCAGCCCGGCTTGAGCGACATGGTCTATACCGTCGGCACCACGCGCGCCGACGGCAGCGGGAGGCAATGGTCATATCTCCTGTGGCAGGGAACAACACCCGACCTCACCAGCGGCCGCAGTTACGCCGTGTATGCCAAAACCGGTGGCGTCGCCGCCGCCACCCTTTACACCCGCAAGGCCATCGTGTTCGTCCAGACCGATCCGGCCATCGTTCAAACCCTGTTGAGCCGTTCGGTGAACCTCGGCGAATCCCTGCCTGATCTGGAAGAACACATCAACGCGTTGTTCCAGAAAATCATGCCGACGAACAGCATCACGCTCGCGCAGAAAGTCTCGGCCGTCATTCGCGGCGCCGTCGGCGATCCGGTGCATTATAATAACCTCATCCTGTTGTCCCGAGTGCATCCGGGCGTCAGCCTTTGCCTCGGGTTTGCCCACGCCGAACTGATTCCGAATACCGGCCTGATGACTTATGAAATCCGCGAGTTCGACAAGACGAACAACCAGGACATCGCCGTCATCGGTCGCGTGACTGTGGAAGCCGGCAATCCGGTGGTTCTGCCGCCGCCGGGCCCGGTCGTGGAATTCCCGGACCCGAGCGCCAAAGGCGACCTGAACATCAAACTCCGCTGGGCCACGCCGCCGGAACTGCGCCGGCTGTCGCTGCTGAATTACGGCTTCAACGTCTATCGCATGACCCGCGCGTTCGCGGAATTGCCGGCCAACAATTTCCATCTTGCTCCGCCGTCCCCTGGCGTTCTGATCGGTCTCGTCGGCAGCCAGTCGGCCAGCGTCAAAAAAATCAATCGTCCCCCCGTCCTCAAGACGAAGGATTACGACAATCTGTCGGTCGGTGATTTCAATCCCGCCACAGGCGATCCCACGAATTACTTCGTGCTCGATGACAACGGACTGTACGACGGCACGAATGGTGTGCCGTTTGTCAACGGGCAGCAGTTCTACTACTTCGTCACGGCCCGCGACATTCTCGGACGCGACGGTCTGGTTTCCAACGGCGCTCTCGTGACGGCGTGCGATCGCATGCCACCCCTCTCGCCGAAGAGCCTGAAAGTGGTGAACGACTATTCGTTCGTCGGCGGCACCAACAAACAGGTGCTGAAGGTGAGCTGGCTGCAAAACACGAATTCGCCACCCGGCCAGACCAATCCGCCGCCCGAAGTGACGACGCGCTACCGCGTTTACCGATGGAACAGCCCTGCGGACATGAACGCGCTGTCGTTCAATCCGTCGAACAATCTCATTGCGGTCATCACCCACACCAACGGCCAGCTCACTTCCAGTTACGTGGACGATGGCGCGGGCGCGCCGAGCGCTGCGACGGACGCGGGCAGAACCTTCTGGTATTCGGTCCGCGCCGAAGACGAAGGCGCTTGCGCTCCGGGTCCCAATCTTTCCGGGAACAGCGCTCCGGCCTGGGGCGTGTTGCGGGATCGGACGGGGCCTGCCGCGGGCGACGGGCGCGTCAACATCCAGTGCGTCCGGCCCGAAGTCCGTTTCGTCCGTTTCGCCGATGTGCCCGACCCGGTCACTGCACCGACCAACGTCCTCTACACGCTCACCTGCGTGCGTCTGAATGAGGGCATTGTGTGGGCCGAGTTTTACGTGTTCGATCCGACGCGTGGCGAAACCAATTTTCTGGGCCGGCGTTATTTCGGCCCCGGCGCGACGGGCGTGAATGTCGACTACATGATCTCGCGGCTGGAACAACGCACTCTGTTATTCCTCTGCCGCGCCGGCAGCGCGAACGGGAAGATTTCCGAGTTCGCCTCCACACCGGCAGGAGCCAACTCTCCAAAGACCGGCGACAAGCGGACTTATTTCTTCGAGGCGGAAACGACGGTGGAAAAGACCATCGCCGGCCGCGACCGCCAATGCGACCGCCACGATCCCCGGGTCCCCGGCTCCGGCGTCGTCACGGGCATCGGCGTCGACATCCTCCTGACGCCCACTACGAAGGAATATAAACTCTACCGGCGCGTGGATGGCGGCCCGATCACGTTGATCTGCCAGGGCCTGGGAGACTTTAACATCCTCGCCATCGTCACCTGTCTCGACGAAGCCATGCCGGTGAACGCGTCGGAGATTTGTTATTACGTGCAACTCTTCGACGAGCATGGCAACGCCAGTCCGTTCGCGTTTCTCGGCTGCTTCGAAGTGGGGGCCGCCGGCGAATTGCCCGTGCCGTTGCTCTCGCCGCTCGGTTCCGCCGGCACGAACTCCGCACCGAAGATGAAGCTCAACTGGTTCTGCTCGCCGCATGGCGTGGACCATTTCGAAATCTGGATGGCGGCCAGCCCCACCGGCATCAACAACAGTATCGCACCCAACCTTTCGTCCAACCTGGGTCCGGCTAACTTCACGATTCCGTTTGAAGGCACCAACATCACCTCGGATTTCAACTTCTACCAGACGCCGCGCGTGGGACCGGCCTTTGGTGTCGGCGCGCAATTCACGGTCGAAGTGGACATCGAGCAGGGCAAAACCTACTCAGTGTTCGTCAAGGCCATCGGGCCGGACGGCGACGACAGTGAGCCGAGCAACGCCGAGCAGTTCGTCTGGCATCCGGTGACCGCGGTCGGACCGCAGGTGCCGTGGCCGGCGCGCGGTTTGCCGCCGACGAATCATAACTATCATCCGAAGATCGAAGCGGTGCGGCTGCCGAACGACATCTTTGATGGTATCGGCATCCGCATCGGCGAGGTTGATATTCGCGGGCGGCAAGGTCCGTTCTCGCAGCGCAAGGCGCCCTGGATCACGCCGGGTCAGACGAATCCGGTCTTTTATCTCTACACGAACGGCGTGACCGGCCTGCCCGCGTTCCCGGTCGCGGCGTATCGTTACCAGGTTCCGAGCACGCTCTATCCCAAGGTGTCGGGCGACGTCGTTCAGGTTTCACCGTTGATGGAGAAAATCGCGTGGGAAGCGGCGGTGCATCCGGATGTCGGGCCGGTCGCGATCATTCGCGATCCATTCATCGCCGTGTTCAATGACCCGGGAATCCCCGGCGGCGGCGCAAGTCCGATTCATGGGATTTATCTGCTCGACACGCAGCCGGTGGTGCTGGGCGCGCGCTATCGCTACCTGCTCGTGCGGTTCAAAGACGACCGCGAGATTGACCAGGTCATCCCGACCAACGAGGTGGAGGTGACGCCATGAGCGCCGGCAAAAAGAGCTTTCAGTTCCCCCTCACCCCGGCCCAGGGAGTTTCTATCTTTCGCCGAGACTTCGTCCGCAGCCCAGGGGAGAGGGAGAGTCGTTCACCGTTCACGGCGCACTCGGACGCACTCGGACTCTCGCCGGCCTTTCTTGCAGGAAAACCCAATACCAGAGACGAAGTCCGAGATGTTCCCAACGTCGCAGCGCGTAAATCGCTGTTCCCTCTCCCTGAGCCGGAACGATTCAGTGGGAGAAGACGCTCTCCCTCTCCCCCGGGGAGAGGGAGAAGGTCTCGAGCGTGCGGCCTGACCTCATCATTCCGTGATTTGTCCCAGCGTGGCCGAGGTGAGTTCCCTCTCCTGGGGGAGGGGGCCAGGGTGAGGGCGGTCCAATTCTCTAACTGCATCGTGGGAGAGGGTCAGGGTGAGGGGGAAGACGCCGAGCGAATGACAAAATGCGGAGCGCGGCCATCCTGGCCGCAGCGCGTTCGCCAGTCGGTCGGCTCCGAAGAAATCCCAGCGGGTCTCGCCTGCGGAGTTGCTGCGGGCAGGATGCCCGCGCTCCGATTCTTTTGGATGCTCTGCGTGTTTATCGTGCTGCTCCTCGGAGGACGTGCCTTCGCCTTCGTTTACGAAAATGACAGGGAACTCACGGGCACCGGCGATTTCGACGGCGACGGCCGGCTGGACATCGTCATCGTCGAAAAAACCACCGGCAATTATCGCCTCGGTTATCAACTCGGCGCCGGTGACCATACCTGGGTTAAGGTTCGCGCCAGCGGCGTCGAAAATGCAACGGGACTTGCGATCGGCCGGGTGCTCAATACGACGCGGGATTCACTCGCGTTCACTTCGCCGGATGCGAACCGCGTCAATGTGGTGGACGCGACCGGCACAACGACCGCGGGTGTTCCGATTTCCGTGTTTCCGGATGCCATCGGTCCAAACCTGGCCACGGCGATCGACATCGGAGGCGGAGGAAACACGGCGCATCACGATCTCTTTGTGGCGAGTTTGTGGAACGGGTCGCCGAGCCCGAACCGGCTCAATCTCGTCCGCAGTGACGGCACGACGTTCAGTCCCATCTCCACGTTTATCATCGCTCAACCGCTGGCGCGCGGAAACCGCCTCAAAATCAAAACGACCGAGATCGACATGGTCGGGGTCGTGTTCCGCGGCACGGCCAACAATTCATTCGGGGTTTACAATCTCAGCAGCGGCGTCGCCGTCACGGTCGCGTTCACCAACGGCCTGCCACTTGCCGCGGACTACGTTCACGCCGCGTTCAACGGCGGATCGCCCTACAGCCAGTTCGTCTTTTACAAACCCGGCGAGAGCAATCTGCTGGTGCGCCCGATCACCGAGCCGGTCGCGGGCACGTTCGAGTTCGGCGCGCTCACGACTTTCAACCTGGGCAAGGCGATCCGCCAGGTGTTTGCGCTGCCGGGCGCGAGCGACACCAAACTGCTGGTTCTCTTTGGCGAAGGCGAGACGGCGGCCGTTTACAATTTCAACGGCGTGGCCGCGCCCACGCAGGTGCAGGCATTCACCGCGCCGCCGGGCGAGGTGTTCACCGGAGTCGCCGCGCTGGGCGGCAGCAACTTCATGTTCTTCTCCGGTGACGGCGTCTCGAAGCTCTCCTCCAAATTCCACAACTGGTCGTTCAACGGCACGAGTTACGTGGCCGGAACTTCCGGCAACCTGGCGTCGCTCAATTCGCTTTCTGTTCCGTCCAACGTCCTCCTGTTCCGGCTCGAACCGTTCGTGAATTCAAACCCGATACTGCTCGGCTCATTGAACGCGGGCGATTGGGCGTCCGGACTGACACTGGGTGGCGGCGTGCCGCCCAACGTCTCGGTGACCAGCGAATCGTTCCTGGGCACGGCGCAGGGCCTGGGCGGTCCGGGTCCGCTGGCGCTGGGCCAGGCGCCGCTCACCACTCAACACGGTCTGGTGAACCAGTATTCCAACGCCATCTCCCTGTTCAGTTACACGCGGCCAGTCGGCAGTGAGATTGCCGAAGTTCACATCAGCCCGGCTCCCGGCCTTTATCAGACGGGCGTTCAGATCAAGTTGACACCGGCCGATCCGGCCAATCAGGTCTGGTATCGCACGAATCTCACCGACGCCTGGACGCTGTACGGCGGCCCGTTCTCCCTGTTCAAGGATGCGACCATTCATTACTACGCCAAACCCATCGCCGGAACGACCAAGTCAACCATTCGCACGGCCGCGTATCAGTTCGCCATTGGCCCGAGCCAGCTCGATTCCGATGGCGACGGCGTTCCCGACTACGTGGAGATCGCCAAAGGCCTCGATCCCAAGAGCGGCAACGACCACGACCGGGATGGATTCTTCGACCTCGACGAACTGACCTCCGGCTTCGATCCGAACAACGTTGCGAACCATCCGCCGACCAATCACGTCCGGCTCGAACTCAAGGCCAGCTTCGACCTCGTTCAAACACCGCGGCCTTTCGACGGGACCGTCACCAACCAGTCGCTGGCGGTCACCGGCGTGGTGATGCGCGCGTTCGATCTGCACGGCGGCATTCTGAGCGTGGGCGCCTGCTCCAACCTGGCACTTGCCGGCGTGATCGATCCCGCCGCGCGGCTGAGCAACATTGTCGCCGAAACTCAGGCGCGCCTGATCGTGGCGGCGACGGAACAGCACTATGACATCGCCACCGCCGCCGCCGACAAGCGCATCGGCCGCGAGATGTTGGGTCTGGTGGCCGTGCCCGATCTGCCGCCGCCGCTCAACGTTCCCTACGTTTACGGTGGCGGGAACCTGGCCACCGAGGCCAACGCCTGGATCATCGCCGCCAGCAACGCCGTACACAACCTCCCGCGCGAACTGGTCAAAGGCGACCTCGATATCTACGACACGCTCGTCGCGCTGCTGGTGGAGAAGAAAGTCGGTAAACTCCTGGTCAGTCGCGGCCAAACCAACGGCACCAATATCACCTTCTTCCCGTTCCGCCCGACTGACGTGTCGCGGGTCAATTTTCCGCAGACCGAATTGCTCGCGCTGGAATTGATCAGTGGCGGGCAGCCCGGTTATCTGCTGCAAACCATCCATGGCAGCATCAGCAACTCCGTTCAGGCAGCCGGCCCTGCCGTTCAGAATCTCAAAAAAGTCACCGCCGACATCTATCGCATCAGCAGCGCCAGCAACAACATTCCGCCCGGCTGCACCAATTGTCCGGTCTATCCGTCGCCGGTCGATATCCTCCGCGATTTTCTCCATACCGGCGTGCTGGAATCCAACTACCTCGCCTACACGTCCGTTTCCGCTCCCGACCGCGCCAGCGCGTTTACCGGGGTGAGCACGGTCCTTGCGGCGGTTTCCGGCCGTCCGACAACCAACATCATCCTGCGCGTCCGGCCTGATTCCTTCAGCGGCGGTTGCACGACGCTGGAAACCACGGACGCCCTCACGCTCAAGAGCCTGTTCCACTTCGAGGGCACGCCCTTCACCTTCCCCGAATCGTTTGAACTCGCGCCGGGCAGTCTCGTGGATGTTTACGGTTACACCGACATCGTGAATGGGTCGTGCGGCGGCGACGACATCGAAGTCATCACCATCAAATTGCTGGCCGTGCCGGCGGTGTCGGGCGCGGACCTCGACGGCGACCTGCTCTACGACGATTGGGAGAGCCTTTTTGGCGACGGCTCTTTTGGCGACGGCGACGGGGACGGGTTCAGCAACCTGCAGGAAATGTTCGATGGCACCGATCCCAATGATCCGAACAGTCACACTTCAATTATCGCCGACCTGACCCCGCCCGCGATCAACATCGAGATCGGGCCGGGGGGAAGCGTTGTATTGGACTGGACATGGTCAGCCGTCTACGAGAATCGCATCCGGTTCGGCGTGCGTTACACGGACGCGTTGGGAACGACCTTCACCGACGAGCTGCTCCCGCCGATTGCCCTGGGTGGCGGCCAGTACGAGATCACCCTCACCAATCCCGGCACTACGAAACGCTTCTACACGGTTTATATGGTGCTGAGATAGAAGAGGCCCGACACGGCATAGATTCCGTCTTGTCTTATCCGAGGAACGCCGCGTGGATGGCTTTCATGGCCTGCTCGCCTTTGGCCAGGTCGATCACGACGGATATCTTGATCTCGCTGGTGGAAATCATCTCGATGTTCACGCCTTCCTTCGCCAGCGTGTCGAACATCTTACCGGCGACGCCCGAGTGGCTCTTCATGCCGACACCCACGATCGACAGCTTGCCGATTTTGTCCGTGGCAATCACTTCGCCGAAGTCGATCTCCTTCTTCAACACGTCAATCACCTTTTGAGCCTTGAGCAGGTCGGCCTTATCGACCGTGAACGAAAGGTCGGTGGCAGGTGTGCCGCTGCCATGGCTGATGTTTTGCACGATCATGTCGACGTTGATCGCGGCGTCGCCGAGGGCCTTGAAGATGCGGGCCGCGACGCCGGGTTTGTCCGGCACGCGGACGAGGGTGACTTTGGCCTGGTTTTTGTCGAGGGACACGCCGCGGATGACGATGTCCTCCATGTTTTTGGTTTCTTCTTTCACAATCGTTCCTGGGTTGTCATTGAGGCTGGAGCGGACTTCGAAGATGACGCCGAATTTCTTGGCGAATTCGACCGACCGGGATTGCATCACCTTGGCGCCGAGACTTGCGAGCTCGAGCATTTCGTCGTAAGAGACCTCGCTCAACTTGCGCGCCCCCGGCACGACGCGCGGGTCGGCGGTATAGACGCCGTCCACGTCGGTGTAAATCTGGCAAAGGTCCGCATTCAACGCGGCGGCCAGCGCGATGGCGGTCAAATCCGAGCCGCCGCGGCCCAGCGTGGTGATCTGGCCTTCCACAGTCTGGCCCTGGAAGCCCGCGACGATAACGACGTTGCCGTCGTCGAGATGCTCGTGAATCTTCTTGGGCGTGATGTTTTGAATCTTGGCCTTGGTATGGACGCCATCGGTGACGATGCCGGCCTGCGCGCCGGTGAGTGAAACCGCGTTCACGTTCAGGGCGTGCAGGGCCATGGCTGTGAGCGCGATGGTGGTTTGTTCGCCGGTGGCCAGGAGCATGTCCATTTCACGTTCGGTCGGCAGCGGCATGATTTCCCGGGCCAGCTTGATGAGGTTGTCCGTAACGCCGCTCATCGCGGAGACGACCACGACGATCTGGTCGCCTTTGGCGTGGTATCTGGCGACGCGCGCCGCGACGTTTTTGATGCGCTCGGTGTTGCCCACCGAGGTCCCGCCGTATTTTTGCACTATGAGAGCCATGTCTTGTTTTCCAATAAAACCCCGCCGGACGCCCGGCGGGACGGGGAGAATGCCAGAATTGTGGCGGCAATCAAGAGGCAGCGTGCCGCTGAATCAGATAGGCGCGGAACTTTTCGTAATCCGGATCCATATGGTCGTAGTCCTCCGGCAGTTTTTCCGCGGCGACCAGCGCGGGCGGAACATCAGGTGCGAACCCGAGGTTTTTTTCAATTTCCTCCGGAAACTTTGCCGGATGGGCGGTTTCCAGCAGAACGGCCGGAGAACCGTCGAGCGGTTCGACGGCCAGCCAGTCCAGAAACCCCTGCCAGGCCACCGCGCCGTGGGGCTCGACGAGGAGGCGGTGCTTTGTCCACGCGTGCCGCAATGCCTGCCGCGTCCGCTCGTCCGACACGGAACTGGAGAACAGGTCGCGGCGCATCGCGGCCAGGTCCGGCGCCTGGTGGATTTTGCCCGTCTCATCCATTTGCCCGCCGTACACCGCCAGAAGCCGCGCCAGGTTGCTCGCGTGGCCGACGTTCATCGCGTTGGAAAGTGAATTACGGGACGGAACGATTTTCTGATAATCACCCGTGGCAAGAAATTTCGGGAACGCATCGTTGTCGTTCACCGATGCGATGAGTTTCCGGATCGGCAAACCCATCTGCCCGGCGACGACCGCGCCCATCATGTCGCCAAAATTGCCGCTGGGCACGGAGAAGACGACCGGCTCGCCTGCATTCGCCACGCGCGACGCCGCATAGAAGTAATAAATACTCTGCGGCAGCAACCGGCCGATGTTGATGGAGTTGGCCGACGAGAGTGAAATGTGCCCCAGCGCGGGATCGGCGAACGCGCGCTTCACCATCGCCTGGCAGTCGTCGAATTTCCCGTCCACGGCGATGGTGCGAACGTTGTCGCCCAGCGTCGTCATCAGTTTGCGCTGGTGCCGGCTCACTTCGGCGAATGGAAACAGCACGAGAACCCGCACGCCGGGAACGTTGTGAAATGCGTGGGCCACCGCCGAGCCGGTGTCGCCGCTTGTCGCGGTAAGAATCAGGATCTGGCCGCCCGTTTCGCGCAGGAAATGTCCGAACATGCGGGCCATCATCTGGGCCGCGAAATCCTTGAACGAGGCCGTCGGCCCGCAATCCAATCGCAGACAATAAACGCGTTCCATGCCCTCGACCGGTTCCAGCGGAATCTCGAAGTTGTAAATCTCCCGGCACATCTGCGTCAGCGTGCCGGCCTCGATCACACCCTTCGCATAACGAGACAGGACACGGAAGGCGACGTCGTGGTAGGGCAGCTCCTTGAACGCGGCGATTTCATCGGTCGTCAACTTGGGGAATCTCTCCGGGAAATAAAGCCCGCGGTCCGGCGCCTGTCCGGTGAGGAGCGCGTCGCGCAAGTTGACTCGCGGCGACTTTCCGTTGGTGCTGAGAAAAAGAAGGGGGGCCATGCCGGACGCGCTGCTTAACGGGCTGTTAGTCAAAATTCTCGACGCAGATCATGACTGGCGGCGCTTTGACGACCGGCAATCGGCCGATTCTTGCCAGCGCCTTCGTCACGGCTGCGTGGGTCGCGTCGTGAATCATCAGAATCAGCGGCACGCTCTCGCCCTCGTGGCCTTCCGGCTGGATGACGGAGGAGATGCCGATCTTCGACTGTCCGAGGATGGCGGCGATGCGAGCGAGTGTTCCCGGCCGGTCCACCACGCTGAGGCGGATATAATAGCGCGAGACAGCCTCCTCGATCGGCAGCACGGCGCCTTCGCGTTCATGCGGCACGAACGGCGGAATGCGGCTTTTGGTGCCGCACTTCAGATCGAGCGCCGCATCGGCGAGGTCGCTCAACACGGCGGAGGCTGTGGCGTCCTGGCCGGCCCCGCGACCGTAGTAAAGCGTGTCGCCTACAACATCGCCGCGGACATAGATCGCGTTGAACACGTCGTTCACACTGGCCAGAACGTGCGTGTCAGGCACCAGCGTGGGATAGACGGAGACCTGGACCGGCGCGCAGCCGTCCGGTTTGCGCGTTGTGCCCGCGCGCGGGTTGGACTTCTTGACGATGCCCAGCAGTTTGATGGTGTAGCCGAGTTGGCCGGCAAATCGAATGTCCAGACGGGTGATCGAGCGAATGCCCTCCACGTAAATGTGCTTGGGGTTCACCCAGAACCCGTGCGCGAGCGACGCGAGAATGCCGATCTTGTGCGCGGCATCGTGTCCATCAACGTCGAGCGACGGCTCCGCTTCGGCGTAGCCGAGCCGTTGCGCGTCGGCAAGCACGTCGGCGAAGTCCGCGCCTTCCAGTTTCATGCGGGTGAGGATGTAATTGCAGGTCCCGTTGACGATGCCGTAGAGGCGGGTGATGCGATTGCCGATCAACCCTTCGCGCAGGACTTTGATGATCGGAATGCCGCCCGCCACGCTGGCTTCGTAGTAAAGATTGGTTCCCGTCGCCTGCGCGACCTCGAACAACTCCTCGCCATGCGCGGAGAGGAGGGCCTTGTTCGCCGTGACGACGGGCTTTCCCTGTTGGAGCGATTGCAGTGCGACTTCGCGCGCGACGGTGGTGCCGCCCATCAACTCCACAATGAGATGAATCGACGGATCGTTGACGACACCCGCCCAATCCGTGGTCAGCAATGATCTCGGGATGCTGACCGCGCGTTTTTTTTTCACATTTCGCACGGCCATTCGGGCAATGTGCAACCTCACGCCAAGGCGCGAGGAGACCAGCGCGCCGTTGCGTTGGATGGCCTGGAAGACGCCGCCGCCGACGGTTCCGCCGCCGATAATGCCCAGATTCACCTGCTGCATAAGAGCGGACAGATTGCCAGATTCGTTTGAGGCGACAATCCCTTTTTGGCCTTGCTTCTTTCTGTGGTTGCGGGACCTTGTCACTCCAATTGTGCCGGCGACCGGCCGGCCGTTCAGACCACCTCCATGGCGGACGAAACCATAGTCATCGAATACAAGTTCTCGCTGAAAAGCGGGGACGAAAAGCGCTTTCAAGTGCGTCTTCGAAAGCCGACGCTCCAATTGATCTCCGCTCCGAACGCGTCTCTCCCGGAATGGACCCGCCTGGTTCACCATCAATGCCCGAACTGCCCGCTGAAACCGGAAACCGATCCGCACTGTCCCATCGCCGCAAACCTTGTGGACGTGATCGATTCGTTCAAGGACACCATTTCGGTCGAAGAGGCCGACATTACGATCACGCACGAATCACGGTCCTATCGCAAGCATACCGCGGTGCAGTACGGCGTCAGTTCTTTGATGGGCATCTACATGGTGACGAGCGGGTGCCCGGTGATGGACAAGCTGCGACCGATGGCGCACACGCACCTGCCGTTCGCCACGATTGCGGAGACGATGTTTCGGGCGGTCTCCATGTATTTGCTGGCGCAGTATTTTCGCCAGCAACATGGGAAGACGCCCGATTGGAGATTGGAGAAACTGGTTCAGATTTACGAGCAGGTGGGGAAGGTCAACCGGGCCTTTTCCAAACGGCTGCTGAGCATCAACCCGCAGGACGCGAGTCTCAACGCATTGGTCGGCCTCGATTGTTTTGCAACCATCACCGCCTACTCCATCGTTGACGACAGCTTGGAGGTGATGGAGTCGCTCTTTCAAGCCTACCTCACTGACGATGACTGATTCTCGCCGGGGAGAAAATTCTGCGACGCTGTTCGCGGAGTGCGCCCGTCCCGGGCCCCGTCCCGGGCGCAGCAAGCTTCGATGTTCCAAAGCGTTGACCCTGTTTGATCGCATCCGATATTTGGATGTTTCTGCGCCCGGGGACGGGCGCGCTCCGGGAGGTCCACCCGGTAGTCGGCGACTGGATGTGTCGAACGGCCAACGAGTGGTCGGCGGACTTGCAAAGACGAAGCGGCGAACAATTCTCCTGCTCCTGGGCCGGAACGATGCAGTTTGAACAGGAGACAACAGAGGGAACAGAGAACAAGGACGGGGCTACTCTCAAGGCGATTTCAACATTCACCGAACGGTGATTTGCTCGTCGAACTCGCTCCAGAACAGCAAAGGGAAATCCGGCCCTCAGTTTTCTCCGTTTCCTCCTGTTCCTCATTGAATCGTTCCGGTGGGGGTGAGGGCGAGCGTCGACACATAAGCACTCCGAACTGCGCGTGACTCCGGCTTGCGCTTGACTCAGTCTGCTTCGCTTCTATGATGCGCGGGCATTTGCGAAGTTGAACCCGAATTATGAGCACGATTTACGATATCCAGGCCCGCGAAATCCTCGATTCGCGCGGCAATCCCACCGTTGAAGTGGATGTGATTCTGGCGGGCGGCGCGGTCGGCCGAGCGGCGGTTCCCTCCGGCGCCAGCACCGGCGAACACGAAGCGCTTGAACTGCGCGATGGCGATAAGAAGCGCTACCTCGGCAAGGGCGTCTCAAGGGCGGTCAAAAACGTCACGGATAAAATCCTTCCTGAGTTGCGCGGAATTGATTCCCTCGACCAGCTCGCCGTTGACCGCATCATGCTCGAACTCGACGGCACCGAAACCAAGTCGAAGCTCGGGGCCAACGCGATTCTCGCGGTTTCGCTGGCGACGGCGAAGGCGGCCGCGGAAGCCATTGGCACTCCTCTTTTCAAGTATCTGGGCGGTCCGAACGCAAAGGTCCTCCCGGTGCCCATGGCCAACGTCATCAACGGCGGCGCGCATTCGGACGCGCCGATTGATTTCCAGGAATTCATGATCGTGCCCAAGGGCTT
>JGI10216J12902_101710217_pt1 | contig 15265 bp, 12 predicted proteins | sample KanNatreferecore_FD_12902 | JGI IMG/M metagenome (IMG submission 12902)
CGATCCGCACGAAGGAAGAAGTACACAAGTTGTACGAGCTTCATGGTCAGAAGGCCGGTACGCCCACGATGGGCGGGGTTCTCATCATCGCCAGCGTCCTGTTTTCTGCCTTGCTTTGGGCGAGGCCGGATAACAAGGCCGTGTGGCTCCTTTTGTTTTCTTTCGTTTACTGTGGAGCGCTGGGTTTTTGGGACGACTATCTCAAGATTACCAAGAAGAACTCCGCGGGGATCAGTGAACGAACGAAGCTGATTGGCCAGTCCATCCTCGCCGCAATCGTCGCAGTATTCTTTCTGACAGATCCCGCGATAGAAGTTCAATCGCGAGCCCTGTTCATTCCGTTCTTCAAACAACCGATCATCTGGAATCTTGGAGGCTTCACCGCGCTCTTTTTTGCACTGGTGATTCTCGGAACGTCCAACGCGGTGAATCTAACCGACGGATTGGACGGCCTGGCTGCCGGGTGCACGATTACATCTGCAATAGCTTATGGGGTGCTTAGCTATGTGGCAGGACACCTTGTGATTGCCAAGTACCTGGATGTCCCATTTTACGGATTTGCGAGCGAGCTTGCCGTAATTTGCATGGCATTGGCCGGAGCCGCTTTCGGATTCCTCTGGTTTAATTGCCATCCGGCGAAAGTCTTCATGGGGGACACCGGATCATTGGCGATTGGAGGATTCCTTGGGGTCGTGGCTATTTGCTGCAAGCAAGAACTCTTGCTGGTCGTGGTTGGTGGAGTGTTCGTGATCGAAGCCGTGTCGGTTCTCGTTCAGCGCATTTGGTTCAAGGTCACGAAACGGATTTACGGTGAAGGGCGCCGCGTGTTCCTGATGTCACCCATACATCATCACTTCGAACTGAAGGGTTGGAAGGAGAACACGGTGATTGTGCGCTTTTGGATTCTTTCAGTCATGTTCGCGTTGCTGGGATTGGCGACGCTCAAACTCCGTTGAATGTGTCTTACACCAACCAATCGATTGCAGTTCTTGGAGCCGGAGAAAGCGGCGAAGCAGCTGCGGTCCTTCTTGCTGAGGAGGGAGCTATGATTACCGTTCTCGATACCGCTGAAGTAGAGAAGCTGCGCAAGAAGATCGATGCCCTGGGCGCCCGCGGCATTCGGGTCATTGCTGGGCTCGCGGCAAATGGGAGTGCGGAGAATGACCATTTTGAGCTCGCGGTTCTCAGTCCAGGGATTGATCCGGGGGTGCCACTGGTTCAGCAATTCATTCGTCGCCGAATCAAGATGATCGGTGAGTTGGAACTGGCGTACGAAATGTGCAAGTGCCCGATTATCGGCATCACCGGCACCAACGGAAAGACGACGACTACGCAGCTCGTCGATAAGATGCTCAATGGGTGCGGGGTAAAAACCGTTGCTGCCGGAAATATTGGGCCCGCCTTTTCGGCCAGGGTCAGGGAGAGTGGGGATCTCGACGTGATGACGCTGGAGATCAGTTCATTTCAACTCGAGACCGTCCAGAGATTCCACGCAAACGTCGCAGTGTGGCTGGGGTTCGCTGCCGACCATCTCGATCGTTATCAGTCGATGGAGGAGTATTATAGCGCCAAGATCAGGATCTTCGACAATCAGACGGAGGATGATTGGGCAGTCGTGAACTTCCGTGACAGCCTGCCCGAACTCCGGGCGAAACGAATTACATTCAGCGCTTTCGCGATTGGAGGCGACTTCGATTTGCGCGATGGCAGCATTCATTACCAAGGGCAACCTGTCCTGAAGCTAGCGGCGACGCAGCTTCGTGGGGCGCACAATGCGGAGAACCTCATGGCGGCATTAGGTGTCGGGCTGACCCGAGGGTTAACATTCGACCAGATGTGCGTACCGCTTTGCGAGTACAAGCCGCTTCCACACCGTTGTGAGCCGATTCGAACCTTCAATGACGTCGAGTGGGTTAATGATTCAAAAGGTACGAATCCCGACTCCGTGGAAAAGGCATTGATGGGAGAAACCAGACGCGTGGTATTGATCGCAGGCGGCAAAGACAAAGGCTTTGAATACTCGATGCTAACCGATTTGGTGGCAGCAAAATGCCGGTGCGCAGTGACGCTGGGCGAGATGGCTGATCGAATTGAATCGATCTGGAAAGACCGGTTGCCGGTCCACAACGCCGGTTGGTCACTGGAAGAGGCAATTGCCATCGCCCGTGATCAAGCGCTTCCGGGCGACGTTGTCCTATTCAGCCCCGGAACATCTTCCTTCGACATGTTTAAGAACTACGCAGATCGCGGAAACCAGTTCCGCGCACTGGTACAAGCCCTGAGTTAAGACGTAATATGAAACTTATCGAGAAAGTACGCGAAACGGCCAAAGTCCTGAGGACGCTTTCCCGCAAGCCACGCCGCCAGCCACCGAAGCGTCTGCATGCGCGAGTGCGCGCCGCTACAACCGCGGCCGCGGACGAGTACGAAGACGAAGAACCTCAGACCAAGCTAACCAGCGCCTTCGTCGTTGTCTTGATACTTCATGTAGTGGCGGTTGGTGGAATCTACGCTTTCAACGAAATTAAAGCCTCTCGAAAGACGATCGATGTCGGCCGGGGGGGCGAGCCGATCAAGTCGGACAAGAAAGCTGACACGGCCATCGTCTCGAACAGTGACGCTGCTCGTGCCAGCGAATCGGCAAGTGTTTCTTCTCCGTCCTTGGTACCAGCGTCGGCGGGAACGTCCACTCTGCCTACGACCCGCCCCAAGACATACACCGTGAAATCCGGAGACACACTTCATGGGATTGCCAAGGCGTTTGGGATGAACGTTTCGGACATCAAGACTGCGAACGGGTTGAGCAATGATGTCATCCGCCAGGGGCAAACGTTGAGCCTGGCTCCTTCGAAAATGACCCCAGCGCCGGTCGACGCGACGGTGCTCAAGCAGGAGTTGCCCGAACCGAAGTCTAATCTCAAATCGTATACGGTGAAAAGTGGCGACCGGCTCGTGTTCATCGCGAAGAAGTTTAGCGTGACCCCGGAAGAGCTGATTGCGGTTAACAAGATCAAGGATCCGGCGAAACTGCAAATTGGCCAATCCCTCAAGATCCCGACGAAAAAGTAAGTGAGTTGGTTCTGAACAGTTGATTGTGATCCCTCTCGTGAAGTAATCCGAATGCAGCGCAAAAGCGTGTATCTCCTCGTGGCTGCAATCACCATCCTAGTTGTGGTGGGTTGCGTTATGCTCTGGAGTACTTCGGCATTTGCGCGAGATCATGCGGATGACCCGACACACTTCATCAAGCGCCAGTTCATCTGGCTCGGCTTCGGATTTTTCGGCTGCATCGTAGCGGCGAACGTTGACTATCATTTCTGGCAGAAAACATGGCGCTGGTGGTTTGGAGCATCGCTCCTTCTGCTTGCGTTATGCTTCGTTCCTCATATCGGCAAGGAGGTGGGTGGATCGAAGCGGTGGTTGAACCTGGGTGTTGCCAGCTTCCAGCCTAGTGAACTCGCCAAACTAGCAACAATCTCCGCGCTGGCCTGGTGGTATTCCCGGCAGGAGATCGATGCGCAGAGCTTCTGGAAAGGATTTGTGTGTCCGGGCTTGATCGCGCTGGCGCCTCTCTGCCTCATCGCCCCCGAAGTGGACATGGGCTGCACGGCACTTATCGGAGCGACAACGCTCGGTATCATGTTCGTGGCCGGGGTAAGGATGTCTTATATTCTTCCGGTGGTGGCGACCGGGCTCTTTGGCCTTTTCTGGGTTGCCACGCACATGCAACAGCGTCTCGCCCGCCTGCTCGCGTTCTTGGACCTGGAGAAGCATCGACTGGGAGCAGGCCTGCAACAGTATCAGGCGCTCATCGCTTTTGGTTCCGGTGGTGTGGATGGTCTGGGACTGGGTAATAGCCGCCAAAAACAAGCCTATTTGCCGGAGGCGCACACCGATTTCATTTTTTCTATTATCGGGGAGGAACTTGGCCTGCGCTGCACCCTTCTGATCGTCTTCTGCTACATCATGGTCATCGTTTGCGGCGTTTTGATTTCCATGAATGCTCGCGATCGATTCGGAATGCTGCTCGGCTTCGGGCTTGTTGTCGTAATTGCCCTTCAGGCGGCGGTAAACATTGGTGTCAACACCGCCTTACTCCCGAACAAGGGGCTGCCTTTGCCATTCGTCAGTTACGGCGGTTCCAACCTTGCGTTCTGCCTCATGGCGGTGGGCATTCTTATCAACATTTACCGTCAGGGTCTGACGGAGAAAGAAGTTCAGCGCGTGTCAGTTGCCCGGGCTGGAACCCGGGTCCGGACCCTTGCCGTTCGTCTCTAAATCTAACCCATGAAATTCGTCATCGCCGCCGGAGGAACCGGGGGTCATCTGTTTCCCGGTCTTGCTGTCGGTGAGGTTTTGCTGAGCCGAGGGCACGAAGTGATGATCACCGTGTCGGAGAAAGAGATCGATGCGATCGCTACCTCGGGCCGTTCGGAGTTTCGGATTGAACGCGTTGCTGGCGTTGGATTGCAGAAAAAATCGCCGGCAGGATTCGTGCGGTTTTTGAGGAAGTTTTATGGGGGATTCCGCCAGTGCCGTGGCCTTTTCAACGACTTTGCGCCGCAGGCGGTTCTTGGCATGGGCGGATTCACTTCGCTGGCGCCGATTCTCGCGGGTCGGCGTCGCGGCATCGCCACGTTCGTTCATGAGTCAAATGCCATTCCGGGAAAAGCGAACCGATTGAATGCGCGATTCTGCACGGCCGTTCTGCTTGGATTCGAAGAGTGCGCGCAATATTTTCCGAAGTCGAATTGCATCGTGACGGGAACGCCAGTCAGGAGAACGCTTACGGAGCGCGTCGACCGGGCCGAGGCCCTTTCCGTATTTTCATTGCGACCTGAATTGAAGACAATCCTGGTCATGGGGGGAAGCCAGGGGGCGCACGGGATTAACACGTCGCTGGCGAAAGCGCTGGATGAACTGAAGACGCTGCCGATCCAAGTGATTCATTTCACTGGCAAAGAAGACGAGCAGACGGTGAAGGAGGCGTATCGCGGCGCCGGAATTCCGGCATTCGTAGCCGCGTTCTGGCATCGCATGGAAGTTGCCTACAGCGCTTCGGATTTCGCCGTGGCGCGCAGCGGGGCGGCAAGCCTGACTGAGTTGTCGCGCTTTGCTCTGCCGACGTTACTGATTCCGTATCCATATGCGGCCGAGGATCATCAGACGCTCAACGCGAAAATCTTTGAAAAAGCCGGTGCCGCGGTATTAATAGCGGAACGCGAAATCACGCCCGGCCTTCTCGCGCAGAAGCTGCGATTGTTTCTCGACGATCCGGCGCACCTCTCCGAGATGTCTGCTCACGCTGCAGCCCTTGCTCCTCGTGATGCGGCGGAACGTGTAGCTGACGTCGTGCTCTCACACTGCTCAAATTCTTCGTGAAGGATACTGGACAAATACTTGCGGAAATTCTGGTCGAAGGTGATCTCAAGGTTCACCTGATCGGTGTGGCTGGCTCCGGAATGAGCGGGATCGCAGGACTCCTGCTCTCGCTCGGTCATCGAGTGAGCGGGTCGGACAAGGCGAGCACGGTGGAAACGGCGCGGCTGCAGTCCCTTGGGTTGAACTTCCATCTTGGGCACGCTGCCACAAACGTGGCGGACGCGGACCTCGTGATTTATTCGTCTGCGATTCGTCCCGGCAATCCCGAATACGACGAGGCTCTAAGGAGCAAGCGCAACATGGTGCGTCGAGCTGACGCTCTGGCGGCCATCATGCACAGCAAGAAGGGAATCGTCGTGTGCGGGATGCACGGAAAGACGACGACCTCATCGATGTGCGCCCACGTTTTGCGGGTCGGTGGACTTCATCCGTCGCATTATGTTGGTGCTGAGATCCCGATCCTTGGGACCAACGCCCACTGGGATTTGGAGGGAGAATATTTTGTAGCTGAAGGAGATGAGAGCGACGGGACATTGGCCCTGTATCATTCGGAGCATGCAATCGTTCTCAATATCGAGGAGGAGCACCTTGATTATTACGAAAACCTGGACGCCATCGACGCCGTCTACCGGCAGTTGTGCGATCAAACACGAGGAAAGATTGTTTATTGTGCTGATGACGAAGGCGCCGTGCGCGTGTGTTCGCAACGGTCGAACGCAATTAGCTATGGGGAGACTCGTGCGGCACTTTATCGGTACGACGATCTCCATGCGAAAGACTTTCAATCGAGCTTCCGAGTCATCCGTGGAAACGAAGCGCTTGGGGCACTGACGCTCAATGTTCCCGGCCGACATAACGTGAGCAATGCGCTGGCGGTCATTGCGCTGGCAACAGAGTTAGGCGTGCCCTTCGCCCAAATCGCGGAAGCGCTGGCCGTCTTTCGCGGAGCGCGCCGCCGTTTTGAGATCAAGCATCGAAGCGAACGATTCATGATCGTGGATGATTATGGACACCACCCGAGTGAGATTCGCGCCACACTGGCCACGGCGCGGAACACGGGGCGAAGGCGGGTGCTTTGCATGTTTCAACCACATCGATATTCCCGTACGCTGAAGCTCAAAGAGGAGTTCGGTCGTTCGTTCCACGATGCTGATTTTGTGGTCGTGGCAGATGTCTATCCAGCCAGCGAGGCTCCCATTGTTGGGGTAACGGGCCAAACGATTGTCGATGAAGCGACGCGTGACGGTCATGACGCAATCATCTTTGAGCCGGACCGGAAGAAGATTCCGTTGGAGATTGGTCGTCGTCTCGAACCGGGAGACTGCGTTATCACGCTTGGAGCAGGTAATATTCACGAGGCCGGGAATATCCTCGCCAAGGACGTTACGCTGCTGGACGAAATTCAGAACACTATTGGAGGCGGAGTGGCGAAGCTCTATGAGCCGATGGCCAAGCACACCACGATGCGGATCGGCGGCCCCGCGCAATTCTGGGTGGAGCCAGAGACAGAGGAGGGATTTGCCCGCCTGGTGCAGTTTGCAACTGAACGAGGCATTCCGCTAATGGTGGTTGGTCGCGGCTCGAATCTGCTCGTCCGCGATGGCGGCATCCGGGGAATCGTGGCGCACCTGTCTCGGGGAGAATTTAAGCGCATTGAGATACGCGACGGTCAAATTATTGCGGGTGTAGGTGCGAAACAGAAGGAATTGGCCTACGCTGCGAGGGACGCCCAAATCGGCGGATTCGAATGGTTCGAAGGAATCCCTGGTGAAGTGGGCGGTGCATTGCGAATGAATGCCGGAGCCATGGGCGGTGAAACTTTTCGTCAGGTTGTCAGCGTAAGGTATATCGACTCGACAGGTGCGTTTCACATGGAGACGCCCGATCAACTTGATGTGCACTATCGTCACTGTGGCAAACTCGATCGCAATTACGCGATCAGCGCCACCTTCGTAGGGCATCCGAGTAATTCCGAGGAAATCGAACGGAAACTCGCGGATTCGATGCAGAAGCGGCGGACATCGCAGCCGAAAGAATCGAGCGCCGGATGTATCTTCAAGAATCCTGAGACGTGTCCCGCTGGCAGACTGATTGACGAACTCGGCCTAAAGGGGGCCCGGGTTGGCGGAGTTAAAGTTAGCGAGGTTCACGGCAACTTCATCGTCAACGACGAGCACGGCAGTGCGAACGATGTCCTTACATTAATTGATCAGATCAAACGCACAGCGCTCGAAAAGCGCGGATTAACGCTGAACACCGAGGTGCAAATCATCGGCGAAGAGAAGGGCCTGCATGATTAAACGCGGTACAATCTTGAAAGAACCGCATCGAGGCGTCCGTAACTGCACCTCATGATCTCAAATTCTGCATCCATGTCTTTCGATCTCAGGAATAAGAAAATTGCAGTGCTCATGGGTGGCCCCGGTTCCGAGCGGAAGGTATCGCTCAAGTCGGGCGAAGGAGTCGTCGAGGCCTTGCGTTCACTTGGATTGAATGTGGCGGCTGTCGATGTGGAGCATCCCGATTTTTCCCTGGGTGACGCGGAGATCGCGTTTAATGTGATTCACGGGACCTTTGGTGAAGATGGCCAGCTCCAGCGCATCCTGGAGATGCGTGGAATCCCGTACACCGGTGAAGGCGTTGCCGGAAGCGAATTGGCAATCGACAAGATCGCGACGAAGCGACGATTCCACGAAAGGCACGTACCCACAGCTCCGTTCGAGGTGATTGCCGCAGGCGCGCGTCCGACCATGGAGACCCCGTTTGTGGTGAAGGCGCCGCGCGAAGGGTCGAGCGTTGGAGTGTGCGTCGTACGCGACTCGAGCGAGATTGATCAAGCGCTGGAAGAGGTCGGCAAGTTCAGTCGCGAGTTGTTAATTGAAGGATTTGTCGAGGGGCGAGAATTGACGGTGGGGATCGTAGGTGACGAGGTCCTTCCGATTATCGAGATACGTCCAAAGAAGGCGGGAGAGTTCTACGACTTCGCCAACAAATACAATTTCCTCAATCCCCAAGCCGCCGGCGCAGATCACATCTGCCCTGCGCCATTGGATGCCGAAAGTACGGCCGCCGTGCAGGAAGTGGCGCTTGCTGCGCATCGCGCACTCGACCTCGAGGTGTATTCGCGGGTCGATGTATTACTGGATCGAAATAACCGTCCTTTCGTGCTCGAAATTAATACGATTCCAGGTATGACTCCGGTCAGCCTTCTCCCTGAGGCAGCTGGTGCGGCGGGAATCAGTTATCCCGAGCTTTGCCGACGCATCATAGAACTCTCACTCGCTCGATTCGCCCGTCACCGCCCATGAAAGGCAAGTCGCTGAATAAACGCCTATCCAGTTCCAAGATTCGAAAACAGCAACATCTGCTCGAGGTGACCGTTCGTGCCGACAAGGCGCGTGCGATGAGGTTTCGCGCAGTTACTTCGTTCGTCTTCAAGACGGTTCTGTGGCTGGCGTTTCTCGGTGGCACATTTTTCGGCGGACGAGAACTGCTGCGCCGCTTCGTCTGGGAGAATCCGGATTACTACCTCACGGACATTCGAGTTTCCGACTGTGAACTGCTCCAGCGGGATCAGATCCTCGCGGCAGCATCGATTCGCGAAGGTATGAACGTCTTCGAGGTCGATACCAAGACGGGACGCGCCGCGCTGGACGCGCTGCCGCAGGTGGAGCGTGCCGAAATTCAACGTGTTCTCCCCAATCGCGTTGATATCACAATTACTGAGCGACGTCCGATTGCCTGGGTGACCCAGGGCGCGAACGAGAATCCAACGGCAAATCTAAACGCCTGGTTGATTGATGCGCGCGGCGTCGTGGTGAAGCCGCGACAGATTATCGAACAGTATCATCACCTGCCGCATATCAGCGGGGTGACGGTTGCAAACTTTGCACCCGGACAGCGCGTCAAGTCCGTGGAAATGGAGTCCGCGCTCAAATTAATCCAGATCAACTCAGACAATACCGAGTGGCAGGTCCGGCACATCGATCTCGGCAAACAATGGTGCATGATCGTGACGGATCAAAGCAATGCGCGGATTACGTTTGGCCTCGATGCTATTGATGAGCAGTTGGGACGGCTCTTCCGTTATATTGATCGTGCTGAGGCGGAGCATCGCGAGATCGAGACGCTCAACCTGATGGTCGTGAAATTCACCCCGGTGACCTTCCGTCCTACCGCCAATAGCGATGAACCGGACGACCCTTTGCTTCAGGCGGAGTCGGAAAGCGATCGAAGGGATAAAGAGCAGGCTTCGACCCCGAAACCGGTCGTGCCTGTGGCCAAGGCTGTCCCTGTGTCGTCAGCTCCGCGCAGCGCGAAGTCGAAAACGGAGAACAAACCAAGTACCCGCTCCGGCAGCAGTACGCCGGCGGGGATCCGGAAACCATTTCGTCAGAACTAGTCATCATGGGCCGAGAAGACTTCATCGTGGGACTCGAGATCGGTACCTCGAAAGTGTGCGCCATTGTCGCGGAGACGCGCCCCGATGGGACGATCAAAATTGCCGGAGTGGGCGAAGCGCCGTCCCGCGGGGTGCGGAAGGGTGAGATCATTGACCTGGAGACCTCCAGCATTTGCGTGCGCGAAGCCCTGGCCGATGCCGAGGAAAAGAGTGACGTCATGATAGGCAGCGTGTTTCTCGCGGTGACCGGCGGACACATCGAGAGCTTCAACAACCGCGGCTCGATCCAGATCCCGCAGGATCGCGAAGAGATTTGCGAGGACGACTTCGAAGAGGTGCAGGCCGCGGCTCGTGAAGTGAGCATTCCTCAACCGAACCAGTTCCTCCATTCGATCCTTCAGCACTATTACGTCGACGGGAAAGACGGCGTGCTGAACCCGATTGGCATGCTCGGTCAAACACTAGAGGCTGATTTTCACATCGTCCACGGCGTGGGCAGCCGAATCAAAACCGGCATCCGTTGCGTCAAGGAACTTGGCATTGAAGTAGAGGACGTCGTCTTTGGCCCGCTGGCCAGCGCGCAAGTCGTACTCGATCACAATCAAAAGAACCTTGGGGCCCTGGTCATCGACATGGGCGGCGGCACTACGGGTTTTGTCGTTTATTCCGACGGCGCGATCAAACACAGCGGCTGCATCGGTGTGGGCGGTGATCACATTGATAACGACATTTCGCTTGGCCTTCGTATCCCGATGGCCCGAGTGGGGCGATTGAAGACTGAGGAAGGCTCGGTTGTGCTGGGCCAGACTCTGCCGGGTGAACGGATCGTACTGAAGGACGAACACGGTTTTGCCGGCAAGGAGGTGGAGCGAGAGATGCTCAATACTATTATACATTGCCGCGTTCGTGAGACCTTTGAGTTGATCAAGAAGCGTCTTGAAGCCAGCGGTGCCGCGCTCGATTTCCTCGGAGCGGGGGTGCAACTGACCGGCGGGTGCTCCATGCTCCGTGGTGTCGACGCGCTGGCGCAAGAAGTGTTCGGCCTTCCCGTCCACGTTACCTGTGTTAAGGGGATGATGTCCGGTCCCACCAGCGCCTTTGAAAACCCGCGTTATTCCTGCGCCATCGGCCTGGTCAAGTATGCCCAAGCCACCAGCGTGGGTGTGCGGCGGCAAAGCGGCCTCTTTTCGCGACTCGTCAACAAACTCCCGTTCTTTGGCCTCTGGTAGGCCGAATCCAAACGCAACGTCACATGATCGAGATCAATCGTCAGTCCAGCAACTCCATGGGCATCGAATTGCGCATTAAAATCATTGGGCTCGGCGGTGCCGGCCAAAATGCATTGGATCGATTACAACTCGATGGCCTCGACGGCGCCGAATTGATCGCGATCAACACGGATGCACAGGCGCTTGCGGGCAGCGTTGCTCCGATCAAGGTCCAAATTGGAAGGCATACAACTCGCGGTTTGGGTACGGGAGGCGATCCCGAGATCGGGTATGCCGCAGCCGAGGATGGCGCGGAGGAGATCAGAAGTGCCGTAGAAGGCGGGGGGTTGGTGGTCCTTTGTGCGGGTCTCGGTGGAGGGACGGGATCAGGGGCGGCTCCGCTAATTGCGAACTTTGCCCGGCAGCAGCACGCACTCGTGGTCGCTTTTGTCACGATGCCCTTCACATTTGAGGGTCGCCGGCGGCTTGCGCAAGCGGAAGAAGCTCTCGCATCCCTTACGCAGCAGGCCGATCTAGTGGTTTGCTTCGAGAATGACAAAATGGGCGATTCGGTCAGCCCGCGCGCCGGGATTCACGAGGCGTTTGCCGCTGCTGACCAGATGATTAGTCAAAGCATTCGCGCGATCGCCGCGATGTTGCAACGGCGCGGCTTGATTCGCGTTGGTTTCGACGAGCTGACTGCGGCGCTTCGCAGTGCAAACCCACGGGCGATCTTTGGATACGGTGAAGCCGATGGTGACAATCGTGCTCACGCCGCCTTGGAGAAGGCTCTGCGCAGTCCATTAATGGATCGAGGTCGGTTGCTGGCCGACGCCGAAAACGTTCTCGTTCACATCGCAGGCGGACCGAGTATGACGCTGGGTGAAGTGACCCTCCTCATGGAGGAACTGAATCGCCACATTCACGATACGACTCGCCTGCTTTTCAGCACGTCGATCGATCCGCAGTTGGATCGGAAACTCAGCGTCACCTTGCTAAGTTCGTTGGCTGCCGGTGCGTCGGCCGCGTCGGCGCCCCCGTTCCTTCGTCCCGCAACTATCCCTGAACCGCATTATGAACCGGAGGCTGACGTCGCTCCTGCTCCCGCTCCGGTTTCAGCGAGATCCACCGATGCCATGCCGGTGCCGGCGGTCATTCCGATTATTTCACCCGAACCCGCCGCGCCAGTACCGCCTCCTCGGCCGGAACCGCGCCCCGAGATTGCTGCTTCGGCTGCGACCGAATCCGTGGCCGCCGGGAAGCCATCCTTCAAACCGAATGGAAAGCCGAAGACCGCGCGCGAAGAACGGCAGGAGCAAATGACGTTTGAGCCCGTGACGCGGGGGCGCTTCGAGAAGAGCGAACCCACGATCATCGACGGACAAGACCTCGACGTTCCTGCGTTCATGAGGATGAACGTGAAGGTGAAATAGCGTTCCACCTGTAGGTGGCGTTTAATTCCACCCACCGGGGCTGCTCCAGCAACGTGGGGAACGGATGTCCTTTCGCGGACTTACCAGCGCTCCGCAATCTTCCTGAGATCCGCGAGCAGGGATTCGATCCGTTTCAAGTCACGCCGGCGGCCCTTCGACGTCTTGATCTCGAGCCCGCGGAGGAGCATGAGCATGTCCCTCATTTCCTTGGTGCGATCGCCTGGGACTTTCTTCCTCTCGCTCTCCGCGGTGACAAGAGCCGCGACCTGTGCCAACTCGGATTCAATCAATCCGGTATAGTGGCCAATGACCTCGCGGAAGCTGGTGCGCAGGAACGCGAGTTCATTGAGCACTTGTTTCGTAGGGAGCAGGTCCCTTGATTTCGGTTTGGGCTTGGAAGGTGGTTTCACGGGACAAGGGGAGGCCACCGTTTGATGCCGTTGCCGTCAATTCCGGGAATGCAACATTCATGTGACGCGTGGAGCCTATCGGCCCAGGAAGCGCTTCGCGGCGATGAGGGCGAGCTTCTCCCTGGTGTGACGCCGGTAGGCGACGCGCAGGATCTCGGTGACGGATAGCGGGCGTCTCTTGCGTGAGCTTCGCGTACCGGTCCGGCGTGATAGGCGAGGGAGGTTGACGATCATCACCGGCCCACAGAAACCTTTACACGCTACGCTTGAGCGGAGTGAATGTTACACCAAGGTTAAATCAGTGCCGGAAGCTCCGACGGTCTTTGACTATCAATGGCCTGGAGCGCACAAGGACAACGCCATGAAGCGCTATCGCACTGGTTGGATTTCTGACGTCCACCTCGGCACACGCGGAAGCAAGGCGGATGCTTTGCTTCGATTTCTACGCATCCACGATTTCGACACGCTCTATGTGGTGGGCGATTTGATCGATGTCTGGGCGCTGCGCCGCGGGATTTACTGGCCGCAGTCGCATAACGATGTGATTCAGAAGCTGCTGCGTGCCGGACGCAAGGGGACACGTGTCATCTACATTCCGGGTAACCACGATGAATTCGTGGCCGGATTCCATGGTCATTACGGCGCGGTGGAAGTCATGCCACGGGCCATTCACGAGACTGCGGATGGACGCAAGCTGCTTGTTATTCACGGCCATGAGCTCGACACCGTGGTGCAGAATCTCAAGGTTCTCGCCTTTATTGGAGACGTTGGTTATTCGCTGCTGCTCAAGCTGAATGCGCCCGTCAACTATCTCCGCCGCAGGCTTGGGCTCGGCTTCTGGTCGCTCAGTGCCGCGGTGAAATGGAGTGTGAAAGAAGCCGTTAGTTTCATCGGGGCCTTCGAGGCCGGAGTCGTGCGGATGGCGCGCGCGGATGAGGTCGATGGCGTCGTGTGCGGACACATCCATACGCCTGTGATTCGCGAGATCGAAGGCGTCTCTTACTATAATACGGGGGATTGGGTGGAGAGCACCTCGGCGCTCCTGGAGAACTTTGACGGCACGATCGAATTGCTCACGCACTTCGAAGCCGATGACGAGACGCAGGGAGGTGAAGCGTTGCCGTTGATGATTGGAGGCGCGGTCGCGGCGTAAACAATTCCGGTTCTCGCGATGCTAGTTCACCTTGTAGCAAGTGAGAGTGCCATGGTACCGAAGATACAGAAGGCCATCGAGGATGACAGGGTGTGCCCAGGCATCGCGGCGTGCGGCTTCGGCGAGTCGGAATCGACCCTTGACGGTGAATTCCTTCTCCGTTGGCTCGAGCAACAGCATCCACCCGTCCTCGGCGAGCGCGTACAATCTGCCGTCAGCCATGAGGACCGCGCCTTTGACGAAATCCGTGTTTGAATAGAGGACCTGGCCATCGGCCGCATTGATCACTGCCCAGCCCTTGCGGTCGGAATAGAATGAGCCAAACAGCCTGCCGTTCGAGTACACGACACCGCCCTGGCAGGTATCCAGTTGCGATGTCCACACGTCCTTGACTCCAATTGGAGTGCCTGGACCGGCAGATGTGAGTTCGAAACAATGACCGCCGGTGCCGTGTGGTGCGGTCATGAAGATACGATTGCCGCCCAGCAGTACCGGCATCATTGCCAGCACGGAGTAGCGAGTTGGAAGCGCTTTCGTCCACTGCAGTTTGCCCGTCGCCGCATCCACGCAGAACAAGTGCTTCAGTGAACAACCGACGAGCAGTTTGCGTCCGGCAAAATCCACCAGGATGGGAGAGACATAGCTTGGGGTCTCCGCGCCTTGTTCAGTTCCGGGATCCTTCACCGGCTCGCTCTGCCAGACCGGCTTCCCTGTCTTGCGATCGAGCGCCACGATGAGTGCGCCGCTGCCGCCGGCTGTGACATACACGGCGCGATCGTCGGCGAGCAGACATTCGCTGAGGCCCCAGGTAATATTTTTGCCGCCGAAGTGCTCCAGCGTATTCAATGCCCAGACTTCGTTCCCGTTGCTGGCATCGAAGCAGGCGACGCGTCCGTGCGCATTGTGGTGATAGACGTGACCGTCGAAGTAAGCGGCCGAGGCGCGCGCGCCGGGATAATCTTCCTCCCAGGCGGCACCGTTTTTTGCCTGCCACAGTTGCTTTCCAGTCAGGTCGAGTGCGAAGAGATGCAGTTCCTTGCCGACGTCGCCCGTAATAAAGATCCGGTCCCGAGAAATGATGGGCGACGAGTAGCCGTTGCCGAGGTTCGTCGCTGACCAGACTGTTTTCGGGCCGCCCTCAGGCCATGACGGCAGCAGCCCCTTCTCATGGGAGATGCCATCGCGGCGTGGTCCGCGGAACTGAGGCCAGCCGGGTTCCGGCGAGGCCACCAGAGTCGCCACCGATTTCGTGTCGCCCAAGGCCGTGGGACCCGGAT
>JGI10216J12902_101002953_pt1 | contig 15259 bp, 12 predicted proteins | sample KanNatreferecore_FD_12902 | JGI IMG/M metagenome (IMG submission 12902)
TTGAAGTCGAGCGGGCCGTGCTCCATCTCATAGGTGATGTAGTCGGCCTTCGTAGCCGCCATCTTCTTGCCTTCTTCGTACCCGCCGCCGCTGATCTGCGCGTAGTAGACGGGCTGGTTCTTGAGCCACATGTCGATCACGCGGTTGACGTGTTTCCCCGTGCGGGTGGTCTTGGTCGGCATCGCCGGCAGCTGGGCATTAACGGGCGGCACCGGCTGCTGGGCGCTGACCGACATCGCGGTCAGCACGGCCGCAACGCTGGCGGCCAGCAGGATGGTTCTAGTCTTCATAGACGTCTCCCCCGTAAATTGTTGGTTTGTGCTACGGACTGTGTTCCGAGCGAGCACAGGGTACTCGCAGAAGCGCGTTATGAAAAGCCCGTACTTTTCAGAAGGGAGGGAATGCTATTCCGCGGGATTCTTGAGGCTGATCTGCCGCGCCCAGAGCCCGTCAGCAGACTCCGTGTCGTCGCCGAGCGGCAACACGCCCGCGAGCTCGCCCCCGGCCGAAGACGCCTGGGAGCTCGATGCGGGACTTACCCCGCCAACCCCGCGCAATACTCCGATGGCGGCCGATGACAGCGGCACGTTGCTGACACTCCTCCCGAGCTCGGCCCGGGCCAGCGCCGGCAACACTTGTTCGAGCTCGAGGAACCGCTGCGGTTTGGCATACACGAAGAAATGCTCCTGGCCGCCGACACTCGTCACTTCCCAATAATGTTGCTCGCCGTCCTTCATGCCCGGAAGACGCGCTTTCTGGCCATCCGGCAGCGGGTTGTCGGTACTGAACCCCGGCAGCGGAAACAACAGATACGACTGTCCCGCATCGTCGCGATTGATGATGTAGACGTACACCGGTTGCGATGAATCGACAACCGCGAAGATCTTGTCCCCGGGTCTGACGCGACCGCCTTGAGACAGCTTCACGTCGCGGCCGTCTCTGGACGCGTAGAAGGATGCGGTGATCTCGTAGGAACTGACGGGCGGGGCGACCGGTGCGGGAGCTGTGCCCGGTGAAGCACTGTCAACCACTGTTCCGACAGGCGTTGAAGAGGGGGCGTCGCCGGTTCCACGGTTGAGGAGTACCAGACTCACGAGAACCCCGGCAGCGACAGCACCGGCGGCGGCCACGATCGGCCACTTGAATTCGAACGCCGGCGCCGGATCCGGGGTGTACGCCAATGCAGCCGTTGCGGCAAGCGCATTTCCAAAATGCCCTGCCGACTCATAGCGGTCGTTCGGTTCACGTGCGATCGCGCGTTCGATGACATCGATGAAAGCCGGCGACAAATCGGGACGCGCATCTCTCAACGCTTGCCGCGTCCCCGTGCGATGCGCCGACTCCACGTCGCTGCGTGTCGTGCCGCGAACGGGGTAGTCGCCGGTGACGAGGTGATAGAGCAGGACACCCAGGCCGTAGATGTCGGTTGCGGGCGAAGGCTTGGCGCCAGTGAACAACTCCGGGGCGAGATACAGCGGCGTACCAGCCATGTGATCGGTGGTGTCGCTGCGCGTGACGTCGCGCCCGGTGCCGAAATCCATCAGCACAATCCGGCCGCCGTCTTCGCGCACCACGTTGCGAGCCTTGATATCGCGATGAAGAAGGCCTGCACGGTGCACGGCAGCCAATGCATGACACAGGTCGACCCCGATGGGAGCGACCTCGCTCGTTCCCATCTGTCCCTGCATGACGAGGACCTGTTCCAGCGTCCGGCCCTGAACCATCTCCATCCACAGGCCAAACCGTTCACCGTGGGAATCCGCACCGAACACTCTCACGACATTTCTGTGTTGCACGCGCGCCAGATGGCGCGCCTCTTTCAGTGCCCTCGCGAGATCGAACGCGCGCGACACACCAGACGATTTGATCAGCTTGAGCGCCACCTCGCACTCGAGGCGCCGGTCCCACGCGCGATAGACCGTCCCGAACGATCCTTCGCCGATCACCTCCGAGATGCGAAGGTGCCCCCACAGTTCGCCGACGCGTAACTGGTCGCGGGATTCGGCGGGCGCGACAGGCGGGGCTGCGTCAGGGTCTCTGACGGCCTCTGCCATTCTTGCGAGCACCTGCAATTCCTTGACGATGGCGCGCTCCGAGCCGTCTTTGGCGGTCTCCTCCGCTGCGCGCCAGTCGACCGCAGACCCTTCCGCCACGGCCGACGCGATGTCGACCAGGCGCTCGTCATCGGCCATGCGCCATCTCCTCTGCCAATCGCACGAGCGCGCGGCCTATGGCAACACGCGCGGCCGCGCTGGACGGTTTGTTGAAAAGGACCGCGATCTCATCGTTGGAGAAATCGAGCTCGCAGCGCGCCACGATCAATTCGCGTTCCTGTGGCTTGAGCCGCTCCAGGGCCGCCTCGTACCGCTCGAACGCCTCTCGACCGATCGCCAGCTCGATTGGCGAAGGGTCCTCGGCGAAATGCGCATCTTCGATCAGCTCGAGCGTCGGGCGGCGCCGGGCGCTCCGGACTTCGTCGCGAACGCGGTTGACCATGATGGTTCTAAGCAACCCCTGGAACGCTCCCTCGTGGCGGGGATCGAACTTCTCGAGGGCCATGAACGCGCGGCAGAGCACGTCCTGCGCGAGATCGTCCGTGTTCAGCAGGCTTCGGGAATACGCGGGCAGGCGGCCATGCGCCCATCGGCGGAGGCGGGGAAGATAGCGCGCGAACAGCTCGTCACGCGCCTCGTCGTCGCCGCCTTTGGCACGAAGAAGCAGCGCAAACGAAGATTCAGCCGGGACCGGTGCCGCGGGCTGACCACCGCCGCGGGTGCGCGAATCCGAGCTCTTCGTCATGTTTGCCGTGGCCGGGGTGGCGTGAGACCGGCTGATTATACGCCCGGGCTCCCCTGGCAGGAGATTGGCCACGACGGCAGAACCGGCACCGATACTGTGCATGCGCCTTCCTGTCTTGCCCTCATTGGATATCAACGCCAGCCGAGCCCTTGTGGAACAGGTCCGCCTGCCCGCCAGATTCCGGAGGCGCCGGTGGGTGCGCAAACGTGTAGCCTGGAACGTCAGTCAGTAGCGGCTGGGGATCGGTCTGACGGGGCCGTCGAACCGATCCTTCGCCGGCCCTCCTGGAAGCGGCTTCAACTCAATTGGAATGTCCGGTACCGTCAGATCCGGCGTGCGATCCAGCAGGTGGCGGATGAGGTCGAGCCGTCCGCTGCGCTGATCGTTGAAGTCCACCACAACCCATGGCGCGTGCGTCGTATGCGTGGCTTCGAACATCGCATCACGGGCCCGGCCGTACTCGACGTACCGTTCGCGCGCTTCGAGGTCGACCGGCGACAGTTTCCACCGTTTCAACGGATCGGCCGCCCGTTCTGCGAAGCGCTTCTCCTGCTTGGCTTGATCGACGGTGAGCCAGTACTTGTAGAGCAGGATGCCGTCATCGACCAGCATCTGCTCGAATACCGGCGCCTGTTTCAGAAACAGCTGGTATTCGGCGTCGGTGCAGTAGCCCATCACCTTTTCAACGCCCGCGCGGTTGTACCAGCTCCGGTCGAACAGAACCATCTCCCCTGCAGCGGGCAGATGCGGGATGTAGCGCTGAAAGTACCATTGCGTCCGCTCCCGCTCGGTCGGTTTCGCGAGAGCGGCGACGCGCACCTGGCGTGGATTGAGCCGTTCGGCGATGGCGCTGATCAATCCGCCCTTCCCTGCCGTGTCCCGCCCCTCGACGAGCACCATCATCCGCGTGCCCGTGTGCTGAAGCCAGTGCGCAAGGTTGTTCAGCTCGACCTGCGTCGGTTCGAGCAGGGCCTCGTATTCCTTTTTTTTCAGTTTGGCCACGTCTACGGTGATTATATGGGGGCGCAATGCCGCTGAGAACCCTGCTGTGCATGCTCGTTGTCTCGTTCGGCTGCTCGGGATCCGAAAACCCTCCGGCGGTGAAGGACGCCCCGCTGTGGCTCGAAGCCGCGCGGTTGATCGCCGGAGACGGGAGTGTGCCCGTCGAGAATCCCGCGATCCTCGTCGAAGGGGACACTATTACGTGGGTCGGGCCCCAAACCGCGCGTCGTCCGCCCGACGGCGCCGTGCGCGTCGATCTGTCCGGCAAGACGCTGATGCCGGCGCTCATCGACGGCCACAACCATATCGGACTGGTCAATATCCGGGATGGCAGCAACAGCAAGGCGAACTACACACGGGAGAACCTGATCGATCAGCTCGAACGATACGCGTACTACGGCGTGGCGGCTGCCCTGAGCATGGGACTGGAAGCCGATTCCGACCTTGCGTATCGGCTGCGCGCTGAAGTGATTCCGAATGCCGCGCGCTTTCTTACCGTGGGAAAAGGTATCGCGGGCACACCGATGGCGGGCCCTCCGGGCGAGGCGCGTCTCGGAATTCCGTACGGCGCGTCAACCGAAGCGGAAGGCCGCAAGGCCGTGCAGGAACTGCACGCGCGAGGCGTGAGATTCGTCAAGATCTGGGTGGACGATCGCGACGGAACGGTACCGAAACTCCAGCCGAACGTCTATCGGGCGATCATCGCCGAGGCGCACGCGCATGGCCAGGAGGTGCTCGCCCATCTCGGCCGGACGTCGGCGTTGCAAGACGCAAAGGACTTGTTCAGGGCCGGCATCGACGGCTTCGTCCATACCGTTCGCGACAGGGACGTCGATCAGGAATATCTCGAGCTCGTCAAGGCACACCCGAAGGTCTGGACAGGTCCCAACATACCTGCACCCGGCATCACAGAAAGCGACGCCCTCTCAGAGCTCTTTCGGCTCCACTGCCGCAATCTGCGAAAGATTCACGATGCCGGCATGACGATCGGGCTGGGAACGGACGGGACCGGAAACGGATTCGGCGCGCACGAGCAGCTCGCCTTTTACACGCAATGCGGAATGACGCCGCACGAAGCGCTCGTCGCGGCAACGGGAACGAATGCCCGAATCCTTCACCTCGACAGGCTGGGGACCATCACCGCCGGCAAAGAGGCCAGCCTGATCGTGCTCGACGCGAATCCCCTGGACGACATCCTGAACACGCGGCGCATTTCGACCGTGTACCTCCGCGGAAAGGAAGTCGATCGAAAGGCGCTGAGCGCAACGCTCGGCATTGCGCCGCGTTAGCGCGCGAAACAGTAGAAGCGGCCCGCGCCGCCCCGGGGCGCCGTGTCCGAGCAATTCAGGTTCGAATGCGCCGAATTCCACGACGACAACGGCGGCGTGGTGTTCTGCTGCGGGCCCATGCCATCGGAATGGCCAACCTGCCCGGTGGCGCTCGCAGCGCTCGACGTCCAATCCGCGCAGGTCGAACCCGTCATGACCCGTCCATCGGCGGTCGATCCCGTCAGAATGTCGTGCTCGTTCGGCGTGGGAGAGCCGGTCCATTGACCGTTGATGCGGAGCCCGTATTCGTCGACGAACAGTTCGGCATCGCCGGTCCGGGAGTGCAGGTCGTTCAGGTTGTTCGCGATGAGCAGGCGGTTCGCGTTGTACCAGGGCCCGTTGCCAATCCGATCGCGCGCGTGCGTCGGCTGATTGCCGTTCGCGGGATCGCGCTCCACGCTGAGATACGCGCGCCAGGTACCCTGGTGACCGGCAGCTGTCGCGAGCCGCTGGCACGTCGCATCTGCCCCGGCGAGACCGCCAAGGTTGCCCGTCGTGCTCCGCGCGCTCGAGACGAAAAAGCTGGTCGTGGTGCCGGTGGGGATGGTGGGGGCGCTGTCTTCGCAGCCGGCGGCGATGAGCGTCACGATCAGGATTGAATAGGTTCGCATCATCTTTTCCTCGCAACCCTCAGCGTAAAGTTGTGCAATCGCGGTGTCAACGTATTGCTGGACCCGACCGGTCCTGGCGCCCACTATAATTGATCGATGCACTTGAGCGTCGCGAGGCTGTGTCTCGATTGCCAGGAAATCCACGCGGATGACCGCTGCCCGGTGTGCACGTCCGAGGCGTTCGGGTTCATGACGCGCTGGGTAAAGCTGGATGCGACAACACGGTCGCCCAGGCACAAGGACCCTGCTGCGGAGTCCTCGAGGGTCGAAGACTATCGACAGATCCTGAATCTCACGCCCAGGCGATCGCCGGCAGCCCAATGGCTTCGCAAGGGCGGTCTGGTCGTCGCAGCGGGAGTATTGGCGCGCTGGGGCTGGCAACTGGCATCGGAACAGCGCCGCATGCCTCGACGCGAAACCACCGAGGACGGAAGTGGACCGCCCGCGATCGAGAACGGCAACGATTGATCAGGCGTTAACGTGCAGGGGCGACGTAGTGCTTCCGCGCCCGTATTTTCACATCTGACCGGCGAGTCGTGACGACGAGCGAATGAAGCCTGCCATCGGCCTGAGGGGGACTGAACCCGAGGACGTACTGCTGGTGCAGTTCTTCCATCATCGGGCCGAGTAATCGGGAGAAATCCCTGCCCGTTCCTGCGAAGACATAGCGGCCCCCGGTATCTTCCGCGATCTCACGGAGCGCAGGATCAGGTGCTCGCACCAGCGATGTCCTGCCCGTGACCTCGCGGCTGTCCACGCCCACGGCATAGATCGCCACGTTGGACGTAGCCGCTTTCAGCATGACGTCACGTGCGGTGCGCGAACTTGCCGTGTCTGCTCCATCGCTGACCACGAAGATGACCCGGTGTCCCATTTCACTCGTGAACGCCTCGCATCCTTCCGCGAGGGCGTCGTACAGAATCGTCACGTTCGCGCCGCGCTCCAGCGGAATACGAGCCGCGAGCTCTCTGTCGTCCACGGAAAACGGCGGGCTCAATCGGAGCTGGCCGCTGAAGGTCCCGACCCGGATGGAATCTCCCGCCGCCAGTTGATCGATCACGGCGGCGGCCGCAGCGCGAACCTCCTCCAGCGATGCCATCATGCTCCTGCTTGTATCGAGCAGCAGCAGCACATGCACGGCCTGGCGAAGCTTGCCGAACGCCGCGATGGCCACCGGGCGCCCATCATCGAACACGCGGAAGTCCTCCGGTTGTAAATCAAGGGTGGGGTTGTTTCGTTCCCCCTGTATCGTTATCGGGATCGCGACGTGCTCGACCGTCGTCTTGAAGGTCTGCGCATGCGCAAGCGCGCCGGCTGCCATGAACAGCAGCGCGGGGAGAGTGCTGTTCACGACTACCCCCTTTTCCGCCCGGTCCGCCTTCCCGCCTGCACCGCCTGAACCGTCGACAGGATCGCGATCGCAACCAGCGGAAACACCGCGTAATACGACAGCCGCATTCTGGTCTTCATGCGCTCGATGCTCTCGCTGGTCCAGACGTTCGACGCGACGCCCGTGAAATCGAACAGCAGCGCATTGGGGTCGTGTCCGTGAGCGGCGGCCCAGGCGCTGCCTTCGGGTGTGTAATCGTCGCCGACGACAAACTGCTGCCCCTGGTACACCGCCACCCGCGTATCGAAGAGCGTCCCGTAATGGCTGTGGCACCACACGGCGCCGGCGGATCCGGCCACTGCGGCCAGAATCCATGCGAGCACGTACCGTTGAGACGCGAACCGCGTCATCGCGACGTAGAGAAGTCCGCTCGTGACCGACGAGAGCAGCGTGCCGAGCGCGATGAACGACTGGGGATCGCCGATCGGTGGCGGGCGATAGATGGCGGTGGCCGTAGACGCGACGATGGCGCCGATCGCGCTGATGGCCTTCCAGCGCTTGCCGATGGAGTCCGCCGGCATCGCTCAGGGACCGGGAGCAACGAGCACATCCGCGTCGAGCGCCTGCGCGCCGGCCACACCGAGCCTGACCAGCGTCTCGGGCCCGCGACGCGACGCGTTCAGCGGATCCTGTGCCCAGATCACATACGCGCCCGGAGGGAGGAACATGGACGTCGGCGAGCTGAATCGCGGAAACGGCGCGGGCTTTCTGCCGGGAAAGCCCGCAAGCGGCGCGTTGATGTACAGCACCTGCCACTGCGTGGCTTCGGATCGGGCGGGAGGCGCGAGCAGCGTTCGAACGTTCAGCGCGACCTGCCCTGCCATGCCTTCAGCGTGCGTGCGGCAGTACGCCGCCTTCAGTTGCAGGTCGGCACGAACGGCTTCCACGAGCGCCTTTCGCTGCGCGTCGGGAAGCTCGGTGATCCGATTCAGCGCGTTGAAACTGGCCTCGAGTCCCTCGAGGACAGTCACCGGCAGGCTGGCCGCCGGGCGGCTGTTTACCGATTCGACGAGCCATCGGATGTCTCGTGCGGAGTCGCCTGCCGGAAACACTTTAGCGAGCGCGCCCAAAATCTGCATCGCGCGCTGCTGATCCGGGCTGTAGGCGGGCGCCTGCGCGGCAGGCACGGCGTAGTCCATCAAGACGGCGAGAAGCAGCGCCACCGCGAAACGAATACACTTCGATTGTCGCAGCACTTCAGCCTCCTTGCCCACCACGTGCGTGCGGTGAATCGGTGAAGTAATCGTGCGGGACTAGGATAACCGATCAGTTCTTGCTGGCAGACCGGTACCGCTCGAGGAGCTCGATGACATAGGCGGCGCGCTCTTTCCGCTCGGGGCCGAGGACATAGATTTCGTAGGCGATCGCCTTCAGGATGGCAATCGACAGGGTGGCTCGCGCTTCGTCCCACGAGCCGGTTGGATTGTTCATCACGAGCGAGAGACCGCGCAGGAAGGACTCGGACACGGCCGGGTGTTTCTTTCCGAGCTGCAGAATCTGCTCTCCGCGATCGCCGTCGGTGAGGCCCTGCTCCGCCAGCAGCAAGTCCAGCGTCCGTCCGGCACAGGCACCGGCTCCCACGAGGAACGACATTCTCAGGCATCCATCCGCTTCATCGAGCAGCGCGCGCAGCGGGCGCGGAACGCTCTCGTCGAGCGTCAGGAATTTCGGAAGCCGTGGATCGGCATGCCGGACGGATCCGGCGGCGGGTTCGTGGGTCGTTGGAATGGCCATGAAATCTCGCTTGGGAGTGTGAGACGACTCCCCGTCTGGTTGTGGCGAAGGATCGACGTGCAGCCGATCGAGCAACTGCTCGATGTGCTCGAGACGCACGTCCGGAAGTGGATCGGATTCCTGGCTGTGACGCAGCGTCGATGCTTCGGCCAGGTATGCGTCGACTTCGGCGGCAAAGGCGACCGCGTCGAAGCCTGCGCCCATCGACGGCTCTCTCTGAGACTGCCAGCCGAATCGCCGCTTCTTCTCGACCGGCTGAGTCGCATCGCCGACGCGTGGAATCGACAAGAGCTTCACGTGCGAGGCGTCGACACCCAGACCGCCGAGACGCGCCACGATTTCCTTCTCGTCCTGCGGTGCGAGCAGCGGGCTCATCAGAATCACGTCGGGAATCCGCTCGACCAGCGCCGTGCACGCCTCGTCGATCGACGCAACTACTCTCAGCGTTCCCCTGATGCGCGCGCCGAGCACACGCTCGAGAATCGCCGCCTGAGACTCGTCCGGCTCGACAGCCAGCGCGTACGACGCACCGGCGTTGCCGCTGTCTTCACTGGGCTGTTCGAGGAGGGCCTTGCGCCACATCGGTGCTGGTGGAGAGGCAATTCAGATACCAGCCTCGCCGGGGTGCCGTTCAGAGTGAGCCGGGCTGTTTCACCGGTCGCTCCGATGACGGCCTTGATAGTTCGCTAACAGTTCTGCAATCGTGCAACGGCGCAGGAGAAACGCCTTCCAAATGATGAGCAAGCGGAAGCGACACGTTCTGAGCGACTTACGAAACCGCGCGACGTCGGCGTCGTGGCAGCGAAACCGGGTACGTTTTCGGCATTGCAGCCGTTACCAATGTTGCCTGCATCTGCGAGTGAATCGAGCGCTGTGCGCCGGGGATTCGAAGACGGTCTCGGCCGCCGCTACCGTCCCGCCGCCCGAAGCGACAGCGACACACCCCTGGAAATTCTGTGCTTCCGTCACGAGATTACCGACGTGCCGGCGTTCGACTTCGCGCTGCGCGAGCGCGTCGCGCGGCTCTCCGATCTGCAGCACGCGTGCTACGCCCGCATCAGAAAGGTCGACCGGCTCAACGACGAACGAGGCACCGTCGTGCTCATGTCGGACGGCGTTGCCGGTGTCAGGCTCATCGAGATTCTGACCGACCTCGAAAACACGGGCCGCGTCCTCGATCTGAACGCGGCGCTCCACCTCGTCGGCCAGCTCGTCTCGGCCATCAAGGTGCTGCACCAGCACGCACGGGTCGCGCACGGCGCCATCGCCTCCGAGCGTCTGTTCGTGACGCCGGCCGGACGGTTGATCATCGCCGAGTATGCGCTCGGTGCTGCCCTCGAGCAGCTGAAGTATTCGCGCGAGCGCTATTGGAAAGAGCTTCGCGTCGCGCTGCCGATGAACGTGGGATTGCCGCGATTTGACGAACGCGCCGATCTCACGCAGGTTGGCGTGGTCGCGCTCTCGCTCATCATGGGCAGGCCGTTCCAGGACAACGAGTACCCGAAAGAGGTCGAAGCCCTCGTGGCATCGGCGAGCGCGGGCAGACCCGATGGAACACGGGAACCATTGTCGTCTGCGCTTCGTGATTGGCTGAGACGCATCCTCCAGCTGGAGGTGCGCAATGCGTTTCGCTCGGTCGTCGAAGCCGAGGCGGCGCTCGCTCAGCTGCTCTCCGGCGATTCGAAGCACAACGGCGAACCTGCAGCGCTCGAAACGTTCATGCACCAGTACCACGGGGCGTCAGCGCCGGCGCAGGGGCCGCTACCTGTCGTGACTCCGCCTCCTGTGCCGTCGACCCCGGTGCAAGACATGGAGAGCCGGGTTGAAATCAAGGAAGTCCGCCCGCTGACACCACCCAGCGAGTTCTACGAGCCGCTGCCATTTCCGGAAGAGGCCTCGGCGGATATCTCAGACGACGCAGGAGAAGACCCCGATAAGGAAGAGGACGCCATGAGATCGGCACATTCGGGCTCGCGACGGTCAGGCCGCTTCAAGTGGATCGTCGCCGGCGTAGCGGTGCTGGCGGTTGCGACCGCGGGGCTCTTTGCCGCGCGCCGGAGCCTTTCACCGGCCGCGGTTCCCGTGACCACGGGAACCGTGTCGGTGAATACGGAACCCGCCGGAGCCGAGGTCCTCATCGACGGTACGTCGCGCGGCCGGTCGCCCATCCGGCTGTCGCTGGCGGCGGGCGCGCATACGCTCGTCGTTCGAGGCGCCGGAGAGCCGCGCACCATTCCAATCACGATCACCGCGGGTGCCGAAGTCTCGCAGTACCTGGAACTGCCGAAAAGCGCCCCCGGATTCGGTCAGCTGCAGGTCCGGTCCGAGCCTGCCGGCGCGCGCATCAGCATCGACGGCACGCCGGTTGGAAAAACACCGCTGACGATCGTCGAGATCGCGCCCGGCGAGCATTCCATCACGCTGGAAAGCGATGTGACATCGGTGACGCAGAAGGTGACGATCGAAGCCGGCGTTCCGGCCTCCCTCATGGTGCCGATGGCCGCGCAGGCCGGCACGGTCGCGACTGGATGGGTTTCGGTGTCGGCGCCGCTGGTGGTGGACCTGCGGGAGAACGGCAAGCTGCTCGGCAACAGCGGTATCGATCGCATCATGCTTCCCTCCGGAAGGCACGACATCGAGCTCGTCAACGAAGTCATCGGCTATCGCGAGCTGCGCAGCGTGCTCGTGTCTCCAGGACGGGTTGCCGCGATCGCCGTGACGCTTCCGAAAGGTACCGTGTCGCTGAACGCCATCCCGTGGGCGAGCGTCACGATCGACGGCGAAAGCGTCGGCGACACACCGATTGGCAACCTGCAACTTTCCGCCGGACAACATGAGGTCGTGTTCCGGAATGCTGAGCTTGGCGAACAGCGCCGGTTGATTACGGTCACGCCGCAAACCCCGGTGCGGCTTAGCGTCGATCTGACACGAAAATGAAAACTACATTTATCGTCGCCTGCATTCTCCTGCTGACGCCGCTGGTTGTGCGTGCCGAGGACACGGTCGCCGCCGCACGTGACCTCTACACGTCAGCCAACTACGAAGACGCGCTTGCCGTGCTCAACAAACTCGATTCTCCTGGCAGCCAGCCGTCAGAGCGCATGGCCATCAACCAGTACCGGGCGTTCTGCCTGCTCGCGCTCGGACGCATGAACGAAGCCGAGCGCGCGATCGAAACCGTGCTGTCCGTCGATCTCCTGTATCGTCCTGCGGACGCCGCCATGTCCCCGAGGCTGCGCGCGGCGTTCGCCGGCGTGCGCCAGCGGATGCTGCCGGCCATCGTGCAGCAGGAATACACGCGCGCGAAAGCGGCCTTCGACCGACAGGAGTATCCCGCCGCGATCGCGCAGTTCGATCGCGTGCTGGAGGCCCTCGCGGATCCCGACCTGGGCGTCACAGCCAAAACGTCGTCGCTCAACGATCTTCGTACGCTGGCCACGGGCTTTCGCGATCTGAGCGTCAAGGCCATCGCCCCGCCGCCGGCTCCGCCGGTCCAGCCGCCTGCGGCAACTGTCGCAGCGGCGCCACCACCGCCGGTGGTCAGAGCGATCTACACAGGGACCGAAGGCGGCGTGACGGCTCCCGGCATTCTCCGACAGGTGCTGCCGTCATTTCCGCGCGACCTCATCTCGCGCCGTGACGGCGTGCTGGAAATCGTGATCAACGAGGCCGGCACCGTCGAGTCGGCGGTCATGCGGACGCCAATCAACCCCAGATACGACCAGATGGTGCTGGGAACGGCGAAGACATGGAAATACGAACCGGCCACGGTGAACGGCAAGCCGGTGAAGTACCGCAAGCTCATCAGCATCACGATGAAACCCACCAGCTAGGGACGCGCGCCATTTCCGTTTGACCGATCCCGCGCGGCTGCATCAAACTGCCTCCCTCGCCTTCAGGAGGCTATCGAATGAAGTGCAGAGCGATCACGCTGGCGGCCGTGGTTCTTTTGGCCGCACATGGCGCCGCCCAGTCGCCGAATCCGTTCGGCATCCCCTCGGCCGATCAACCGACGCCCGGCGCCGCCATTGACGCTGTCAGCGGATCGCGTGCGCAGGGCTGGCAGGCGCAGGGACGCTCCGAGGTCCTGGCGCGTCACGGCATCGTCGCCACGAGCGATCCACTCGCCGCGCAGGCCGGGATCGAGATTCTGCGGCAGGGCGGCAACGCCATCGATGCGGCGGTTGCCACCGGCGCGGTGCTGGACGTCACGTCGCAGAACGACACGGGCATCGGCGGAGATCTGTTCGCGCTCGTCTGGTCGGCCCGCGACAAGAAGCTCTACGCGCTGAATTCAGGCGGCTGGGCGCCGGCGGGATGGACGCCGCAGTTCTTCTCGGAAAAGCTCGGCGTGAAAAGCGTCCCCGGCTCCGGAGTGAATTCGTCCACCGTCCCGGGTGCGATCTCCGGCTACGACGCCCTCTTGAAGCGCTTCGGGACCATGTCGTTCGAGCAGACGTTCGAGCGGGCGGCACAAATCGCGGAGGAAGGCTGGGGGCAGGCAGAGCGCCGTCATGCCGACCTGCGCGGCGCCGCTAATGCCCTGCGCGCGGACGCGGATTCGCGCCGGACATTTCTCGACGGCGATCGCGCGCCGGACCTCTACAGCATCCTTCGCAATCCTGAGCTGGCGAAGGCGCTGCGACTTCTCCAGAAACAGGGGCGTGACGCGTTCTATCGCGGCGAGATTGCCGCCGCGATCGTTGCCAAGGTGCAGGGCAACGGCGGTGTGATGACCAGGAACGATCTCGCGGAGTTCCAGTCGGAATGGATCGACCCGATCTCGACGACCTATCACGGATACGAGGTGTTCGAGCTGCCGCCGCCGGGACAGGGATTTGCGGCGCTGCAGATGTTGAACATCCTCGAGGTGTGCGTACCGAAACTCGGGACCCCCAGCCTGACGAAACTCGGGCCGTCCGATCCCGCGTACTGGCACCTGATGGTGGAAGCCAAGAAGCTGGCGTATTCGGACCTCTATGCCTACAACGCCGACCCGAAGTTTTCCAGGGTCCCATTGGATCGGCTGCTGTCGAAATCGTACGCCGCCACGCTATGCAGCAAGATCGACCCCAACGCCGCATCCAAACCTCGCATCGGCGGCGGCCTCGACGGCGGCACGATCTACCTGACGACAGCCGACCGCTGGGGCAACATGGTCTCGCTCATTCATAGCGTGTTCAGCGTGTATGGCAGCCGGGCTACGGTCGGATCGTTCGGATTCATTCTTCACAATCGAGGCTCGGCATTTTCGATCGATCCACGAAGCCCGAACGTGGTCGCGCCGCGCAAGCGGCCGTTCCACTCCATCATCGCCGGTTTCGTGATGAAAGACGGGCAGCCGCTCATGACGTTCGGCAATATGGGCGGCAACGTCCAGCCGGAGACGCACGCACAGCACATCGTCAACCTGATCGATCTCGGCATGAACGTGCAGATGACCACCGATGCCGCGAGGTTCACACACAGCCAGACGTCGAATGCGCTCTCTCTCGAGACCAATCTCTTCAACCGTGTCGGTGCTGCGCTTCGCGCGAAAGGGCACGAGGTGCGTCCGGTCAGCGGCGGCGCCGTTGGCGGATACCAGGGAATCCTGTTCACGCGCGATCCGCGCCTTCCCGAGCCGTCGTTCGATCGCGGCGCGATCGACGCGCCCGTCAACGGCGTGTATCGCGCCGGCTCAGACCATCGCAAGGACGGCCAGGCCGCCGGGTGGTGACGCAAAGATGGGGTCAGTGACGCCGTTCTTATTCCCAGCGTGGTGAAATGAAGGCCTGCTGCGCGGATGTGTTCGTCAGCGTGGTTGGGACTCGCAGCAGGACGAACATCGTGAAGCCCTTGCGGCCGCTCACGGGACAGGCCGCAACTTCAGTAGCCACACTCCGCAGATAGGACGCTGGCGCCACGCCCGCCTGCGCAAGAGCTTCTTCGGTCGCCTCAAGTCGTGCTTCTGCGAGCGACGCGGCCGTGCCCTGGCCGCAGATGTAGATTTCCGCATCGGTGTCTCGCTGGTCCTCCATGGCGCACGCGCAGCCTCCCCCTGCCGCGTAGAGCGTCGTGAAAGGAGACGGCAACGCTGAAGCCGCTGTGGAGGCTACCGGCCGCCCTTCAAAGCCACCGCCCGAGAGCAGGGCCAGCGCTTCGGCACTCTGCTGGATGTATCCAAGCGCCTCCTCGCGGTCCTCGTCGGTCGTAAGCGATGGCCCGAATGCGATGAAGCGATCGGCAGACGCGATCAGCCGCCGCCCTTCCCGTGCGCGTGCGCTCAATGTCGTCGCGTCGCCGTCGAAAAACGTCCAGTTGGCGGTGGAGACGGCGGCAATCAGCGCGCCGGTCACCAGCGTCGCGGGTTTCGTCCAGCGTCCGTTCAGAGTCTGAAGCACGCCGATCGCGAT
>JGI10216J12902_101015734_pt1 | contig 15251 bp, 12 predicted proteins | sample KanNatreferecore_FD_12902 | JGI IMG/M metagenome (IMG submission 12902)
AATCTTCTCCGCCGCCGCCAGATACTTTTCCAGCAGCATCGGCGGGAGCGAAAGCACGTCGCCGATGTTATCGAAGCCGTAACCGGAATCGTCGGCCGGAAAATCGTCCGCCGGCCGGAAATCGACCCCGATCAGGTCGCGGATGGTGTTGTTGTACTCGACCCGATTCAGGCGTCGGATTGTGACGCGGCCGGGGTCGGGGTTGTCACAGTCGCACTTGAAGATCTCCGATTGTATCCATTCCGCGATCAGCTTGCGCTCTTCAGGCGTCGGTTGCGGCTTATTCTCGGGCGGCATTTCGTGGGACTGAAGGTTCTTGAGCACCTTTTCGAACACCGCCCGGTCGCGCTGCACGGACGCAATGTCCGAATAAATCCGCAAATCCAGCTCGGCTTTCTTTTTCTCTCCGTGGCAATTGAAGCAATACTTGCTCAGCAGCGGCTTCACCCGCTTTTCGAATGCTGCGTCCTCGGATTTCCCGGCCGTCTGGCTGCGCGAACTACTGGTGGGTTCGGCCGGCGTCATCAGGGTGTAATGCAAACCCAATGCGATCACACTATACAGGATGACGGCACGTTTGGTCATGACTTTACACTGACGCGACACAGAGTGGCTTTATTTCGATTTTTTCACAAATGGCGGACGATTTGGCAACGCAAAACCCGCTGGACAGTGCTCAGTTTACAACATTTCGTGGGGCGAGAGAAGTCCTCGCGAGCCGGCTCGTCGGTAGCCTCGCCCCACCAAACTGGGCCACTACCGCCCATTGATACCGCTTGAAGCACGGCGCTGGCCAGTTAGGACTGCGATTGCCCGTCGAGATTCTCCTTGGCAGAGGGGCCGGTCGTTGAAATTTTAGAGCTACGAATGCTGAATCCGATCCTCACTCGCGCCTTGGCCCTGGCGTTCGTTCTGATGCCCTCACAGGCGGAGGAACCCAAGGCGACGGATTCTGCGGACCCGGATGCAATCCGGTTCAGCCGCGACATCGCTCCGATCCTCGTCAGGAAATGCGTTGCGTGTCACGGGCCGGAGAAATCGAAAGGCGGTTATCGGCTGGACACGTTCGAGCTGCTGATGAAGGGCGGAGAGAGCAAGTCGCCGGCGGTGACGCCCGGCCAACCGGCTGAAAGCCAGCTTTATCAGCTTATCACCGCGGCGGACGAAGATGACCGGATGCCGCAGAAGGACGAGCCTCTGCCATCCGCGCAGATTGAAGTCATCGAACGCTGGATTCGACAAGGCGCCCAATTCGACGGGCCAGACCCAAAGGCCGCTCTGGCGACGCTGATTCCCAAGGTTCCTCATCCCGACGCGCCGGCCATCTATCGCCGTCCAGTCCCGATCATGGCACTGGCCTTCCGTCCGGACGGACAGGAACTGGCGGCGGGCGGCTACAACGAGATCACGATTTGGAGTCCCACCAACGGAAGCCTGTTGCGCCGCATCAGGAACGTGGCGCAGCGGACGCAGGATCTCGCCTACAACCCGGACGGCTCTTTGCTTGCTGCCGCCGGCGGAGTTCCCGGCCAGCTCGGCGAACTCGCCTTGTTCAACCCCGATGGTTCCGTCGCGAGAGTGTTGGCGACGATGCCTGACATGGCGCTGACGGTGAGGTTTAGTCCGGACGGGACCCGGCTGGCGTCCGGCGGGTCAGATAATTCGATTCGGATTTACGATGTTGTCAGCGGCCGGGAACAACTGGTTATCCAGCAGCACGCCGATTGGGTCATGGCCGTGGCGTGGAACCCGGAAGGCACGCAACTGGCGTCGGCCAGCCGCGATCGCACGGCAAGGATCTACGATACGAAGACCGGCGAATTGGAGGCGACCTATACCGGGCATCAAGGACCGGTGTTCGCAGTGGCATTCGCTCCCGACGGCAAACGAGCTTGTTCCGCCGGCCGCGACAAACGGATTCACCTCTGGGAAGCCGCCGATGGCAAGAAATCGGGCGAGATCGAAGGAGCCCAGGACGAGATTCTCAGGTTGTTGGTGCAGGAAAACACCGTGTTCAGTTGTTCGGCGGACAACAAGGTTCGGCAGCATTCAATCGACAAGAAAGAACTCGTCCGCACCTGCTCCGGACACAGCGATTGCGTCTATGCGCTCGCCCTCGATGCCAAGGCACAACGCCTTGCCACGGGCAGTTACGACGGTGAGGTTCGCATCTGGAACGCCAATGACGGCCAGTTGCTGACGACCTTCGTCGCAGCGCCCGGATTTGTGCCGACGCAACAGAGTCGGAGCCCTTGAAGCCGTCCTGGTTCGTGTTCAGCACCCGATTACGAACTCGATGACGCGGCCACGCGAAAAAGTCGTTTGCCGTTGGCGGGCTTTCGCCTAATTTCACGCCATGTTCAAACCGGCGGACCTGTTCGACCTCACCCAGACGGAACACGCGGCGTTGTTCGACGGTTGTCAACTCGCGTGGGATGCGTTCAAGAAACTCCAGGATTACTTGAAAGCGCATGTGCGTCCCGGCTTGCACAATCGCTGTGAAGGCGAGGCCTATATCGGCAAGCAGGTCTTTATCGGCGATGGCACGGTGGTCGAGGACGGCGTCATGATCAAGGGCCCCGCCATTATCGGCCGGAACTGCCAAATCCGGCACAACGCCTACTTCCGCGAGAACGTCATCGTCGGCGACAACTGCGTGGTGGGCAATTCGTGCGAACTCAAAAACGTCATGATGTTCAACAACTGCCAGGTGCCTCATTTCAATTACGTCGGCGATTCGATTCTTGGCCATAAATCCCACCTCGGCGCCGGCGTTAAGGTGTCGAACGTCAAACTCGACAACTCCAACGTCATGGTGGAGGTCGATGGCAAGCCGTTCGATACGGGCCTGCGCAAATTCGGCGCGCTGATTGGTGACGGAGTGGACATCGGGTGCAACGCGGTGTTGAACCCCGGCAGCGTCATTGGCCGCGGGGCGGTGATCTATCCCAACGTCAACTGGCGGGGCATCCTGCCCGCCAATATGATTGCGAAGAACAAGGCAACGGTGGAAGTCGTCACCCGCCGGCCGCGGACGAAGTAAGACTCCGGCGCAGGCATGATCAGTGTCATCGAATCGCACCCCGCCGGTTCCGGCACCGACCTCGTTAAACAGGTCCAGGAGATTTTTTCGCCCGCCGGGCTTTTGTCGCGCGCGAAGAATTTCGAGTATCGGCCGCAGCAACAGGAGATGGCGGTCGCCGTCGCGGAGGCCCTCGAACACAAGGAGCACCTCGTGGTCGAAGCCGGCACCGGCGTCGGCAAGAGTCTCGCCTACCTCATCCCTGCGATTCTGTTCGCGGTCGGCAACAACAAAAAAGCCGTCGTCTCCACGCACACCATCAATCTGCAGGAGCAACTCGTCGAAAAGGACCTGCCCATGTTGGAGGCGATTCTGCCGGTGCGATTCAGCTTCACGATGTTAAAAGGCCGGCAGAACTATCTTTGCACCCGCCGCCTCCACAAGGCGATGCAGCAGGCCGACAGCCTGTTCACCTCGCCCGAGGTAAGCGAGCTCCAGCGCATTTATGAATGGTCGAAGAAAACCACCGACGGGAGTTTGTCGGACTTCGACATCGAACCCGACTTCAAGGTGTGGTCCCAGGTCTGTTCCGAGCGGGGCATTTGTTCGCCAAAAATCTGCGGTCATCAGTCCGAGTTCGGCAAACAAAGCGGCATCTGTTTCTTTCAACGCGCCCGTCACCGCATCCTGTCGGCGGACGTGCTGGTCCTGAATCACACTCTGTTCTTCACGTTGCTGGGGGGCATCGACGAAGAGATCGATGGCGGCATTCTGTTCAAGAACGACTTCGTCATTTTCGACGAGGCGCACAACGTCGAAAACGTCGCCTCGCGGCATATCGGGTTGAGTGTTTCGAGCGGTCAGATGCGTTATTCCCTTCAGCGGCTTTGGAATCCGCGGACGGAGAAGGGTCTTCTGGCCACGCTGCGCCAGGGTCCGTCGGTGACCCTGGTCGCTGACCTGTTGCGCGAGGCGGACAGCTTCTTTGGCGAAGTCGAGTCGGCCTGCGAGGAACTCAATCGCCGACAGGTTGATGACGGCGCCCGGGGTCTCCGCGGAGGTTCGGCACCGCCGTCGGGTCATCGGTCGTGGACGGAGTTGCGCATCCGCCGGTCCGATCTCGTTCGCGACAATGTGACCTTGCCGATTCAACGGCTGCGGGAGGCGGTGGGGGAATTGATCCAGCGCAGCGAAGACAAAGATACCGGACAGGAACTGCTGGAGTGCAATCGGCGACTGGGGGAACTGCGGGAGGAAGTGGCGATGTTCCTCAGTCAGAGCGCCCAGGACCATGTCTATTGGGTCGAGCGCGCCGGCAGGGCTCAAAAGAACCTCACACTCAACGCGGCGCCGATCGACGTCGCCGAATTCCTGCGCCGCCGGCTGTTCGGCGCGGACACGTCTGTCGTCATGACGAGCGCGACGCTGGCCACGAAAGTAGGGCAGGCGTCCCGCCTGCCCGGCGAGGGCGCCGGCCCGAGCAGTCCGTCTTCGGCTGCAATACCGGCAGCCAAAACAAAAGAGGCAGGTGGGAGGCTGGCCCTGCTTTATTTCACCCACCGCGTCGGCGCCGAGCAAGCGGTGCATCTGCAGGTGGGCTCGCCGTTTGATTACGAGCGGCAGATGAAATTGTTCGTCGCGCACAGAATGCCGGACCCGCGCGAAGGCGACTACCGCGACGCCCTCGCGCGATGGATCGAGCATTTCGTCACGATGACCCACGGCAAGGCCTTCGTGTTGTTCACCAATTTCAAACTGATGCTGGAGGTCAGCGAATTGATGCAACCGTTTTTCGATAAGATCGGCGTCGAGTGTTTCGTCCAGGGCACCGGCACGCCGCGTTCGCTCATGCTGGATAAATTCAAGGCGGACGTGGATTCGGTCCTGTTCGGTACCGACAGTTTCTGGCAGGGCGTCGATGTTCCCGGCGAGGCGCTGTCGAATGTGATCATCACGCGTTTGCCGTTCTCCGTGCCCGATCACCCGCTGATCGAGGCGCGCATTGAAGCAATCGAAGCCCGCGGCGGCAATGCGTTCACTGAATTCTCCCTGCCGGAAGCAATTCTGAAGTTTCGCCAGGGAGTGGGCCGATTGATTCGTACGAAGACCGATTGCGGCATCATCGTGGTCCTGGACAATCGCATTCTGACGAAACGCTACGGACAGATGTTTCTCGATGCACTGCCCAAATGCCCGGTTGAGATCGTTTAGCCCTGCAGCGTTTTGGGGCGTGGCTCCGTTTCAGGCGGACAACATCTCTCTGGCGGCCGGCAAACGGCCCAATGGGCGCATCAAGATTCTGCAACCGCGCGGATATTCGGCGACTTCCTTCCCCCTCACCCCAGTGGGGGAGAGGGTGGTTGGAGGCCGGGAGAGGGTCAGGGGAGGGGGAACGCGACGCACCCACGTGCAGGTTGCAATAAACTGGGATGCGCCCCGCACAATTCCAGCGGTCATTGCGGCTTGTCTTGGGCAGAGGCCTGGGTCAGAATCGGCGCATGTCTGAGATCGCTCAATTCGTCCGCCATGGGGCCGCGCAGATCACGCCGAAAGTCTTGCGAGGCGTGCACAAGAAACTTCCGTTCCTGAAAGTCGAGTTCGCCCAGATCAACGCTCCTAAGTATCCGCACCTTGTCGATCAACTCGAATTCCTGGCCGTCGTGGTCGAAGATTTTGCCGATGGCGAGGCCGACGAGGTTCCTTACCTGGCTGTGGCCAGCGCAACCTTCGCCCTCATTTATGCGCACCGGCAGTTCGACCTGATCCCGGACAGCGATCCCAAATACGGCCGGGCGGACGACTCGTCGGTGGTGCGGGCGGTGCTCATCGAGCACGAAAGGGTGTTTGACGAATTCGCCAAGAAACGCCGCCTGAACTGGTCCAAGGTCACCGTCAAACCGTGACGGATCTGATCTGGATGCGACTCAGACCTCGATGACTGAATTCTCGAGGGAACCGATCCCTGAAATGTGGATGCGGACCGAGTCTTTGGGCCGGAGGGTAAACCCGTCGGGAGGAACGATGCCCGTGCCGGTTAACAGCACGGCCCCGTGCGGGAAACTCTGGCTGCGGAACAGGTAGTCGGCGAGGTCCTCAAACGAACGCTTGATCTGGCCAACGGATGTTTCTCCATCAAAGGCGACCCGCCCGTCACGTTTGATCTGGAGCTGGATCTTCCAACTGCGGGCATTCGCTTCGCTGACACCGATGGTAATCCACGGACCAAGCGCGCACGAGCGATTATAGACCTTCGCCTGTGGAAGATAGAGCAGGTTTTCGCCCTCGATGTCGCGCGAGCTCATGTCATTGCCAATCGTGTAGCCGACGATCTTTTGGCGCGAGTTGATGACCAGCGCCAGCTCCGGTTCCGGCACGTTCCACTTCGCGTCTTTGCGGATCCCCACAGTATCACCCGGACCGACGGCCTTTTCCGGCAGTGACTTGAAGAAAATCTCCGGTCGCGCGGCTTCATAGACCTTGTCGTAAGCCGTGGCGCTGAAATCGCTTTCCTCCATGCGCGCCTTCTTGCTGCGAAGGTAAGTGACGCCGGCGGCCCAGACCTCCTGATGGTCAACGGGCGCGAGCAGCTGCACCTTTTGAATCAAATGCGCGCGCAAGGTGTCCTCCGTAAGCTCGCGGAGCAACCGCGCGGGATTGTCGTGTTCGAGAACCGATTCGAGGCGTTCGACGCCCGCGGTTGAAAGGTCGAGCACGGTTGCATCGTCCAGCGACAGGCCCACGACAGCCTGGTCATCAGCGGTCAGGAATCGGCAAAGTTTCATGTTGTCTTCGGCCTGATCTTGCCGCCCAACAAGTCTTCGAGGGAAGCGGAAATTCTCAAGTCCAAAGCCCAGGGCGCAGATAAATCTCATCGAGTCGTCCGCGTTGCACCGCCGCCACGCCGGCCGCGTCCTGCCGCTGACGGTCCGACGGCGTGATACGGTCCCAGTAGAGTTTGTGCAAAATGACGTCCTCAGGCGTGGCCAGCCAGGCGTCCCGTCCAAAGATCCGCTGCCGCGTGCGGCGCTGAAACATCTCGTGTTCAAACGGCACCGGCTTCAGCAGCCAGAAATCAACCTTCAGCGCGGATCGCAAATCGATGGCATTGAACTGATGCGGTGGTTGGTATGCGCCGCGAACCATTGCCTCGTCGATGTAATAGTCACCGCGAAACGCCTCGACCAGCGGGGACACCTGTGACGGTGGGAGCTGGATGACGAAGTCGAGATCGTGGGTCGTGCGCGGAACGCCCCAATAGTTGCTGGCCATCCAGCCGGTGACCATGTACCTGACACCAGCCCGATCGAGCCGCGCCAGGGTGTCGAGCAATAACTCCTCCTGGTTCACTTCTCTCGGGCCAGAGCAAGACGTTCACGGAGCCGGCGGTTCACCTCCGCTTCGTCCGCATCCGGGTGCTGACTCCGAATCCGTTCGCGCGCCACATTGCAGGCGAACTCGAACAATTCAAATCCAAGATGCAGCCGCTCCTCTCCAGTCATTTGCCGGTAGCGGTCAATCTGCATTTCGGTGGCGGCGTCGGGACTCATGTAAGGACCTTAACGAACGCCGTCATTCCGCGCAATGGCCAAGCCGCAGGCTTGAGCGAACGTTGCCGGACAGCGTGGCGCACAAAGGCCCCGTCCACTTGTGCCAGACGCGCGAATGATACTGCTTTCCCAATTCGACCCTGAATTCTGAATAGGTTCCGCCCCGCACGACGCTGTCTCTTATGAATGCGACCGCGACATGAGTGTGACCGGAGAAGCAGACCGCCGTTTTCTGGAACTGGAAACTGGCCACCGCTGCAAGATTGTCGAACACATAAGCCCAATCTCCTGGCACTTTCAGCGACCCATGAACGATGGTGAAACCAGCCACGACTGCAACAAGTGGAAGATTTCGCAGCCAGAGACGGTCATCTTCGGTCAATTGTGAGCGCGTCCACTGGATCGCCTCGGCCGCGGGTGGATTGAATCCCTCGGGATTTGTATCGGTCGAACAATAGTCGTCGAAGTTCCCCTTCACGCAGGGAATCTTCATGGCGCGGATGATGTCCACGCATTCCTTCGGTTTGTCGTGGTATCCAACGATATCGCCGAGGCAGGCTGTATGCGTGCAGCCTTGCTGCTCCGCGTCGCGAAGGACCGTCTGGAGCGCGCCCAGATGAGCGTGGATGTCGGAGATGATGGCGTATTTCAATGTCTTGCCGGGAAACCCCCGGCTCGGTTGGGTTCCGAGAGTGACTCTTGCGACTCACGAATGAATAACGCCTGCTTCCCCTCACCCTGACCCTAACTTCTGTTGGTTTTTGCATACTTCTTCAGAAGAAGGCAGGTAGGAGAACGTTATGTCGATTTCATTCTCTCCAATTACGATCTTCTCGACAAGGCTTTCGATAATCTTGCGTTTGTCTTCACGTGGCAGGGACGGCCACCGATCGTAGAGAGTAGTGGCTTCGTGGAGGACATCGTCTTCGGAGAGACGGTTCACTTTCATCAGGTCAACCTCGGCCTGCAACTTCGGAAGTTCGGCGGTGAGCTGGTTCAGGCGTTCCTCGGCCGGCTTGTAGAACTGACCGAAGCCCTGGGCGGTGATTTCGCTGTCCAGATACAGCCGGTGCGTCCGGGCCATTTCATCGCGCACCTTCTGGACTTCGCGTTGGTGTGAGGTGAGCAGGGCTTCTTTCTCTGACAGGTTCCGGGTTGCTTCCTGCATATGCCGGGCAATGCGTTCGGGCTGGGCAAAGAATGCTTTCATTTCCTGGGTCCAGATTTCCTCCAATGATTCCAAGGGTATCTTATTAGGGCACTTCCTACAGAAGTATTTTGGATAACGGGCGCGGACATACATTTTGTTTCCGCAGGCACAATGAAGGAGGCCGCTGAACAATTGCACCGGTGCTTTTCCGGGCCGCTTAAAGCCTTTGGATTGTTCTTCAAGGATCTGATTGACCTGATTCCATAGAGTCTCGGGCACAATCGCTTCGCACTCCACCTTGCCCCATTCACTCTCGGGTTTGGGTTGGGATTTCCAGTTGCCGTCATACTTGAATCGGTTGAAATAATAAGTCCCCTTGGCGCTCGGGTCGGTCAGAATGCGGAGCAATTGGCTGTCTCGCCAGAGGGAGTTTCCACGGGTGCGGTAGCCGGCGGCATTGAGCAGGTTAGCGACCTTACCTTTGCGCCGGTGCTCCAGGAACAGTTCATAGGCTTTGCGTCGAATAGGGACTTCTCCGGCATGCGCGACCAGTTTGCGGTCTTTCCATTGGTAGCCGTAGGGGGCGTGGCCATTGATCGACTTGCCAAGTTTCGCACGGGTCAGGACCGAAGCGTTGACCCGTTCGGAGATTTCCTCCCGTTCCCATTGAGCGAAGACCCCGAGCAGATGGAAAAACATTCGGCCCCCAGCGGTGCTCGTGTCAATGGCCTCGCTCAAGGAAATGAGGTCGGCACCATGCTTGTTGAAGAAATCGGCGAAGTCCTCCAGTTCGCGACGATTGCGGGAGAGCCGGGCGAGCTTGGAAAAGACAAGCCCGGAGATATGGCCACGCTCAACGTCCTTCATCATGCGCTTTGCTTCCGAGTGTTGCGTAACAGCCTTTCCGCTCTGTCCGGCGAGGTCATAGACTTCCTTGACCTGCCAGCCTTTACTCTCGGCATAGCTGCGGGCGCGCGCTTCGTGGTGTTCGGGGCTGTCGCCCTGGGCTTGGTCCTCGGTGGAGACACGAATCCAGATGCCGACCGGCTTGCCGGCGTCACGGGTGGGAGAAGGGAGATTCGGTTTCATATTCTAAACGTAGTTAATATAACTACCCTCGGCAAGAAAAAAGTGGTCACAACGACTACTTTTCTGCCAACCTCGGTTCATGCCAAAGCAAAAATTCATCACAGAACGTGATCTCGCCACACTGGCAAATAAATTCCGTATGGCTGCAGGGAAGAACCGCGCCGAAGCCGCCCGTGAGTTAGGCGTTGCGCGTCCGTCGCTCATCCATGCTGAGGACTTTCCGGAAAAGAGCTTCTTCAAATTACGCTGTCGGATCATCGAAAGATATTCTCCCTATCGTGTGAAAGGGCCGTTGTATCTGCTCGAGCGAAAGTGACGTTCAAGGCTTGCGCTTCATCGACTCCGCCATGACACGGATCGCCGCTTCCTCTCGTGCGTTCCGTTCCTGCCGTGTGAGCGCGGGTCCGTGCCGCTTCACGGTGTATTTGCCCAAACGGACAGGCTCCGCACATGGCGGGGGGCTTTCCTGGGGGATTAGTTCGGGCAGCCGAGCTAAGAATTGCTCCGGGAGGTAGTAGCCGACGCGGGACACATCCACGGCATCGAGGCACGCGGCCACTGCGTGTTGGATCTTTGCCAGACGCGTCTCACTGGCACAGATCACGGCCACGTGATGGCAACCCGCCTTAAGGCACTTGGCTATATTGCCCACTTCGTGGTCTATGGTCGTTTCAAACGAGATTTCGCAGCCGATAAACTGGCCTGGCCTTTCAAGGGCCAAATCGATCTTCCCGCCATCTTGAACCAACCGCTCGCGCGCGGGGTAGAAGCCCAACGGCTTGGCCGCCGCCTCGATGCGTTCGCGAACCAGATTGTGCTGATGGCCGCCGATACCCTTGCCTGACTCCGCGTGGACGCGCTTCGGCTCTTGGGCCACGGCGGGCTCAGGTTTCGGAACTTCCGAAACCTTCGGCGGTTCAGAAGGCTTCCGGATGGTTGGCTCCGCAGGGAGTGGCGGAGCCGTCGGTGTCGGCTGGGGTGGCCGACTTCGGGGCTGAAGGGAAACCGACGGCCCGCCAACATCGTCCTGCTTCGCAGGTTGCTCCTGCAGGCCCCGCAGCGCCATCTCTATCTCCGCTCTCGGTGTCCCATACTTCTTCCTCGAAGCCGTAATGACTTGTTGGGAGCGATCCTCTGCTTCGCCAAGGTCTCCGTCTCCCGGGAAGGGAACCGAAAGGTTGAAATCGTAGTCGCTCCGTTCCACCCGGCAGATCGCCTTACCGATTTCGAGGTTTTGCAGGTCACGCGCCTCGAAGAAAGCGAAGCCGTCGGAGAGCTTTCGGGCGTCGTCGTCTCCCACACGGAAAACGACGCGGGTGTGGCAGTTCGACAACACGGCGCTTGCAACCTCCCGGTCTCGCTCCAACTGTCGTAGTTCCTGATGCGCCAGTATGAGTCCAAGCCGATACTTCCGCGCTCCGGTCAGTATCTCGGTCATGCTTGGGGTGATGAAGTTCTGGAATTCATCCACATAGAGCCAGTAGTCCTTGCGGACAGCCTGTCGTTGTCGGCTCATGGCCATCTGCTGGAACTTGGACACCAAAAGGGAACCCAGGAGATATGAGTTTTCCTTCCCAATCTCGCCCTGGGCCAGCTTCGCGAGAAAGACCTTGCCCGTGTCCATGATCTCTTTGAAGTCGAGGCGGTTCACCGGCTGCGAGACCATGTAACGGACCGGTTTGGGGCTAAGGAAGGTTTCAAGCCGGGTCAAGACCGGCCCGATGGATTTGTTGCCCGAGAGTTGGGCGAAGCCCTTTTGCCAGTAATACAGGAGTTCTGGATCGCTGACTGTTTTCAGGAATTCGTTCCGAAAGGCCGGGTCGAGGAGAAACCGGCGCAAATCAGCCAATGTGCCGCCGCGGTTGCTCTCAAGAAACGCACGGATGGCGTTATTCAATACCGAGCCCATCTGGTCGCCCCAAGAGGAGGAGAGGCGTTGGAAGACAGAGACAAGGTCTGAAGCCAACAGGTTCTTTTCCAACTCCGAATGAGCCGAGAGAATGTTGAAGCCGATGGAATATTCCTCATCCGACGGGTCGAGCAGGATGACATCTTCGACACGGCTAGTAGGAATAATCCCCAAAAGTTTGTTCACCAGGTCGCCGTGGGGATCGAGGACGGCTACGCCTTCACCATTCTCAATGTCCTGGCGGATCAAGTTGAACAACAAGGTTGATTTGCCAGTGCCGGAGGCACCGATTGCGTGCAGGTGACGCACGCGTTGCTCAGGTGTGAGGCGGACGGGTAAGGCTTGGCCTGCGTGCTCGTTATTACCCAAGAGCAATCCGGTTGGTTGGAGGACGATGTTGGGTGCCCGCTTGGTCGTGGTCGTCTGTCGCTCTAGCTTGGGTGACGTGACTGCGGGAGAAGGGAAGTGGACAAAGGAAATCAATTCTTCGCTACTCAACAGCATCCCACTCCGACGCGACTGGCGCCGAAGCACGTCCTCGACGTGGTTTTCGAACGGGTAATCTTCATTCGAAAGCGGGACGAGCGCGTTGCCGGTCGGATTCGAGAAAACGCTCAAGGCACTGGCCAGGTGTTGGGCGATTTCCCAAGGCCGGTTGGGCTCGCCGCTCTTGGCCGCAATTCGAAGCACAGCGGCGTAGAGCGGATACCACGTCTTCTCCTTCGCCGCCGCGGCCAGCTCAGGCGCATTGACGAAGAACGACTTGCCGTCGCTGTGTGTGACCGAGCGCACGATGCTTTCGGCCCAGGGATGCTGAACCGGCTGAAAGATGACCTGGAACAAGCCAAGGTCACCGGGCTGCAATTCCGCGAGCGCGCCGATGATCGCCACAAACGGATCGAGCTTGCTCGTGGCGAGTGAGTGCATGAACTCCTTCTCCAACCCAAACTCAATAACCGCGATATCCGCATCGCCTATCTCGTTCCACGCCTGTTCCAGTGTGCTTTGTTGTGGCGTAAACACGGCGTCGTGAAAGAAGGCATGCAATTGCTGGCGGGCCATCGACACGTCGCGCGGATGCACTGCAAACTGCGCCGTGATGCGCGGTTCAAGGCCGAGTAGTTCGAACGTGACCGGTTCATGACAACGAGAGAGGCTCGACAGGAACTGTGCAAAGACCTCTCGAGAGATATCGAGGTTCGCAGGAAGAAAGGTCTGGAGTTCAATCAAGGGATCACGAATCAGGACTTCCGGCTCAGGCTCAGGTTCCTCTTCAATGGCTGGCGGGGACTCTGACTTGCCTGAGAGACTCCGGCTGAGTTTGGCCACCAAGGAACTGAGAGCCGTGGGTCTGCGACCGTCGTCGATGGCCGGTTGGGGTGGCAGGTAATGGCCATCAAAGGGGCGAAAGGGTGGCTCCGGCGTGACGGGGGAGTGATATACCTGCCAGCCCCGTCCGCGCAATTCCCACCGGCAGAACTGCTCGGTCAGTTGTTCATGGACCGACGGCATGGCCGCTCCCGGATTCCTTCCCTGGTTTCACCGGCTTATAGAGTTCGCCCAAAACCGGACCGTGCTTGTACTGCGTCGAGAGTTTCACTCCCTTGGCAGCCGTGAGTTCTTCGGCGAGTTCCTTGATGAGCGTTGGCACGGTTTCGAGATACACGAGGCGGGTGTCTTGACGGTAATACGTGTCCTTGCGAAACCATCGCTCATAAATGGGCCCGAGGGCGGGTATTTTGAGGAGTGCTGTGTCGAGGTCGGCCAGGTTGAAGGCTACGGCGTTCCGAAGAATCAAAGAGATGGCAAGGACCAACGCCAGCGTGGCAAGGGCAGCGAAATCAATTCCCAACGGTTTGACTAAAAGGACAAAAACGCCGTTGAGAATGAACCATGCGACCAGAATGTGCCACCAGCGCAGCAAGACCGGATCGTAGACCGTCCGGCAGGAGAAGAAATAACCGGTGCCAAAGGGCGCGGCGCAGGTGTCGATCGCCAGGCGCTCACGAATCATCCGCAGGTAAACACGCTGATGGGACAACAAACCGCCCTCGGCATATTCGACTCTGGAAACCTCCAGTCCCGGAATCTTGCGTTCGACGAGTTCTCCTTCGACGGCGTCATAGAAGTCCCCCGAGGGATAAGTGAAGTTGTCGACGAAGCCAATCCAATGATTCAAGACCTCGTCGTTTTTTGACTTGAAACTCCTCATGATCTCGGGCAAAAGGGCTACAGTCGTAAAGGATGTGCTGAAGTACCCCGTCGGTCAATACGAATCCGAAAGCTGGGTGTTGTTGTCCGCCGGGAAGGAACACTTGAACAAATCATCGAGCGGCCTTCGGCGCTGGCTGCGGGTCTTGCACCCGCTTGTCTGGTGGTGGGTCATGGTGTTGCTGATGTTTGCCTACCGCACTCACCAGCGGCTGAGTGCGCAAACGACGATCTCATTTACCCCCACCCTGGAAGGACTGCCGGTGTCCTACGAGGCGAAGGCTCGCATGGACGACAACCTCGCGCGTAGCGGGCAGCTTGCTTTGATTGGCTGGCACACACTAACCATCACGCATCCCAAGACCAAGACATTCTCTACTAACCTGTTCATCTGGTATGGGGAACGTGACCTTGGACAAATCCCATTGGAACGCGCGAAGGGTGTTTTGGCAGTCAAAGCCGAACCGCCGGCGCGACTGTTGATAATCCAGGGACCGGAATTTTCGCTGACTCTGACCAACACGTCGGGAATCACTTCGTCGGTGCCGACAGATCCCTACGTGGTTGAAGCGCATTATAAATATTGGAAACAACGGCAAGAAGCGACGGTGCACGCGGAGCAGATGGCGATTCGCAGTTTCGCGCCGAAGGAGGGTGCCGTGAGGATTGAGGGGAGCCATACGAACATCTCCTATGAACTGCGCAACACTCGCCGTGAAGTGTTGGAGTCCGGGGGTTTGCCAGTCGCGATCGGCGAATTGCCCGAAGGCGAGTATCAACTGATGTCCCGGCACAACGACGAAGAAAGGGAAACGAAGGTAAGTGTCGCGGGCGGTGCGACCAACGACCTCAAGGTCGAATTCGCCTATGGCGTCGCCGTGCTGGAATCGGATCCAACGGGAGCCAGCGTGCTCAGCGATGGTAAGAAGTACGGCGTCACGCCCCTGACTCTGCTTGAGTTGAAGCCGGGGACATTCAAGTTCTCATTGCGTCTGGACAATTACGAAGTTGTCAGCGGCTCAGTCACAGTCACGGCCAACCAAACGAACAGTTTTCGCACCAATTTGCTGAGCAGCGACTACGTGCAGGCGCTGGCCTCCGCACGGCGACATTTTGATGAAAAGCAGTTTGATGGTGCCGCCGAAGCGGCGACCCAAGCACTCAAATACAAGACGGATGATCCCGAAGCCCGCAACTTGCAACGCGACTCGACGGGGCTGGCTCATTTGAGGCGGGCCGAAGTACTGGGACAACAGGGCAATTACGCTGCGGGCATCATTGAGCTGAATGCGACACTGGCGGTGCTGCCGGAAAACGCCTCTG
>JGI10216J12902_100678991_pt1 | contig 15247 bp, 18 predicted proteins | sample KanNatreferecore_FD_12902 | JGI IMG/M metagenome (IMG submission 12902)
GGGCGGAGGACGGTATCAGTAGTAATCAGTTCGTCAATGTTTGATTTGCGGAGCCTTTCGATGCCCGTGTCGTTGAGCAAAGCGTGCGAAACGCACGCGAAAACCTGCTTCGCGCCGTTCTCGCGCATGAGCGCCGCCGCCTGCGTCAGCGTGCCGGCCGTCTCCGTCAAATCATCCACCAGCAGCACGTTGTGACCGTCGATTTCTCCGATGATGCCCATGGACTCCACTTCACTGGCGCTTTTCCGGCGTTTGGCTACGATCGCGAGTTCGGTTTCCAGGAATTGCGCATAGGCGTAAGCCATCTTGATTCCGCCCACATCCGGGCTGACGACAACAAGATTCGGGATGCTCTTCTTCTTCAGGTATTCGTAGATGACGGGCGCGGCATAGAGATGATCGACAGGAATGTCGAAGAACCCCTGAATCTGCTGCGCGTGAAGGTCCATCGTGAGCACGCGCGTCGCGCCGGCGGTGACGAGGAGGTTCGCGACGAGTTTGGCTGTGATGGGTACCCGCGGCTGGTCTTTGCGATCCTGCCGGGCGTAACCGTAAAAGGGAATCACCGCTGTGATGCGCGACGCGCTGGCCCGTCGGAGCGCGTCGATCAGGATGAACATCTCCATCAGGTTATGGTTCGTGGGCGGGCAAGTGGACTGCACGAGATAAACGTCCTCGCCGCGCACGTTCTCCTCGATCTTCACGAACGTTTCGCCATCCGGAAACGAACTGACCGTGCACTTGCCGAGTTCGATGCCGATGTTCTTGCCGATGGCCTCAGCGAGGGGACGATTGGACGTGCCACAAAAAATTTTCACACGCGATCAGTTTGTTCGGGAAAATAAACGCCACCTCTCCGATGGCGCGCAGGACTGTAGAGAGCATCGACTTCGGCGCAAGTGGAATTTATCTGGCGGGCCTTACGAAGCCGCTGATGGCAACGAAGGCCCGCTTCCGCAGCGCCACGCTCCCGCTTCGTCTCGTGCAATTAGCGGCCCGCGCGAAACGTTCGGAGATCTCCTGGGTCGCGCATGCAATGGAAATGGGTTCTAAACACTCGGATCTCATGTTACATCCGCGCTCATGAACCGCCTTGCGTTAATTTCTCTGGTCGCCGCCTGTGCGTTCTGTTCGTGCACGACTGATAAGGCGAGTAATGCCACAGAGAACGCAACGTCAGAAAAAGCGGTGCGAGAGTTGAAGTCCTGGTTGCAAACGTCACGTGAAACCCGGCCTCCACTCACCAACGCAGCGTTTGCGAGCGTCCCGCTCACGCGGGAAGATGCCGCTGCCGCTCTTAACCTCCTGTGGCAGGATCACGCAGCATTCATCCGCGAAACGCGCGCTGCTGAAATGCGCGACAAAGTGATTCAACTTGGCGAACTGAAGATGAAGTTCGACTGGCTGAGCTTCACGAACGCGCCGGCCACGAACGGACGGAGCCTGTTCATTTCAATGCACGGCGGCGGTGGCGCTCCGACGTCCGTGAACGATTCGCAGTGGCGCAATCAGGTGCGTCTCGGAAACTCATACAAGCCGGGCGAAGGCATTTACGTCGCGCCGCGCGCGCCGACGGATGCCTGGAACCTTTGGCACCAGGCGCACATCGACCAGTTCTTTGACCGCCTGATTGAAAACTTCGTCGTGCTGGAGAACGTGAATCCCAATCGCGTTTACATCCTTGGCTACTCGGCGGGCGGTGATGGCGTATATCAACTCGGCCCGCGCATGGCGGACCGATGGGCCGCGGCTTCGATGATGGCGGGCCATCCCAACGAAGCGTCGCCACTCGGACTGCGCAACGTGCCTTTCGCGATCCAGGTCGGCGGAAATGATTCCGCTTACAAACGCAACACCGTGGCCGCCGAGTGGGGCAGGAAACTGGACGATTTGCAGAAAACCGATCCAACGGGCTATCGGCACTTCACGGAAATCCACGCCGGCAAGCCGCACTGGATGGGACTCGAAGACAAGAAAGCCATTCCGTGGATGGAACAGTTCACGCGCGATTCGCTGCCGGCAAAAATCGTCTGGCGTCAGGATGACGTGACGCACACGCGCTTCTACTGGCTCGCGCGGCCGAAAGACGAAGTAAAGCGCGGCCAGCAAATCATCGCGGAACGCGCCGGCCAGACAATTACGCTTTCTTCCACCAACGCGCAGACCGTGACCGTGCTGCTGAACGATCGCATGATGAACCTGGACCGCGAAGTAATCACCCGTGCGGACAACAAGGAACTCGTCTCCAAACGAGCGCCGCGCACGATTGCCACGATTGCGCGCACGCTAACGGAACGGGGAGATACCGGCCTGACGTTCAGTGCGGAGATAACGGTGACGTTGCCGTAGCCGGGCTGCCGCGAATAAATATTGATCCCTGGTTTCGCGGGGGGGCACAAGGTTTTGTTTTGCCCCATCCCGCTGTGGTTCACGCGCGACATTTTCCCAACGCAACGCCGTTCGGAGTGTCACAGTCTTTGCCGCGAACTGTGGGCGCCGAAGCTCGCCGCGGCCGGCGTGAAACTGGTCGTTTCGGGTCACACGCACGACCATCGCTGGATGCCGGCGAAGGAAAGCCAGCCCATCGTGCAAGCCATCGGCGGCGGCCCGCAACCGCGCTCTGCGACGTTCATTCAACTCACCGCCACGCGCGAAACGCTGACGCTCAAGATGAGCAAGCTGGATGGAACGGTTGTGGCGGATGCGACGATGAAGGCCTGACGCGGCGCAGGAAGCTTCGATGAGATTAGAACTATCTACCGCGCTACGTTCTCGCCCTTTGACCGTTGGGCCATTCGGGAAGCGAGCAGTTGGCTCCTTTTTTCCACGCCGGCTGCCGCAAGGTGATACCAGGTGTCGAAAAAGTATTCGACAGGGAAGACCATTTCCTCCGCGGAATCGAGTTGAGGGACGGTGAGTTTCGCTCTCAGTTCCGCATCGAGACGGCTGATCGTGGCGCGGTTTTTTTGGAACACTTCTCGAGGCAAAGGCGGATGCGAGAAAAATACTTTCGCACCGGCGGCTTCAGCGTTCTTCGCGAACCGGTTCACTTGTGCAATGGTCTCTTGCACCATCTCGTCGCGGTAGCGGAACTGAAATTCCTTTTCCCGCAGGCCGCGTGGTGTCTCGTTCAAGTGCGCGACGATGTCACCGTTCTGATTGAAACCGCCGCGCCGATAATAGAGCCGTGTGCTCCTGGACATTGTGTTCTTGCGAAAGAATCGCCCCGGCCGGCCAATGACCGCGCGCGCGATTTTTCCAAAGCGCTGAATGAAGCCAGTATCAAACGCCCCAGCCCATTCGTGCCTGTCCAGGAGGCGCGCATTGGCCGAATCGATCTCCAGCATGTTCACGAGCATTTCGCTTTGGCCGAGCCGGATGAACTGCTGATATTCCGGCGCCACGATGATCCAGTCGCCGGGACGAATGTTGGGTTCAACTTCGTTGAGCATGAACTGGAGCCCCAACGCGGCGTGCAGGCCCATGTTCACCGGACGGCGTCCGCACGCCTCGGCGATCGCGGCCGAGTTGACGCCGAAGGCCATCGAGGAGCCGCCGATGAAAATCAGCCGGGGCGGCTCTTGCGTCCGGATGAGCGCGTGTTTGTCGATGGAGGCAGCGAGATAATTTTGCGCGCTCGGATACTGGCGGCGATAGGACCAGACCACGATGACGGCGATCGCGAGTTGAATGGCCGCGAACAATCCGAACTGTTTCAGGAACGCGCGCATTTCAGAACTGGAAGTAAATGAAGGTCGAACTGCCGTAGGTGCCGAGATAGACGATGGTCCAGAACAGCACGGTGTAGCCAATCCAGCGCGCGGGTTGCGGCCAGCGATCGAACACGAGGGGATGCAGATGCGCGCGTTTCACCCATTCAAGAGCGACGAGGAGCGCCAGCACGATGAAGACACGGCCATCGGTCGCATCGTGCTTTCCGAGGAGTCCGCCGGCGGCACTGAGGAACGAAGTTCCGATTCGTTCCAGCACGAGCAGGGCGTTGCCAAGGGTTTGCGCGCGAAAGAAAACCCAGCCGAAGCAAATGAACGTGAACGTGATGAGCACTTTGAAAATCGCGACGGCACCCGGCTGCTCGACAGGGATTTCACTTGGATTTCGTTTTGAGTGCTGAGGCCGCAGAATGTCGGGGAGCACGCCGATGCCATTCAGCGCGCCCCAGATCAAAAAATTCCACGACGCGCCGTGCCACAGTCCGCTGAGAATGAACGTGACCATGACGTTGAAGGCCATCCGAGGTTTGCTCACGCGGCTGCCCCCGAGCGGGAAATAGACGTAATCGCGGAACCACGAGGAGAGCGAGATGTGCCAGCGCCGCCAGAATTCACCGACGCTCTGGGAGAAATACGGATAGGCGAAGTTGCGGATCAATTCGAACCCCAGCAGCTTCGCCACGCCAATGGCGATGTCAGAGTAGCCCGAAAAATCGCAGTAGATTTGGAACGCGAAGCAGAACGTCGCCAGCACCAGTTCCGCGCCATTGTAGGCAGATGGATTCGTGAACGCCGCGTCCACGATGGGCGCAAGATTGTCCGCGATGACCATTTTCTTGAAGAGGCCCCAGAGGATTTGTCTGCAGCCATCCGCCGCTTGTTGAAACGAGAAAAGCCGTTCCTTGAAGAATTGCGGCAGCAGATGAGTGCCGCGTTCAATGGGACCGGCGACGAGCGGTGGAAAAAACGAAACGAAGGAGAGGTACTCCAGCAGTTGGGTCGTCGCGCGCATTTTGCGGCGATAGATGTCGATGGAGTACGACATCGTTTGGAAGGTGTAGAAACTGATGCCGACGGGGAGCACGACGTTGAGCGTGATCGGATCGACGCGCCAGCCAAGGCTCGCGGCGAGCGCCTGAAAATTCTCGGCGAAGAAGTTGAAGTATTTGAAAAAGCCGAGCATGGCGAGATTGCCCGTCAATCCGCAGGTGAGCAGCAGCTTTCGTTTCCACGGCGCCTCGGTTTTGTTCAGTCCGAGGCCGACGAAATAATCGAGAAAGCTGGCTGCGATCATCAGCCCGCAATAGCGCCAATCCCACCAGCCGTAAAAAACGTAGCCGGCAATGATGAGCAGAACGTTTTGCGCACGCCGATTGTGCAGGCTCCAATAGAGCGCGAACACGACCGTGAAGAAGATGAGGAACGTCAGCGTGGTGAACGTCATTGACCGCCGCACGATAGCGAGCACGCGGCGAGAGCGGCAAGGGATTTGAGCCGACCGAGCGTTGCGAAGTCAGGACAGTTGGCAGGTGGCAGGTGGATACACTGGTTACGTCGGTGAGTTTCGTTCCGCGCCAGGCGGTGCCCGAGGAGGGAACTGCGCACGGTGGGCAGGCAAAAGCAATTGATTTTATGTCCGGTAACCTTCGTCAGTATTTCTGCTGGTGCAACAGCGCCGCGCAAGGTTATGACATTCCAAAATCAACCATTGAATTCTGTGAAAAATAATCTTTCTCGTCGTTCGTTCGTGAAACAATCGGCGCTCGCCGCCGGTGTTTTGTCCGCCGCTCCGTTCAACATCCTCAACGCCGCCAACGCGGGCGATAAAATTCGCTTCGTGCAAATCGGCTGCGGCGGGCGCGGCGCCACGTCGCATCTTCCCGCCGCGAAGGACGAACATCTCGTTGCCATCGTGGACGTGGAAGAAAACCGCCATGCCGTCGTGAAGAAATGGCTGGAGGGCAAGGGCGGCGATGCGGACAAGCTGCACGTGTTCACGGATTACCGGAAGATGTTCGACAAGGTCGGCAAGGAGATCGACGCCGTGTTCATCGCCACTCCGAACCATCATCATGCGCTGCCGTCTTTGATTGCGCTGCAACTTGGCAAAGCCGTTTACTGCGAGAAGCCCGTTTGCCACGACATCGGTGAAGCCCGCGCCATGCGCGCCATGGCTGCCAAAACCAAAGCCGCCACGCAAATGGGCAACCAGGGTCATTGCGAAGATGGCTACCGCAAGCTGTGCGAATACATCTGGGCGGGCGTCATCGGGAAAGTCACGGAGACGCATAGCTGGACGAATCGCGCGAATGGCGGCGAAGGTCCGCGCCCGCCGAAAGAACCCGTGCCCGCAGGGCTGGATTGGGATTCATGGATTGGCCCCGCGCCTTACCGCGATTTCCACAGCGATCTTCATCCGCATTCGTGGCACGGCTGGTACGATTTCGGCAACGGCTCCATCGGCAACATGGGCTGTCACGTGCTCGACGGTGTTTATTGGGCGCTCAAGATCGATCACCCCACGAGCATCGAAGTCGAAGCGATGCGGGGCGGCAGTGACGAGCGTTACCCGATGGGTAGCCGCGTTCGTTGGGACGTGCCCGCTCGTGGTGACATGCCCGCGCTGAAAGTTTATTGGTATGAAGGATTGAAGCAGGACGCGACGGGCCGACCCGACGGCAGACTTCGCGCCGTCAAAGGCGACGATCGAAACTTTCCCGCGCTGTTGCACGAGTTGGTCGCAAAGTATCCCGACGAAGGTCTCAATGCTGGCGACAGCGGCACACTCTACGTCGGCGAGAAGGGCGTGATCTTCACCGGCACCTACGGCGACAAGATGCACGTCGTTCCGTACGAGAAGATGAAAGAAACGCCTGCGCCGCCGAAAACATTGCCGCGGCCGAAAAACGTCTTTATCGACTTCCTCGATGCCGTGCGCGCGGGCAAAACCGAAACGGCCGTGCCCTTTGATTACGGCACGCGCCTCACCGAGTTCTCCATTCTGGGGAACCTCGCGATGAAGGCCGGTGCCGGAAAAAAAGTCATGTGGGACGGTCCGAACATGAGGGTGACCAATCTCCCCGAACTGAACGCCTGGGTGAAACGCCCGTATCGCAACGGCTGGAAGGCTTAGAACCAATTCCGAAACAGGAAACGCCCGGAATCTCAGACCGGGCGCATTTTTGTTTTCACGGTTGAAGTATCGGTGAACGGTGCAGGCCCGTTCCGGTTGTAGGCGGGGGCTGAATGCAAGTATGCGGCATGGCACGGAGGCAGACCCCACGAATGACTGTGTTTGCTTTTCGAGTTTCATTACAGTCAACCGGTGGCATCGACACCATCACTGCTTTCCGCGAATGAGCTGACGCTTTCCTTTGGTCATCAGCGTTTGCTGGATGGCGTGACGCTCGCGGTCGCACCGGGCGAAAAGGTTGGATTGGTCGGACGCAATGGGTGCGGGAAGACCTCGCTGCTGAAAATTCTCGCGGGTGAAATGAACGCGGACGCAGGCGAGATTTTTTGCCGGCGCGGTTTGCGCATTGGGTGTTTGCCGCAGGAGTTCGAGTTGGATGGCGGGAAGACCGTGCTGCAGAACATCGAAGCAGGCGCGGCGGATTTGCTCGAGTGGCTCCGCCGTTACGAAAGCGGCCATGGCTCTGAAGCCGAGTTGGGCGAACTGCTGCACAACATCGAGCACGCCGACGGCTGGAATCTCCTGAACCGCATCAAGTCTGAAGCCGACGCGCTCGGCGTTCCGCCTTTGCACGCGATGGTCGATTCGCTTTCAGGAGGTGAGAAACGCCGCGTGGCCCTCTGCCGCGCGCTGGCGGCGCAGCCCGACCTGCTGCTGCTCGACGAGCCGACGAACCATCTCGACGCGGAAACGATTCGCTGGCTGGAAGAGTTTCTTCGCGGCTTCCCGGGCGCGGTCATCTTCGTCACACACGACCGTTACTTTCTGGACGTGATTGCCACGCGTGTCATCGAGATTGCCGATGGCCGCGCGTTTTCGCATCCGGGCAATTACACCGCCTATCTGGAATCGAAAGCGATTCGCCAGCAAATCACCGAGCAGTCCGAGCGTCGTCGCCAGCGTTTCCTCAAAGTAGAACTGGCGTGGGTGCGCTCCGGCGCGCGCGCGCAACGCACCAAGGCCCAGCACCGCATGCGCGCCTATTACGAACTGGCGGGCCAGGAAGCGCCGCCAGAGGAGCGCGAAATGGACCTGCTCATCCCACCGGCGCCTCCCATGGGCAATACCGTCTGCGATTTGGAAAACGCCGGTGCGAAAGTCGGCGAGGGCGCTGATGAACGCTGGCTCTTTCGGCACCTCGATCTCTTTCTCAAGCCCGGCCAATGCACCGGCATCGTTGGTCGCAATGGCGTGGGCAAGACCACCTTGCTTCGTCTCTGTCTCGGCGAGCGCGCGCCTGATGAGGGCACCGTGAAAATTGGACGGCAGATCAAATTCAACTACGTCGATCAGGCGCGCATGCAACTCGACGAGACGAAGAACGTGATGGACCAGGTCGCCGACGGTGGCGAAACGGTGCTCTTCGGCGAGGAACGATTGAGCGCGCGCAGTTATCTTCGCCGTTTTCTTTTCGCCGACGACCGCGCGCTCGAACCGCTCAGCAAACTTTCCGGCGGCGAGCGCGCGCGCCTGATGCTCGCCAAAGTCCTCAAGCGCGGCGGCAACGTCCTCGTTCTCGACGAGCCGACCAATGACCTCGACCTGCCGAGCCTGCGGATGCTGGAGGAAGCCGTGGTCGATTTCGAGGGCAGTGTGCTCGTGGTCAGCCACGACCGCTATTTTCTCGATCGCATCTGCGATCAAATTGTTGCCTTCGAGGACGGCGGCGTGTTCGTCCAGCCGGGAAATTATTCCTACTACCTGGAAAAGAAATTGGAACGCGATGCTTGCGACAAAGTCGCGAGCGCTTCCTTCAGCAAAAGCTCCGCGCCGGCATCGCCACCCATTGTTGCTCCCGCGAAAGCCGCGCCCGCGCGCCCGCGCAAACTCAGTTTCAAGGAACAGCGCGAACTCGATGGCATGGAAGCCGCCGTCCTTGCTGCTGAATCTCGCGCGGCCGAACTGGAAACCACATTGAACGATCCAAACTTCTACGCCACACGAGCGGCCGAAGCTCCGCAACTCATCGCTGAACTGGAACAGGCCAAGGCTGAAGTCGCCCGCCTCTACGCCCGCTGGCAGGAACTGGACGCGATCGGGAAGTAGGCGGGGTGGCGAAGAGCATGCAGAGTCTCGCGCTGACGTTTTAGTTCCACGTTGTTGCGCACGAACCGTCGTGGGCCGCTTAGTGAACGGTAATTAGCTTGTCCTCCTTCGGATCGGCTTCGAGGTAGATGTTCTTGTATTCGGAAGCGCCGCCACCGTGACGAAACATGCCGATGGGGCCAGCCACGATTCGCTTCTCTGGGTCGTTGCGCTCTGTGGGAAAAGGATGTGTGTAGCGCGCAATCTCCACGCCGTTGACGGCCGCGCGCATTGTTCCCTTCTCGATGTTGCACAGCAACTCCGTCGTGGACCAGTGTGTGAAGTCCCTCGATCCCGGCGCGAGTGTTTCATGCGGCAGGTTGTGATGCTTCGGCGGATGATAATCCCACATCGCGCCGTGGGGCGGCATGAATTGAATCCAACCTGCGTTATCGATCTTGGGTTTCGCCGAGTTCGTCGGACGATCGCCCCAAAATAAAATCCCGAGATGATCGCGGTTCACCGGATTCATCCGCGCCGTAAAGATGAGACGGAAGCTGCCGTAATCCTGCTTCGTGTAAGCCAGTCGGGACGTGCCGCCCACGCCGCGCATCGCGCCATTCGTAATGCTCCACGTAGATGGGTCCGCCTCCCATCCATCGAAGTTCTCTCCATTGAAAATCTTCACGCATCCCGGATACGGCGGGGACAACCGGGCTGAATTTGTTGCCACGCCCCGGCTTGCCGTATTGTCGGCGGCGCGACTGCTGACGACAGCACAGCTCAGAACGAGCATGGCAGCGACGTTGAGTGCGGCTTTCATGCGCTCGTGATGTTCGGTAAACCGCACCAGAGGGTCAACGCTGCGGATTTACAATCGCAGTTTCCGCCAGGCAGGTGGCACAATGCGTGGCGTGCGTTGCCAATCCATACGCACGACTTTTCTGGCACGCTGACGTGGCGGAACGGCTTTCGGAATTGGCACCACGAACATCATCAGCAGCGGAAGCGCAATTACGAATACAAGTTGCACGTACAGGCTGGCATTAACCAGCCATCCAAAACTGCGGAACATGCCGGGAATGGGTGAGAAGAGGCGGAACATTTCACCGGGCGATTCCTTGTTCACCGGCACATTTTTCCAGGCATCGGCTTCCCGGAACGGTTGATCCAAATCCGTAAACGCCGCGCGCGCTGGTTCATCGGCAAACGCAAACATCAATGCCGTGGCCGCGAGCACCACGGGAATGCTGGGCAGGATCATGCGGAAACCAGCGGTGCACATCGCGACCGAACTCACCCACACCAGCGAGAGGACGGAGATCTCCATGAACACCGTTGACGTGCTCGGCGGATTTGCTCCGAAGCGGCCGTGGACAAAATGGAACGCCAGCAACGTCAGCAATGCTCCAAGCAAAGTTCCACTCACGCTCTGAAGCCATGCCCGCCAGGATTGCAGGAATACTCCCCAGACCGAACCCATCAGCAGCGGAATCGGACCGAGCATCAGCAACCCCACCGCCGCCATCGGTACGAGCGCGCCCAAAGGGTTGATTCCGTAGGGGCCAAGAGAAAAAAGCACCAGTACCCCCAGCACCAGCGCCAACAGCAAGAGCACCACAGCGCCGGCCAGCGGCACAAGTCCCGCCGCGCAACCACCGCCAATCCCCCGCAGAACTCCCCAGAAATTCGGCAGAATCCACGCCGAAACCGCAATGCTTATCGTTTTCTGGCCATGTTGGATTTTGACTTTACCCGAATGGAACCCGCAGTTCTTCGGCGTGAGAAGCAGCTGATTGCCTTCGCGTTGCACCTCCAGCCACCACGGACACGACTTAACAAACCAATCGGCTGTTGCGCATGACACCGTCACGGACTGCCCTCTGACCGCAGAGGAAAACATCCACGACCAGCGAATCTCTTTCGCTGACACGGACAGCGCTGACAATAGCAGCGGTGGCATCATAACTCCCGGTAGCGGCACAAGCCCTGCGGCGCTTGAAATAACGAAAGGGGAAGGGTGACGCGTTAACGGCAGTACACAGATAGCTTTTCTGGCAGTCCGTGATCCTCAGCACGAACGCTTGCCAAATCGACCTTGCACTGCGCGAAGTTCTCCATGCCAACGAATGCATTCAAAGACGCAGTGGCCATCGTTACCGGCGGCGCGTCCGGCATCGGTCGATGTCTTGCGGAACAGTTGGCGGCTGCAGGCGCTCGCGTGGTCATTGCCGACATTGATTTCGAGAAAGCGCAACAAGCTGCATCCAGTCTCAGCAGTGCCGGAAGACGAATTGAAGCCGCGGCCCTCGACGTGTCGCGAGCGGCGGACGTCGAGTCCATCGTCAACGCCATTGTCGAACGGCACGGGCGGCTCGATTACATGTTCAACAATGCAGCCGTGGCCGTCGCGGGGGAATTTCGCGATCTCTCACCCGAACATTTCCGTCGCATGCTCGATGTGAATGTGATGGGCGTCGTTCATGGTTCGATGGCGGCGTATCGTGTCATGTTGCGGCAACGCGCCGGGCACATCGTCAATGTTTCCTCCATGACCGGTTTGCTTCCGACGCCGATGCTCAGCGCCTACAGCACCAGCAAACACGCGATTGTTGGCCTTTCCACCGCCCTGCGCATCGAGGCGAAATGGCTCGGGGTCAACGTGAGCGTCGCCTGCCCCGGCCTCGTGGACACATCCATTCACGAGCGCACGGAATATCTGAGTGCGCGCAAGGAGGATTTCCTGGCCCAACTGCCGCGCAAACTCATGGTCATTCCCGATGCCGCCGCGCGCGCGATCCTCCGCGGCGTGGCGCGCAACGACGCCATCATTGTTCATCCCTGGTACGTGAAAATCGGCTGGTGGCTCCATCGATTGTCCCCCGCCTTGATGAGCAGCCTGATGCAGCGCTCCGTGACACGATTCAGAAAAGTGCGATTGGAAAAATGACCGGCGGGGAAGGTCAACGGTGAAGAAAACATCAAAGGTCGTTCCACTCGTCCGCTGAAATCGCGCGGCCAAGAATCGATTCGACTTGGCGGACGAGCATTCGAACCTGCGGCACTGAATACTCGGAGTTGCTCGGAATCGTCTAGTGATAACCGCCGAACGTCATGAATTGATGTCGCGTGCCGGAGAACGGGCCGCCAAAGCCGAGGGCGCGCAACTTTCGGATGAAGTCACGCCTTTTGACTGGTCGCCATCCGGCCATGCGTTCCCTTGTTCAAATCAATCCCCGCAAGCACCGGCAATTTGTGCCGCAACCGAAGTCCAACGAGAATCCAGTCTTCGAGCACCGAGCGAAGTTCGTTTTCGCATTCGCGCAATGTCTTTCCGAAAGCAATCACGCCTTTGAGCTTTGGGATTTCTCCGGCGAAGGAATCGTCTTCAAGCTTGTCGTAGCGCGCGAGTTCGAGCGCGGCTTCGATGTATGCGGTCAACGGAAACGTCATGGCCGAAGTATCGGTGAACGGCGCAGGAGGGTCAACGCTGGGGCCGAAGACGGTGGTGGAGAGCAGGATGGAGGGGAGTAGCGGACCTTTACTTTGGAAAAGAGGCCTTGTCGTTCCAGTTGCTTCGACCATCAGGAAATCCTCAGCATTGGGGGCCATGAGAGCCATCTCATTATGTTTGGTGCTCTTCGCACTCACGACGAGCGTCCGTGCTCAGTCGAACCAACTACTGATGACTAACGTCGTTGCCCACGCCCAGTCGGCTGCCAACAACACTTCTACGAATTGGGAGCGCGAACTTTTGCTTCAACAGATCAAAACAATGGAACGGTTTGATGACAAAATTCTGAATACGGTTTTTAGTCACTACGATTCCTCTCTTGAGGCGGGCTTAGGACTGGGATGGGAATGGACCATTAGCGGCGCACTCGAAAAAATCGAAGAGTGCATAAAGAACGGAGCCACGCTTTGGCGTTACGAAAAGCAAATGTTTGCAGATTATGAGGCACGGATTCCCAAGCCAATGATACCTTTGTATCGGCGCACGAAAGCTGTTGTCGATGCAGCACCGTTAGATCCTGAAGATACGGAAAAGAATTGACCCGAATACGCCTCCATCCCCGCGCACGAGCACATCACGTTGCGGTTGCCCCAAACGTTGTCCACGCGGCGATTGCCCTAAACCTTCGCCTACGGAAAACCGCTGGGTTCTACATGAGTCCAAAAGTCGCCCGCACAGTGATGGTCGCCATCGGGATTGGTATCGTCCTGTCGTTCGTGATTCGTTTTCAGATGATTGTCCTCCCAATCAAAGGCTATCTGCATCATCCCGATTCCGCCGGAGGCATGATCCTGATTCGTACGAAGCTTCCGGTGGTGCTGGCGCTGGTCGGTGCGGTGGCGCTCTTTTGTCGCCGGTCCTGGGCACCTTACCTGATCTACTTGTCCGCCATCCTCTCACTCTATCATTGGATTGTGTTTCCTCTGCTGCCCTTGCCCAAGCTGAATTGGAATATGGTCAACCACAACATCCTGAACTTTCTCGTCGCCGGCGCGTTGCTGTGGGCTCAGATCAGCCTGAGGAAAAGAGAGGATTTGGAAACAGACGACGCCACACCGGAAAGCCCCTTAAGTCGTTAATTCACTCGTCAGCGTACGCGTCCATCCCCACGCACGAGCACATCACGTTGCGGTCGCCGAAGACGATGTCGAAGCGACGTTTCACAATTCCTCCGTGCGCTTGAAGGGCAGGCCGCGTTTCGCCGTTGAAAAGTTTGCGCAGGCGGCGGTCGCTGGAACTGGTTGGGCGACGGATGATTTCGGGCGCGACCTTGTTCCCGGTCTCGCGACGCGCGCGCCGGCCCTTGAGCCAGTCTTCCCAGCTCATGACCTCATTCATCGGAATCACCGGGACTCCGGACCTGGAGAGCTTTGGCTTGTTCATCGATCCGTTATGCCGCCAGCACACGTGCGCAAAGAATCTCATCTTTGCGCAAGGATTCGAGAGAGGACTCGGGAACGGCGGTGACGGCGATGGTTTCGCCCACGGCGTTGAAGACTTCGATGGAGTAACCTTCGCTGCCGTCGCGCGCGACATGATGGTCAACGACCTTAACGACGTCACCACGCTTGAGCCGGTGCTCGGGCACGTCGCAGGTCAGAACGGCATCTTTGTAGAGTTCAAACTTCATCAGGTCTTCGATTTGTCCGGCAAGAGAGTAACAAACCGTGTGCTTCCGCTCAAGTGCTCGCGAATCCAGATGGTCTTCACGCGCAGTGTCACGCCGTTCGGTCCGCAAAGCCCGGCGCGTATCTCAAAGAAGTCACCGAACTTGGTGGTGCCAGCGGGTGTCGCGTCTAGCGGAAGAACCTGGGAGCGCAGGTCGGCCAGCAGTTGCTCCGCGTTTTCAATCGTGTAGCCAGCTTGCACCAGAAACTTTGACTTATCGCCACGCGTGCGTGGCACGAGCAAATACTGCGTCAGCTTTGGCAGAGGAATCTCGGCGTCAGGCGGCAGCTTCACGCGCGGGAGCGTCGGGAAATTGGCTCACACGTGCAATGCGATTCAGAGTGGGATTCGCGGGGACGCTCGCCCTCTCGTTGTTGATACGCCTCCATCCCCACGCACGAGCACATCACGTTGCGGTCACCCCAGACGTTGTCCACGCGGGCAACGGGCGACGGCGGTTCGCGCGTTCACATTTCAACAAAGTCGCCTGACTTGAGTACGGCAACTTGCACCGCAATTCTTTCGCCTAAGCCCCGAAGTGTCGGCCAGTCGTTGGTGGGCAGAACTAAGATCGCCAACCTTCGCCCGGCGATGTTCTGCTGGTATTTCAGATTTTGATCGCTGGTAAGGAAGGCCTCGAATTCCGTTTCGGCAGCTTGAAGCAGCGCACCGTTTTTCAATGTGCCCCAACCCATTTCCTGCGCCGTCTTGACGGTGTGGGCGGTGAGAAAATTTCGGAGCGGGCGCGGGACGCAAGCATCCAGCAGGATTTTCATGCCGCCTGTAGCGCAGTCTTTTGGGCGTATTCCAAAACAGCGATGGCCTGTTCGCGGGTTACATCAGGAAAACAATCCAGGTATTCGTTGAGACTGAGGCCGCTTTCAAGATTCTTGAAAAGGCTGTCCACCGGCACGCGCGTGCCTTTGAAGCAGGGCGCGCCGCTCATTCGCTCGGGGTCAACCCAGATCGGAACGTCGGGCGGAAAATTGTAGGCTGGCGTTGCCTTCATTCGGTGCAGTTTAACGGACGAAGTTCGTTTGTCACGCGGCGTAATTCTCCATCCCCACGCACGAGCACATCACGTTGCGGTCGCCGAAGACGTTGTCCACGCGGCCG
>JGI10216J12902_100409814_pt1 | contig 15246 bp, 15 predicted proteins | sample KanNatreferecore_FD_12902 | JGI IMG/M metagenome (IMG submission 12902)
CCGCCGCTGAGGAGCCGGATGAGGAGTACCCGATCATCCTCACGACCGGGCGCGTCGTCGCGCACTTCCTCTCCGGAACGCAGACACGCCGCATCGGGGGACTGCTGGACCAGACCCCGCAGCCGTTCTGCGAGATGCACCCGCGGCTGGCGGAGCAGCTCGGCATCGCGGAGGGCGATTTCGTGAAAGTGGAGAGCCGGCGGGGGGCGCTCGTGGTTCGCGCGCTCGTAGTGAAGACCATCCGCCCGGATACGGTGTTCGTGCCATACCACTGGCCGCTGGACCGCGCCGCGAACCGGGTGACGGTCTGGGCGATCGATCCGATCTCCCACATCCCGGAGTACAAGGTCTGCGCTGTGCGCGTGTCGAAGACCGAGGCGCCCACCGACGAGCTGGCCCGGCTGCCGGTAGAGGCGGGAGGCATCCGGTGACGATGGGCTCCGGCCAGATGGCGTTCGTGATCGATTGGAGCCGGTGCATCGGCTGCCAGGCCTGCGTGCAGGCGTGCCAGGAGTGCGACACGCACCGCGGCCAATCCATGATCCACCTGGAGACCATCGAGCGGCGGGATTCCGTGCAGACCGCGCCGCAGGTCTGCATGCACTGCGAGAACCCGGTCTGTGCGCGCGTCTGCCCCGCCGACGCCATCAAGAAAACGCCGGACGGGGTGGTCCAAAGCTCCCTGAAGCCGCGCTGCATCGGCTGCAGCAACTGCGTCATCGCCTGCCCGTTCGGAGTGCCGAAGTACAACGCTGCGTTCGATCAGATGATGAAGTGCGACATGTGCTACGACCGCACGTCCGTCGGGAAGAAGCCGATGTGCGCCACCGTGTGCCCGTCCGGGGCGTTAACCTACGCGCCGCTGGAGGAGATCCGCCGCACGCGCCGCGGCCGGCCGGTGAACGAGTGGCAATTCGGTGGAGAGACCGTGCGCACCAAGGTCTACACGATGGTCCCGCCGGAGATCCCCCGCGTGAATGTGAAACTGGTGCAGATCGACGGGAACCCCCCGGGGCCGGAGCCGCGGGCGACGAACGTCCGGCGGCCCGAGGCGGACGACACCTATGACGTGGCGCTGATGCTGGAGGTATGAGGATGGCGGAGCGAGAGACGCGCGAGGTCCAGCCGCCCGCGCTGGACGTGACGAAGGAGCAGGAGCCACCCATCGCCTGTCCGTTCCACCAGTGGCGCGAAGACTTCCCCATCCGGTGGGACAACGACCACTACGTCACCCGCCGCGAGCTGACGAAGTTCCTCACCCTGGGGTCCGCCCTCCTCGCCGGCGGGAACATCGCCATGGCGATGCTGAGCATGGCCGAAAAACCGGGTAACCTGCAAGAGGCGCGGATCGGCTCCCTTTCCGACGTGCTCCCGGGAGGGTCGATGCTCTTCCGTTATCCGACGGACGAGGACCCGTGCATCCTGGTGCGCGCCGAGGACGGGGAGCTTCAAGCGTACTCCCAGGTCTGCACCCACCTCTCCTGCGCGGTAGTCTACCGGGCGGAGGAACACGTGCTGTTCTGTCCCTGCCACCACGGCTACTTCAACGTGACGGAAGGCCGGCCCATCCAGGGCCCGCCGACGCGGCCGCTGCCCCGGGTGCTCCTCGATGTGCGGGGAGAAGACGTCTACGCGGTGGGGGTGGAGGTGTAGGATGGGACGCCGGGAGCAGGGAGTGACGCTCTACACGGGCGTGATGTGGCTCATCGGCACGGTGGTCGTCGTGCAGCTCTGGCTGGGTACGGCCGCGCTGGAGGCGCTCCTGGCGCGCCACAAGGGAGTGCTGGTGCCCGCGGCGATCGCCTCCGTGGTGCTGGCCTTAATCAATGCCGGGCTGGTGGGGTTCGTCTATCGGATGGACGCCCAGATCCGACGGGATGTTGGAACACCTGAATGAGAACCGAACAACCGGGGGCCAATGGAGCCCTCTTGCTCTCCACCGTGGGGTTTGCGGTGGCTTTTGCGGTCTGGGGCCTCCTGTCCGGTCTGGCTCCCACGTTCAAACAGCAGTACGGGCTGACACAGACGCAGGTTAGCCTGATGATCGCTATCCCGGTACTGCTCGGCTCCGTGGGCCGGCTGCCGGTGGGGCTGCTGGCGGACCGCCTGGGGCCAAAGCGCGTGATGGCAGCCCTCTTACTCCTCGCGAGTGTTCCCGCTTTCGTGCTGGCGTTCTTCCGCAGCTACGAGCAGCTCCTCATATGGGGGTTTCTGCTTGGCCTCGGCGGCACGGTCTTCTCGGTGGGCGTGGCGATGTGTTCCCCCTGGTTCCCGAAAGAGAAGCAGGGCACGGCCCTCGGCATCTTCGGCCTCGGCACTGGCGGCCAGAGCGCGGCGGTATTCTTCGGCCCGCTGCTGGCGAAGCAGTTCGGCACCTCGGCGCCCTTTCTGCTTTTCGGGACCATGTCCCTGGTGCTCGGGTTCGCGGTGCTGGCGCTGGGCCAGGAGCCGCCGAACCGAAAGCCTCCGGCGAGTCTGGGCGAGTCGCTGCGCCCGCTGCGGGAGCCGTTGTGCTGGCTGTTCGGGCTGTTCTACTTCGTCACGTTCGGCGGGTTCGTCGCCCTCGGCATCTACCTGCCGTCGCTGCTAAAGGATGTCTTCCAGCTCGACCCCACGGACGCGGGCCTGCGGACCGCGGGCTTCGTAGTGCTGGCGACGGCGATGCGGCCGGTGGGCGGGATCCTCAGCGACCGCATCGGCGGCGCCCGGGTGCTGCTGGCGTCCTTCGGGATGCTTTCGATCCTGGCGCTCGGTCTGATCAGCACATTTATGCCGCTCTTCACCGTCGCGGCCCTCGGCATCGCCGCTTGCCTCGGCCTGGGGAACGGCGCAGTCTTCAAACTGGTGCCGCAATACTTCCCCGACCGCGTGGGTACGGTCACGGGCCTCGTGGGGATGATGGGCGGTCTCGGCGGCTTCTTCCCGCCGCTCGTATTGGGACTGCTGAAGGACCACGTCGGGTCCTTCGCCCCCGGGTTTGTCCTGCTGGGTGTGGTCTCGCTGCTCTGCCTGGGGCTCGACTGGCGTCTGCTCTCGGCACCCCGGCGTCAGCCGGCCGCCGGGTAGCTGCTCCAGCAGTCGGGCAGGCGTCCCGGCAAGCCTCTATCGCGTCGAAGGGTTCGGATGCCGGAATCGACCAGTTTGGCGGAGCTTATCGCCGGCCTTTCTGAACCGGCGGCGTACCCGCACGCCGTCCGCGGCCTCCGCGTACTCCAAACCCACACCTCGTGCGTGTTCCTGACCGGAGACTACGTCTACAAGGTCAAGAAGCCGGTTGACTTTGGGTTCCTGGATTACAGCAGTGTCCGGAAGCGGCGGCAGTGCTGCGACCGTGAGCTGATCCTGAACCGGCGCCTGTGCCCGGAGGTGTACCTCGATGTGGTCCCCATCGGACGAGCTGCCGGCCGGCTGCGTGTGGGAGCCGCGGGACCTCCTCTCGAGTGGGCTGTGAAGATGCGGCAGCTGCCGCAAGAGGACATGCTCCCGGCGCGGCTCGCGGCCGGAACCGTCACCGCGCCGCAGATCGAGGGAATCGCCGGCATCCTGGCGGCGTTCCACGCGGCGACCGCTACTGGGCGCCGCAGCCCGGGTTATGGCACTCCGGAAGCAGTTTCACGGAACGTCGAAGAGAACTTCACGCAGACGGAGCAGCGGACGGGACGCGAGCTCCCCTTGGAGCATCTGAACGCGGCGCGCGCCTACGCCCGGAGGTTCCTTGCCGACCACCGGGAGTTGTTCCTGGCGAGGGACCGCGAGGGTCGGATCCGCGAAGGGCACGGCGACTTACGGGCTCAGAACATCTGCCTGCACGCGGGCGTTGGCGGCGGCGTACAGATCCTGGACTGCATCGAGTTCAACGAGCGCTTCCGGTGCGGTGACGTAGCTGCCGATCTGGCTTACCTGGCAATGGACCTGGACCTGGCGGGGCGGACCGATCTCCGGCAGATCCTCGTCGACCGATATGTAACTGCCTCGGGCGACGAGGGGCTCCTGCCGATCCTCGTCTATTATGCGTGCTACCGGGCCTACGTCCGGGGTAAGATCGCGCTCCTGGCGGTGGAGGAGCTAGAGATCCCCGCGAGTGAGCGAGACCGTCAGCGGGACCTCGCCGCAGCGGCGTTTGATCTCGCTCGCTCATATGCCGCTGCCCGCGGGCAGCCGGCGCTCTGGATCACGGTGGGCTTCTCCGGATCCGGGAAGTCCCTGCTGGCGTACGAGCTCTCGCGGCGCCTGCCGGCGGTGCGGCTCTCGTCGGACGTGTTAAGGAAAGAGTTGGCGGGTGTCCCCATCTGCTCATCTCTGCCCCCCGAAGAGTACACTGCGGAGCGGCGGCAGGCGGTCTATGAAGAGCTCCGGCGTCGAGCTGGCCAACGCCTGGCGCAGGGGCATCACGTCATTCTGGACGGGACATTTCTGAAGGAGCAGGAGCGGGAGGCGGCCCGCCTTCTGGCGTCCGGGCGCGGCGCGGAGTTCTGGGTAGTTCAATGCGAATGCCCCGAACAGGTGATCCGGGAACGGCTGCGGGAGCGGGCTGCCGCGCCGGGAGCGTCGGATGCCGGCGTGGCCGTCTATGAGACACAGCGCCGGAGTGCCGAAGCCCGCACCGCGCTGAGGCATTCGCCCTCGCCCGGCTGGATCTCCGTGCGGACTGATGCGCCCTCGGCCCATGCGGCCCGCGAGGTGCTCGGGGCATACTGGTGACCCCGAATGGTTGCGCGAGAGAATGGCGCCGCACTAGTCCGGCATTCTCCTTTGCGGTCGCGAAATCCGGCCGACCCTTCGCAGCCGCGTCGCGTTCAGGTGACCACCCAGAACGGGACTTCACCAGCGGCAACCGGGACCATCGTCCCGCAGCAGGCATCGCTCCGGCGGTTACTCTGCAACAGGAGGCAATCCGATGACAAGCAAGCGGATGTTGGCGGGAGCGCTGCTTGGGACGTGGACAGCGTGGTGGACCTTCTTCGCGTTCGTGCAAACACCGCCGCTGCCCATCGCGGCGGGCGCGGCGCTGGCGTTTCTCCTGATTCCCCTCGCGGCCTGGAGGTGGCGCGGTCCGGGAGGAGCGGCGCTCGTCGGCGAGGCGCTCGTGCTCCTCGCCTGGACGACGCTGCACCTGCACAACCGGCCGGAGACCACGCTGTTCCTGGTGCTGACGCTGGTCCTGCCGCCGCTCGGTGCAGGAATCCTGCTGCTGACGGACGACGGGAAGCGGCGCGCTCCAATCGCTCGCGGCCAGGGCCGCTCCACGCCCGGGTTGTCCTAATAGCGCCCCGCGAGGATCCGGAGGGTGCGATCACGCCGACGGCCCGGGCGAGGCGGTCCTCGGCAGTCAGATAGTCAAAGGGCGCCGCACTTCGTTGTTCCGCGGACCTGCCCGCAAGCGCATCCAGCACTTCGACGTTGATGCCTTTCCCGGAGGGGTAGCGGAGCATCGCGACCCGGCAGTCCTCCTCCGCAACTGCGACACGAAGACTCCGAGCAGTCCCAGCAAGACCCAGAAACTCAAGTAAGGCATCTCGCGCAAGTCTTTCTGCGACTCCACAAACAAACGACGCCCTTGCCTCCCACCGGGGTGGGAAGCAAGGGCAACCGAGCCCTAGGGAGCGGCGGGCGCGGCCGCTCCGTGTCCCGGTGCTTACTTCGTGAAGCTGAAGCTCTGCTTCACCGTGTCGCCGCCGGCGAGCGTTACGGCCACGTCCGCCTGATAGGCGCCGGGCATCACGAGCTTCGTAGCAGCCGCATACCGGCCGTGGCCCGCGCTCTTCAGCGTGAACGGCGCCTTCCCATGCTTGTGGTTCGGCATGGTCAGTGTCACCACCACTGCCGCGTCATCGACGCCCTTCTTGCCCTTGTCCAGCACATGCACCGCCACCGCGGCGGCCCCGCTCTTGGGGCTCTCCAGATCGGCGCTGAAGCCGATGCTGTAGTCGCCCACCTTGGCGCAGGCCAGCTTCGCGCTGCAATCGGGGCACATGATCACTTGCTGGGATTTGGTCCCGAAGGTCCGGACCTTCAGCGGGCTCGCGAACGCCACCCCGGCGGCGCAGACGGCGACCGCGGCGATGGCGAGCGGGTAAAGGGGTTTCATGGGTGTTCCTCCTAGAGTGGCCCCGTGGCGGGGTCAGGTTCAGGATGCCCGTTCTGCGGGGCGCGAAACGGGAGAGAATGTGGCACGCTCCACTGATCCCGGCTATAAGTAGCTGACAACTGAACACGAGCTTCGCCGGTCGACCTCATGCCGACCGGATGAGAGAGCCATGTTCCGCTCTCGCTTCTCATCGACGCAGATGGAGGCGAGGGCTGTTTGTTTCCCCAAGCCCGAAGGAGACCGCGCGATCAAAACCCCAGAGGACGCCAGCCGGGCCGCCGACCGCCTGTGGGCCGAGTATGCGCGGGACCGGGACCCCAGAACTCGCGACGCCATCGTACATCAGTTCGCGCCGTTGGCGTACCGCATCGCCAACCGCTGCACTCGCCGGGGCGCCGATAGCGAGGACCTCTGCCAGGTGGCGATGATGGGCCTCGTCAAGGCGGTCGACCGCTTCGATCCCGCCACGGGTCACCGCTTCAGCACCTTCGCCAACCCCACGATCCTCGGGGAGATCCGGCGCCACCTCCGCGACCACGCCTGGAACCTCCATGTGCCGCGCGGACTCCAGGAGCTCGCTCCGCGGGTCGAGCGCGCCGGCGTGCAGCTCAACCGGGAGTTGGGCCGCGCCCCTCATCCGGCGGAGATCGCGGACGTTCTCGGTGTCGATGAAGAAGTAGTGCGGCAGGCCCTGGGCCTGAAGCTCGCCAACCGCCTGCTTTGCCTCAACGCTCCCATCAGGAGCGCGTTCGACGAGACGCCCGCGCTCCTGGCCGAGACCGTGGGGCGGGAAGACGTGGAGATGGGAAACGCCGAAAACCGCGTCTGCCTGGATCAGGTGCTGTCGCGGTTGAGCGGCGTTCTGCGGCAGATCATCGAGCTGCGCTACCTTCGCGAGCTGTCTCAGCGCGAAGTCGCCCGGCGACTCCAGCTCTCCCAGATGCAGGTCTCGCGCATGGAACAACGGGCGCTCGACACGCTGCGCGCTTACTGGGCGCAGACTGAACGCGCGGCCCAAAGCATGAACCCTCCGCGGCAAGGCCGTTCCAAGGATGGACCACGAGGCAATAGCCACTGGTGAAAGAGACGCGGACCCGCAGGACCTGCTGGCTGCGTTCCGGCTCCAGCTCATCGCCGGCCGGTGGCTGCTCATTGGTGCGGAGACGGTGGAGACCGCGCTCCTGCTGCCTTTCGCCCGACTGGACCGGGGGGCCGTTCCGGCGCTGGCGCTGCTCTTCGTCTACAACGCCGTCTCGCTCCTGATCGTCCACCGCGTGCCCCTTCGAAGGGCGCCGGTACCCTGGCTGATGGCCCTGGATGTGCTCTTCGTGGCCCTCGCGGCCTACTACACCGGCGGCTCCGGCAGTCCGTTCCTGGGCCAGTACTACCTGATCATTCTGGCTGCGGCGCTATTCTACGAACTGCCGGGAGGGCTCGCCGTTGGGATTGCGGCGGCAGTCATCGCGGCGCTCCTGGCACCGATCAGTCCCGGCGGGGGCTGGGAGGGCATCGGGAGAGACCTCCGGAATCTGGCCGGCTACTACGTCCTGGTCGGCGGCTTCACGGGTTACGTGGTCCGCCGGATGAAGGCTTGGTTCCGGTGCTACCAGGAGAGCCAGGCCGAAATCCGGGTGCGCGAGGTCGAACGGGAAGTGGCCCGGCGGGAGATGGAGCTCGGGCGGACCATGCAGCGGACGGCGCTTCCGGCCAGACCGCCCCAGGTTCCGGGACTGGACCTGGCCGTCCGGCTGGAGCCCGCGCGCGAGGTGGGCGGTGACTTCTACCTGTTCTTGTCGGCGGAACGACGTGTGGGCCTGGTCGTCGGCGACGTCATGGGAAAGGGTCTCCCCGCGGCGCTCATCGCGACAAGCATCACCTACCTGCTGCCCGCGCTCCGCCCTCTCGCGGATCCCGCCGGAGCGATCCGTGAGCTCAACAGCAGCCTGCACGAGCGCCTGCCGGAAGGCGCTTTCGTGACCATGGTGCTGGCCGAGGCGGATGCCGGCAGCGGAACGCTGCGGATCTGGAACGCGGGACACCCTCCGTGGCTCTGCTGGCGCGCCCGCGAGGGGCGGGTCATCGAGGGGAAGACCGGCAATCCGGTGCTGGGGATCTTCACGGGATGTGACTGCCGATCCGAAGAATGGCCTCTGGAGAACGGCGACGTCCTGCTGCTCTACTCCGATGGCCTGATCGAGACGCCTGGTGCCTCCGGCGAACTATTCGGGTCGGAACGCGCCGCCGGGGTGCTGGCGGGGAACGCCGGGCGAGAGGCTGCAGAGATCGTGGATGCGCTCGTGGGCGCCGTCCGCCAGTGGGGCACCCTGGGCGACGATCTGACCTTGCTGGTCTGCAAGCGGGTTTCCGATCGCAACGCGAGCCGGAGCTCCTGAGCGACCGTTTCAAGCATTCGTGGCCGGGCATCCTGAAGACAGGACGAGGCGGACCACGAGCCGCCTCTCTTGAACATCCGGCAGACGCACCAAGTCCCCGGCTGTTCCTGGTAGCACCCGTGGAGAGAAGGAGAAGAGATCATGTCGGTTCGTATCGCAGGTGCGCTTCTCGCTCTCGCAATCGGGATCGGAGTCGGGGCCCCGGCGAGTGCCGATGAGCGGCCCACCATCGCGATCATGCCGTGCGGGTACTTCTCGGCGGACCCGCTGAGCGCCTGGGCGCTTACCAACGGTCTGGTCGAGGCGTACGAGCACCAAGGCTATCGCGTGCTCGACATGAGCTGGTCCCGGAAGAGGTTCCGGGCGCTGGGGTTGTCGCTCGACCGGCACTATCCGGACTCCGTAGCCCTGGACTTCGGTCGGGGCATGAGAGCGGACCTGGTCGCGTACCCGAGGCTCCTGGCGGTCGGGATCCCGGCGTCCGTGGGGGAACCTTCCACTGCGCCGGAAGCTGTGGTGCATCTACGTGTTCTGAACACGCACACCCGGCAGCCGATCTACTTCCGGCAGGTGGGGCACGCGTTCAGCGCGAGTGCCGGCTTCGCCGGCGCATTCTGGCTCCCGCAGCCCATCGCTACCGCCGCCGCGAACGACGCGACGTCGATGTACTTCCAGCAAGTCGCGGGAAGCCGTGAGGAGTACCGCGGTGCCCGGTAAGGCTCGAATCGGGCTGCGTTAAGCGAAGGGGGCGGCGTGCGAATGCCGTCCCCTCTTTGGTCGGAGCAAGTAGGTCGCGCCTGACGCGAGAGGAGATCGAGATGATCAGAAGTGACGCCGCGCCCGAGGTCGTACCCAGCGCCCCTCCGCTGAGTTGCAGGCCCGTGATGCGGGTGCTCCTCGCGACGGATGGTTCGTCGCGGGCAGGCGCCGCATCTCGCTTCCTGCAGCGGTTGGAGCTTCTCCCGCGGACCGCTATCCAGGTGCTGACGGTGCTGGATCACTATTCCGACAGGATGCCCGAGGAGGCCCGGGAGGGGATGGCCGCCGCTGCCCTGAGGATGGTGGACGACGCCGCGGGGCAGGTTAGCCGCCCGGGAGTTCAGGTGACGCACCAGCTGCGCATCGGATCTCCGGCGCACCAGATCATCGAAGCGGCGGCGGAGTTCGAGGCGGACCTCGTGCTCATCGGCGCCCACGGTCATTCCCGGCTGCATGATCTCTTTATGGGCAGCACCGCACTGAACGTGGCGAGACACTGCCCGCTCCCGGTGCTCGTGGGCCGGGAGGTGCGAGACGATCTACGGCAGGTGGTGCTTGCCGTGGACCAATCGGAGCACGCGCGGCAGGCGCTCGACTTCGCCTCCGGGATCCCGCTGCCCGCGGGCGCCCGCATCACACTCGTGAACGTGGTCCCCTCCCCGTCGTTGCTCCCCGTCACCGGAGTCGATCCGGTCCCCGACTATGCCGAGATCCTGCTCGCCGTGAGAAAAGACGCCCGCGACAAGGGGGAGGAGCTTCTGCAGAGCGCTGGCGCGAGGTTAGAACAAGATGGCCGAACGGTCCGGCTAGAGCTGCGCGGAGGCGACCCCGCGGTGGAGATCCTCAAGCTTGTCGAAGAGCTGAAAGCCGACCTGGTAATCGCGGGCGCCCGCGGCCTCTCGCCTATCCAGGCGCTGCTGCTCGGCAGCGTGGCTGACCGGCTGCTCCACCATGCGCCGTGCTCCGTCGCGCTGGTGCGTTGAGGCAGGGGGCGATGCGGTGATCCAGCCGTCGAGCACGCTGGCGCGGATGATGAAGCCCGGCACCTCGGGACAAGCAGTATGGCATTAGAGATCCAACCGCAGGCGGCGCGCACGGGCCGGGCGGCGCTGATCCGCCAGGGTCTCCTGCTGGTAGCGCTGAGCATCAGTTGGATGGTCGTCGAGGGGGTGATCTCGGTCAGCGCCGGCCTCGCCGCTAACTCGGTCGCTCTGCTGGCGTTCGGCGTCGATTCGTTTATCGAGCTAGCGAGCGATCTGCCGGCTTGGTATGAGACTGTTGCAGTGTTCCCGCAACCGCGGCCTGCCGCTCCGGCTTCGTTAGCCCCCCGCCGCCTGGCCGAAGAACCAGCGGGGCGGCAGGGGTCATTTGGCGGGAGCGGTGCTCCCGGCCGGCGGTCCTAACCCGAGATTGCAATCGTCCGCTCGTTCCCCTCGGGAGCGGCGGTCTTCGGGAGAGTGATGGCGAGCACGCCGTCCTTGAACTCGGCCGTGGCCTGCGCGAAGTCCACTGTCTGGGGCAGCGGGATCGTGCGGAAGGTAGCCTTCCTTCGTCTCTTCCTTCTCGCTCTTCGTCTCGCCCTGAATGGTGACCGTGCTGTCGGTGTAGCTGATCTTCACGCCCTTCTTGTCGATCCCCGGCAGCTCGGCTTCCACCACCAGGTTCCCGTTCTTCTCGTACACATCGAGCGCCGGAACGCGGGTCGCCCCCTCGATCCGGGGCCAGAACCGCGAGGTCGTGAACTCCTGGAACATGCGGTCGATCTCGTCGTGAATGCGCCCGAGCGGCGACGCGCCCTCGCGAACCGGAAGTGCCATTGCTGATCCTCCTTCACTCCGGAAGCTCATCGAGGCGGTGACTTCCGCCCCGGTGAGTCCAGGGTGCCCGCCGTATCCCGCGCCGACGCGGCTTTGTTTTCGGTGAAGATTCGCGACACGTTCCTCCCGACGAACAATGGGCGGAGAACCGACGCAACATCCGACCCGGCTCGTCCCGTCTTGGTCTGTGAGAACCAGATCGCCGCGAGCATCCCCGCAAGGTGTTTCGGCTCCGGGCCGCGTTTAGCCCTCGCCGCCGTCCTCTCGGACGGGGCGGGCGCTTTGTTGTCGGCCTATCCCGCCGAACGGGGCGGGTCGGAGGGCGGGTCGGCCGCCCGCCGCGGGAGAGCCGTCGGCTGAGAGAAGCGCGGTTCTGCTGGAGGGAGCGCAGAGCCGGGTGGCCATCAGAGAATCCCATCTGCCGGAGACAGGCCCGCCCCCGCCGTCGGGGGTCGCCTGCCACGCCTTGGCGCCGGCGGAGGTGTTCCAGCAGCTGCGCTCCTCGCGGGACGGCCTCACACCCGCCGAAGCGGCGGCACGACTTGCGGCTGAAGGGGCCAACCAGATCGCCCGGCCGGCCGGCCGGCATCTATGGCGCGAGCTGCTGCGCCAGTTCACGCACCTGATGGCGCTGCTGCTCTGGGGCGGCGCGGTCTTAGCCCTCATTGCGGGTCTCCCCCAGCTCGCCGTCGCCATCGTGGCAGTCATCCTGATCAACGGCGCGTTCAGCTTCTGGCAGGAGTACCGGGCGGAGCAAGCCACCGAAGAGTTGACCCGGCTGCTGCCGCAGAACGCGACGGTGATCCGCGGAGGCGAGCAGAGAGTGATCGCCGCCGCAGAAGTGGTCCCGGGCGACCTATTGCTTCTCTCCGAGGGAGATGACATCGCCGCCGACGCCCGGCTGGTGGAGACGCACTCGTTCGCTACGAGCGACGCCGCGTTGACCGGGGAGTCGACGCCGGTGCCGCGCGGCGCAGAGCGAGCAGTGCAGGCATCCACGCTCCCGGCGGATGCACTAAACTGCGTTTTCGCCGGCACCTGCGTGGCCTCCGGCCGCGCGCTGGCGGTGGTCACCGCCACCGGAGATCGGACCGTCTTCGGTGGCATCGCGCGGTTGACGCAGCGGGTCGAGGAACGGCCCAGTCCCCTGCAGCGGGAGTTGGACATCGCCGTCCGGGCGATCAGCCTCGTGGCGGTAGGCATCGGCATCGGCATCACGCTGCTGGCGTGGGGACTCGTCCGCCTCGATCTTGCCACCGCACTGACCTTCGCGTTGGGTCTCATCGTCGCGTTCGTCCCCGAGGGGCTGCTGCCGACGCTGACCCTCTCCCTGGCGATGGCGGTCCAGCGGATGGCGCGGCGCCGGGCGCTGGTGAAACACCTCGCGGCCGTGGAGGCGCTGGGCGCCGCCACGGTGATCGCCACTGACAAGACAGGCGTGCTCACCGAAAACCGGATGACCGTGGTCGGTCTCTTCACCGGTGGGCGAGAGCTGGAAGTCACGGGCGCGGGCTACTCGCCGGAGGGCGAGATCCGGGAAACGGGGACCCGGGTAGCGCCGGAGGGTCTCCCCGCTTTGCGGCGGCTCCTCCGTGCGTCGGCGCTCTGTAACTACGCCCGGTTGCAGGCTCCCTCGAGGGCAGAGCTCCCCTGGGAGATCACGGGCGACCCGACCGAAGGCGCCCTGCAGGTGCTGGCGGCGAAGGGTGGGGTCCGCGTCGAGGAGCTGCTGCGGAGGCGCCGCCTCGTGGCGGAATGGCCGTTCGACGCCCGGCGGCAGTGCATGACGGTCGCGTATCCGGACCAGCGCGGAATGGTGGCGCTGACCAAGGGCAGTCCCGCGGCGGTGCTCGATCGCTGCACGCACGTGCTCCGTTCGGGCGCGCCGCGCCCTCTCACCGCGCCCGAACGGGAGGAGATCGACGCCACCTTGCGGCGTTTCACCGGTAAGGGACTGCGGGTGCTCGCCCTGGCGGAGCGACACCTCGGTCACGAGGAGCTGGACGCTCCCGCCAACGAGGTGGAGCAGCGCCTGACCTTCCTGGGATTGGCAGCGATGCAGGACCCTCCCCGGGCCGACGTTCCTGAAGCCGTGGCACGCTGCCGCCGCGCGGGGATCCGGGTGGTGGTCGTCAGCGGGGACCAGGGCAGTACGGTGGCCGCGATCGGGCGGCAAGTGGGCATCGTCTCTTCCGAATGCGCCCGCGTTATCGAGGGAGCGGAGCTCGGAGGGATGGACGACGCCGCTCTGAAGGCAGCCCTCGCTGGCGCCGAGGAGATCGTCTTCGCGCGGACGCCCCCGGAAGGCAAGCTCCGCGTCGTGAAGGCGCTGCAGGAGCTGGGTCACGTCGTTGCCGTGACCGGCGACGGGGTAAACGACGCGCCTGCCCTCCGGCAAGCGGATATCGGCATCGCCATGGGACAGAGCGGCACCGACGTAGCGCGCGCGGCAGCCGACATCGTGCTGGCGGACGACCATTTCGGCTCCATCGTAGGCGCCGTTGAGGAGGGACGCGCTGTCTTCGACAACCTGCGAAAGTTCACGACCTACTGCTTCACCAGCAACGCCGCCGAAGCGCTCCCGTTCATCGTCTTCATCCTCTCTGCCGGGTCGGTGCCGCTGGCTCTCCCGATCATGCTGGTGCTTGCGGTCGATCTCGGCACGGACATGATTCCGGCGCTCGCCCTCGGCGTGGAGCGAGCCGAGAAGGACGTCATGGACCGACCCCCCAGGGCGCGGGGCGCCCACCTGATCTCACAGGGCCTCCTCGTCCGCTCTCTGCTCTGGCTCGGCCTGCTCGAGGGGATCGCCGGGATGGGCGCGTTCTTCTGGACCTACGGAGCCGGCGGCCCGGACGCCCTGGAGCGAGGCCGCGCCGCATGCTTCGCCGGCATCGTGGCGGCGCAAGTCGCCAACGTCTTCGTCTGCCGCGCCGAGCGAGGCCTGGCCTTCGCCCGCCCGTGGAACCCGATGCTCCTACCAGGGATAGCTTTCGAGTTACTGCTCCTGGCTCTCCTGGTCTACGCGCCCTGGTTCCAGGATGTCTTCGGCACGGCGGCCCTCACACCCCGCGATTGGCTTGTTCCGCTGGCGGTGGCCCCGCTGTTCTTCTTGATCGAAGAGGCGCGTAAACTCTGGCTCTCCCGCCACCATCTCAGAGGGAAGCGGGAGCGGATTCTGCGGTAGAGTCCGCGTGGCGCCGAACGGCCATCGGCGCGCCGACGTGCACGTCTCAAGTTTGCATTGCCCTGGGGGTTGTTTGAGTCTGCCTCGATACGGCGGCCAGTTCTAGCTCAAGCAGGCCATCTACAAACGGAACCACGCCGGCGCCACCCCGGTGTCGAGCTTGATGTCTCGGAAGACGACATGTTCCACCAAGGAATCGTCTTCGTAGAGCGCCCCCTCGACGATGATCCACTGGTGGGGATCGAGCGAGTACACTTCCCGCACGGACTTCCCCAGGTCCGGGTACGTCACCAGCACCTTGTAGGGCGTGTTGGAATCGCTTCGGGGCGCGAGGACGATCTGGGCGTCCGGGCGCAATGCGGCAGCGCGGTACCGCAGCATGAACGACCCCCAATCCAGCTCCATCATCGACGTGCCGCGGATCGTGTGGAGGCGCCGGTCACTCGCCTTGAGCCGCTTGACGATAAAGCTCAGGAGCCCCCGCTTCCGCCCGCGGATCTGTCCCTGGCTGTCCACCGCGACCTCGGAGCCCTTCCCGGGCCCGTGGGTCACCCGGACGCGCAGCATCCGCGGCTGTTTGAACCAGAACTTACCCGAACCCGCCTCCACTTCCCCGCCCAGCTTCACCTCGATGTCGACCGAGCATTCGTAGTCTCGAAGTGCCCGGAACCGCTCCTCGGCCCGGGCGATCACGTCGGCGGCGGTTATGGGTTCCGCCGCGCGGCCCCGGATCGCGCAGATCATCAGGAGCGCGAGCACCAGGACGATGCACAGAAGTAGCGCGCGTGCACCGGTCGGCCGGACCTGGGGAGGGCTTTTTGATAATATGATATTCATCGGTGGTATCCCAGAACCACGCTACTCCTCCAGTGGGGGTCGAGCAGCTCCCACGCGATCTTCCACATCCGGCGTCCGGCCGCGGCCCCGAGCGGCATTTCGTTTCGCATTTTCGCCTTCACGCATATGGTTACTCAGCGTGCAAGCGAGCCCCCTCGCCGTGGA
>JGI10216J12902_100878942_pt1 | contig 15240 bp, 14 predicted proteins | sample KanNatreferecore_FD_12902 | JGI IMG/M metagenome (IMG submission 12902)
ACCGCACGGTTCACGACGTCTGCCCCGCCTGCCGGCGGGAGCAGCCGGGCTAGGCCGATACGTGCGCTCTGTGAGTGGTGAGTGGTGAGTGGTCGAGTAGTGGCGCCCCCCGAGGATCTACCACTCACCTACTCACCACTCACGTTGGTTCCGGCTCGGTCGGGTAGGTGGATGATGAAAGCAACTCTGATTCTCGTCTTTGGGTTCCTCTGCATGGCCGCCGCGGCGGCGCCGGCGGGGAGCGCGGAGCCGTGCCAGGTACACGTGGTCCTGTTCGTGCCCTCGGGGGTGACGCCGCCGGCGGGTTATCAGCAGCGCATCGATGACATCGTCACTTACGCCGAGGGGTTCTTCCGGCGGGAGCTGAACCGTTGGGGCCACCAGAGGGTGGCGATGCCGTTCCGGCGGTCCGCGGACGGTCGCGTCGAGGTGACGTTGATGCGCGGGAAGCTGCCTACCGCGCAGTACAAGCCCGTCCCGCTGCGCGCCGAAGTGATGGACGTCTTGCGGCGGCAGAACAAACTCGAGGGCGGCCGGCAGATCTGGTGGATCCTGGTCTACGCCGGCGACCCGCCCGCAAGGTTCGAAGGGTTCCTGGGCGGTTTCGGCCCGCAGATCGGCGGCTGGGCGGTTTGCAACTTCGACACGACGCCGGGCCGCATCGATCCCGCGGCGCCGCTCGGCTCGGACTTCCTGCAGAAGCTGATGCTGAAGGGGATGCTCCACGAGCTGGGGCACGGCTTCCAGCTTCCGCACGTGGGGCCGCTGAACCGCGACAACGCCGGCAACACCCTGATGGGGCCGACGCATATCAACTATCGCCGCGTGGTCCGGGGCGGAGCGCAGGGCGTTTACCTCAGCGAGGCGGAAGCCGCGATGCTCTCGACGCACCCGGCCTTCCGGGGCGGGGCGGACGATCGCGGACAGCTTCCCAAAGTCGAAGTGCAGGACCTGAAATGCGCGGTCAACCCTCGGAACAACACAATCGTGGTCAGCGGCCGCGTCCGCGCCTCCGAGCGGGCGGTGTACGCGCTGGTCGCCGACGAATCAGACGCGCGGCCGGGCGAGTACTGGACGAAGACCTACGCCGGCAAGGTCTCCCCGGACGGCGCTTTCGAGGTGGTCGTCTCGGAGCCGTCCCCGTCGAACGGGACCCTCACGACCTGGTTCGCGTTCGAGAACGGCGCCCAGACCGGAAACGGGAAGCTCCGCGGGCGGGAAAGCGGGGTCCCGCGGGCTTACAGTTACAGCGCGCGGCAGTGGACGTTCAATTAGATCGGCGACGCGAGGCGCGTGGAGCGTTTTCCGATGCGTATCTGGGCACGCGGGCCCGGTGCCTCGCATGCCGTCGAACTTACGGCCGTGAATTACTTCACACCATGACACCTCCAACAGCCGTCAATAAGATAATGACGCCCCCGGCGGCGAAGGCGAAGTAAACGGCTGGACCCGACCGGTGGCTGGAGCGAGGGCGGGGCCATGCGTGAAGCAGATGACCGGAACACGGCGGACGGGGTCGACCTCGTGCTGTTCAACTTCACGCTGGCGGTCGATATGGCCCGTGCCGGCTACATGTTCGAGGACGACCGCGGCCCGCTCGCCGGGCGGAGCTGGGACGAAGAGCTGGAAGGCCTCCCGTGGGCCGGGGAGCTGATGTCCCGCATGCAGCTCCCGCCCTACGCCAGCGACTGATCCCCTCCAGCCATCGGACCGCCCCCGGACGCCCGAACACCCGACACCGGAACGCCACGCACCAATGTCCGGCCCGCAGACCGCACCCTACGGCTTCTGGAAGTCTCCGATCACGTCGGACCTGATCGTCTCCTCCGTCGTCGCGCTGGGCGGCGTGACCCTGGAAGGCGACGCGACGTACTGGTCGGAAATGCGTCCGTCCGAAGGCGGGCGCAGTGTCGTCGTGCGCCGGGATGCCGGCGGGGCGCACGAGGACCTGACTCCTGCGCCGTTCAACGCCCGCACCCGCGTCCACGAGTACGGCGGCGGCTCGTTCGCGGTATCCGGCGGGACCGTGTTCTTCTCCAACTGGGCGGACCAGCGCCTGTATCGCCTCGATTCCGGTCAGGCGCCCCGGCCGATTACGCCGGAAACCGCCATGCGTTACGCGGATGCGGTGGTGGATGCACCCCGCGGGCGGCTGATCTGCGTCCGGGAGGACCACACCATACCGGGGAGGGAGGCGACCAATGTCCTCGCTTCCGTGGACCTCGAAGGCGTCGCGGAACAGCAGGTCCTGGTGTCGGGTGCGGACTTTTACTCCTCGCCGCGTCTGAGCCCCGATGGCGCGAGACTCGCATGGCTCTCATGGCACCACCCGAACATGCCCTGGGACGGCTGCGATCTCCGTGTTTCGGAGGTCCGAACGGACGGGAGCCTGGGACCGCCCATACTCGTCGCCGGCGGTCCGAGGGAATCGGTTTTCCAGCCGGAGTGGTCTCACGACGGCCGACTGTACTTCGTATCGGACCGCACCGGCTGGTGGAACCTGTACCGGCTCGGCGACAGCGGGGTTGAGCCGCTCGCGCCGATGGAGGCGGAGTTCGGGGACGCGCAGTGGCTCTTCGGCCTCTCGCTTTACGCCTTCGAATCCCCCGAGCGGATCGTGTGCGCCTACACGCAGGACGGGGCCTGGCGGCTGGCGCTGCTGAACGTGACGACCCGCGACTTCCGGCCGCTGGACCTTCCGTTCACCGCCATCGAGGACGTCCGCGCCTCGCCCGGCCAGGCGGTGTTCTGGGCCGCCTCGCCCACGGAGCCCGCGGCTATCGTCCGGCTGGACCTCGATACCCTCGAGCGCGAGGTCCTTCGCAGCTCAACGACGGTGGACGACGCGGTGCGCCCCTATTTCTCGCTTCCGGTGGCCGTGGACTTCCCGGCCGCGGACGGGGCGGTCGCGCACGCCATCTACTACCCACCGCACAACCCCGACTTCCAGGCTGCCGATGGAGAGCGGCCGCCTCTCCTCGTCAAGAGCCACGGAGGGCCCACCGGCGCCTCCAACATCCTGCTGGCCCTCACGACCCAATACTGGACCAGCCGCGGCATCGCGGTACTGGACGTGAACTACGGCGGCAGCACCGGCTACGGCCGCGCGTACCGGGAGCGCCTGGAGGGCCGCTGGGGGATCGTGGACGTGGACGACTGCGTCAGCGGCGCCCGCTGGCTGGCGGCGCGGGGCGAAGTCGACGGCGGACGGATGGCGATCAGCGGCGGCAGCGCGGGCGGCTACACCACGCTCTGCGCCCTCACCTTCCGCGACGCCTTCCAGGGCGGCGCGAGCCACTTCGGGGTGAGCGACCTGGAGGCCCTCGCACGCGACACGCACAAGTTCGAAAGCCGCTACCTGGACCGCCTCATCGGCCCGTACCCCGAGCGCCGCGACCTGTACCTGGAAAGGTCGCCGATCTATTCGGCCGACCGGCTGGCGGTGCCCGTCGCGTTCTTCCAGGGCGCCGAGGACGCGGTGGTCCCCCCGAGCCAGACGGAGCAGATGGTCGACGCCCTGCGCGCCAAGGGTATTCCCGTGAGCTACTTCCTCTTCGACGGAGAGCAGCACGGCTTCCGCAAGGCGGACAACATCAAGCGGGCACTGGACGCCGAGCTCTACTTCTATGCCGCCCAGGTCTTCAACGTACCACTCCGGTTCTGAACCCCTGCTACGTACGAGGAAGCGGCGCCGCGGAAACACCGCAGCGCCGCCTCAGAGGCATCAGGCGCCGACGCCCAACGCCGCAACGCCGGCCTACCAGAGACGCAGGCCGGTGGTGTAGCTGAACCCGCCCCCGAAGTCGTCGAAGTCGAACAGCGCGATGGTGGCGGAAAAGCCCCGGAAGCGTGCCCGCAGACCTACGTTGACATCGTTGTTGACGTACTCCGCGATGGCGCTGAAGTGCGGCTTGGTGATGGGGAGCACGTCCAGCGGGGTCCAGAGGTTCAGCTCCCCGCCCGCGAAGACGTCGTCACCGTACAGCCCGCCCCCGTAACCCAGGGTGAGCTTCAGGTCGCCGATGACGGGGATGAACTTCGGGAAGCCTTTGGTAGCGGAGAGGAACCAGCTCGTGTCGGCATCCAGCTCGTCGAAGATATCGACGGCCCCTACGGCCAGGCCCGGCCAGATCAGGCCCTCGTCCAGCAGTTTGAACTTGGCGTTGAAGATGACGTCGCTGCTGGCGTTCTCGGGGTCGAACAGCATGGCGCCGAGCTCCAGCCTGTCGAACGGCCCGATCCGGCCGCCGTAGGAGTTGAAGTTGTCCCCGAAGTAGGCGTGGCCGGAGATCCCCTTGTCCCCGATGGTCTTGGCATCGGGAGCGAGGAGCAGGCCGGTGGTTCCCAGGAAGTTGGGCGTGGAGGAGCCGCCCTTCAGCAGGCTCGGCCCCTCGCCGGCCCGCGCGGGCGAGGCGACCAACAGCGCCAGCGCGGCCCATACAGCGCAGGAAATGCGCATCCGATTTCTCCTTTCTCAGAGAGGCTTCTTCGCGCACTCCGAGCTGCCGGAGGTCTTTCCACGTTCCGGCCCGCGGCGGCCTGGCGTGCGGCCAGAGAAGCACCAGTCAGATTATCGGCTAAGCCAGCCGCAGTTGGTGAGCCGGGAGGCGGGGATGGGGGTACCCGCAAGTTATGTGATAGGAATGGGCTCGGCATGAGGATCCTCCTGGTTGGGCGAAACGCGAAGATCGGGGGCGGCAGCACGTTTCGTCTCAACATCGGCCGAGGGCTGATCGCGCGTGGGCACGAGGTGTCCGTTGCGGCGCTGGGCGGCCCGATGGTCCGGCGGTACCGCGATGCCGGGATCCGCTATCACTGGGTGCCGCCCTGGAAGTTCTGCGCCAGCCTGCTGACCCGCGTGATCGGGCAGGGCCGGATCGATCTGGTGCACGCCTCCAACACCACTGCCGGCGACGTGGCCCTGCTGGCCAGCCAGAGCACCGGGGTGCCGTTCCTCGTCTCCTTGCACAACACGATCACCAGGTCCGAGGCGGAGCATCCGTGTCTGAAGGCGGCCCAGCGCATCCTGGTGTTCGACTCCGGCGCCGCCGAGAGCGCCGGACGATTCTCACATGAGTTCGACACGAGCAAGATCCTCCGCGTCCCGCGTCCCGTACTCCACGCGCCGCGGGAAGAGCAGGGAGAGGAGGAAGGCCTCTCGCCGCTCGACGTGGCGTACGTCGCGCGGCTGAGCTCGCGGAAAGGGAAGGTCTGCCTCAGCCTGGTGGAAGCGTTCCGGGACTTCGCCCGCGCAAACCCGGGCGCCAGCCTCTCCATCCTCGGCGACGGGTCGATGACGAGCGAGGTGACGCGGGCGGCGTCGACGGTCTCGACAGAGACGGGCGCCCGGATCACGGTGCACGGGCAAGTCCTCGAGCCCTCCTCGATCTTGAGGAAGACCGGGATCGTCGTGGGGGCCGGGTATGCGGCGCTCGAGGCCGTGATGGAGGGGCGAGCGGTGATCGGCGCGGGGTTCAAGGGCTTCGGCTTGCTGACCGCCGAGAATGTGATCGACTCGGTGGAGTGCAATTTCGGAGACACGGTGGGGAAGTGGGAGATGACGGCTCCGAACTTCCTGGAGGCGTTGACGATGCTGCGGGCCGGATGGGACGATCCCGTGGCGCGATCTCAGTACTGGGGGCTCGACCGCATCCTGGCGCCTATCCACAGCATCGATGCCGTGGCAGCGCGTTTGGAAGCGATCTACGCGGAGCTGCTGGGTCCCGCACGTGGTTAACGGCCACCCGAGGGTGCTCATGATCGTCAAGCGGCTTGGGGGTCGCGGCGGGCTCCAGATGCAGGCACGCCGGGTGGCGAGCGCGATGCAGGCGCGGGGGGTACCGGTCACGATCCTGGGCCACCAGCGCCGTCACGCGACGCGGCGCGCGCGCTGGATGGAGAGGCTGCCCAGCGTGACGCTGACGGCGCCCGATCGCTTCACGTTCGCGGCCCGCGTGTTCTCCTACCTGTGCGCCCACCGCGCGACCTACGACATCGTGCACGTCCACGGCTTCGATCAGGAGGTCTTCGCCGCGATGGCGGCCCGGCGCCTCACGGGGAAGCCGCTGGTGGTCAAGCCGAGCACCGCGGGCCAGCAGACGAAGCTGGATGCCTACGCCCGCTGGGGAGGCCGCGTCCCATGGCTGCACGGCGGCTGGCGCGGCGTGGACGCCTGGGTCAGCATCAGCTCCGAGACGCGGGACAACCTGTTGGGCATGGGCGTGGCGGCGGAGCGGATCGCGACGATCCCGAACGGGGTCGATCCGGACCTCTTCTACACAGCGGACGCGGAAGGGCGGCGAGGAGAGCGGGCCCGGCTCGGGCTCGCGGACGACGAAGTCGTGGTGCTCACCGTGGCGCGACTCACCCCGCACAAACGAGTGGACACGCTGATCCGCCTCTTCCGGGACGTCATCCCGCGGCGAGCCAACGCTCGCCTCTGGATCGCTGGAGTTGGGGAGGAGGAGGCGCGCCTGCGGGAGCTGGCGGCTCCCGCCGGTGACCGTATCCGGCTCTGGGGAGCCGTAGCGATGCGAGAAATCCCTTCACTCATGCGGGCCGCCGACATCTTTGCTCTGCTGTCTCTCTGGGAGGGGCTGCCGAACGCGCTCCTCGAGGCCATGGCTTCCGGCCTCGCCCCAGTGGTCACTGGGGTAAGCGGCTCCAATGACGCCGTCGAGCACCAGGTCTCGGGGCTTGTCGTCCGGGCCGACGACGAGGACGCGACCCGGGCCGCGCTGGAGCGACTGCTGGACGACGCCGAGCTGCGCCGGGAGCTGTCCGCCGCCGCTGCCCAAGTGGTCCGGGAGCGTTACGATCTGAACGTGACGGTCACACGCTTGCTGGACCTCTACGGCGCGTGCCTTGCGGGACCGAAGCGCCGCGACGGCGCGTGAGGGAACCGGCGCCTCACTCCCCGAGGTCCAGCGGCGTCTCGTCGATGTAGCACCAGCCCCAGTCCTCTCCCGGTTCGAAGGACTGGATCACGGGATGGCCCGTCGTCCGGAAGTGCTTCGTCGCATGCTTGCCCGGCGAGGAGTCGCAGCAGCCCACGTGGCCGCACGTCCGGCAGAGCCGGAGGTGTACCCAAAGCCCGCCGGCCTGGAGACACTCCTCGCAGCCCTTGCCACTGGGAGTTACGTCTCTCACCTGGTCGAGGTGCCCGCACGCGTTGGCCATTAGCGCCCCTCCGATGGGTCGATCCCCCGCAGCGGAAGCCGGACCTGGAACCGCGTATCCCCGGGGGTCGACCGCACGCTGATATCCCCCTGGTGCCGTCCCGCCACGATCCGGCGGACGGTCACCAGCCCGAGACCCGTACCCTCCCCGACGGGCTTCGTCGTGAAGAAGGGCTCCCAGATCCGCCTCGTGATCTCCGGGGGGATACCCGGGCCGCTGTCCCGGATCTCGACCAGCACCTGTCCCTGCTCCCGCGCCGTGCGGATGCGCACTTCGCCCTGTCCATCGAGGGCGGACGCGGCGTTGTCGAGCAGGTTCAGCCAGACCTGCGCCAGCTCACCGGGGTACCCGGCGATACGGGGCAGGTCCGCGGCGTAATCGCGCTGCACGCGGACGGTCTTCAGCTTGCTGGTGAGCACGGCGAGCGCGTCGTCCAGGCTGGCGTGGAGATCGATCTCCGACTCCTGGGCTCCGCCCGTGTGGGAATACGACTTCACCGCTTTCACGAGGTTGGCGATGCGGGTGGTGCTGTTCTCCACTTCCCCCAGCAGGGTGTCCACCGCGATCGTGCGCTCCACCCATCGCAGCACGTCCGGGACAACCGCCGCGGGAAGGGCCGCAAACACTTCCTCGATCCACTCGGTGGTCAAGCCCGCGGCCGCCATCGCCGGGGCCAGCTCCCAGGCGTCCGCCAGCCCTAACTGCTGGAGGCGGGCGGCGAGCGCCGCTTCGCCGTCGCTCCGGGCCAGGGGATCTTGCGCCCCAGAGACCTCGGGCCGCGATGCCTCCAGGCCCAGGCGCTCGAGGGTCTCCCGCTGTTCCGGGGTCAGGTCCGCCGTTCCGAGATGGCAGATGAAGGACTGCTGGCTCAGCACCGCGCTGCGGAGATGGGAGGCGGCGCGGCGGGCGGCGGCCGACGGGTTGTTCAGCTCATGGGCGAGGCCGGCGGAAAGCGTGCCGAGCGAGGAGAGTTTCTCCTGCTGCTGGGCCACGGAGGTCATGAGCCGCAGCCGTTCCGCCAGGGTAGTGAGGACCAGGCGCGCGGCCTTGGGGCAGACCGCGATGATCTTCCAGAAAGTCTCCACCTCGAAGCGGAAGACTCGCGAAGGTTTCGTGGCGTAGACCGAGCCGACGAACGGACCGCCCAGGAGGATCGGGATCTCTCCGAAGAAGGCTCCCGCGCCGTGGGTTCCGAAGGTCACCTCCTGCCCGCCGAGCCTCTTGGCTACGCGCACCTCCCCATCGACGATCACGGAGAAGAACGGTGCCTCTCCTTCCTGTCCGAGCGGCTCCCCCGCCTGCAGGCGAAGCTCACGGCCTTCCTCCAGCACGCCGCGGATCGCTCCGCCTTCCGCGATCATCGGCGCCAGCAGCGGCACGGTCCGCAGCGCTTTGAGGGTCTCCGTAAGCCCCTCCTCAACCGGCCTATCGGGCGGGGAGGAAGAAGCAGCGGGGACGACCGGCGGCGACGGCGCCGGTGTCTCCGATGACTCGTCCTGGGTGTGGGTGGAGGCGGGGGCCTGAAGCGGCAGGCGTACGGTGAAACGGGTCTCCCCCGGGCGGGACTCAGCAAGGATCTCGCCGCCGTGCCGGCCGGAGACGATGCGCCGACTGGTGAGGAGCCCGATGCCCGTGCCTTTTCCGATGCCTTTGGTGGTGAAGAACGGCTCGAACAGCCTCTTCCGGACCGCCTCGGGAATGCCCGGCCCGTTGTCGCTGAATTCCACGACGATCGCGTCGTCCTGCAGGTTAGTCCGGATGCGGATCTCCCCGCCGCCGTCGACTCCGTCGACCGCGTCGACCGCGTTATCGATGAGGTTCGTCCACACCTGGTTCAGCTCGCTGCCGTAGGCGTAGAGGCGCGGCACCGCGGGGTCGTACTCCTTTACGACCTTCACGCCGCGGAGCCGGTAGCCCATGATGGTCACCGTATCGTCCAGGCCGGCGTGGATATTCACGTCCTGCTGCGGCGCCTGGTCCATGTAGGAGTACGAGGAGACCGCGCGCACGACGTCGCCCACGCGCTCCACGCTCTTCTCCAGGTCACGCAGGAGGAAGAGCGTGGCAAGGCAGCGCTCGATCCAGCGCACGCCCAAAGGAAGCTCCGCGCTGGGGACCAGCTCCTCCAGCTTCGCAAGCGCCGCCTCGTCGAAGCCGGCGCGGGCGAGTGCGGGCGCGGCTTCCCAGGCGTTCGGGACCCCGCGGGCCTCCAACCACTCGATAATCAGCTCCTCACGGTCGCTCTGCTCGATCGGATCCAGCTCCGTGGGACAGTCCGAAGAGCCTGCGAGCTTCGCTTGAAGTTTGACGATGAAGGCGCGGCCGACGCCGGACAACTCGCCCTTACCGAGAAGACACGCCGCGTCCTGGACCTCTCTCACCGCGCCGCGCAGCTCCACCGCCGCCCTCCGGGCCGCGGCGGCGGGGTTGTTCAGCTCGTGGGCGAGCCCCGCCGCCATGGCGCCGAGGGAGGCGAGCTGGCCCTGCTGCTGGCTCACGGCTTCGATCGCCTTGAGGCGGCGCGCCATCGCGTGGAGGACCTCCCGGGTGACGGTCCGGCAGTGCGCCAGCATCTGCCAAAAGGCGTCCTCATCCAGCCGGAAGACATGGCAGGGAGTGACGGAATCGATGCTCGCGAAGAACGGCACGCCGAGCAGCAGCGGAAGGTCCCCGAAGAACCGGCGCTCCTCGGGATCGTTGAAGATCAGGTCCCGGCCGTCAACCTGCCGCTTTACCTGGATCTCGCCCCCCAGCAGGACAAAGAAGGCGGCCGGGTCCCCCTCGGCAGCGATGCGTTCGGCGGGGCCGAACCGGAGCTGGCGCCCCTGCTCCAGGAACTCGCGACAGCCGGGGTCCTCCTGGTCCAGATGCGCGAAGAGCGGAATACGGCGCAGGGCGGCGAGAAGCTCGTTTCCGGCTTCCGGTACGGCTTCGGGTACGGCTTCCGTGACCACGGCTCAGGCCTCCAGCACGTGCTGCAGGTGCGCGGTCAGGTGCGGGGCGTCCTGGTAGCCGATGAGGGTATCCACCGGCTGGCCCCCCTTGAAGAAGACCAGGGTCGGCGAGGACATGATCTGGTATTGTGCGGCGATCTCCGGCGCCTGCTCCACGTTCATGAAGGCGATCTTTACCTGGTCGTGAAAGACGGTCGCCATCTGGTGCACCACGGGCTCCAGGCGCCGGCATTCCAGGCACGACGGTACGAAGAAGTCGACCATCACCGGCTCCGCCGCCTTCAGGACCTCGTCCTCGAAGTTGTTCGTTCCTACGAATACGGGCTGTGTCATTGGTAACCCCCTATGGACCTTCGGCCCCCGAGTACTCTACCGCTGCCGATGGTGTCGTGTAATCGTCGGTCTAGACGGTGGCCAGGTACTGGTGGACGAACTGGACCGCGATGGAGCCTTCCCCCACGCCGGACGCCACCCGCTTGACCGAGCCGTGCCTCACGTCACCCGCCACGAAGATGCCGGGCACACTGGTCTCCAGCAGGTAGGGGTCGCGATCCGGCTTCCAGCCCTTCGGGCGCTTCCCGTCCGGCATCAGGTCTCGCCCGGCGAGGATGAACCCGCGCTCGTCCCGCTCCACCAGGTCCGCTACGTAACTGGTGTGCGGCTGGGCCCCGATGAAGATGAACAGGGAGGCCGCGGGGAGGGTCTGCTTCTCGCCGGTCTCGCCGTCAAGGAGCGTCAGGCACTCCAGGTGGTTGTCGCCCATCGCTTCCAGCACCTGGCAGTTGGCGCGGACCTCGATGTTGGGGGTCTCCGCGATCTGGTCGATCAGATACCGCGACATGCTCTTCGTGAGGCTCTCGCCGCGTACGACGATCACCACCCGCCGGGCGTACCGGGCGAAGTACATGGCCGCCTGGCCGGCGGAGTTGGCGGCGCCCACGATGTAGACGTCCTCGTCCTGGCAGGCCAGCGCTTCGGTCATGGCGGCGCCGTAATAGACACCGGCTCCCGTAAGCCGCTCGCAGCCCGGCCGGTCCAGCTTTCGATAAGAAACGCCCGTGGCCAGCAGCAGCGCCTGGCCGGAGACCTCCGTGCCGTCTTCGAACCGGATGATCCGGTAGGGGTCCTCCACGCGCACCGAGCGGACCTCCTGCGGGCTCAGGATCTCCACGCCGAAGCGCCGCGCCTGCGCCACGGCGCGGCGGGCCAGGTCCGCACCGCTCAGGCCGGATGGGAACCCGAGGTAGTTCTCGATCCGCGAGCTGGTACCAGCTTGCCCTCCCGGCGCCTCACGCTCGATGAGCACGGTCCGCAGCCCCTCGGACGCCGCGTAGACCGCCGCGGCGAGCCCCGCGGGCCCACCGCCTACGATGACGAAATCGTAGAATGGCCTCTCGGGCCGAACCGAAAGCCCGATCTTCTCCGCCACCTGAAGGTTGGTGGGCTCGACGATGCGGGTCCCATCGGGAAAGAGCGCCACCGGCAGCTTGCAGGAGCCCTCTTCCCTCGCTTCCCGCCCCTTCAGCTCCTCCAGGAGCCGGCGCGCCTCCGGGCTGGCTTCCACGTCGAGCCATTGGTACGGGACCTGGTTACGGCCGAGGAAGTCTTTGAGCTGGTGGGAGCTGGCGGACCAGCGCAGGCCCAGCACGCGGATGCCTTCGAACGGCGGGCGGTAGCCGGACTGCCACTCCTCCAGGAGGTCGTCCAGCACCGGATACAGCCGCTCGTCCGGCGGGTCCCACGGCTTCAGGAGGTAATGATGGATCTGCACCTCGTTGATGGCGCGGATGGCGGCGTCCGTGTCCGCGTAGGCGGTCAGCAGCACCCGTTTGGCGTCGGGGTAGATCTCCCTCGACCGGGACAGGAACTCGACGCCGGTCATGCGCGGCATCCGCTGGTCCACGAGGAATAGCGCGAGCGCGTCGCCCCGCTCCTTGAGCTGGCGGACTGCCTGGAGGGCGCTCTCACCGGAGTCGGCGCGGACGACGCGGTAGCCGGCGCCGTAGCGGCGCCGCAGGTCACGCTCGACGGCCCGGAGCACCTCCGGGTCGTCGTCCACGGTAAGCAGGACGGGTCTGGGCATCGGGCGGGTCCTCGCAGCGGCTCAGGCCATCATAGCCCGCCCGGCGGGGGTAATGTCCGGTCGAGCGTCGAATCGGCCTCCGACTGTTTGCAGCAGGACCATAATTGGAAACGGTTTGCATCGCACGTCCGCGGCCGCGGAGGGGGTCCATGCGCTACGACGCGATCGTGATCGGTTCCGGCCAGGCGGGGAACCCGCTCATATATTCCCTGGCGGAGCGGGGCTGGAAAGTGGCGATGGTGGAGAAGGAGCACCTCGGCGGGACATGCGTCAACACCGGGTGTACCCCCACCAAGACGATGGTGGCCTCCGCGCAGGTGGCCCATTACGCCCGGAACGCCTCCCGATGGGGTGTGCGGACCGGGCCGGTGAGCGTCGACCTCCCGGCCGTCGTGGCCCGGAAACGGGCCGTGGTGGAGCGGTTCCGCGGCGGGCACCAGAGCAAAATGGAGGGAAACCCGAACATCACGCTGGTCCGCGGAACGGCGCGCTTCCGGGACGCTCGACACGTGGCGGTGGGCGATCTGGTTCTGGAGAGCGAGCGGATCTTCATCAACACCGGCGCCCGCCCGGACGTCCCGCCTATTCCGGGCATTGTCGACGTACCGTTCGTGGACAACGCCTCGCTGATGGAGTTGTCCGAGGTCCCGGAGCACCTGCTCATCCTGGGCGGGGGATATGTCGGGCTGGAATTCGGCCAGATGTTCCGCCGGTTCGGGAGCCGGGTCACGCTCGTCCACCGGGGCGGCGAGGTGCTGAAACGCGAAGACCCGGACGTCGCCTCGGAGCTGCGCAAGGTGCTGGAGGGCGAAGGGGTGGCGTTCGCCCTCGACGCCTGCGCCACCGCGGTGGAGAAGACCGCCGGCGGGGTGGCGGTCACGGTCGTGGTGCGCGGCGAGACGCGACGGCTGGAAGGCTCGCACCTGCTGGTCGCCACCGGCCGCCGGCCCAACACGGACGACCTGGGGCTCGATCGCGCGGGAGTGGAGACGGACTCCCGGGGGTTCATCCGGGTCAACGGCCGGCTGGAGACCACCGCTCCCGCGATCTGGGCAATGGGCGACGTCAAGGGCGGTCCCGCGTTTACCCACATCTCCTGGAACGACTATCAGGTGGTCTACGGCAACGTAGTCGAAGGGAGGAGCCTCAGCATCGAAGGGCGGCCGGTGCCGTACGCGGTCTTCACCGATCCCCAGCTCGGTCGCGTGGGGGATGACCGAGCAGGACGCCCGGCGATCGGGGCGGCCACTCAAGGTCGGAAAGATCCCGATGGGCCAGGTAGCCCGCGCCATCGAGCGTGACGAGACCGCCGGGCTCATGAAGATCGTCATCGACGCGGAGACGGACCGGATCCTCGGCGTCGCCATCCTCGGCGCCGAAGCCGGCGAGCTGATCCAGACCCTCGGCTTCGTGATGCTTGCCGGCGCGCCGTACACCCTGCTCAAGGGCGCGATCTACATCCACCCCACGCTCGCGGAGGGGTTCTACGGTCTGATGGATGCAGTGCAGCCCGTGGAGTAACAGGCGGCCACCTCACGCCTCCCGCTCGTGTGAGAACAGGTGCCCCCGGCGATACCGGGCCGGGGTCACTCCGATCACTCGCCGGAAAACCTTGCTGAACGCGCTTTCGGACTCATACCCCACGGCGGAGGCGACCGCCGCTACCTTGAGCGGACGTCCCTCGCGCATCATCCCGGCGGCGCGCACCATCCTCCACTGCGTCAGGTGGTCGAGTGGGGTCGTGCCAACGAGCTCCTTGAACCGCGCGGCGAACGCGGAGCGGGACATGGAGACGCCGCGGGCCAGATCCGGCACGGTCCACGCACGCCCGGGCTGGGTGTGCATGAGCCGCAGCGCCGCCCCGATCTGCGGATCCGCGAGCGCCCGGAGCCAACTCGGGCTCGCATTCGCAGGAGGGGAGGCAATCCGGGCTCGCAGCGCGTGCACGAAGAGCACTTCGGCGAGACGGTCCACCACCGCGGTCGCTCCCGGCAGGTCCTGGACGATCTCCGCCTCCACGAACTGCAGCGTGGACTGGAACCAGTGCGGCGAGTGGGCGCCGGGAGTCGAGACGTGAATGACGGGGGGAAGGTAGCCGGCCAGCCACTCGCTCTCCGGGGTGGCGAACCTGAAGCATCCGGCGATCAGCGAAGTGCGGATCCCCGTTTCGGCACCATACGTGATGAGCCGTGACCGCCTGAACGCCTCCTCGGAAGTCACCTCCTCGATCGCCCGCACCGGCACTTCTGGGCTGCTCCGCAGCGAGTAGGTGCTCGGCGCCGAGAGGAAAACGAAGTCGCCGCCGACCAGCGGCATCAGAGGCTCCTGCTCATCCACTCCGAGGTAGCATGAGCCGCGGGTCACCATCAGACAAATGCCCTTGTCGCCCGGAAACCGGAACCCCCACGGGGCGGCGAAATCCAGGCGCCCGTAGAGCTGGCCCTTGGTTCGGAGGCGATCTACCGTTTCAGAGAGTGGATCCACGTCACCCCAAAGTTCTGGCGTTTTAAGCTATAAATATGGCGCTACTAGCATATATACTCCATTTGGACTGGAGTAGTATACCAGTACGGAGCCGCGTATCTCCCCGGCGCCGAGATCACCGTGGACGGCGGCACCGTCCCCCCCACCACTTGAGTGACCTCATGAACCACACCATGCACCCGGCCATCGCTGCATACATCGACGCGGCCAACGCCCGCGACGCCGAGTCGCTGCTCCGGTGCTTTGCGTCGGACGCCGTCGTAGTTGACGAGGAGCAGACCCACCGGGGCACCGACGAAGTGCGCGCTTGGATCGCCGTGACCCAGGCGGCCTCGCAGTTCACCCTGGAGCCCATCAGTGTCAGCGGGGAGGGCGCAGAACCCATCGTGAGCTGCCGGGTGACCGGCACTTTCCCCGGCAGCCCCTTGGACCTTCGTCACTTCTTCACCCTGGAAGGCGACAAGATCTCGGCGTTGAGCATTCGGGTTTGAGCCGGGGGGGGGCCTTCTTCGTGACCGTGGGGGCGCGGCGGTCGGGCGA
>JGI10216J12902_102456714_pt1 | contig 15215 bp, 17 predicted proteins | sample KanNatreferecore_FD_12902 | JGI IMG/M metagenome (IMG submission 12902)
GACGTACCGCACCCCGGCGGCCCGCGCCGCCGCGGGCGGTGGGAGCTTTTCGGCGGCGCCTGCGGCGAGCGCCGAACGCCTTGCCCCCACCGCGTTCCGCGCTCTGACCACCGCCGCCTCCCATCCCGATGCTCCCGCGGGTTATTGAGCAGGAGCGGAAGAACCAAAACAGTTTGGGTGCTGCGGCTACGCCACCGTTCGTAGGAAGCCTGCCGCGAATGCCGTCATTTCGCGACGGCGCCCGACCCCGCGCGAGGAGTCCGGCTCCGTCGGGAACCCAGTCCGCCGGGCTCCTTCGTACTCGGACTGGCCGCTCATGGGATCAGTCGAGATCGCGGTATCCTCCGTACAGACCGCATGTGAGGCATTCGAAGAGGACGAACTCATCCCACTCAGCGGGGTGTGCCTGAGCGAGTTCATTCATCAGCGTCGATTCAATGCGATCCCTGTTGTGCTCTACATCAATCAGTCCGAAATGGCCTTTGAAAGCCGCCGCGTCCCCACAGTGAGTCCACCACTCGGGCTCCTGCCAAGCCACGAAGCTGGGTGTGCGATATGCAACCTCCTCCACGATGACTTTGGAAACGCGCTCCCAACGCTGTGTTCCGTTCCCGACCCGGGCGGTGAATGAGGCGTTGAACCTTAGGCGTGCCGAGCCATCCGAAATGCACCAAGGGCACAACTTGCCATAGAGGTCGTGCAGGCTATAGACGGGCCCGACGTAGATGTAGCCCCGTGCTTGTTCACAGCAGCAACAGATCTCGGTGGCTTCTTTGATGGCCCCAGTGCTGAGAGGCTCTGGATGATATTTGAACTGCGGCAGCATAGGCGCCCTTGGACTAACGCTTGCTTCGGCGACCGGCACCAGCAACCAGCTCGTAGCTGTGGTCGATTAGCTCGAAGGCCAGGTCCAGCGCCTCCGGCTCCGCAACCGTGACGGTGACCCAGCCGTAGCGCCCGACGTACGGCGCGCGCTCGATGAACTCCAGGGCCAGCAGCGCGTCCAGGTCGTCCGGCCGCGCCTTGACCGTCATCACCGGCGGGTCCTCCTGACCGAAGATCGCGAACAGCTTGCCGCGGACCTTGAAGGAGACGTGGTCCCACGGATGGTCCTCCACGGCCGCGAGCTTGGCGGCGCAGTGATCGTAGAGCGCAGTGAAGTGCGGATGCCGGGTGTCCATCGAGGCGCCTCGCTATCCGGCCCAGTGGCTGAACAGCCGCTCGCGGAGCCGCTCCGCTTCGGAGGACGGCGTCGGCACCCCCTGCGCCTCTGCCTCCCGCAGCTCCAGGGTGAGGCTCACGAGCTGCTGGTCCAGCGTGCTCAGCCGCCGCGCCAGTGACTGCGCCATGCTCACCACCATCTTCAATGCCCACGGCTCCTCTCGTCCGAGCGCTTCCTGGAAGGTGGGGTAGGGGATGCGCAGCGCTTCGGCTTCCGAGCGGGCGACCGCCGTAGCCGTGCGCGGCTCGTCCAGGAACAACGCGATCTCACCGAAGATGGCCCCGGCCCCAGCGTGGCGAGCAGCCGGTCCGCCTCGGCGGGCACGGAGATCATGATGTCGAGCCGTCCCGAAGCGAGGACGTAGGCCGCGTCGCCACGGTCTCCCTCCCCGAACAGCACGTCGCCCTCCTGCAAGGCGACCGGATGAGGGCGGCGGTGTGCCACCTTGATCATACCACCGGGTCTCGACCGAATGACCATCTGGGGTGCGGGTAACACTTGACGAAATGGAGCCCGGCTCATTGGAGCGGAAAACCCCGAACTCGCCACCAGGCGGCGGCCTCGCTTACCTGGTAGCGTTTAGCGAGCGCGGGCACGTCCTTCGACGTTTGCCAATCCCTTTTGAACAGAGCGAGCGGCATCAGCAGCTCGGCCGCGAACTGGTTGGCTTCCACTTCGATGGGATCGGACGGTTCCCAGATCTCGTCTTCCGGCTCCACCAGCCGCTTCTCCAGAAAGGAGAGGTCCCGCAGGCGGGCGTCGTGGTGGCGCATGGCCAGGTGGCCGAACTCGTGGGCCAGCGTGAACCGCCGCCGGTTCGGGCGAAGCAGCCGGCTGACGGCGATGAAGCCGGCGCCGTGCTCCCACCAGGACTCGCCGGCGGTGCCGTCCGGATAGCTCACCGCCTCCAGGACGATGGCTTCGGCGCGGATGATCGCCTCGACGGCCACGGGCGGCTCGGTCACGCGATACTTCTTCAAGTACTTGCGCGCCATGTTGCGCGCGAAGCCGATCCGGGGGTCCATCTGGCTCCTCCGACATCCGAACTGCCGAGGACGACGACGAGGACGACGACGAGGACGAACCGCTCCGTCCCAAGCGGGCAGGATGCCCGCGCTCGCCTGCTACGTGTGGCGGCGATGACCGAGGACCATGCGGGCAGGGATGCCCGCGCTCCACTGCTACGATAGCCGAGGGCCATGCGGGCAGGGATGCCCGCGCTCCATTGTTAGAAGCACCCGTCCCATGTAACGCCGCCCGCTAACGCCTTCTCGCACTTCATTACCGCACTTCATTACGTGCATGCCGCAGATCGCCGCCGAGAACCTCCGCAAGACTTTCCACGTGGCCGAGCGGGAGGCCGGCATGGTGGGGGCGGTCCGCGGGCTGGTGCGGCGGCGCTCGCGGGAGGTGCGGGCGCTGGACGGCGTCTCCTTCAGCCTGGAGGCGGGCGAGCTGGTGGGGTACATCGGCCCGAACGGCGCGGGGAAGTCCACGACCATCAAGATCCTTTCCGGCATCCTGGTCCCCGACTCGGGCGATTGCCGCGTGCTGGACCGTGTGCCGTGGAAGGACCGGGTGCCGCACGTCGCCAGGATCGGGGTGGTCTTCGGACAGCGGACCCAGCTCTGGTGGGACCTCCCGGTGATCGAGTCGTTCCAGCTGCTCCGCGACATCTACCGCGTTTCCGAGAAAGCGTACCAGGCGGCGTTCGAAGAGCTGGCGGCGCTGCTGGAGCTGCGGCCGTTCCTGGACGTGCCGGTGCGGCAGCTCAGCCTCGGGCAGCGGATGCGGTGCGACCTGGCCGCCGCCCTGCTCCACGCGCCGCCCATCCTGTTTCTGGACGAGCCGACCATCGGCCTGGACGCGGTGTCCAAGCTCACCGTGCGCGAGTTCGTGCGCCGGTTGAACCGGGAGCGCGGAGTGACGGTGATCCTCACGACGCACGACATGGACGACATCGAGGCGCTGTGCACGCGGGTCATCGTCATCGGCGACGGGCACATCCTCTCGGACGGCAGCCTCGAGGCACTGCGGGCGCGCGTCACCCGCGAGCGGTGGCTCATCGTGGACCTGACCGAGGACGCCGTCGAGGTCCACGATCCGGACGCGGAGGTGATCCGCCGCGAGGGGCCGCAGGTCTGCCTGGCCTTCGACCCCACCCGGGTCGCTCCCGCGGAGCTGATCGGGCGCATCGCGGCGCGGTACCCGGTCCGGGACCTCTTCGTGCAGAACCCGCCCATCGAGGAGATCATCGCGCGGCTCTACCGGGAGAACGGCCGGTGACGGCCTACCTCGCGATCGCCGGCGCCCGCCTTCGCGCGCTCCTGCAGTACCGCGCCGCCGCGGCCGCGGGGATCGTTACGCACATTTTCTGGGGCCTGATCCGGATGATGATCTTCGAGGCGTTCTACCGCTCCAGCGCCGCAGCGCAGCCGATGAGCTACCCGGAAGTCGTGACTTACATCTGGCTCGGCCAGGCCACGCTCGCCCTGACGCTGGGAAGCGCGGATATGGACGTGCGGGCGATGGTCCGCACGGGCACCGTCGCCTACGAGATGGTGCGGCCGATGGACGTCTACTGGACCTGGTTCAGCCGCACGATCGCCGCGCGCCTGGCGCCCATGGCGCTCCAGGTGGTGCCGGTGCTGCTCATCGGGGCGATGTTCGGGCTCGGTCCGCCTCCTACGGTCGCCAGCGCCGCCGCGTGGGCCGCCGGAACCGCTGGGGCACTACTCGTGACGACGGCGCTGTGGACGCTGGCGAGCATCTCGCTGCTGTGGACGATCTCCGGGGAGGGCGTGGCGCGTCTGATCCCGACGCTGGGCTACTGCTTCTGCGGCATGCTGATTCCCATTCCGCTGATGCCCCCGTGGGCGCAGCCGATCGTGACGGCGCTCCCGTTCTGGACCGTGATGGACGCCCCGTTCCGCCTCTACCTCGGCCACATCCCGCCCGAGGGCGCGGGGATCATCCTGCTCCACCAGCTCGCGTGGACGGTGGGCCTCGTCCTGTTCGGCCGGTGGCTGCTGGGGCGCGCCTTCGGGCGGCTCGTGGTACAGGGCGGATGAGTGTGGAGCCGCTGCGCCTCTACTTCCGCTACGCCGGGCTCTCGCTGCGGAGCCAGCTGGAGTACCCGGCGTCGTTCTGGATGCTGGCGGTCTCGCACTTCATCACTTGCGGGATCGAGTTCGTCGGCGTCGTGGCGCTCTTCGACCGTTTCGGCGGCCTGAGGGGTTGGACGCTTCCGCAGGCGTGTCTCTTCTACGGTATCGTGCACGTGGCCTTTGCCCTGGCCGAAGCGGTGGGCCGAGGCTTCGACGTCTTCCCGAACCTCCTCCGCTCGGGTGACTTCGACCGCCTCCTGCTCCGTCCGAGGAGTACCGCGCTCCAGGTCGCCGCCCAGGAGTGCCAGTTGATGCGCGTGGGCCGGTTCGCGCAGGGGTTGGGGGTGCTGCTCTGGGGCGCGAGCCGGGTGGGGGTGGAGTGGTCTCTCCCGAATGCGGCGCTGATCTTGCTGGCGGTGCTCGGAGGCGCGTGCCTGTTCTACGGTCTCTTCGTCCTGCAGGCTACGCTGGCGTTCTGGACCATCGAGTCGCTCGAAGTGATGAATACGATGACGTACGGGGGCACCGAGACCGGGCAATACCCGCTGACGGTGTACCGGCCGTGGTTCCGCCGGTTCTTCACCTTCGTGGTGCCGCTCGCGTGCATGAACTACCTGCCCGTGAACGCCGTACTCGGCCGGCTGGACCCCTTCGGGATGCCTGTCCTGGTCCAATGGGCGGCGCCGTTAGCCGGGGTCGTCTTCCTCGTGGCGGCGCTGCAATGCTGGAAGCTCGGCGTGAGGCATTACCGGTCTACGGGCAGTTGAGACTTACGAGCGGTCCACACTTTACGAGGGGGTGCGTGAAACGTCCGTTGGCGCGATCCCGGAATACGACGGGCTACCTTCGACCCACGCCCACAAGGGTCTATGCTACAGGGGGCGACGTTTGACCCACAACTCGTGCGGGATAGATTTCGGGACCAGCAACTCCCTCGCGGCGGTGGCGGCGGGCGGGGTGGTGACGGTCTGCGACCTGGACGCCGAAAACACGGATCCGCAGCTCCTCCCCTCTATCCTGTACTTCAGCCGGTACGGTTGGAACCGCGTCGGCCGGGCGGCGGTCCAGGCTTACCAGCACGATCCGGACGGCCGCTACATCCGGGCGCTCAAGAGCGCGCTTCCAGAGTTTCCTCCGGATTTCATCGTCCGCATCTGGGGCAAAAGCCACACCCTGTCGGACCTGGCGGCGCTCGTCTTCACGCGGATCCGGGAGCGGCTCGAAACCTGCACGGGCGCGCCGGTCACCTCGGCGACCGTGGGCCGGCCGGTCCGGTTCTCGCCGGACCGAGCCATCGACCGCCGCACCGAGGGGATGCTGCGCGCCGCCGCCGAAGACGCCGGGTTCCGCTCGATCCGGTTCCTGCCGGAGCCGGAAGCGGCGACCCGCTACTACTTCTCACAGTCCGGGGAAGCGCGCGACGCCACGGTCCTGGTCTTCGACTTCGGCGGCGGCACCCTGGACCTCTGCCTGGCGCGCTTCGATCGGTCGCGCTACCGCGTGCTTGCCACCGGGGGCGCCCACATCGGCGGGACGCTGCTGGACCGCATCCTTTTCGAGCGGAAGATCCTGCCGCACCTGGGATACGGACGGAAGTGGGGGCGCGGGCTGGACCTGCCGAAGCACATCTTCAACCGGCTCATCAACCCGGACGCGGCTTGGCGGCTGACGGAGACGGAGTACGCGCTGGAGGTGCGGCAGATCGTCAACGCCAGCATCGCCGGCGGCACCGCGACCAGCCACTTCCGGACGTTCAACGCCGTCGCTTCGCGGCGCCTGGGGCCGGACCTCTTCGCCGCTATCGAGACCGCCAAGATGCGTCTCTCGGAAGTGGAGGAAACGCAGATCCGGTTCGAAGCGGAGGACGTGGGCATCGTCGAACCGCTTACCCGCGCCGACCTCCGCGTGCTGTTCGCGGAGGAGCTGGCCGCCATCCGCTCGCTGGTCCTGACGACGCTGCAGAAGGCGCGCTTGACGCCGGAGCGCGTGGACCGCGTGCTCCTCGCCGGCGGCTCCTCGGCGCTTGTGTGCACGCAGGAGCTCCTGCACGAACTCTTCGGTGCCGAGCGGGTTCCGTTGAGGCAGGACCTCTTCACCAGCATCGCGCGGGGGCTCGCGCTCGACGCCGCCGGCATGGCCGGACATTAATCAAGATGCCTGGGCGGCGTGGATCGGGCGAGGGGCTGAGCGGAGGTTCGGGGGCAGGGCAACCACGGCGTGTGCCCCTACAGTTGGCGGGGACGATCCGGACTCATTAAGCGGTATTGAGGGTCGAGGCGCAATGTGGTTCGACCTGCAGTCAATCCAACGAACCGCGTAGCTCGCTTCGGGCAAACGGTCGGGCGCTGCGACTCCAAAGGGCCAGGAAGAACTCCAGATCCTCGGGGTCGTCCGGCCCTGGGCCAGGTCCATACAGCTCCTCGGCCGAAGTCGCCGGCCGGCCGCGCTCGAGAATCTCGGCGATCCGCGCGCTGCGCCAGTCTACCGGCTGTCGTTCAATCGTCTCCATTTGGGCCTACGCCGCCATTATGGCGGGGCCAGCTCGGGCGTTTGTCGCAGAACGGCTTCCGGGTACGAGGTACACCGCGGAGGAGTGTACGTGCGTATCCGACGGGAGGACTGGGCCAATCTGGATGCCGGTGACGTGGCGTGGGTCGCCGAATGGCAGCTTGCGACGGCGCTGGCGTGGGTGCCCCTTGGCGATGAAAGCCCGGTGGCGGCTGAGCCGCAGCCGGATGAGGGCGGCCGGTATTGGAGCCTGACCATCCGGGCAGGCAGCGGAGTGGCGCACGCGCGGATTCCGGTGAGAGACCTTGCCAGGGCGATCGCGTGGTGTTACGAGGCCAATGCCATCGACCTCCTGAGGCCGCCTGCGTCCATCCGCGCCAGCCTGCTTGTTATCCGTTCCGCACTGCGGCGCTCGCTCGCTTACGTAGACCCGCTCGCGAGGATGGGCTACGCGGACCGCCGCAGCCACCCCCACGAGCAATCCACATAGGCCAGGGCGCGCGCTCCCGGCGACGAGGCCTTGTTCGATTTTCTGGGGCGGCGCTTTCCGGCATCCCTCCACGAGACGCGGAGAGGGGCGGGAGTTGACCTCCCGCCCCTATCACTACTCACCCACGGTTCTCGATCTCGTTATGGGCCCAGGAAATCGATCCCCGGAACGAGGATCTCTTCGGGAAGCGGAGCGGGGTCCGGGTTATCCACAGAGGACAGCGCCGCGGTATCGCCCCAAATGACCTGGTCGCCCCAGATCACCTGGTCGCCCCAGATCACCTGGCCGCCCCACAGCGGCACGTCAAGAGCGACGCCGTCATCGCCCCAGATCACCTGGTCGCCCCAGATCACCTGATCGCCCCAGATCACCTGGTCTCCCCAGATCACCTGCTTCATGCCAAGGACGGCGTCACCCCAGATCACCTGGTCGCCCCAGATCACCTGCTGCGCCCAGTTGTAGGTGGCGCTCATGATGATGGTCTTGTTGCTCAGCGGCGCCGTCAGCCAGGGCATCCCCACCATCGCCGCCCCATTGATCTTGGAGGCGACTTCAGCGGCGCCCGCGGCGTTGACGGATCCGGCGCCCTGGTTCAGGAACGAAAGCCCCTGGGTGAGCGGGAGACCCGCCGCATCCTTCAGCGGCAGCCGAAGGGCGGTGTACATCATGATCCCCTTCACGGCATTCGGCGTGAGCGCCGGATTGGTCTGCACCATCAGAGCCGCGATTGCCGCCACCTGAGGCGCTGCCATGCTGGTGCCGGAGAGCTTGAAGTACTGCCCCAACAACGAGGGCACGCCTCTCTGGTCGACGCGGTTCCCAGGAAGCAGCGTGTCGAGATGGCTTCCCGGCCCGCGGGCGGAAATGACCTGGTTGCCGGGGGCGACGAGGTCCGGCTTCGGAAGCAGATCGATCGCCGTGGGCCCGCGGCTGCTGTAGGTGCAGACCGCGTCATCGCTCAGAGTCGCCGTTCCCTTGATGTTGCTAGCGCCGACGGTGATGACGCTCGGCTCGATGCCGGGGCACACGATCCCGCCGTAGGACATGCTTCCGCCGCTGTCCTTGCCGAGATTGCCGGCCGCGCACACCACCACGATCCCCGCCTGCACCGCCCGGCGGACCGCCGCACAGAGCGGGTCGGTGGTGTAGCTTTCGCCCGGCACGTGTCCCAGGGAGAGGTTCATGACCTTGATGTTGTGGAGCGCCTTGTTCTGGATGCACCACTCGATGCCGTTGATCACCGTGCTGGCCGTGCCGGAACCGACAGCGTTCAGGACCTTCACGGAGATCAGCCTGGCATCCGGCGCCTGCCCGACCACGTCGGAGCTTCCCGTTCCCAGGGCGATCCCCGAGACGTGCGTGCCGTGGCCGTTGTCGTCGTAAGGGAGCGCCTGGTTGTTGACGAAGTCCTTCCACGCCACCAGACGCGACCCGCCGTTGAAGATGCTGTTCCAGTCCGCCCGGCTTGCGTTCACGCCGCTGTCGAGGACGGCAACCCCCACGCCGGAGCCCAGAACAATGGAGCCAGGTCTCGCCGTGACCCAAGCCGTAACCGCACCCGTGGAGACCACGTCCACGTCCAACCCTGCCCCGGAGATCGACCGGTCCGGAGAGATCAGGGAGATGTGCGGGTTGTGGCTCAGGCCTTTGAGCGCCTTCAGGGGTACCGACAGCGTGGCGCCGTTGATCAGCGCGTGCCGCCCCTTCAACTCTCCGCCGCTGCTTCGAGCGAGGGAAGCCGCGTCCACGCCGGGCTTCGAGAACTGAACGATCACGCGGACCGACTTTCCTGATCCCGGGTTCTCGTCAAAGCGGCGCTGGAGGTCCGGAGCCACTCCGGCTGCGTAGGCGGGTCCCACGCCCCAGATCGCCTGGGCCAGGACGGCCGCTCCAATGATGTTGACTATATGGGTCGTTTTCACGGTTCGTGTCCTTACTCGCCGACCACGGCGATCTTGCTAACATCACCCCAGATCGCCTGGTCGCCCCAGATCGCCTGGTCGCCCCAGATTGCCTGGTCGCCCCAGATTGCCTGGTCGCCGTAGACGATCCGGTCACCCCAGATCGCCTGGTCGCCCCAGATCGCCTGGTCGCCCCAGATCGCCTGGTCACCCCAGATCGCCTGCTGGGCGATGACGGGGTAGCCGTTGGCATCCATCCGCAGCACTCCCGAGAGAGCGGTGCCGGTGACGCGGTCCGTGCACTTGAGCGCGGCGGCCACGTTGAGGAGGCCGGCGCCGCGGGAGAAGGCGTCCGGCGTCTTCCCGCTGCTGTGCCAATACTTCGTGGCGGTCTTCATCAGCCGCGCCTTCACGTCGTCCGGCGTGAGGGTGGCGTCGGCGCCGAACAGCAGGGCGGCCGCACCGCTCGCCACGCCGGCGGCCATGCTGGTGCCGGAAAGCTGGTAGTAGCTGCTGACGGATACCGTCGGCGTGCCCTGCCAGTAGTAGGAGAGCGGCACGACATTGGCCGGACCGAGCTCCTTCTCCAACTTGGAGTTCCGGCTGCGCATCGCGATGATGCGGTTACCGGGGGCCACCACGTCCGGCTTGACGATGTAATCGGTCTGCGTCGGCCCCCGCGATGAGTAGGTGGCGATCCAGTCGTCACCCACGCCGGCGGACTTGAAGCAGTTGGTGGCGCCCACCGTCAGGACGTAAGGGCTGTTGCCGGGGCTGTTGATGGAGCCGTAGACGGTGCCGCTGTTCTTCTCATCCGCAACGCGGCGGCCACGGTTCCCGGCGGCGCAAACCACCAGCAGTCCGGACCTCCACGCCCGCTCCGCCGCCAGGCAGAGGGGGTCGGTGGTGTAGCTCTCCAGCACGGCGTGACCGAGCGAGAGGTTCACCACGCGGATGTTGAAGGCGTCCTTGTTGGCGATACACCAGTCCAGCGCGGCGATGGCGTTGGAGACGGTCCCCTGGCCGTCCTTGTCCAGCACGCGCAGGTTCAGCAGGTGGGCCTCCGGCGCGATGCCGATGAACTGCTTCTTGCAGCGGCCCTTCTTCCATACCAGCTTCGAATCGAAGCCGTCTCCGCCGACGATCCCGCCCACGGAGGTGCCGTGCCCGCAGTGGTCGTTGTTGGTGAAGTCCAGCGGGTTCGGCGGGCTCATCTCCGGGTCCAGCGCCGGATCGTAGATCGCCAGGGCATCCGCGTCCACGAAGTCGTAGCCCCCCCGGACGCGGGAGGAGCCGAGGGTCTTGTTCGGGTCGACGTCGTTGCTGTCGTTGATCCCGCTGTCGATGACGGCCACGCCGACGCCCTTGCCCGTAGCGCCATAGCCCGTCCACGCGAGATCGGCGCCGACGGCGGGAGCGGCGAATTCGAGCGTCCGCTTTACGGTGAGGTCGGGGCTGATGCGCCGCACCTGCGGAAGGGCGGCCAGGCGTCCGATCGCCGCCGCCGGCGCAGCCGCCGTGACCATCGGCAGATGAGCGTAGCGCCTGGTGATGCGGGCTCCGGCGGTCGTGAGATCGCTGAAGTCGGCGGGCCGGACCGGCTCCCGGAGCTGGACGATAACCGAACGCTCCTCCGGTTTCACGGAGGCAGCTTGCAGGCCCGGCGCCAGCTTGTGGGCGATCTCAGGGGCCAGAGGCGGTCCCGAGGCGCAGGTCTGCACCGTGACCGCGGCTGCCGCGGCGACTGCCGCACATGCCAGCCCCGTAACTACCTGGCCGGGTGGCGTTCGTTTCTCCATCATTTATCTAGTCCTACAGGCGTCCGGGGGGGCCGGACAAATAGTTGTCAGTCTTAACCGGGGTTCCGAAAGTGGATGAGATAAGCTCCGCAGCCGTGCTCCGCGGTGCTGGGTCCGTCAACCTCTGGTGATTCCGATCGGCCATAGGATTAGTAGAAATCTAGCCAATTGACTGACGTGAGATAGGTATCGCTGCGGCCGGGGATGCGCGCCAGGGACGTACGTCCGGCGTAGCAAGCGCACCATGCGGATTTCCATCCCTGTGCCGCGGGAGGAGGGGTGGACGCGTTGGCGGACCCGGCGCCGCCAACGGACCCTACCCATCGTCAGGAAGCACCACGTGCGGGGGCGGCGGCTACTGGAGGCCGGAGCGGGGCCGGTCCATCGCGCGAGGGCGGCCGCCGTCCGGCATGACGCTACGGGGGTCTGGGCGACAACTGAATCGCCCTTGCTCGTCGTTCAGGGGCGGAACGACGGGAACCGAGGGAACTGAGACTTGTCCCTCGGCCCGAATTCTGTTAATCTATGCAGGTTGTCACCTTCCGGGCGCGGCGGAGGCAAGCTCGCTCCTGTGGGGTCGGCGTCTTGCAGCGCCGCCGCGTGATCGGAAAGGAAGCAAGCAAATGAAAGTCAGACCTTCGGTGAAGAAGATGTGCGACGATTGCAAGATCATTCGTCGCGAAGGCGTTGTCCGGGTCATCTGCAAGAAGAACCCGAAACACAAGCAACGCCAGGGCTAGTGGAGGATCACAGTGGCGCGTATTGCCGGCGTTGACCTGCCCCGAGACAAGCGAGTCGAGATCGCGCTGACCTACATCTTCGGCGTGGGCCTCGCCACCAGCCAGGAGATCATGGTGAAGACCGGGGTGAACCCGGACACCCGGGTCCGTGAGCTTTCCGAGTCCGACGTGGCGCGGCTGCGCGAGGTGCTGGAGCGCGAGTACCGGGTGGAGGGCGACCTCCGCCGCCAGGTGGCGATGAACATCCGCCGCCTCAGTGAGATCGGGTGCTATCGCGGGATCCGCCACCGTCGCGGCCTGCCGGTACGCGGGCAGCGGACCAAGACGAACGCCCGCATGCGCAAAGGCCCGAAGCGGGCCGTGGGGATGCGGCGGAAGGCGAAGAAATAGTCGGGAGGGAGCGAGACCGTGGCGGCCAAAAAGCAGACGACCGGACGACAGAAGCCCAAAGAGAAGCGGCAGGTGCTGCAGGGCGTGGTGCACATCCAGTCCACGTTCAACAACACCATCATCACCATCGCGGACCAGAAGGGCGAGGTCCTCTCCTGGGCGTCGGCCGGGTCCGTGGGCTTCAAGGGCACCAAGAAGGGAACTCCCTTCGCCGCGCAGATGGCGAGCGAGAACGCGGCCCGCAAGGCGGCCGAGCACGGTCTCAAGCGGGTCGACGTGCTCGTAAAGGGCCCGGGCAGCGGCCGCGAGACCGCCATCCGCGCTTTGAACAACGTTGGGTTCGAGGTCACCACCATCCGGGACGTGACCCCGATCCCGCACAACGGCTGCCGCGCTCCGAAGCGGCGGCGGGTTTAATGTCAAATGTCAAATGTCAAAGGCGGCGCGCGGCGCGCGGGTCTTTGGCTTTGCAATTTGACATTTGACATTCTGAAAGTAGAGCGGTTCGGTCTCACGCGGTATCCCGGCAGGCCCGGGATTGTCTACCGGGTGCAATGGCGATAAGCTATCACCCACCGCGGCTGGAGCGGACCACGTTTCGGGGCGTATCCCCGGAGTTTGGAAGCGAACATGGCTGTTTACAGCGGGCCCGTCTGCCGGCTCTGCCGGCGGGACGGCGTGAAGCTGTTTCTCAAGGGTGAGCGCTGCTACACCAGCAAGTGCGCCATCGAGCGAAGGAAGTATCCGCCGGGTCAGCACGGGCAGCGCCAGCGCAAGCTCGCGGAGTTCGGGATCCAGCTTCGCGAGAAGCAGAAGCTGAAGAGGATCTACCGGGTTCTGGAGCGCCAGTTCCGCAGCTACTTCAAGGAGGCGGTGCGGCGCAAGGGCGTTACGGGCGAGACGCTGCTGCAGCTCCTGGAGCTCCGGCTGGACAACGCGGTCTACCGGATGGGCTTCGGACTTTCCCGCCGGCAGGCGCGGCAGCTGGTGAACCACGGCCACTTCCTGGTCAACGGGAAGAAGGTCAACATCCCGAGTTACCAGCTGCGGGTGGGGGATACCGTCGCGCTGGCGGAGCGGGGCAAGCAGGCGGGCGCCATCAAGGACGCGATCGCTACCACGGGCGGCCGGCGCACTCCGGAGTGGCTGACGCTGGACCTGGGCGCCATGAGCGGTTCTGTCGTTTCGGTCCCAACCAGGGAGCAGATTGATACACAGGTCAACGAAGCGCTCATCGTGGAGTTCTACTCCCGGTAAGCTTTGGGGGCCCGCACGGGCGTTACGCCCACTCAGATTTCAGGCCTAACGCGGGTCCCAACCGGGAAAACGGTTTGGGACCCGATAGTGCGTCTCAGGCTCAGGCAATAGCGAGGAGCACCACCAGTATGGAAACCCAGGGTCCGCGTGTTGAGACGCTGGAGCATAACGATACCTACGGGAAGTTCGTGATCGAACCTCTCGAGCGCGGGTACGGAGTCACGCTGGCGAACCCCCTCCGGAGGGTTCTCCTTTCGTCCCTTCGCGGCGCGGCCATCACCGCGCTGCGCATCGACGGCGTGCTGCACGAGTTCGCCACGATTCCCGGTCTCCGGGAAGACACCACGGAGCTGCTGCTCAACCTCAAGGGGCTGGCGATCCGCGTGGAGGAAAGCGAGCTCAACGGCGGCGACGAGCCGCAGGTCCGCGTCCTCCGCGTGGAGAAGCGCGGCGAGGGCGAGGTGACGGGCGCGGACATCGAATGCCCGTCCGACGTCGAGATCGTCAACCCGGAGGTCCACATCGCCACGCTGGCGGATGAGAACTCCGCGCTGTCGCTGGAGCTCACCGTCGAGGTAGGAAAGGGCTACGTCCTGCCGGAGAAGCACGAGCGCTTCAAGGGTCAGATCGGCGTGATCCCGGTGGGCTCGGCGTTCTCCCCCGTGCGCAAGGTCAACTTCAACATCGAGGCCACTCGCGTGGGCAGCCGTTCCGACTACGAACGGCTCACGCTGGAAATCGAGACGAACGGCACCATCCCGCCGGGCGATGCGCTCACGGAGTCCGCGCACATCCTCGACCAATACGTCCGGCTTTTCCTCGAGGTGAGCCCGGAGCGCCGCCCGCGCGGGCCGGAGCTGGACCTACCCTCTGGTGGGACGCGGCCGCCGGGATCGGGCGCGCCGGACGTGCGCATCGAGGAGCTGGACTTCTCCGTCCGCACCTACAACTGCCTCAAGAAGGCGAACATCCAGACGGTGGCGGACCTGGTTCGCACTTCCGAAGAAGAGCTGATGAACATCCGGAACTTCGGCCGGAAGTCGCTCGTGGAGGTGCAGGAAAAGCTGCAGGGCTTCGGCTACACGCTGTCCGGCAGCACGGGCGTCATCTCCAGCCTCGACGAGGACGACGAAGAGGAATAAGATGCGGCATCGCGTGCAGGGAAGAAAACTCGGGCTGCCGTCCGACCAGCGCATGGCGCTGCTGAAGGGCCTGGTGAAGCAGCTCATCGCGCACAACTACATTGTCACCACGGAGACGCGCGCGAAGGAAGTCCGCCGCATCGCAGAGCGGCTCATCACCAGCGCGAAGGTGGACAACCTGTCCGCCCGGCGCGCCAGCCGGAAGTACCTTTCGACGGAGACGCCGTACATGGCGGTCCGCAAGCCGGAAGCGTACAACCGGCTGCATCCGAACAAGAAAAGCCAGATCACCGAGCGGCTGAAGGGGAAAAAGCCGGAGCGGACGCACACCAGCACCGCGGACTTCGTGGAGCAGCTCTTCACGGTGATCGCGCCCCGGTTTGTCGACCGGCCCGGCGGGTACACGCGGATGTACAAGATCGGCTTCCGCCGCGGCGACGCGGCGCCGATGGTGCGGCTGGAGCTGGCGCTGGAGGAGTAGGTGTTGGGGTGTTGGGCAAGTTCCAGGTTTCAGGTCCAAAGTTTCAGGTTTCAGGTCGACTTGGGACTCGGGACCCTGGACTCGGGACTTGGGACCTGGGGGGACCTGCAACCTGGGGCTTGAGACTTGGAACCTGGGACCTCGGAACCTGGGACCTCGGAACCTGGGACCTCGGAAC
>JGI10216J12902_102131572_pt1 | contig 15214 bp, 9 predicted proteins | sample KanNatreferecore_FD_12902 | JGI IMG/M metagenome (IMG submission 12902)
GCGGGCTGTGAACTCCCAATTGAAAGGGACCAATATGCTGTGGACGATTGCTATGATACTGATAGTTCTGTGGCTGCTGGGGTTGGTTACCGGCTACACAATGGGCTGGTTTATTCACATCCTGCTGGTGGTTGCCATTGTCATGGTCCTGGTCAGGATCATTCAGGGACGGAGCCCACTGTAACAAACTGCGGGATCGCGGGAAACAAAGGCGGCTCAGCCAAACGAAAGGAACGAATCCCATGAAAATGCTGAAGTGTTTTCTGGCGCTGCTGTTGATTCTTGCAGGCTGTCGGGGCATGCCGCACCCGCCCGGGTTGCCGGTTCCGCCACCGCCACCTTTCCTGCCGCATCCGAGGTAGTGGATAGCATCCAGGAAAAGGGCCTGTAACCCATGAGAGATAAAGCTGACGGTTTGATGGGACAAGACTGCAACTGGTTGAATGATTCGATGACGACCCGTTTACCTTGGAAGTAAACGGTTGCTTCGGACCGGCCAACCCGACAAAGCGGAAAGGGAAAGAGATGAAAACAAAACACGTGCTGGCACTACTGGCGGTCGCTCTCGCGACGTCCATCAACTCCCTGTGGCTGCTGGCTGCAGCGGGTGACGATGGGCGCATCGTCTCCGCGGCGAAACAGTCTTATGTCTATCGCACCTACCTGAAGGACGATGATATCAAGATTCAAGCGAAGGATGGCGTTGTAACCTTGAAAGGGGAGGTTCCTTCCCGGTCACACAAAGCGATGGCGCAGGACACCGTGGAAAATCTGCCAGGCGTCAAAAGTGTCGATAACCAACTGGTGGTCAAACCAGCCGATGAACGGTCGGATAGTTGGATCGAACTCAAGGTCAAATCAGCGCTGCTCTATCACCGCAGCGTGAGTGGCTCGAAAACGACGGTTTCCGTGAAAGACGGCAGCGTGACCTTGAGTGGCACCGCCACCAGCGAAGCTCAAAAAGAGCTGACGACGGAATACGCCAAAGACGTTGAAGGCGTCAAAGCGGTCAAAAATGAAATGAAGGTGTCCGTTCAACCTCCCGCCCGCAGCGTGGACGAGGTGATTGATGATGCCTCGATCACGGCGCAGGTCAAATCCGCCCTGCTCGCGCACCGTTCGACCAGCGCCTTGAGAACCAAAGTGACGACCCGGGAAGGCGTGGTCACGCTGAACGGCGAAGCCAAAAACCAGGCCGAGAAAGACCTGGTCACCAAACTCACCATGGACATTCACGGCGTGAAAAGCGTGATGAACAACATGGAAGTGAAAGGCTGATCGCTTGCAAAACGGGAACTGGGCGGCTGCGGCAAACGACAACCCTCAGTTCCCCGTTCCGTAAAACTCGAAACAGGAGAATCTTGTACGACGCCAGAATTCAGGCTGCTATGCCGCTCACTTTTTCGCGGTTGTTTGCGTGGTTGCCTCGATCTCGCTGAGGAGAGGCGCCCGAAAGAGCCGCAGCCCGGAGGTTGGCGAGAAGGGACTGCTGCCGCCGACGAGCAGTCGGCCGTCCGGCGAGAACATCAGTCCGGCCATTGCGCCTCCAAGCCGCCGGTCCGTGAGCAACTCCTGTTGCGTCGCTACACTCCAAAGCTTCAACGTGCTGTCGTCGCTTGCCGAGGCCAGGGTTTTGCCATCCGGCGAAAAGGCCACGGAAAAGACGGGTTGCTTGTGGCCCGCGCAGGTGCCGATCAAAGTTCCAGTGGCTGCGTCCCAGAGACGAATCGTATCGTCCTGATAGGTGACGGCCAGTGTGCGGCTGTCGGGTGCGAATGCCGCGCTAAAGCCCGGCTGAGTGTCGAGCGCGAGATTGGTCCGCACCATCCGCGTCTCAAGGTCCAATACCTGGACGGAGTTCTCTCGTGGATTGAGGGCCGCCAACAAACGGCCGTCGGGAGAAAAGAAGACGCGCGGCGATTCGACAGGGAGGAAGGCGTTGGTGCCCGTGCGCAGGTCCCACAACCGCGCCAGTTGATCGTGTTCGCAAGTGACCAGATACCGGCCGTCCGGCGACAACGCGACCGGGCCGGTAGGACGGTCGGATGCTTTGAGGGTGCTGGTGTCGCCGGTTTCAGTATTCCGGATTTTTATCGCGCCATCGCCGAGGCCCTGGACCAACGTTCCGAGGTCTTCACTGATGGCGATGGGAGTGCCGAACCTGAAATGAGGGCCCACCATGGCGCGGGGAACGTCCAACGGAATTTGCTGCACGGGCTCGCTCGTTTCGAGATTGAAGAACACGACGCCGTCCGGCCGGTCGAACGCCGCCAGCGCGCGACTGTCTTTGGAAAACCCCAGCGGCGTTGACGCCCCGGCAATGGCGTCCGTTTTTTTCTGTCGGCGAGTGGACCACCGCTTCACGCCTCCGTCTTTGGCGCCGCTGACGAGCGTCTGGCCGTCGGGTGAAAACGCGAGCGCCCACACCTCGCTCAAGTGGCCCTGCAACGTGGTGAGTCGTTCCCGCTTCGCGAAGTCCCAGAGGCGAATCGAGTAATCGTAGCTCGCCGTCGCCAGTGTTTGCCCGTCCGGCGAAAACGTCACGCACGAGATGAAGCTGATGTGTTCGATGTGCTCCGGACTCTCCGGCATGACCGCCACTTCCCTGCCTGTCTTCGCGTCCCAGATGCTCACCACAAACACGCCCTTGTCCGAAATCGTGTTGCGCGCCGCCACGATGAAGTTGCCGTCCGGTGAAAAGGCCAGAGTATTCTCAGTCAAAAAGCCCCGGCCGAGATTCGTCGAATTCCCAAGCACCAGTCCGGCGCCCGCACTGTCCAGCGGCCAGAGCGTAATGCCCGCCTCGCTGTCAGTGGCGATCGTTCTGCCGTCCGGCGAAAACACCATTGGACCCGATGCCCCGGGCAACAGTCGAGGCTCCCCCCAGGTTGAGGTGTCCCAGACGGCCACGTTCCTTCGCTGCCGGAAGTCTCCTTTCACAACGGCCAGCCGCGAGCCGTCGCGGGAAAGCGCGATGGGACCCCCGCTATCGGGCAGTGCTTTCTGTTCAGTCCAGTCTGCGGTGCTCCACACCCGCACGGTCCACGCGCTGGCGGTGATCAGTGTCCGCCCGTCGGGCGGGAAAACGGCGGAAATGCCTCCTCGAAACGGAAATCCTCTTGGCTTGCCCGGCGGAGCTCCTTTGCCGGGCGAGGATGGCACGGGGCCGAACAGGTGGGTGACGAGCGACCGGCTGCGAACGTTCCAGATACCCATCGTGTCGCCGACGCCGACCGCGACCAGGTTGCCGTCGGGAGAGTAGGTGATGGACTGCACCGGGCCGGCCTGGTCCGGAAACGACTCATGAACGTCGCCCCGGCAGAGCTGCCAGAGATACCGCCATTCAAACCCGCGCAGGTCCCGCGCGCCGGGTTCGGGCAGGTGCTTGTTCAGCAGTTGCACGGCCCGGCCGAGGTTGCCGTCTTTCAAGGATTCTTGCGCGAGGTTGATGTCGGCCACGTATTCGTTGAGCCGGGCAGATGCCTTTTCGCGTTCGGCGCGTTCGCGTTCCTGTTCCGCCTGCTGGCGCTGGTGAGATTCCTGTTTCTGCGACGCCAGCGCGTTCTGCTCGGCCTGCGTCGCGCGCACCGCCTGCCGGATGCTGATGCCCGCACCGGCGATGAGAGTCGCCGCAATGCCGGCCGCGGCGGCAAAGGCGCCCCGATGTTTGCGCAACATCTTCTGCAGTCGATAAACGTTGCTTGGCGGCCGCGCCAGCACCGGTTCGTCTTCCAGATGGCGCTGGATGTCGGTTGCCAGACCATTGGCCGTGTCGTACCGGCGCGTCCGGTCCTTCTCCAGGCACTTCATCACGATCCAATCCAGGTCGCCGCGAATGAGGGCCGACAGCTTGTCCGGTGTCGCATTGTGATGGTCTGCCACGTTTACGGCATCCTCCATTTCCAGTGTGCTCAGGCGCGTGGAAGGCGGCGCCGGGTCCTGTTCCCGAATCGTCCGGCGCATTTCATCCAGCCCTGCGCGCATCAACATCTCGGCGTCGATCGGCGTCTTGCCTGTCAGCATTTCGTAGAGGAGCACTCCCAGGCTGTAGATGTCGCTGCGTGTATCGATGTCGAGGCCGCTCATCTCCGCCTGCTCCGGGCTCATGTAGGCGGGCGTGCCCATGAACTGCTCGAAGGCGGTGAAGAGCGTTTTGTCGGTAAGCCGCTGCTCCGTGGCCTTCGCAATGCCGAAGTCGATAACCTTCGGCACCGGCACGCCATCGTGCAAGGTGACCAGGACGTTCGACGGCTTGAGATCTCGGTGAATGACGCCCTTTTGATGAGCGTGTTGTACCGCGTGGCAAACCTGGACGAAGAGTTCCAGCCGCTGCCGGACGGGGAGTTTGTGCTGATCGCAGTAGTCGGTGATCTTGATTCCCCGGACGAGTTCCATGACGAAGTACGGCCGGCCTGTCTCGGTGGCGCCGCCATCGAACACCTTCGCGATGTTCGGGTGGTCCATCAGCGCCAGGGCCTGTCGCTCGGCCTCGAAACGGGCGATGACCCTCCGGGTGTCCATGCCCAGTTTGATGACCTTGAGCGCGACGCGTCGCCGGACCGGTTGCTCCTGTTCGGCCATATAGACCACTCCGCATCCGCCCTCGCCGATGTTTTGGAGCAGTTTGTAACGGTCGATGCGGTCGCCGACCTGTTCGATCACGCTGGTGATGACCACCGTGCCGCCGGGGCCTCGCGGATCGGCTCCGGCTCGCGGCACTTCGACGACCGGCGTCTCCAGGAAGGTGTCCTCCTTATGATTCTTCAGCAACGCTTCGACGGCGGCCCGCAGCGACGCGTCGCCGCCGCAAGCGCGATCCAGGTAGGCTGCCCGCTCCTGCGGCGACGACCGTTCCAGCGCTTCGAGAAAGATGTCGCGTTCCGTTCGGCCGGATGATTGTGGTTCGCCGTTCATGACGGGATCTCTGCTTGTTCAGGCGCAATCCGAGTGAAAAACCCGCCAGGTTTCCCGGCCACCCGACCATTCCGGCGGAACAGAATCAGCTCCGCCCGTCTTTGATTCTCCGGCGCAACCAGGCGCGGGCGTAGGTCCAGAGCCGTTCGGCAGTGCGTAAGGGAACGCCCAGTGCAGCGGCAGCCTCGTCCATCGTCATGCCGACGAAATAGCGCAACTTGACGAGGTTCGCCGAGGTCGGGTCTTCGGCTGCCAGCAGGTCCAGGGCTTCATCGACCGCCAGCAGTTCCTCGGATGGGGCGCTCTGGGCGAGCTGTGATTCGTGCAATTCTTCGCGTTCCGCACCGCCGCCACGTTTGAGGCTTCGTTTGCGGCGGGCGGCTTCGACGAGAATACGGCGCATGGCCTCCGCCGCCACCGCGAAAAAATGGGCCCGGCCGTCGAACTTCGGATTCCCGTCCCCGACCAACCGGAGCCACACTTCGTGCACGAGGGCGGTGGGCTGCAGCGTGTGGCCCGCCGCTTCCCGCGCCATTTTGTGCGCGGCGATGCGGCGCAACTCATCGTAAACCAGTGGCAACAACTCATCGGCCGCGCAGGCCTCTCCTCGCTGAATGGCTTCGAGAATTTGCGTCACGTCGCTCACTCGCAGAAGCATAGCGGACTCGACGGATGAAAGCCACAGTGACCTTTCCACGTTTGGAGCCGGGGACGTCGTTGCATCCTGAAGCCCGGCAATTGGCCTTTGCGACACCGAAGAATAGTGGCGGACTGCGCCGCCGCTTTGCGCATTATATGGTCGAAGGCGACGGGCTTCAGCCCGTAACCGAATGGTAATCAGACTGTCATTCATTGCTATGAAGATTCGAACACCTTCACGCGTTTCCTCACCGTTTTTTGGGATACCGGCAGGCCGGCTCGCCCTGGTGGCGCTTCTCAGCGGTTTCAGCCCGGTTCCCGGAGCAGGGGCCAGGGAAACTTCTGCAAAGGATTTCAAGCCGGCCGATCTTTTCCAGGCGACAAACGTCTGGAGCGCGCATTTCAGGTTCACGCTCGAACAATGGGAGGCCATGGAGCCGGAAGGCGGTTCCGGTGGATTCTTTGGCGGGCCGGGTGGTGGCGCGCGCGGGCGTGGCGGACCGGGCGGACCGGGCGGTCCGGGCGGGTTTGGTCCCGCAATGTTCGTCGCGCCGAGCTTCCTGAAGGCGGGCGACCAGAACAACGACGGCACGCTGTCCAAGGGAGAATTCCATGCGCTCGGAGAAAAGTGGTTTGCAGAATGGGACAAGGAGAAAGGCGGCAAACTGAATGCCGATCAACTTCGTGCGGGACTGAATGCGACGCTCACGGTGCCGAATTTCGGTCCTCCCGGAGGAGGCGGCCCCGGTGGACGCGGCCGTGGGATGAATTTGCAAGGTGCGGAGGGCAAGCGCAACGGCCTGGCTTCCGCGATGGGGATCGAATTCGACTACGTCCATGCGGACCTGGAATTCGAGGAGCAGTCGTTTACCAACGTGGCGGTTCGCTACAAGGGCAACGGCACCTTCATGCAATCGCGCGGCTCGCTGAAGCGTTCGCTCAAGGTGGACCTCAACGAGTTCGGGAAAGGCCAGAAGCTCGCCGGCCTTTCCAAGCTGAACTTTCACAACAACGTCACCGACGCGAGCTGGATGAACGAAGTCCTGTCGCACCGGCTCTTCCGCGACGCCGGTGTTCCCGCTCCGCGCACAGCGTATGCCCGTGTCTACGTTACCGTGCCCGGCAAATTCGAGAGGCAATACTTTGGGCTCTACTCGCTCATCGAAAACATCGACAACAATTTTGCGGCGGAAACTTTTGGCACCAGGAAAGGCGCGCTCTTCAAGCCGGTCACGCCGGAGTTATTTGCCGACCTGGGCGACGATTGGGCGAGGTACGGGCAGACCTACGACCCGAAGACCGAGTTGTCCAGCGAGGACACGAAGCGGGTCATCGAGTTCGCTCGATTGGTCACCAACGCCGACGACAATGAATTCGCGGCGAAGGTGGGCGATTATCTTGACCTCGACGAATTCGCCCGGTTCATGGCCGTCACCGTTTGGCTTTCGACGATGGACAGCATTCTGGGGCCGGGCCAGAACTACTACGTTTACCTCCATCCCAATACGCGGAAATTCCAGTTCATGGCGTGGGATCTGGACCACTCGTTCGGTCAATTCCCGCTGATGGGCACACAGGAGCAGCGGGAGAACCTGAGCATTCACAAGCCGTGGCAAGGCGAGAAGCGGTTCCTGGAACGCGTCTTCAAAGTCGAAACGTTCAAGAAACTTTACGTCGCAAAGCTGGACGAGTTCAGCAAGACCATTTTCAAACCCGAGCGATTCCATCGGCAAGTGGACGAAATCGCTGCCGCGATCCGTCCAGCCGTGAAAGAAGAATCGGAGGAGAAACAGAGCCGCTTCGATAAATTGGTCGCGGGCGAGGCCGTCGAACCGGCCGGATTTGGCGGCGGCTTCGGCGGACCTCGGCCGGGTGGTGGTGGAGAGGGTCCGCGCTTTGGCGGACCGGGCGGATTCCAGCCGGCAAAACCGATCAAAGGATTTGTAAAAGCCCGCGCGCAGTCCGTGATCGGTCAGATTGCCGGAGAATCAGAAGGACAAATGATCGGTGATTTTGGGTTCGGTGGCCGGGGCGGGCCTGGAGGTCGAGGTGGTCCTGGTGGATTCGGTCCGGGAATGTTCCTTGGAAATGCCTTCATGGCTGCACTCGACGCCGATAAGGACGGCACACTCGCCCGCGAAGAATTCACGCAAGGCTTCGCGATGTGGTTTGAATCGTGGAACACCGACAAAAGCGGCGCGCTCACGGACGAACAACTTCGCGCGGGCATCAACCGGGATCTTTCGTCCTCCGATCGCCCCGGTTTCGGACCACCCGGTGGGGCCGGTGGATTCGGCCCTCGGCCTGACATCGAGCCGTTGAGGTAGGGACTCACCGCCACCGGGACAAGGCCAGTCCAAGAGCGGTAGGGAATGCCTTGGCTTTCTCAAAATCACCGGTTTCTATCGTCGTTTCGCCGTTGGGACGGTTGTGACGGACAAGGGTTGGGAGAGTAGGCAAGTGGTCCGAGCCGAGGAGATCCATTGTGTGTCTGCCCCGAAAATTGAGGGTTGAAGGCATGCGCCAACGGAATTATATCTCTGTCGGCTTGAGTCACTTTCGCTGCATTCAGCGGCGAATGGCCGATCCCGAAGGGCATGCATTCAAGGCTGCGAACGATAATTTCAACGTCTGGCTTGCGGCGAGACCGTGAGAGCCGGGTGGCGGGCAATGTGCCTGCCGGCGGCAGGGCGCAACTGCTGGCGTGTCTGTGGGGTTTTGCACTGTTGAATGGACCCGCGGTCCGCGGAGAGGACGAGCCGTTGCCCGACTCGAAGGTGGGTCACGAGATCAGCTACCACAATTACCGCAAGCCGGCTGGTCCGTGGTCGATTCATGTCGTTCGTGTGCCGCGCAAGAGCATCCAGTTTCAACTGCGCACGATGCATGCGACGGGAAAAGCTCTTGGACTGACCCCCGTCACCGACCAAACGAGCCCATCGAATTCTGCGCCGGGAATTCCGATCGCGGCAATCAACGGTGATTTTTATCAGCGCGAGGGTCCTTACGCGGGCGATCCGCGCGGCCTGCAGGTTGTCGAAGGAGAGTTGATCAGCGCTCCTGGCGGGGGCGCCAGTTTCTGCGTCGATCTGATCGGGGAGCCGCAGACGGTCAACGCGGCTTCGCGGTTGCAGGTAAGCTGGCCCGACGGTTCGACCAGTCCGATTGGTTTGAATGAGAATCGGCTGGCGAACCGGATAACGCTTTACACCCCGGCATTGGGGGCCTCCACGCACACGACAGCAGGACGCGAGCTGGTTTTGGAACGGCAGGACAACCACCCATGGCTGCCGCTTCGTACCGGCCGGACGTATCGCGCCCGAGTCCGGGAAATTCGCGAATCGGGAGACACCCAAATTCCGCCCGAGACGATGGTTTTGTCGATTGGACCGGCGGCGCTCAAGACCCTACCCCCTGTTGAACCCGGAGCTGAACTGATCATTTCCACGTTGACCGAGCCCGTTTTGAGGGGTGTCCGGACCGCTATCAGCGGAGGCCCTGTGCTGGTGCGGAACGGAAAACGGGCGCGTTTCAAAGCTCCCGATTCGGATTCCTATGAGTTCAGTTCCATGATGGAACGCCATCCCCGGTCGGCCGTCGGCTGGAACCAGGATTATTTCTTCCTGGTGACCGTCGATGGCCGGCAGAAAGGCGTTTCTGCCGGCATGACCCTTGACGAACTCGCCCGGTATCTGGTCGAACTCGGCTGCCAGGAGGCTATGAATCTGGACGGCGGCGGATCGGCGACGCTGTGGTACGACGGCAAGGTTCGAAACCATCCCTGTGACGGATACGAACGGGAAATCGCGAATTCCCTGATTGTCTGCAAGAGACCCCCGGGAACAGGCGCGCCGATAAGGACACAGAGGCCGTGATGATCTGCTGGAGAGCGCCCAGATCGATCATGATAGAAATCGAAAGAACCTGCCGGCGTTTTTGTGGAAAGACCAATGATGTTCGCGCACGGGGCGGGCAGGGGAGAAGCGTGTCGCCGTTGGGTCGGGTGAGCTCTCGATGGAACAGGATATGGCAGATCGGGTATGTCGCCGGGCTGGCTGCGGCGGCGCTGGCGGACCAGAGTTCCGCCGGGGAGGACCTGTTTGCTGCGCATCCTGCCTGGCGAATCGAAATAGAATTAACGCCGCAGAACATGGACCGCTTGCGGAGCGAGAGTCGGACGTATGTTCCCGCAAGCATCCGCGCATTTGGCGAAGTGCTCCACAATGTGGGCGTACATTTGAAAGGAGAGGGAAGCTTCCGGCCAATCGACGACAAACCGGGTTTCACGTTGGATTTTGCGAAATTTGTTGGCGATCAGAAGTTGCGGGGTTTGCGGAAGATTCACCTGAATAACTCGGTGCAGGATACCACCTGTCTGAAGGAGCACATTGCCAGCGAACTCTTTCGGGCAGCTCAGGTGCCGGTTCCGCGCGTCGCACACGCGCTGGTAAGGTTGAATGGACGTGAACTCGGCCTTTACGTTGTCAAAGAGGGCGTCACCCGCGAATTCCTGAGCCGCCACTTCGAGAATGCGGACGGCAATCTGTATGACACCGACGAAGGCCACGACGTCGATCAACGCATGAAGCGGCACTCGGGTAGGGATTCAACCGATGATCAGCTCGAATTGAAGCGCCTCGCCGCAGCGGCGCGGGAACCGGATCCCGACCGTCGCTGGGAACTCCTGCGGCAAAGCCTCGACATGGATGCATTCCTGGCCTTCATGGCGATGGAATTGATGGTCTGCCATTGGGACGGCTATTGCCTCGGCCAAAACAATTTTCGAGTTTATCATGACCCTCGGACCGGCAAGATCGTGTTCCTTCCCTCCGGCATGGATCAGGTGTTCTCCAAGGCGGATATGCCTTGGAAGCTCGATGTGTCCGGACTGGTTGCGCGCGCGGTCATGGAAATTCCCGAAGGCCGGCGGCAATATGCGGCGACGTTCCGGAAGTTATTCAGCGCGCTGTTCGTGTCCGAACGCCTGACCAACCGGGTGAACCATCTTCTGGCTGGCCTTCGTCCCTCGCTTAAGGCCGACGTGTTCGAGGAAGTGCAACGGGACGCGGCTCAGCTCTGCGCGCAAATTGCGGAAAGGGAACTCAGTCTCAGAAAACAACTGAGCGAGCCCGAACCGGCGGCTCCGGGTTTTGATCGTGATGTCGCTTTGCTTGCCGGGTGGAGGGCGTTTGATGAACCCGTCGGAGGGAAGATGCTGGAGGATCTGCGTCCCGATGGCAGAGGCGTGTTGCGGATCAGCGCCGGTGCCAGAACGTCAGCGTCATGGAGGACCACGGTGAAACTGAAGCCAGGGCGCTACCGATTTCAAGGACGCGCCAGGGTGATCGGTGTGACGGCCCTTCCGTTCGGCAATAGCCATGGCGCAAGCCTGCGCGTGGCCGGCAAAACGCAACGTTCAGCAGAATTGATGGATACGAGCGATTGGGCGGAGTTAAAGACCGAGTTCGAGGTACGCGCGCCGGAGGAAGAGGTTATGTTGATTTGCCAACTCCGTGCCAATTCGGGTGAAGCGTGGTTCGACAAAGCCTCCTTGAGTTTGGTTCGGCAGCGATAAATAGTGATATCGGTTTGGCCAATTGACGGGAATGGCTATTAAAGTCTGCCGAACCGGAATTGTTGGTACCGCGTATGCTACCCATTAAGCGGACGGACGTTCGGTTGGTCCGGGCGAACAAGCATCCCGAAAGCCCTCATTATGAGACGACAACAACGCGCTTTTACGCTGATCGAGTTGCTGGTGGTGATTGCTATCATCGCCATCCTGGCCGGCCTGCTTCTTCCCGCATTGGCTGCCAGCAAAGCAAAGGCCAAACGCATCGCCTGCGTGAACAGTCTGAAACAAGTGAGTCTCGGCGTCAAAATCTGGGCTCACGATAATGGCGATAAATATCCCTGGAACGTTTCGACGAACAAGGGGGGGAGTTTGGATTCTGATGATTGGACGGATCATTTCAGGGTCTGCTCCAACGAGCTCAGCACGCCTCGCATCCTCCTCTGTCCGGCGGACATTCAAAAAAAGGCCGCGACCAACTGGGTATCCGCTGCGGGCGACGCGCACGTCAGTTATTTCGTTGGGATGACCGCCAGCGAGGAACGTCCCCAAACCATTCTCCTGGGGGACAGCAACGTGACGGGGGGCGACGGCGGTTTCGATCTGAAATGGAGCAAGTTTCTGGGCTCATCGATCGATGCAGCCTGGGACAAGAATCTGCATGTCCGGCAAGGCAACCTGTGCCTGGCTGATGGCAGCGTGCAGCAAACGAAAACCGAAGGCCTGCGCGCTCAAATCAGCGTCGCATTGGCCTCGGGAATAACGAACGTTATCTTCTCCAAACCGCGCGGTATTTTTTGAATCCCGCGCAGTAACGACAAGCCAGGATGAACAATCGAGCGGCTCCGTCGCTCTCACTTGCAGGTTAACGACCGATGCGCAATCGCAGATCTATCGACATCGTTTCCATTCTGATCGCCGGGGCGGCCCTGGTGACGATCGTGCTTTTCTCCTGGGATTTCCGGCCGCCCGTTGATCGGAAACTGCATTCAGAGATTGGTCGTGTTTTGGCGAAAGAAGCCCTGAGCCTGGCGCGTCCGGGTGGAGAGATTACCGTAATCACTCGCGATACCGAGGCATTCCGTCAGCCCGCGCTGGATATTCTGTTGAAGAGCTTCCAACGGGAAGTCGGTCGCGCGAGCCGTATCACCATCAACATCCATTCACTGCAGTTGGATCCGCTGCGGCCGGTTGAGGTCCCGCCGGGAGATTTTTATGAGTTGATCCGGCGATCCAACTCCGAGCGGATTATTGTATCGCTGTTGGGTCCGCCGGCGCTGACGGAAGAACAGCGAGCCGCACTGGGGGCGGTCAAGCCAAAGATCATCGCCTTTTGCTCGGGGAACCTGGCGGAGAGTCTCGATTTGCGCGAACTTTTCAAGACAGGGCTGCTTCACGTTGCGCTCATCAATCGGCGACCCGCGCCGGGCGCAGCAGACGCATCCCGGAACGGTTCCGGCGCGTTTGACGGACTCTATACGGTGGTTAGAGGGGACCTTTCAACCGTCGGCGAGCCTTCGCATTCAAGGCGCTGAAATCTCCGCGATGAAAAGTGGCACCTCATTACCTTTGCGAGCGAACCCGGCCCGGGAAGCCGCGTTCACGAAGACTGATTTTCTGGCGACGCTGGCCACCGCCGCCGTGTTGGCGGCCCTGGTCGTTGTGCCGCTGACCGTGGTTCGAGACAAATCCCGCTTGAAGGTTTGCACCGATAATCTCCAGCAGGTCAGCCGCGCCGTGCTGCGTTTTGCCGAGGATCACGGAACCACATTGCCCGGGCAGAGCCCGACGGAGTCAGGTGAGCCCTGGTGGTGGTACAAGGAAGAAGTCAAGGGTTACACGGGGCTGGCGGGGTCTTCTTCGCCGAATGACCGCGTCTTTGCCTGTCCGGTGGATCGCGGCTATTCGGATCCCACGCCCTTTTGCAGGAATCCGCGGTTCGATTATAGCAGCTACGTTTTCAACGGTGTCACGTTGTTCGGAACTCCCAACATTGCCGGCTGGAAATTGCCGGCGGTGAACCAGCCGAAACGGACCCTGCTGGTCATGGAATGGGCGGCCCACGCTCCTTTATCCTGGCATCGCAGCAAGACCGGCAAAGCCAACGCGCCTTTCTACCGCGACGCGGAAAGTGTCGTTGCTTTCGCCGATGGCCACGCCGATTTCGTCAGGATCTACTATGACGGGTACAACGCGGCTTACACGCGCGATCCCATTCCGGGCTATGATTACAAATATAGCGGCAAGTAGCCGAAGACACCCAAGCCGGACTGTGGCCCCTGAATCACAAAGCAGTTGCCTATGAAGCCATCGTTAAGATCAATTAGTATCCGCCTGGCATTCGCGGTTCTGGCTGCCGGCCTGTCGGCGCACGCAACGACGGATGTCGGTCCCTGGGTTCCCATTTTCAAAGGCGTGGATTACTCCCTCAGCACCAACATTCCAGGCAGTGGAGATTTTCCCCGTCTGCAGGTCGTCCATGCGTTTCGCGTGGATCTGACCGACCCGGATATCCGGCTGTTCACGACGCCTCCCCATTCGAACTATGTCGCGGGATCTTCAGAAGTTGGGGGTCTGACGACCAGCGAATTCCTGAGCACCTATCACCTCCAGGCAGCGATCAGTGGCGCGAATTTCTTTTCTCCGAGCGCCTATTATCTCCCGGCCTGGACGCCGATGGATGTTTTCGGCCTGGCGATCAGCGAGGGTGTGGTCGTCTCCACGCAGGACGGGCCCAACAACGCAGCCGCCCTCCTGTTCGATACGAACTATGTTCCAACGATCATTCGCAGCAACTGGCCGGCGGTAAGCACGAACGGAGTTTTCATCGCGGTTTCTGGAAACGTTCCTTTGGTGATCGCCGGTCAGAACGTTGTGAACCAGCCCAATTCGCAAGATCTCGATCCGCGAACGATCTATGGTCTTTCGCAGGATCGCCGGTTCCTTTATCTGGTCGGAATTGACGGTCGCCAGGACGGATACAGTGATGGGGCGAATTTCGATGAATGCGCGCGCTGGCTGCTTCTCCTGGGTGCTTACGATGGCATCAACGTGGATGGCGGAGGTTCCACACTGCTGGTGATGGAGGACAGCACGGGTTTTCCGGTACGGCTCAGCAAGTCGAACGCCGTGGCCGATTCAGGGCGGGAGCGCACGGTCGGCGGCCACTTTGGAATCTATGCGAAGCCCGTGCCTGGGTTTATCAATGACGTGGTTGCCCTGCCAGGCGACACCAACGCCAGCGTCACGTGGACCACCGTCCAACCGTCCACCACGGAAGTGGAGTATGGACTTACGACTGCATTCGGCAACAGCACCGGCGTTCAGACAAACCTGGTGACGAACCACGTGGTCCAGCTCACGGGACTCACGCCATGGACCGGCTACTATTTTCGCGCTATTTCCACCACCGCCGCCCAGCAATATTTTTCATCGAACTTCTACTTCTTCACGACCAATTACGTGGCGACAAACGAGATCTTCGGGATTACCAACTCGTGGAAGTACACCAACATCACGGCCAATCTCAATGGCTTGGCCTGGACCGGCGCCAATTATTCGGATTCTGCCTGGCGCGGACCCGGGGCAGGCCTGCTTTGGATCGACACGAGGGCCGGCGGACCCAATCCGGACGTGCAGCCCAAGAGCACGCAACTACCCGGGAACCCGAACAACAACGGCCGTCCTTACGTCACCTACTATTTTCGCACGCACTTCACGCTGACGAATGTTGTTCCGGGCGGTTTGCTGTCGTTTGCCGGCCACATCGATGACGGCGCCGTCTTTTATATCAACGGGGCCGAGATTTACCGGTTGCGGATGCCGACCAACTTGGATGCCTCGACGCTGGCCACCAACTTTCCGTGCGCCGGCGACGCGACGACGAACTGCCTGGACACCTTTACGATCGCCATGGATTCGCTCACGAATCTTGTCGCGGGCGACAACGTGCTGGCCGTTGAGGTGCATAATTACAACGTTCAGAGTTCCGACATTACCTTTGGACTTTCACTGCAGCGAATTGAGCCGGTGGCTCAGACGAATTCGCTGCCGACCATCACGACGCAGCCGCAGAACTTGACGGTGACC
>JGI10216J12902_101797301_pt1 | contig 15199 bp, 36 predicted proteins | sample KanNatreferecore_FD_12902 | JGI IMG/M metagenome (IMG submission 12902)
CCGAGCCACAGTGGCGGGTGCCGGACTCGTGCCGGTACTGGATCTCCGTCTCTCCAACGGACAGAGCAGCAGCGAGTGCGGCAATGGCGTCTTCCCGGCACGACTCGCGCGTCTTCTCCGGCTGGACTGCCCACGGCGCGTCGTCCGGGTGGTGGATGACTTCGAAGATCGCTTTCGCTGCTGCTTCGATGGCTTCTGGGGGGATAGGGATAGTGGTCACGACGGCTCCACCTCCAGAAGTGGCGTGCGAGCTGCGGGGTCAATGCGGATCGGGACACCGAACAACATGCCGTGGTCGGTCCAACTCCGCCGTGCGCGCATCACTTGCAGCACGTCCATCTCCAGTGCGGATGTTGGCAGTTCCTGGCCCTCGGTGCTGGCCCAGAACGCGGCATCGAAACGCATTGGCGCCGGGGCAACCTTGTTCTGGTACTTGGCGGCCAGCGCGTTGTGTGTTTCCCGGCACATCACCCAGCGAATGCCCGACTGGGCCATGCCCTTGTAGAGGTAGTAACCGATGGTCCGGTAGATCGCGAACAGATCGTCGTCGCTGGGCACGTAGTAGCCCTTACGGACGATCACCCCGGCCGCCGCCATGTCGTCAAGCAGTCTCGACGCCTTGAGTCCGACGATGCCGTGGTCGCCCAGCAGTTCGATCAGCGCCTCGTCGTTGGCCTCGCGCCACTCCCCCGGCAGCCGGAAGCGCTTACCCTCCTCGTCGCTGTTCTTGTCGTTCATGCTTCCCTCTGTCTCAAACCGGTGGAATGTGTGGGAAGTTCCAGAAGATCGGGTGCTGCGGCTGGCGCTCGTGCAGCCAGCCCAGAAGCGCGGCCTCGGCTCGAGCGACCCCGGCCCGGGCCTCCTTGACGTTGGCTAGCAACCCGTCCGGTACTTCGGTGCCGCCGCCGCTGTCGTAGTCGCCGTCGTAGTCGCTGATCAAAAGCACCGGATAGACCTCGGTGGCGACCAAATTGACGATCACGGATGCTTCCCCCTGTCTCAAGTGGTAGGGGTGGTCACGCAGCTCGGTGGATCTTCACGTTGAAGCTCGGCAAGGGACAGTGCTGGCAGTTGCCGGTGCCGTCGTCCTCGTAGCGGTGGGGTTTGGGCAGCGCGGCGGCCTCGCGCGCGCCCACCGAGCCCCCCGAAGGGGGGCGAGGGGCTCGGGGTTCAACCAACTGCGAAGCACCCTGCTTCGGTTTTGCTCTAGGTTTGCTTCGGGATTCACCGGACTTGATGCCCCCGAGTCGTCCGGCCTTCTTCTTGGCCTCGCGTACCCGCAGCACCTTGTCCCGGCTGTCCTGCCACGACAGGTAGTCGTGGATCTGCCAGCCGTCCTCTACGACGTCCCAGGCGCCCCGACCCACCAGCTCGGTGACGTACCCTTCCGGCCGCCGGTACCGGCTCACACTGGCGAGGTCGTCCTGGGCGATGAACCCGTCGGTCAGGTTCCTAGCGCACCAGAAGATCGCCTCGACGTGGAGACGGAACGCGGCGTCGGTCAGTCCGCTCACCTTGCGGTGGATCGGGAACTGGTCGTCGAACTTGAGCATCGGAGTGGGCTACCGGCCGGTCCGCCACGGAGGCAGGGCGCGGGTTCTCCGGGCGCGGTTGTAGGTCTCCACCACGACCTCGGCCACAGCGTTGGTCTGGGTGCCACCGATCATGTCTCGGAGCCCCTTGGCTTTGCCGAGCAGCGCGCCTGGCCCGCCCGCGAAGGAAGACAGCCGGGGCGCGAGGTCGGCCACCTCGATGGCCGCACCATACCGGGCGAAGACGAGCCCCACGCCCTCGATGATCCGCCCGTCGTTCGCGGGTGGCTCATGGCCCCACGCCCTCGTGATGACCCCGAGCGCCTTGCTCAACGCGTCGGGGTCGCGAAGGTAGACCCGCTCCAGGGCCGCCACGGCTGCGATTGCCCCGCCGTGGGTCTGCTGGGCGATTTTCCAGCCATACTCCCGTGCGATGTCGACTATCCGCACCGCATCCGGATCGCCCTCCACGACGCGGACCCTAAACAGGTCGACCGCCATCGGCTTCGCGGTGTTGTTCAGGAGCCGGAACATAACGGCCTCGTCGGCAAGGCTCAGCTTTTCGAAGACCCGGCACATCACCTTCTCGTCATCGCCGCCAGCAAGGCGGACGGCAGCGACCCGGTGTTGGCCGTCGACGATGTGGTAGGAGCCGTTCTTTCGGCGCGACACGGTGATGATGCCGAGCGCGTCCATGTTGAGGGACTCGGCGATCGCGTTGACCCTTCGGGTATCGAGAGTTCGCTGGACGTCAGGGTCGACGATCAGGCTTGAGACCGCGAGCGGTCGCAGATCAGGGCTGTGCATTGGTACGCTCCTTGAGTCGTGTGATGAGCGCCGTAATGATGCGGCGCGATTCAGAGAGGCTGCCCACCCAACGGGCAGCCTCTTCGTTTGTGATCTCCGGGTGAACTTCGGTGATCTGGCCCAGGCCGTGGCAGATGCCCGACAGGGCGGCCTCGGCCGAGCCGATAGCTCGGCGTTGCCCCGACGCGGTTTCGATGACCGGACGGCGGATAGCCCCAGTCCTCGTCCCCTTCTTGACCTTGGCGTAGTTGCCGCTGATGTTGCCAGTGGCGTTCATATCGGCGAGCGCCTCTTGGGCGATCGCACGCTCTTCGGGTGCCCGACTGGCGTCGTTGGCCATCTCGACAACCGTCTTGGCGCGGTCGTAGGAGGAGGCAGAGATGCCAAGCGCGCTGGCGACAATCTCGCGAGTGGAGCCGGCCCCCTCTGACATGTTCTGCTGAGCATGTGAGAGCTTTTCCCCGCGCGGTAGTCCGGGTGCCTGGGCCTTGCGTGCCGCCGCCCTTGGGCGTTCCAATTCCTCCAGTGCCTTACCGAGGTGCACTAACTCCTCGGGCGTCATCGGCTTCCGCTCGACGTTCTCATCCCGCTCGATCCGCAACCGGACCACGGCGTCGTCGAGGGTGTCCACCACGCGAGCCTCGATGGTCTCCCTGCCCAGCAGGCGATATGCGGCCAAACGGCGCTCACCCGCGAGTAGACGCATGTCCGGTGTAACGGTGATCGCGTGGATAAGCCCGTCCCGCTTGATCGACGCCGCCAGACTCTCTAGGTCGCCGAGGTCGCGTCGATAGCGGCCATCAACACGAACCGACTCGACGCGCACGGTGACTTCCGTCATCAACCCGCCTCCCCCAACCTTCTGTCGTCGACTTCCACCGCATCCGGGGGTGTCGCCGGCAACTCATGCACCCGCCGCGACTCCGTACGTCGTCGCACTGGTCGCAGATCGGCTCACCCCAGAAGTCCCGCTTACCGCTGTCGGCGAACGGGTGGAGTCGGGGACGAGCACGAGGGAAGGCAGTCACGACTCACCACCGACATGCCAACGGCCGCAGTCGCCGCACCGGTAGGCGTGATACCCCGGGAACTCGGCGGCGGTGTTCTGTGCCTGGACGCGGGTGTAGCGCTTCTTCGGTACACCGTCGGCGCGGTAGCACTCGCGGGGGCGGACGGGGCGAAGCTCGGCGTACTTGTCGCTCACGTCTCCCCCTTGGTCTGTCGCCAGGTGTCCACAGCAGCAACGAGAGCGTCACGACGCGGAAAGCCGGACACCTTGTTGCTGAACTGATCCGCGTACGCTTCTGCTGCTTTGACTACCTCTAGAGCAGCAGCGAGATCAGCGCGCAGTTGCTCGTCGGCCGCCCGCGCCTCGGCTGCTCCCTTGCGCGCCTCGACGATCAGCTCCTGCAAGGCCCGCGCCCTTAGGTAGCTCATCGCTCCCCCCCGGTGATAGGGCTCATGCCGCCAACCGCCGGATCGCCTTGACCAACTTCCGGTCCCGGATCAGCCGATACGCCCGCAGCCGGGCCGTCCGGTCCACCTCCGACACCAAACGCCTCGACTCCGAGTCATCCCCCACCAGCACTTTCCGGCGCTCCACGATCGCGTCCATGTCATCGAAGACCGGCGGCGGCAGGGGATTGGGCCAGAACCGCTCCCGCGTCAACTCGTCCATCAGCGCCTCCCCACATAGTTGGCCTTCCGGCACCTCTCGGAACAGAACCGCGTCCACGCCTTGGTCCTCAAGAACCGCATCCCGCACCGCTCGCAGTAGGTCTCCTGCGGTGTCGCGGCCCGCTTCGGCATGTAGAAGTCCCGGCCGCCGAAGATCATCCCCCAGGAGCCGGACGCCTCCCCGAACTCCCCGCACGGCTCCCGCACCGGACAGCCGGCGCAGATACGGTGCGCCTCCCGGTACTCCACACCACCCCGGCCAGCCGACAGCGACCACATCTCCGGGTCATGGCCACGGCACGCGGCACGAACACGCCAGTCGTGGTCGAGTGCGGCGGTCACGTCTTCACCGCCAGGTGCTCCAGCACCGCGGACCCGACGTATTCGGTGTACGCCGGGGGGATGGCCTCGCTGAGCTCGTCCCGGTTCATCCAGTCGATGCCCATGGCAGCCCGGCCGCGGTCGGTGCCGACGTGCCTGCGCCGAAGGATCGGCCCGTTGTTCGGGGTGCGCCCCGACTGTTTGCACCGCTCGAGCACGGTGTGGCCGAAGACGAGCAGCCAGTCGCCGGGGTGGCCGGGTGGGCACTGCGGCACCAGCATCGGGATCGGCGTCTCGAACAGCCGGTGACGCTTGACGTTGAGCCCGAACGCCAGCCCGCAGAGCAGATAGGGGTTGCGCAGCGGTGCCCCGGGCACGTTCTCGATCACGTAAGGCACCCCGGACTCAATGAGCCGTTCCCGTACCGGCTCGATCAGCGTCGGGTGGTCGGTGCGGCCGTGGATGTTGTTGGCCAGCGAGTACGCCTGGCACGGTGGGCTGGCATGGATGGCGTCGAACCCCTCCAACGGAAACGTCATCGCGTCGGCCTGAATGAAGACATCGCCGGCGTAACGGGGCTGCGGGTTGATGTCGACGCCGGTGACGTGGAAGCCGGCCATCTGGTAACCGCGGGCCGCACCACCGACACCTGAAAAGAGGTCGAGCAGGCGTGGCTTCATCGCGGCCCCTTGCAGCTGCACTGCCCCGACGCGTCCGCATGGGTGCACCAGGTGCGTTTCTTCGACGGGGTCAGGTGATGCACCAGCACCAGATGGCCGCAGGCACACAGCGCGACCTCCGGTTTGGTGCGGTCCTGGCAGCAGGTCACCCCTCACCCCCAGGTGGCTCGTCGGAGTACGTGCCGTCGTCCAGGAAATGCACCCAGCGGGACTCGTGGTCGATCAGCACCGGGAACGTTGCCGGGTGCTTCGTGGCATGCCGGGAGATCGCCCACCCCTGCGTCATGGCGTACGCCTTGCCGGAGTGGATGACGCCGTGACAGCGGTCCACGTTGGAACCACCACAGACGACGATCTTGTTGGCCGGTGACTCCTGGTCCGGCCCGCCGTCGCGGAACTTGCGGTGATGGATGGCGTAGTCGACGCCGCGCTCGCCCTTGAGTGGCTCCCCACACACCTCACAGCAAGGGGTGCCGTCGCGTTCGCAGCGGGTCAGGACCAGGGCGTCACTGTGCACTGCCGGCCTCGATCTCAGCCAGCACCACCGGACCGTGCGCCTCCAACGACGCCCGCTCCAACCCCTTCTCCGCATACGCCGCCAGCGCGGCCTTCGCCGCCGGGTCGGCCTTGATCGTGATCGCCCTCGGGGTCCCGCCCTCCCGCACCGACAAACCCGGGATCACCTCACCGGTGCCGGGCATGAACACGATCTCCCCGTCGGTGTCGGCCACCGTCTCCAGCAGGGTCTTCTGGAACCCGGGCCGGACCTGGGTGACGTGCTCGATCTCAGCCGGGTGGTTCTGCGCCACCCACGCCTTGAACTTCGCCCCGTCGGTCACGACGATCGCCCGGTGCGACAGAGGCAGGAGCATCGTCACCACGTCCTGCACCGCCCACTTCGTGGACAGGGTGTCGCGGTAGTCCTGCTCGGCGTCCAGTTGCAGGGTGCGGCGCAGTTCCCCGGCCTGCTCGAGCGCCTTCGACGCCACCGCCTCCAGCCACAGCACCTGACGGATCTGATCCAGTCGCTTCACGCCGCCGCTCCGTTCAACTCGGCCTTACGTGCCGCCGCCGCCTGGGTGATCCGGTCCACGCTGGCCGGGCTCAACTCGCGGGCCTTCTTGCCGGCACCCACCCGGCGGCCGATGTCCTTGATCTGGGCCTCGTCCTTCGCGTCTTCCAGCTCGGCGAGGAAGCCGGTCACCAGCACCTCCTGCTCCAGCGGATCCCAGACCGGGTTCTGCTCCCACTCCCGGTCGGCTTGGCGGTTGCGGACTTCCTCCTGCGACGCCACCGACCGTTTCGTGTCCGCCGCCAACGCCGCGACGATCGCCCGCCCCCACGCCGACGTTTCGGCGTTCTGCAACTCCGAGTCCTTGGTGTACGGGGTGCGGCCGGGGAACTGCTCGTAGGCCATGCCGATCCCCGGCCGGGCGTCGTCCGGTGTCCGGTACGCCGCGGCCACGACGACGATGTACGTCTTCTCGCCGATCTTCTCCACCCGGTACGGGGACGTCGGGTCGGCGGGCTGCAGTGATCCTTCGGGGTGCTTGGTGCGGAACTCGGCGATTCTCGCCGGCACGTCCACATAGTCGCCGAGGCGCTCGTCGTAGTTGGCCATCAGCGGTCCATCCTTCGTTCGAACTCGAGTTCGGCATCCAGCCAGTCGCGGTCGTCGTCGTGGCCGACCGGGATCAGCCCGCACTCCTCAGCCGCCAACATGACCAGGTCGTACGGACTCAAGCCCAAGCGTTCGGCGGTGGCTTCGTCGTTCACCGGTTGGCCTCCAGCACTGCACGACCAGCGTCGGTCAACTGCCACCGTGAACTCAGCCGCATGGAGAAGCCATTGCTGGCGGGAGTCTCGACCCATCCGGCGCGGCGCATCTCCTCGATCCGAGCGGTCACCTTCACCCAGCGGGGGCTCGCCCCTAGGCCGCGATCCACATCGGTGTAGGGCGGGCTGTGGCGGTGGAACGGATAGTGCTCCGAGACCACTCCGTCGGCAACGTCCTGGAGCAACGCCAGCCGCGTCTTCGTTGGGTACAGGCTCACTCGTCCTCCGTCGGGTCGTCGAGCATCAGCCGGGGGCGGGTCGACCACTGCCGCAACAGCAGCAGTGCCGACGCACCAACCAGAAGCAGGCCACCGACAACAGCCAGCACCACGTAGGTCATCGCCGCCTCCGGTTCGACAGCAGGGTCGCGAGCGCGCCGAGGGCGAAGGCCAGCGTGAGCGCGCCGACCGCGATCAGGGCGAGTCCGAACGTCTGCGGGTCGATGCCGCTCATCGGACGTGTCCGCTCGGCAGGGCACACCACGGGCAGCCGATCTCGGCCTCACCACGTCGTTGTGCGGCGGACAGGCGCCAGGTCCGCTCCGCCTGGGCGTACAGGCGGGCGTGGCCGGCAGGGTCAGGGCACACTGGCGCGGCAAGGAGATCCAACACGCTGATCAGGTTCACGACACCTCCTGGTAGGTGCGAACATCCAGCCCGTACTCGCGCAGGTCTAACGTGAAGTCCCCTGGCGTGTAGGCGGGCACTCCCCCGCTCAGGGCGGCGCGGTGACGGCCAGGCCCGGCCTCGATCGGCAGCCGGAGACGTGGCTCCAGCACCGGCTCGGCCGCATGCCGCAGCCTCGCCGTCCACCCCAACGCCCAGTCCAGCTCCGGCCGGGACAGCCACCGGTGCAGCCGTTCCGTGCGGGAGATCCCCGACAGGTCCGGCGTCCACTCCGGTTCGGTGTAGGCGGCCTGCCGCACCCACTGGCGGGCCGGTTGCAGGCCGGCTTCCTCCCAGCGGCGTACGTAGTCCAGTTGCTCCTTGGCGTCGGCGCGCATACGTTCCAGCCACAGCCACACCACCAGCCCGCCAGCGGCAACACCGAGAACGCAGCCGACCGTCAGACCCAGAGAGAATGCCAATCCGCTCATACCCGCTCCCACTTGAAGGACTCGTACTGGACGACGGTCAGGCACTTGGTGCAGTAGGGCAGCTGGTACACCCGGGCCTGCAACGGTGAGACACCCCGGACCGTCTGGTGGTCGCGGATGTACTGGCAGGAGCGGCGGTGGACCAGGCCGTGCTTGGAGACGATGCAGAAGTCGGTCATCGCGTGAACCTCCACGTCGGAATGCCAGCCTTCTCCGCCGCCGCCGCGCAGTGGGTCGCCCCCGGTGAGCCGTTGTGGATGAACGCCACGCACAGGTCAGCGCCGTCGCGCACCATCTCGGCGTTGCGGATCACGCCCGCCCGGCGGCCGTGCTTGTCCCACTCGGCCGAATGTGACTCGATGGTCCAGGTGCCGCGCCCGGCCGCCCAGTCGCGGGCGATGCGATCCAACCCGCGCCCGGCGCCACCGTGGACGAGCGTCGGGCTCCAGGCGTGGGCCTCAATGGCGGCCAGAGCCGCAGCGACGAGGCCCTCGTTGGTCCAGGTGCGCGAGCCGGTCACCAACACGCGGTTGACCCCCACAAGTCCAGCCAGCCACTCGCCGAAGGTGGCCACTTCGCCGCTCACGACACACCCCACGCCCACACGAGAACAGCAGCGGACAGGATCAGGACCACACCGGTGATGTAGGAAGCCCAAGACAGACGAGTCACGACGGACCGCCCCGGGCGATGATCGCCTTGATGCGGTCCTCACGCTCGGCGCGCAACCGACGCCGAAGGCGTAGGAAATCGCGGATGGTGTAGCCAGCAAGGCGACGGCCAGCGTAGAACCAGTCGGTACCGCCCCTGTTCGGCAGTTCAAGTTCGACGACCAGCGGATCGCCGTTCAGATCTCGCAGCGCCATTGGTACTATCCCTTCGTCAGGCCACCCGCTCGGCGACGAACCAATCGCGGGTGGCTTCGGCGTTGTATGGACTTGTTGTTGTGGACGGGCCGGTACGGGGGGTGTCCCGGCCCGTCCACCTCGCCGGGGCGGGCGAGGTCTATGCGGCAGCGCCGGGGTGGAGTTGCTGGCGCTCCCACGCCTCGATGTCCTGCCAGCGGTAGGCGACACGGGCGCCGGCCTTCACATACCGGGGGCCCTCGCCCCGGCAGCGCCAGTTGGCCAACGTGCCGACGGTGCGCCGCAGATAGAGCGCCACTTCCGTGGGGGTCGCCAGAGGCCGTCTGTCGCTCATACCGCAACCCCCGTGACGTTGTTGGGGTGCACGAGGGAGGCAATCGGCACCCCGAGCCAGTCGGCGAGCAGTGCCAGTTCGTCAGCCCGGAATGCCACCTCGCCGCGCATGCGGCGGGAAAGGTTGGCTTTGTGTATGCCGAGTACGGCGGCGGCGTCGTTGTGACGACGACCTTGGCGGGCTACCTCGGCCCGCACGTTGGCGGCGATCAGGTCCCGCTGCTGGTCGTTGGCCATGGCCACACTTTGTCACGCCGGTCGCAACGTGTCAACGCGCCGCGCGGCACACTCAACACTTGACTCGGTGCGCATAGCGCGACACAGTTGCGACATGGCAACGTACCGATCGATCCGCCTCACTGACCTAGTGGCCGGCGAGATCCGCGTATGGCTGGCCCGCCGGGGCATGACCGCCCGCGAGTTGGCACGACGCCTCCAGGTGTCACCATCGTGGATCAGCTACCGGCTCAACAGCACCCAGGCGATCGACCTCAACGACCTCGAGAGCATCGCCGCCGAGCTCGACGTCACCCCCGCCGATCTCATGGGACTGGACCCGGGTACCGTGCCGGAGCGGCTCCGGAAGGTGGTGGCCTACCTCAACGACGAGGCAGTGGCCGACGAGAACAAGGACCTCTTGCTACGCATCATCGACCGGGGGCTGTTGACGGTGTCGGCAATGCCCGAGCCGCCCTCAAAGAGGAGGACCGTCAGTGCCGGTCGATGACCTCTACTACAAGACGGGGCCGGACGGGAAGAGGGTCCCGTCCACCCGGCACGGCCGGGGCAAGCGGTACCGGGTGCGCTACATCGACCCGAACGGGCGCGAACGGGCCCAGCTGTTCGACAAGAAGACCGACGCCGAGAAGTTCGACGTCACCACCCGCGCCGACGTCCACCGCGGCAACTACATCGACCCGGACGCCGGCCGGGTGACGTTCCGGAACTACGCCGAACAGTGGCGGACCAGCCAGGTCCACGCCGACACCACCCAACTGCAGATCGAGACCCTGTTCCGACTCCACGTCTACGACGTCATCGGGGACCGGCCGATCGGCCAGATCCGCAAGACCGCCGTCCAGGCGCTCGTGAGGGGCTGGCAGGGCCGGGCCCCCCGTTCGGTACTGGTGACCTACCGGCACGTCGCGTCGGTGTTCCTCGCTGCGGTGGCCGACCGGGTCATCCCCGCCACCCCGTGCGTAGGGATCGGGCTGCCCGAGATCGAACCGAAACGGGTCAGCCCCCTGCCCGTCGAGACAGTCGCCGCCATCACGGAGCACACCGCCGGCCGGTACCGGGTCCTCGTCGACATCGGGGCCATGGCCGGACTGCGGCAGGGGGAGGCGTTCGGGCTCGAGGTCGGTCACATCGACTTCCTGCGCCGGACGCTACGGGTGCAGCAGCAACTGAAGGTCGTGCCGGGCCAGGCGCCGTTCCTCGCCCCACCCAAGACCAAGACGTCCTACCGCACCATCCCGGTCGCCCAGATGCTCCTGGATCGCCTGGCCGCCCACCTCGCCGAGCACAAGCCTGTCGAGATCCCCATCGTCGACAAGACCGGCAAGCAGCCGGTGACCCGCAAGGCCCGGCTCGTGGTTCTTGACGAGGAGAGCAGCCCGCTCCGCCGGGCGACCTACGGGCGGGCCATCTGGCGACCGGCGCTCCGTCAGGCTGGTGTCGAGAGTGGACCGACCTACCACGACCTCAGACACTTCTACGCCTCGGCGCTCATCGCCCACGGCGCGAGCGCCACCCAGGTCCAGGCCCGCCTCGGCCACGCCAGCACACAGGAGACGTGGAACACCTACTCCCACCTGTGGCCCACGGACGACGACAAGACCAGGGACGCGATCGAGGCCGCGTTCGCCCCGAAGCCCGTCCGGCTGCGATCTGTTCCGTAGTTGTTCCGGGATCTTGGGCGAAGAGCGAAACCGCAGGTCAACCCATACGGGACCTGCGGTTTTGCCTTAACTTAGCTTTCTGTCCACGCCGGTTCCGGGGCCTGCGAAAACGTGCCCACCGGGGCTCTGACGTGCGCAGACGGCATAACCAGGGATAACCCCGAATCACCGAGTTTCACGAAGTGATCTGTTCCCGATCTGTTCCCGATGATCATGGCCTGGACAGCAAACGAGGGCGCGGCCAACCGGCCGCGCCCTCGTCCCCTTACCCCCTCGAATCAGCCTGTCTCGTCCCGGACCTCCTGGATCCAGGCGTCGATCGTCGCGTCCCCTGCCGTGTAGCTCAACTGCCGGCCGGGCCTAGTTGTTGTGGTCGCCCCTCCGGCGGTCGGCCGGGCGCGGCCGACCGCGACCGGAACGACCTCGGCCAAGACCATGGTCTCGTCCCCGGCGTTCCGGCGGATCGGGATGACGTTGCCGCTGTGGAGCTCGGCGGCGATGCGAGCGCGTGTCCCCCGGTGTCCCTGCTCGATGGAACGCTTGATGATGGCCACGCCGATGACGAAGCCGGTCGCGACAAGTGCGGTGATCCACGCCAGTGCGACGTGGACTTCGACCCGGCCCTGCCAGGCCCTTGTGATGGGGACCAGCGCCCAGAGGGCGAGTAGTCCACCGACGACGAGCGCCCACTTGATGCGCGAGTGCCGAGGGGCCGGCTCGTCGTCTGCTTGATGGCGTGTGATCACACTGCTCCCCCTGTGTGAAGGCGTGGTAACAGTAGGGAGTCAGTCAACGCTTGTTACTAGTGGGGCGACAATCAGCCGAACGGCCATACCTGCCTAGGTAGGTTGATCGTCCTCTGAGGACTGCGCCTGCCCCAGGTCCCCGGTCTGCTCTTCCTCGGGTGCGCCCGGCACATAACGGCGCCCACCCGCCACCCCGGCGATGACGCCTTCGACACGAAGGATCTCCATGACCGTGTCGATGGTTCCCCGCGCCACCTCGTAGTAGGCGGCGAGCTCATGTGTGGGTGGCAGCTTAAAACCAGGGGGCCACTCCCCCGTTGCAACCTTGGATCTGATGTCCGCGGCTATCTCTTGTCGACCCATCTTCGGCACGATCATCTCTTTCCCGAGTTCTCACCGCGCTCAGAATGGACCACCCGAACCGGCCTAGGCAAGTTGGCTAAACGGGTGGTTGACATCGATCGACCTGCCTAGGTAGCTTCGTTCTGGCACCGAGAATTCCCGAGTTCTCACCAAACGCGGGATGACGAGGTGCCGGCGGTCGGCGGGGGCAACCCCGTCGGCCGTCCAGATCCCAGGTACCACCTGGTCGCGGAGGGATGACCGCGGCGCACGGCCCCCCTCGCAGCCCAGACGCGAGGGGACGAACGTGGCGGCCCCCGCTCGCCCGGGGGCCGCCACCCCAAGAGTTTCCCCCACCCACATGTCGCAGCGGGATGGCGTGATACGGCTCCGTCGTTGACCGGCTGACGGGTGGGGGCTCATGGGGGCCGGAGTGCCACCTGCGCCCACGAGGGGTGGGCACATGAAGCGTCGCTCCGGCCCCCTCCTACCCGGTAGGAGTGACCGTGTCCGAGCTGGCCCAACACACACCCGTCATCTACCTGATCGCCGCCGCCGGGGTGATCGCCTGGGTCATCATCCAGGCGTTCCGGCTCCGCAACCGTCAACCCAACGTGGACACCGACCGGGTGCGGACCGTCGGGGAAATCCTCCACGAGGAGATTCACGCCCTGGGTAAAGAGCCGACCCTGCGGATGTCGCGGGCCGGTGTGTACCGGTCCCGGCGGTCCGACCCGGACCGTACCGTGCAGGTGAACGTGAAGCAGCCCGAGCCGGAACAGCCGTGGGAGTGGGCGAAGTGATCGACGGGTTTGTCATCAACGGGACACACACCCTGGCGCAACGGCTGGCCGTGGTCGACTCGAAGGCAGACGACGGCCGGATCCGGGCATCGTTCCGGCTCGGCCCCTACGGCTGGTATGTCTCGGTCGACGGGAGGCCGTGTGAGATCTACGTGGCCACCCGGGACGACGCGGCCCAGTGCCTGCGAGGCATCGAGAAGGCGCTGCACGATCTCGACCGGAGCGAGCCATGACCCAGCCTGTCGAGTTCACCACCGAAGACCTGTGTGCCGGCTACGCGTCGGCCGCCGACAAGCGCCGGGCACTGTTGGCCGCACTGCGCAAACCGCCCAAGCCCCTGCCCCGGCGCGAGCCCGGCAAGTACGCCCACGACAAGGTCTGGCAGGTGAAGGTATGAGCGGCCAACCGGCATGGCACCACCGCCCCGGCGAACACTGCACCGACCCGCAACGGCAGTGGGTATACGAAGACGGCACCGTCAACCCCGGGCCGTGGCCGCTCGGGGTGTTGCTCCTCGACGTGGACGGGCACTGGGTGTGCCTCGGCCAGGACAATCTCGGGGAGGGTCTGGGATCGAGGCCGGGGGCATGAACGCGATCACCGCACCCGGCCCCGGCCACTTCGTCCTCGACCACCGGGCCGACTACATCGAACTGTGGCAGGTCGACGGGGACGAACCCGAACTGACGGACGCGGCGCTGCTAGTCCAGTGCGGCGATGAACGCCGGGCCGATACAGCCGACCAGCAGCATCAGGACGATGATCACGCCAATCACGACGTCGCTGGTCGGCTTTGAGTTGGGGTCGACGGGGTTCATGCGGCCTAGCTTGCAGCGTTCCGGCCAGGGTCGGCGTCATCCGTTCGGTTCGTTTCAGTCCGGGGTGTATCGTGGGGGGCGTGATGCGGAAGCTGTACCGGGCGGACGTAGCGGCGATGGTGGGGATCCTGCCGTCGTCGCTGGGTCGGGCCAAGCTTCCGCCGCCGGACGGAGTGGACATCGAGGCCGGCCATGCCCGGCCGTGGTGGAAGCCGTCGACCGCGAAGGCGTGGCTGGACGCAAGGCCGGGCAAGGGGTGGCGCAAATCTCGCTCTGGGTAGCGTCCGGTTTGTCTAAACGATCTTGCAGGATGTCCGAATTCCATAACGATCCCGCACGGGGGTCACGATACATCCCGGTTTGCTAGTCAGCCGTTCGGCCATTTCCCGAAGCCGGTCGGAAGCCCGTAAGGACCGGCCATTGCTCAGGTGGGCTTACATCGACCACATGGGACAGTCGACGCTCCGTGACCGAGATCCGCGAACCGGACATAGCGGCGTGATCAAGGGTCGCGATTCCACCGGCCGCCGTGCATATGCGCTGGTCCCGCGCGCTTGACTACATGCATGCCGTGATGTATCGTGGGAGCTAGAAGGATTTCCTCCCCGAATTTTGACAACTGGATCCGCCGCAGTAAGGCGAGAAATCGAACACCCGGGCGAGGCAGCGCACCGCGCGCCCCCGGGTTACGACGCGAGAGACATCTCCCCTGCAGCCTTCGTTGGCGCCGCGTCACTCCCGCCACCATCCGGGTGGCCAGTCCGAGGGAGACGGACATGAGCATCAACCGCATCACAGCGGCAAAGGTCGGAGCCTACGGAATCGCCGCGGTCGCCGCGGTCGCGAGCTTCGGCCACCAGGTCCACCTGCTGGAGCAGGCCGACCTGGACCCACTGTTCGGGTTCATCCCGTCCGAGTGGGTCACCCCCCTCACCGTTGATCTGCTGGCGATGGTCGCACTGGCGGTGCGCACCTCAGAGACGGTGACAGAGCGGACCCGCAGGGCCGCCCTGCTCCCGCTGGTCCTGGCCGGCGGGTTGAGCGTCGCGGCGAACGTCGCGGAGGCTCGCAACCTCGTCCAGGTCGTCGTTGGCGTCTGGACGGTGGCCGCGTACATCCTGGCTGAGTTGTTCGTCCAGAAGATGGAGCGGAAGTCGGAGCCCGCCAAGCCGACTGTGGTCAAGCCCAAGTTGACCGATGCCGAGCGGGCCGCCCGGAAGCGGGCCGGCTACTCGGCGATGAGCAAGGCGGAGCGCGCTACTTGGACCCGGGAGTACCGGGCGCGCGTCGCGAAGCGCACGGGATCTGCGAGTCCGGTCAGCCCGGGTCGCGTCCCGCTCGACGAGCTCAGCGTCGAGATGGCGCAGCAGTAAAGCGCACCAGGGCCCGAGCGGTCCTGGTAGGCGCTCAGGCACAATGAAGCGCCCCCGACGCACCACCT
>JGI10216J12902_100483493_pt1 | contig 15192 bp, 6 predicted proteins | sample KanNatreferecore_FD_12902 | JGI IMG/M metagenome (IMG submission 12902)
TCGGTCCGACACGCCGCAGCAGGTACAAGTCAACTCGGTCGATGTGACCGGAGTGCGCTGGGGGCGTTAAACACCATGCGCTGCGCACGCTTGCTGGCCAATCTTCCTCATAAGCCAAGTTGTCAGGGTGTGAGGCGGATGATGATTTGCGACGAGCACTCGCAGACGCTATGCTCAAACTCATGTCCGATGTGACCCAGATCCTTTTCGCGATCGAAGCCGGCGATCCAAACGCCGCGGAGCAACTCTGGCCGCTCGTATACACAGAGTTGCGGCGAGTGGCCGGCGCTCAAATGGCACGCGAGCGCGCCGGACACACGCTCGACGCTACGGCACTAGTCAACGAAGCCTACTTGCGACTTGCGGGCGATCCCAGCCTGGGGTTTGCCAACCGTCGCCATTTTTTCGCCGCGGCCGCGCAAGCCATGCGGCGCATCTTAGTCGAGAACTCTCGTGCCAAGGGGCGACTGAAACGCGGCGGTGGGAACAAGCGCGAGCATCCCGACCTGGACGCTATCGCAGCTGGCGGATCCGCCGATGAACTTCTCACTCTCCACGACGCCCTCGATCGGTTTGCCACTCACGATCCAGTGAAGGCGAAACTCGTCGAGCTGCGTTTCTTCGCCGGTTTGACCTTGGAGCAGGCGGCCGAGTGTCTCGACATTTCCCTTTCCACCGCCGATCGTTCTTGGCGATACGCCCGGGCCTGGCTTTACACTGCCATGGCCGACGAAGTTTCCCAAGAAAACTGATTCTTGCCTGACGTGTTTCGGACGGGACCGTCGCCTGTAGGGGTGACGAACACCCCGAACCGAGGAGCGTCTGATGTGGCATCTGAGGTCCAAAACCAAACGCTCCGGACCGGCCCGGCGGTTCATCCCCCGCCTGCAACCTCTCGAAGAGAGGCTGACGCCGGCGACGTTCTACGTGACCACTGCGGCAGACGTGGTGAGCGCGACAGACGGCAGGCAGTCCCTGCGCGAGGCGATCACTAGAGCCAACGAACGGCCAGGCGCCGATGTGATCGTCGTCCCGGCCGGCGTCTTCAAGATCACCGTCGACGGTGCTGGCGAGAACGCCAACGAGACGGGCGATTTCGATATCAACGACACGGTCACCATCCGTGGCGCGGGGAGATTCAGAACCATCATTGATGGGCAGCAACTGGATCGCGTCTTCGATTGCACTGCACCGGGTTTGATCAACGTGGTGCTCAGCGGCATGACGATTCAGAACGGGTCGGCGGTATTCGGCGGTGGTGTCCAAGTCGACAACACCAACCTTGTGATGCGCTATTGCGACGTGAGCGGGAACAGGTCTGTTGGGAACGGAGGGGGCATCGCCAACTCGTTCGTCACCCTGCCGCATCAGGTGACATTGATCGGGTGCACGGTGGCGCGCAATTTATCGGGGGATGATGGGGGCGGTATTTCCATTTCGGGACCGGGTGTGCTCACCGTTTGGAACAGCACTTTCCATCGCAACGAAGCTTTTGACGGCGGCGGCGGCATTTTTGCCGAGACGGCGACTCTGACGCGTACGACCGTCAGCGGCAACTTCGCCCGTTCCGGAGGCGGCGGCATCCAAGCCTGCAATTTGACCGTAACCGACAGCGTCATTAGCGGCAACGTGGGCGCATTCGGTGGCGGTATCCATGCCGCCACCTTCCCTTTAAGCGCAGCGAGCCTTGCGACACTGAATCGCACGACCGTCAGCGGCAATACGTCCCTCACCGAGGGCGGCGGGATTGCCGCCGAGTCGTTGACCCTGATCAACAGCGCGGTCAACTTCAACACAGCCAACGGAAGTGGCGGAGGGATCTGGTCTCCAGAGCTGACGCTGACTACCGCCACCGTCGGCGGGAACCGGGCTTATGGGCTCGGCGCCGGAGTCTATACCGTGAGGGGAGAATTAAAGAAATCCACGATCAGCGGCAATTTCTCGGGCGACGCAGGCGGCGGCGTTTTCGCGGAACAACAGGTGAATCTGACCAATTGTACGGTCACCGCGAACGGATCCGGCACCTACGGCGGCGGCATTGCGGTTACCGATGGGCATTCGGACATCATCGGCAGCACTGTGGCAGACAACCGGGCTTTTTTGAGCGGCGGCGGCGTCTGGGCCCACAGTGTGGGACTGACCGCCAGCACCGTCAGCGGCAATCGGGCCGCGCTCGACGGAGGTGGCCTGATGGCCACCCAGGCGGAAATGTTCGACAGCACTTTCAGTGGCAACACCGCCGGGAACAGCGGCGGCGGCGTCTGGGCCACGACGGCGAGACTGCACAACTGCACCGTCGTCGAGAACCGCGCCCAGATCGGCGGCGGACTGTTCCACGAGCCGGGATCGGGCTTCCGAGTCTGGAACTCGATCGTCGCCCTCAACGTGGTTGGGCCTGGCGGCGTCGCTCCGGACGCGTCGGGCGAGTTCTTCAGCGGCGGATTCAATCTCATCGGTAACTATTCGGGGCTCAATTTCATCCACGGCTACAACGGCGACCTGGTAGGTACGAGCATCGACCCCATCGACCCAAAGCTCGGTGCATTAGCCTTCAATGGTGGACCTACGAAGACCCATCGGCTGCTCGCCGGCAGCCTGGCCATTGATGCGGGGGACAACGCAGGCGTTTCGCCGACCGATCAGCGCGGCTTCGCGCGACTTCGCGATGGCGATGGCAACGGGACGCGCATCGTCGACATCGGCGCATTCGAGAAGTAATTCCACATTCCATTTCTTTACGCCCGAGGGCATTGACATGGCTCGCAACTGGTTCGCACGCCGGAAGAACGCGCAGCGACGACGTTCACTCCGAGTGGAGTGTTTGGAAAACCGCGTCGTGCCCGCGACGTACTACGTGAACACGACGCTGGACAACGTGGACCCCAATGATGGCAAGCTCTCGCTCCGCGAGGCGATCACCAGGTCGAACGAGCGACTCGGCGCCGATGTGATCGTCGTGCCCGCCGGCGTGTTCAAGATCGCGCTCGACGGGCAGGAAAACGAAAACGCGACCGGCGACTTCGACATCACTGACTCGTTAACCATCGCTGGAGCCGGGGCGGGTCGCACCGTCATTGACGGCCAACAGCGTGATCGGGTTTTTGACATCCGCGGGAACGTGGCGAGCCCGCTCAAAGCGGCGCTTCAAGGTATCACCATCCGCAATGGCAAAGCGACCGAAGAAATTGACGCGGGCGGCGACGGCGGGGGCATCCGATTCTTTAACGCGGCACTGGTCGTTCGCGATTGCGTCGTCACAGGCAATCGTGCGAACGAGACGGGCGGTGGAATAGCCTGCACAGGGCTGCCCAATCCGACGGATACCGCATTGCTCATCCGCACCACGGTCAGCTTTAATGTCGCGGGTACCGACGGCGGCGGCATCAACTTCGAAGGAGGATCGCTTCAAGCCAGGAACTGTACGATTCGGGGCAACGTCTCGGGCAGCTATGGCGGCGGCATCGACGTCTACAATGCCGTCCTCTTCAACAGTACGGTCAGCGGCAACAGAGCAGGCCGAAGCGGTGGTGGCATAGTGGGCGAATCGTTGACACTAACCAACTGCACGCTGAGCGGCAACGCGGCCGACGATTCCGCCGGCGCCCTCTTTGGAAGTTCAATCCTTATGACGGGCTGCACCGTCAGCGGAAACTCGGCCGAGAGTCATGCTGGCGGAATCACCGCTTCGAACGCCACGCTGACGAATTGCACCGTGAGCGGCAACTCCGCAGGCGAGGAAGGTGGTGGGTTTATTGGCATCACGATATCGCTGAAAAGTAGTACGTTCGCCGGGAACACGGCTGGTGCGAGAGGCGGCGGCATATCGGCTAGCAATGTGACATTGTTCGGCAGCAAGATGGTCGGCAACACGACCGCAGTCAACGGCGGCGGTATCTTTGCCGAGAACACCGTCACACTGACGCAAAGCACCGTTAGCGACAACGCAGCTACCGGCGTCGGCGGCGGGATCAGTGCCAACACGGTAACTCTGCTCAACAGTACCGTGAACGGCAACACCGCCGAGAGCGGCGGCGGCATCTCTGCCGAAACAGTAACGGTCACGAACGGCACGATTGCCGGCAACTCCACCGACACCAAGTCCGGTGGAGGCATCTCGGCCGGCACGGCGACACTGATCAAGAGCAAGGTTACCGGCAATTCCTCGGCGACCAGCGGCGGCGGAATTTGGGCTACGCAGAACGTGACTTTGACAGACTGCACGGTGAGCGGCAACTGGGCCGCGGGGAATGCCGGCGGCGTCTGGGTCGATCACACCGCGATCTTGACGAACTCAACACTCAAAGGCAACTGGGCGACGTCCGACGGCGGCGGCATGCGGGCCGATACAGCGGAGCTCACGAACTGTTTCGTCATCGGCAACAACGCGAGTGTTAGCGGCGGGGGCATCGTTTCATTCGACACCTTGACGTTGACGGGCTGTACGGTCGCGGGCAACTCAGCCGGAACCAGGGGCGGTGGCATCGCCGCCAACATCGCGACGGTCAATGACAGCACCTTTCCAAGCAACTCCGCGGGAAGCAACGGCGGCGGCATCTCCGCCGCTTCGCTCACCGGTTCCAACAACATCCTGAGCGCTAATCGGGCGCGCTCCATGGGCGGCGGTATCTCAGCCCAAATTCTCGACTTGACTAACAGCATCGTTCGCGGCAATCGAGCCGGTGACCACGGTGGCGGCGTCTTCTCTACTCACGTCGCGACCCTGACGAATTGCACCGTGAGCGGCAATGTCGCCGGCGAGTTCGGTGGCGGGTTCATGGTCAACACCGGCGCTTTGCTCAACTGCACAATCGAAGGTAACCGAGCCTTCGGTGGCGGCGGCATCGACGCCCTTGGGCTAACCCTGACCAATAGCACCGTCAGCGGCAACAGGGCCACCAACACTGGCGGCGGCATCGACGCGTGGGATGCGTACCTGCTCAACTCCACAATCAGCGGCAATACGGCCGGCTATCAGGGAGGCGGCGTTTGGACAGTCGCCGCGACTCTTCATAACTGCACGGTCGTCGAGAACCTCGCCGCGGACGGCGGTGGCCTTTTCAACGCGCCCGACCAAACCATTATCATTCGAAACACGATCGTTGCCATGAACATGGCGCTCTCCGGCAACTCGGACATATCTGGCGTCGTCGTCAGCGGAGGAAACAACCTCATCGGCGAGTACTCAGGTTCGGGCCTCACTCACGGCGAGAATGGCGACCTCGTGGGTACGAGTCTCGACCCCATCGACCCGAGGCTCGGCGTGCTCGCATTCAACGGCGGACCGACGAAGACGCACCGGTTACTTGCCGGCAGCCTGGCCATCGACGCAGGGAACAACGCCAACGCGCCGGCTACCGATCAGCGCGGCGTCGCCCGTCCGCGAGATGGCAACGGGGACGGGAGCCTCATTGTGGATATCGGTGCATTTGAGCGATAGTTCATTTTGGCGACTAGCTCGATTCGACCGTCTGTAACCGTTTGGCGCGACGCGACTGCGGAGCGCCTCGCCCAGCGCTCCGCTAGCGCGTCGCGGCTAAACAATGTCCTATCAGGATAGCGAGTCTCAATCGCCGCGACGCCGCTCGCCGATACGGGATAATCGGACAGATTTCTTGACGTGTTTCGGACGCGGATGTCGCCCGTATGGTTGACGGGGCTTCGCCAATCCGATCCACGCACGGGGAGAAACGGCCAATGCCGACCAAACAGAGTAAGGCAGCAAATCACGCGCGGCGGACCCTGCGCCTTGAGTCCTTTGAGGACCGACTGGCGCCAGCCACCCTGTACGTGAACACAGTGCTCGACGACGTGACGCCCAACAACGGCAAGTTCTCTCTCCGCGAGGCGATTGACCGAGCAAACTCCACGGCGAATGCCGATGTGATTGTCTTGCCTGCCGGCTCATTCAACATCACCATCGCCGGGAACAATGACGACGCCAATCTTACTGGCGACTTTGACATTACCTCACCGTTAACCATCCTTGGCAAGGGAGCAGGCTTGACCAAGATCGACGGAGCCGTCCAAGATCGCGTTTTCGATGTGCGCGGCAAAGCCGACGCCCCGATCAACGTAACCCTTCGCGGTTTGACGATCACCGGTGGGAATGCCTTCGATGGGGCCGGACTTCTGATGGGCCACGCTAACGTGATCCTCCGAGGATGCGTTGTCACAAAAAACACGGCGGTTTGGTCAGGCGGAGGTATCTCCAATCTGTCGAACCCGGTTTCCGGTGATCTCACCCTGATCGGCAGTATAGTCAGTTCCAACTTTTCGCAAGGCGGCGACGGCGGCGGGATTTACCTGCATGGCGGCACCGTGACGGCCTGGCGGAGTACGATCGTTGAAAACAGCGCGGGTGCCAGCGGCGGGGGCATCGCCGGAACTGCGGTGAATCTGACGCGCTGTACGGTGAGCGGGAATGACTCCGTCCTTTGGGGCGGCGGTGTTTCCGGGAACACAGTTAAGCTGACAGCCAGCAAAGTCCTCGGCAACCAGTCGACAGACTCCGGCGGCGGTATTTTCGCAGGGAGCAAGGTGGAATTGATCCGTACGCTCGTGGAATCGAATACGGCTCGATTAGGCGGCGGCGGCGTGCACGTCGAGGGTGGTGAAATTTGGGCAACGCGCAGCATTGTGAAATCGAATACTGCTGGCTTCGGCGGCGGCGTCCACGCTGTTTCAGTCGACTTGACCAACTGTATGATCGCCGACAACAACGCGGGCAGCGATGTCGGCGGAGGCATCCATGCCACCACCGCGAACCTTGCCGGCAGCACGATCACCGGCAACAACGCCAAATTCAGCGGCGGCGGCATCTACGCCGAAACAACGAACCTGACCAGTAGCACCGTGAATGGCAACCGATGCGACTTGACTGGGGGCGGCATTCACGCCACCACCGCCACTCTCACCAACTCCACGGTCACCCGGAACGAAACCAAATTCAGCGGCGGTGGAATCTACGCCCGAAAGGTCGCGACACTCACTAACAGTACCGTCAGTCTCAATAGGGCTGGTGGCGATGGCGGCGGAATATTCGCGGGCACTGAGGCGACGGTTACGCGCAGTTCCGTCAGCCGCAATAGTGCGGCCAAGTATGGCGGCGGCGTCTCCACACAGACGGCGATAGTCGTTGATAGCACCATTAACGACAATCAAGCGCTTCAATCCGGTGGAGGCCTGCGGACGGAAGTGGCTAACCTGACCAACACCACTGTCAGCAATAATCTCGCAGGTGAAAACGGCGGGGGCGTCTACACAGTCGAGGGAACATTACTCAACGTCACCGTCGCGGACAATCTCGCAGCATACGGCGGTGGGGTGTATCACGTTCCCGGCGGTCAACTTTGGATCAGGAACACTTTGATCGCACGAAACGAAGCTCCTGGAGCAGGCCGCGACGTGTACGGCGCCTTTGACAGCCTGGGCCACAACCTGATTGGGATCGTGGACGGCGGCACAGGGTTTGGATCGAACGCCGACCTGCTGGGCGTGATTGGCGCCCCGCTCGATCCTCGTCTAGGCGAACTCCGCGGTAACGGCGGCAAAACACTGACCCATGCCCTCCTCGCCGGCAGTCCGGCCATCGACGCCGGCGACAACGCGGGGGCTTCGGCGCTTGACCAGCGCGGCATTCGTCGAATACGGGACGGAAATCGCGATGGGCGAAGTATCGTCGATATCGGCGCGTTCGAGCGGTAGCTGGCGGGGTTGCGGCACCCAGCAAATCTCGAGTTTCTGCAGCGGAAGACTTCCGACTGCGAGGCCCCAACGGAAGTCTGGCGATCTCCGCTACGACAAATTGAGATTTGCTCTAAGTTTCCCGGCGGCGCCGAAGCTGGGATCGTCGCAAATCAGAAACAAATCCAAAAAAAATCATTCGATCTGACGTGTCCCGGTCGTCGCTGTCGCCTGTAGCGGTAACAGGCAACGAAACACCAACACGCAGAAGCGATCATTCTCGCAGCAAACCGAGGAGCGACCCATGTGGAACCCGTTACACCAATTGACCCGTGGGACCAGTCGGCCGCCGCGAAACCGTGCCAAACTTGGAATGGAGTCACTCGAATCTCGGTTGACCCCAGCCAGCGGCCTCGTGACCATCGTCAACCCCACGACCGCCACGTTTGGCGATGTGGATGGTGACACGGTCATCGTCAAAGTGTCGGCAGGAACGTTGACCCAAGACATGTTCGGCACGGCCAAGGGGCCACACGGCCGCGAGTTTCAGACGTTCAATTTGAGCGGCGGCGGATTCGACGGTGTGAACGTCACGATAACCGCGGTCAAATCGACGTTTGGCGATGGCATGGTGAACGTGGGATACATCAACTCGACCGGACACGATCTCGGAGCGGTTCGCGTGGCGGGCGACCTGGGGCGGATCGACGTCGGCGACGGCGACTCCGACGCCGCCATCAAGTCCTTGACAGTCCGTTCCCTTGGCCGATTCGGTCTCTTGACGCAAGACCCCAACGACGCAAGTCTCACCAGTAACATCGCTGGCGCGCTAGGTGCTCTCACAGTCGCCGGCGACGTGAAGGATGCGAGTGTCAAGGTGACCGGACTGAACGCCACGATCGGCGCCATCACGATCGGCGGGTCGCTAATCGGCGGGTCGGCGACTCAAAGCGGCTCGATCTACAGCAATGGCGCCATGGGCCAAGTAAGGATCGGCCAAAACGTGCAAGGCGGCTCGGGTAACGCGACTGGATGGATCGCCAGCTTCGGTGTCGGCGCCGCGATCGGGAGCTTGAGCATTGGCGGCTCACTCATCGGTGGGCCGGGAAACGGAAGCGGCCATATCTTCACCAACGGCTATTTGGGCTCGTTGAGGATCGGCCACGACATGGTGGGCGGCGACGCCGCGCCCAATTCGGCATACATCGTTGCGGGCGGGCTTGGAAGCGCAAGTATCGGCGGGTCGCTCATCGGTGGCAAGGCGCTCTGGAGCGGTACGTTTGACATCAATGGACCAATCGGCGTCGTAAACATCCGCGGCGACGTGTTAGGCGGTGACGGTGAGAATTCTGGGCGCATCTCCAGTGGCGGCGACTTCACGAGAGTGAACATCGGTGGGTCAGTCATCGGCGGCTCCAACAGCAATAGCGGGTTACTCTTCGCTGCCAAGAACTTTGGTGCGATAAAAATCGGCGGCAACATCGTAGGCGGTGATGGGCAGGATTCGGGCTCGGTTTCTTCCAGTGCCAATATTGCCAGCATGAGCGTAGGCGGGTCGCTGATCGGCGGCACGATGACGCGCTGCGGTCACATTTCCAGCGGCGGCAACATCGGCTCGGTGCTTATCGCCGGCGACATGACCGGAGGCAGCGACAACTTCACGGGCGACATTGCGTCCGGCGGAGCGCTCGGGTCCGTGACCGTGGGTGGTTCCGTGATCGGCGGCAGTGGCACCGACTCCGGCCGTATATCCAGCTTCTTTGCAATGGGCCAGGTGAAGATCGGCGGATCACTCATTGGCGGTTCGAACAGCCGGAGCGGCGAGATTTACAGCGAAGACAACATCGGCGCGTTGAGCATCGGGGGCAACTTGATCGGCGGCAGCATCGCCCTGCAGGACTCACTGCAACGCTCCGGTGTGATCCAAAGTAATGGTCGGATCGGCAGCCTGACCATCGGCGGGTCGATTTTTTCCGGCGTCGACAACAGCACGGGCTTCTTGGACCGAAGCGGGGTGATCCACGCGGGCGACGACATCGGGTCGCTCACGGTCAAAGGCAGCATCGTCGGCAATACCACTCAATGGGGCTTTTCGCCGGTCTATATCAGCGCTCGCGGTCAGGCCGTGCAGGGAGCGACAACCGACTTGGCAATCGGCAGCATCCGAGTCGGCGGTCGCGTGGAGTTCGCTAACATCCTGGCCGGTTACAACACCGACCTCAGCCCGGTCAATGGCGACGCGCAGATCGGCTCGGTGTTTGTCGGCGGTGATTGGATCGCGAGCAATTTGGTGGCTGGCGTAACTGCAGGCTTCGAAGGTTTCGGCGCCGACGACGACGCGGTGATTGCGGGCGGTAGCGCGGCCATCGTGTCGCGGATCGGAAGCGTTCAGATCAAGGGTCTCGTCTACGGCACAACGGACGACTTCGATCACTTCGGGTTCGTGGCGGAACGACTCGGTATGTTCAGCGTTCACGGCTTTGCGTCCAATTTCACCAGTTGGACCAAGGAGTCGATGCCCCTGGCGGACATGACCAGCGACGTCACCGCGCGCGAATTGGCGTAGCCGCTAGCATGTTGCTTGGATGAGTACCCGTGGCAGCGGCCGAATGACAATCATTCTCCTATCGTGCGCATTCGTGATATACTCGGCGCTCGAGCCGAATTGATGAGGCGAATTGATGAACGAGGAATCGCTATTCGTCGCCGCCTTGGACAAGCCGAGTGCCGAGCGCCGAGCGTTCTTGGATGCCGCTTGCGGCGACGACCGCAAGCTGCGCGAGCGAGTCGAAAAACTACTTATCGCCAACGAACGCACCCACGGCATTCTCGAGCAGAGTCCCATCGCCGACGCAGAACTCATAACGGCGGACCAGCAATCGAGCGACCCGGATCAAGTCGCTGGCGCGACCATCGGCCACTACAAGTTGATCGAGCCAATTGGCGAAGGAGGCATGGGTTCGGTATGGATGGCGCGACAGACGGAGCCGGTGAAACGAATGGTCGCGCTCAAGCTCATCAAGGCCGGAATGGATTCGAAACAGGTGATCGCCCGTTTTGAGGCCGAGCGTCAGGCATTGGCCTTGATGGAACACCCCAATATCGCCCGCGTATACGACGCCGGTACGACTAAGGGGGAGTCCGGGGGCGTTAGCGCCGGTCGACCGTACTTCGTGATGGAACTGGTCAAGGGCGTTCCGATCACGAAGTACTGCGACGAGAATCATCTCACTCCCCGCCAGCGCTTGGAATTATTTGTGCCGGTTTGCCTGGCCGTGCAGCACGCGCATCAAAAAGGCATCATCCACCGCGACCTCAAGCCTTCGAACGTTCTCGTCGCTCGGTACGATGGCAGCCCGATCCCGAAGGTCATCGACTTCGGAGTGGCCAAGGCGGCCGGACAGAGCCTGACGGACAAAACGCTCGTTACCGGATTCGGCGCCATCGTCGGCACGCTGGAATACATGTCGCCCGAGCAAGCCGAGGTCAATCAACTGGACATCGATACGCGCAGCGACATCTATTCGCTCGGCGTGCTTCTGTACGAATTGCTCGTCGGCAGCCCGCCGTTCCGAAAAAAGGATCTCGAGCGGGTTGGAATGCTCGAGATGCTGCGGATCATTCGCGAGCAGGAGCCATCGAGGCCGAGCACGAAGTTGAGCACCGCCGAAGGCCTGCCCACTTTGGCCGCGAATCGTGGAACAGAGCCGGCGAAGCTGACCAGGCTCGTTCGTGGCGAGCTGGACTGGATCGCGATGAAGGCGCTGGAGAAAGATCGGAATCGACGATACGAGACCGCCAACGGCTTCGCGATGGATATCCAGCGATATTTGGCCGACGAACCAGTGCTCGCCTGTCCGCCATCAGCCGCATATCGCCTCAAGAAACTGATGCGGCGGCACCGCGGTCCGGTAATCGCCGCGCTCTTGGTATTTCTTGTGCTCGTTGGCGGGATCATTGGAACGACATGGGGCATGCTGCTCGCGACCGATGAAGCAAATCAGAAGAAAACCGCCTTGGACGTCGCGGAAGCAAGTGAGCGCGAAGCCAAGGAGCAGTTGCGCGAGGCGCTGCGGAGTCAAGCCCGAGCGAGCCGCTTCAGCCGGCGACCCGGCCAGCGCCTCGAGTCCCTTGAAGCGCTAAGCAAGGCCGCCAAGCTTCGTCCCGACGATCGCCTGCGCGACGAGGCGATTGCCGCCATGGGCCTTCCGGACGTGGAACTCGTGCCGGGCTGGCGATCGTCACCACCCAGCGCCGGCGCGGTCGCATACAGCACCAACTACAAATTGTATGCCCGCGGGGATCATCCGGCGTTCATCAGTGTTCGCAGCATTCCCGACGATCGGGAAACACTCAGGATTCCCACCCAGAGGGTCATTGGCACCTATATGTATTTCAGCCCCGACGATCGTCATTTGCTCGCACTGGAAGAAGGGTACGCGTTGCGGGTGTGGCGCCTGGACAATGGTCAACGCGTGCCCCTGTCCGAACTCGGTGTCTGCCGCGCCCACGCGTTCAGCCCGGATGGCAAGCAACTCGTCGTTGGCCAGAAGGATTCGCTCGTACTCATCGATTTGGATACCGGGAAAGAACTGAAACGTGTGCCAGTCGCCGCGGAGGCTCACACCCTGTCTTTCCATCCATATCGCCCGGAAGTTGCCGTCGGCTATCTCAAATATCCAGCCGCATCGGTGTACGACTTGAAAAGCGGTGAGCGAGTCGCCCAACTTGCGATCGGCGCCATGACGAATCACGTTGTTGCCTGGCATCCGCATGGCGATCGCCTCGCAGTCACGGGCTATGAAGACGTTCGAATTCAGATTTGGGACGTGCCCACGAAGAGAAGAGTCGCGACATTGGAAGGCCATGTGCAATTCGTTCCCAATCTGACTTTTCATCCCGAAGGCCAACTACTTGCCTCGAGGGGTTGGGACGGCGTGTTGAACTTGTGGGATCCGTTATCTGGGCGGTTATTGACGCGCCTGTCGTCGATTGCGTCGGCGCAGTTTAGCAGAGATGGTCGTTGGCTCGGCGTTGCCTGGCATGGTGAGCGAGCCGATCTACTGGAAGTGACTCCAAGCCACGAATATCGGACCCTCATACATTCCGGTGGCGGCGGGGGCTATTCGGATGGCGACATCAGTCCGGATGGCCGATTGCTCGTCATCGGCATGAACGATGGAGCGCGGCTGTGGGACCTGCAGAGCGGACGACAAATCGCCGTACTTCCCGCGTCGACTAGCTTTGTGTTTTTTGAGAATATGGCGACAACTGAGCCCGATCGCAAGATGGGTGCTGGATACAAATTGTTAACTTGCGGCAATGACGGGCTGCATCGCTGGCAGGTTACTTGGGAAGATGCGGAAAAGAGGAGTTTGCGTATCGGGCCTCGAGTGCAGCTTTCAACTCGGAGTCGGGCATTCTTCGGGCGATCCACGGATGGTCGCACTCTGGCGGTGGCAACTAAAGAGGGAGTCGCCAACGAAATCCTGGATCTGGAATCGGGCAAAATCCGTCGACGTCTTCCCGGTCATCTGGATGGTGACGTTCGGGCTCTCAGTGGGGACGGTCAATGGGCCGCCAGTTGCGGGTGGGCGTCCGACTCTGTTCGACTGTGGAACATCAACGCCGGTGAAGTCGTCAACGAATGGACCTTGGGCAAACGAACATTCACGTATTTCACTCCCGACAGTCGTACGCTCATCATCTCGCGAGAAGACGAAATCAGCTTTTGGGATGTGTCGACATTTCAGCCAATTCGCCGGCTGTCGCGCGATGTCGCACAGTTCCCCAGCCACGTCGCCTTCTCCGCGGATGGCCGGCTGATGGCGATGGAAATGGCGCCCGCCGTCATTCATCTGAAAGAAGTCGCTTCGGGCCGGACGGTGGCGCAAATCGAGGATCCCCACGGGGACCGCGCTGGATGGATGGGTTTCACCCCCGATGGCACACAACTCATTCTCGCCGCGAAGCAAACCCAGGTCATTCGTATTTGGGACTTGCGTGCGATCCGTGCGCGACTGAAGTCCATGAACTTGGATTGGGATTGGCCGGAGTTCGAGAAAGAGTCAGATGTCGATCCCGTTGCGATAGCCGGGCGGCCCGCTGTGAAATGCGTCTTGAACACCGAGGTGCTGGTCACCTGGGAAATGTCGCGGGATCGCGGGCACGAAAGCCTGAAGGACCGCAGGTGGGTCGAAGCCATGGAGCATTTCACCAATGCGATCAAACTCAAGTCGGATGCAGCGAGTTGCTATCACGGGAGGGGTATCGCTTTCGCCGCGTACAATCGACCCAGACAGGCGCTGAAGGATTTCATCAAAGCCACGGAACTAGACCCGAACGAACCCTCTTATTGGCACAGCCGCGCCGGCATGAACGGGGAACTGAACCAATGGGGAAAAGCCGTTGACGACTACTCCATCGCGATCGAGTACTGGCCCAGGGACGCGAGCTTTTTTCACGCAAGAGGTAACGCCCATGGCCGGCTCAACGAATGGAACAAGGCGTTCGAGGATCACACCAGGAGCACCGAGCTGAGTTCAAAAGATCCGGCATATTGGCTTAGTCGCGGCAATGCCCAAGCTCGCTTAGGTCGATTGCAGGAGGCGATCGTTGACTACACGACGTCGATCGACCTTGAACCAAGATATGCGTATTACCGTGTCACTCGCGGCGCCGCCCATGGCCGCCTTGGTCAGTGGCGCAGTGCGCTTGAGGATTATTCAAAAGCCGTTGAACTCGAGCAGGAAACGGCAGAATATCAGTACTATCAGGGCTTTGCTCTCGCACAACTGGGCGAGTGGACGAAGGCGATCGTGCCCATTCAGGAAGCGACTCGCCATGCAGACTCCTACTTACCTGCCTGGCACGCCCTCGCACTGCTCGAATTGCGGCAAGGTGATGATGATGCATATCGCAAGACGTGCTCCCGCTTCATGGGGCGCTTTGAAAAGAGGTTTGACGACACACAAGCCTACTGGATCGCCAAAACCTGTGCATTAGCGCCAATCGCCGTCGATGATTGGTCCAAGTCATTGAAATTCGCGGAGCTCACATTGTCAACTCAACCGAAGAACAGCGAAAGGATCAGCCACCTCGGTGCTGTACTCTACCGTGTCGGCCGATTCAAAGATGCAGCCGAGCGCCTCGCGGAAGCCGATAAAGCACTCAAGGAGAAACCAGGCACACAAGACTCAATTATCTACAACTTGCTTTTCCGGGCCATGGTGCATCAGCGATTGGACGACTCCGCGGAAGCGGCAGCGTGTCTTCAGAAGGCCATGCATGAAATGAGCCAACCCGCAGCGGCTGCAGCAAACGATTGGTCGCAGACTCTAACACTTCAATTTCTCCGCCGCGAGGCAGAGTCGCTGGTCGCCAAAAAGGGACAGTGAAAGACGCACGTACCTTGGCTCGACACCACCATGTCCGACGACGAATCCGAAAAAAAGAACCGATTCCTGACGTGTTTCGTCCGCCGTTGTCGCCAGGTGTTGTGACGGGCGG
>JGI10216J12902_101664168_pt1 | contig 15182 bp, 13 predicted proteins | sample KanNatreferecore_FD_12902 | JGI IMG/M metagenome (IMG submission 12902)
AACGTCGCTGACATGCGGCTTTCTGAATTTTATGCCGTTGGTGTTTTCACGGAAGACAAGTACTAAAATAGTTGTAGTCCCGACAAGCCAGCGGTCGAACTTTTTAGTAAATGATTTAATTTCAATAAAGACCTTTATTTATAAATCATCACTGCTTCCATAGCTTCATCTCTGTTAGCCTTAAAAGCTTTAAAGGTTGGTGGGGTATAAAGTAATGGTGGTATCCAAATTCGCTTATCAACTCCCCATGAACTCTGCCACAAAACTCCTGAAACATTTAATTCAATCTGACTGTAAGGTAATTTTACAGGAGCTTCATCTCCCACGAAGTTTGGCCGTGACCCCGTAGGTTCGCCAACAAATATGGCATTGGTTAAATGTTCAAAATAAGTAGCGGTGTTTTGTGCTGCTGAAAAAGTCCGGCGTCCTATAATAACAAACAGGTGACCTTTTTTATTGATCTTATTATTATGCAAAAGCTCGTTTACAAAGTGCCATCCGAAAAAAGTGTTTCCCCCATTATTACCTCTTAGATCAATAACTAATTTTTCTATATCGTTCTCATTTATAAATGCTGATAATTTATTTCCAAAACCTGCAAGGGATCCTTCAGTGGTATTCCATATCCTGTTAACCTGTGCATAAACAATTTTAGTATCGGGAGAATAATCGAACCAAAATATTTTATCATTATTTTTTAAATAAAGTGGCATTGAATCCTTTAATGTTTCCGGAAAAGAAACCCAGCCTTTGGGATTGGGCTGAATATTCCAAATGTCAGGTTGAGTTGTATCAGCCGCTACATAAACTGTTTTTACTTCTCCTTTTACATCTTTAATTTTTAATTCAACCCGACTATTATTCGTTATCACACCAAGCGTTTTCAATAAAATAGGATAGCGCATCAGGTAAGGCAACCGAACCAGTGTAGTCATTTTGTTATCCCTTCCATTTAAAGGCTCTAACGCATTGATGGCATCATTAATATTTTTCTTTTCAAATTGTAATACCTGGGAACCAAGTAATTCTTTGTATGCAGGATCGGCAGAAATTATATAAAGTCCTTCCTCAAACAGGTAAAATTGTAACGGTAGTGTTTGCTTGAATTCTGGTTTTGAAACCGGTAAAAAAATATTTGAATGCCCATCTCCGATATACCTGATCATCTTCATCAATTCGATGGTTATTTGTGCATCGGTCAGCTTCGGTATCTCTTTCCGGAGTTTGTTCATAGAAGCATAAAACGCTGGAAGATCCTGGTCGGAAGAACTTATCGCTTTTCTTTTTACTTCCCACTGCAACATATCCAGGTCATACAACCATCCTTCAATGCGTGTCATTTTACTTACATCTTCCAGGAACAATAATTTTCTAAACGCCGGGTCACCTGCAATAAATTTTAGATCACTATCTGTTTGAGCATGTGAAATATAATAGTAACCCATATCCAGGGCCTTTTGCAGCCAGGATAAAGATTGTGTTTTATCTTTTAGTAAAGAATAACAACAGGCTATGTCGTAAGCACGATTTGCCGGAGCGCCGTATCCCAATTCAACCAGTTTTTTATAAGCTGGGATCGCTTTGTTATACATTTTATCTTTAAAATATGCACTTGCCAAATACTCCCAGAAATGACCATTCACCGGGTTTGCATTGGCAAGCTTCTCCCAAAATATAGCGGCTTTTCCCCAATTCTTTTGTTCATATTCTTTATTTGCGCTGTCAAGAGTTGACAGGAAAATTTGTGTTTCGTCCTGCGCAAATGCTCTCTCTCCGGATAAAACGATCGCAAGATTTAAAACACAAACCTTTACTATTTTTTTCATTGTTTTGATTTACTGGTTAAATGAATGATTGAAACACCAGTATGATAACATGGCTATGATTTCTTAATGAGTTCCGGATGTTTCACAATAAACTCTTTTACGATATTTTCTAATCCAGTATTCTCGTCTCTTATAAGATTGACTACTTCCAGGTTTTGTTCACCGGATATTGCGGATTGCCAGGTTTTCCTGTCATCAGCAAGACTCCATTTTACATTGGCAGATTTGGGGGTTGTTTCATTTTTAAAAAGCATCTCTTTATCATTTGCCAATAAGAATTTCCATTCAATTCCTCTCAGGGAAAGTATCGTCGAATCTGATTTGGAATGCCTGATCGAAAAACCGGCAGAAATATCAGGCCCGTCATCTCCAATTTTTATGAGCCCTTCATCAGGATATTTAATGACAAAACACTGCAGTATACTATCATTTATTCTTAACCAATAATGATAAGTTTTTTGAGGAACATACTTAACCTTCCATAAACCTAATAACCATTCAAAAATCTGGAGCCTATCCATACTGGTAGCTGTATTACGTATCTTATCGCTTTGAAGTGGTTTTTCTTCATCAGACTGAACGTTTTTATTTGTTATTGTCAAACTATCCGGATACTGCTTCGTGGAAGTAAATGCTATATGGCCATCCTCATCATTTATAATACTTATTGAAAGAAAGTCAAGCCCTTTACCTTTTAATGTTGCCTGGATATTCTGGATAAGCTCTTCTCCTTTTGGCTTTTGTTGGTCACCCAATTGCAAGGTCTTGTGCCAAAAAGTTGAAAAAAGAGATTCTCTTATAGTATAATTAATAGAATTGATATCCAGTTTCTGTAAGCCATTTAATATCTTAAGTTGCTTAGTAATTAACGATAGCGTTTTTTGCTCTTTATCGGGAATAAGAAAGATAAAGAATGCTACTGTGGGTTGATCCGCCTGTAAGAACTCATAACATGTAAAAGCAAATTGTTGTTGTAAAGAAGAAAGTTTCTGAAATGAATTATCTTCTTTTTTATCAATGCTGAAGTTTACAAGCGTTCCTGAGCTTTCAACCCGGTTTATTCGAATTGTACATGAGAGTATAAAAAAAACGGGAAGAATGGAGAGAATAAACCATTTTGATCTCCTTCTGCGTTTTCTTTTTTCTAACCGGGATCTGCCAACACTTTTGTGCATTTCTCTGATCCAATCTGCTACCGCCGGAAAAGAATGATCAGAATTTCTTTTTCGGATAGGATCCCAATAGGCGTCCAGATCATTTTCAATATTACCTGGCATTTTACTTTCCATGTTTTTTATCTATTGGTTAACGTTTTTTGAATCGCAAGGATCAGCTCTTTAAGTTTAATTCTTGTTCTGCTGATCCGGGATTTGACAGCTGACAAACTTTTTTCTCCCTGGATCATTCTTATTTCTTCCATTGAAAAATCTCCCACTTCGAATAAAACTATCGCCACCCTTTCTTTTTCAGTGATCAGACCCAAAGCCTCCAGTAAAGCTTTTTGGTTTAGTTCATTTGTTTCTTTTTCAAATATTTGTGGAAATTCTACTGTTTCAAAATAATAAGATTCATTTAAAAAGTTTTTTTTGATCAATGACTTTTGATACAAGGCATAATACCGTCTTGTAAGAATTGTGAATAGCCAGGGTTTAAATTTTGTATCATCTCTTAAAGCAGTAAACTTTTCCAAAGCCTTTAAAAGCGAATCCTGCAACAGGTCTTTTGCTTCAGTTTCATTCCTTGTTAATGCAATACAATAGCTGATAGCATTACTATATATTGGCTTTAGTAATTCAATAAAATCTTCCGAACTCCTCTGCATTTTGTGCTGTTAATAATTAGAGCGGGAAATGAGTGAAAGGTCGCAAAAAAAATAAACTATTTTATTGGGGGTGTAGATTTATATGTCATTGCATTTTAAATCACTACAAATTGAAAGTGGTAGTCCCGACAGGCCTAAGTTCGAACTTTTTGGTGGAAGACTTACAGTCAATTTTAGAAATTATGGCGGGCTGTTAAAGACAAATTCTGGTTCATTTCAGTAAAAAGAGAAATATTTTTACAAAGTACATTATGATGAAGAAAGGTAAAATCAGCAAGTTATGGCTCAACCCATTGTTGCCATCAGCAATTCAGAATAGATAAGTAACTTTCGGGAAATCATAAAAGATAAATGAAAGATGACCCGTTAGATCTCAATTTTCCTTCTAAGATCTGGACATCTATTTATCCATCAAAGGAAATAGAAGAACATGGTAAGAAGTTGCTGTCCATTTCAGATTTAAAAGAAAGACTGGAGTATTATAATAGCCACATTTGTAGTTTGTCTTATTCTTATAGCGAAGAAGGACTACATTGTTTTGGTGAATATGAGCATTTTCATGGTTCTGGGAGTGTCTTCTTCAGGGTGCGTTCTGGGAATGATGAGGAGTTTGAAACCTATTTAAGGGTGAGGCAAAAAGAAATAGACCGATTGAAAGAGCTTATTGCCGAGCATCATGAATACTATGAAAAATTGAGATGTTTTCTAGAAAAAAAGGCTGGTCAAGTTAGATTTGACGAATTAGAAGTTAAAAGCAACCCCTGGGAAAGATTTATAATAAATGGTGGCGGCACCACACCCGAAAACCTGCTGGGCAATAACAATGAAATTAATTTACTACCTTCTACCGCCCTTGAAAGAAAAAGCTTTAATCTTTATTTGCGTAGTTACATTCAACGATTAATTGCAGACCCCGTAGAATTACACTGGATAGTAGAACAAAAATATGAAGGTTTCATCTCACCTCTCGGTATGGAGGCTTTCACGGAACAATTAAGTCGAGTTTCAAACAAGGAAGGGGTAATAAAAGCTGAACTAAATAGAATTGAAACAAAGTTTCGGTTAAATTCTTTAACAGATTATAGAGATCATCTTTATCCTTACAAGATTGAAAATTTGGGTTTATGGCAGTGTGCATTATTCAGCGCCTTTGTGAATGGTTATCAATTTGATTACAGCCGTAAACAACTGACACCCGATGAAATGAAGGCCTTAATTCATGTGGAACAGGTTTTTGATTACTATAATGAAGTGAATAAATTAACAATGCGAATAGAGCAGAAAGTCAACGTAAAGCCAACAAAGAACAAATTAGATTTCACAAAAGACAAATTAAGAAGAATTATTCTTGAATTGGCCGCCCTTAATGGATATGAAAAGCCTTCAACCTACTTAGATGAACTTTTAGATGAAGTAAAACGATTTAACGATTTTGATTTTGAAAGCAATTTTTTTTTGAATGTTCATCATCTGTGTAAAGAAAATAATGATAAATTCTGGAGCCAAAGCCATAAACAAGATATTTCCAACTGGCTTAAACGATCCAGAATAGCGACTGATGTGTTTGACACAACTTGGGAAAATAGCACACCATCTCCCGAAATATCAAAAACTCCCTTATTTGATGAGACTGTATTGCAATCTGTTGAAGACTTGAAGGCCTTTTTTGATCAAGTAAACCCGAAAGACGTGCTGGCTGAAGAAAGTTTGGAAAGAGGATTCAAACGCTTGCATGATTATATAAATAAAAACGTACACGAAGATGTACGAGCAGATCTTACAACATTACAAATGCAAGAAAGAAATTTGTCTAATTGGAAAATTCAGCTGGAATACAATGAACATTTTAATAGTGAGAGCTGGAAAGTCAAGACATTGAAGATTATTTCACATATTACTGAAGCTTTGAAATTAATTCAAGCCAGAATAAAAGGAAAGAAATCATCTGTCAAAGGAACGAATAGATCAAAACTCACCGCACCAATAATAGCTTGCTTTTGTAATTTAGCAAATGCAAGTGGCTTAATGCCCAAAGGGCATACAGAAAGCAATGAGTCCTATTGCAAAAGGGTTTGTGCATCATATAACCTTCAATATACAGATAGAGTAAGGCAAGGGTTTAGCGGCGCAAATTCTAATAAGAGTGTGACTAACGTTGTAATGCTTATCTTGACTACCATCCAAGAGGAAGATAGAGAGAGGGTCAATAATTATCTGAATAATAAGAACCGGTCAAAGTAAAATTGTACGCTTTTTTGTTCGTACAAAAAAACGTACAGGCATGTTTCTCAATAAAACTTTGTATTACAAAATAATTTTGAAACATGCGTATCCGAAACAATTTTGATTTGGACATCAAGCCTTATGAATGGCTTTACATTATTGCAGCAATAGTATTTATCGTTTTACTAATACGGGGTGAAATAGCTGAAGCTGTCAGTTTGCTCAGAGATTGGTTGAAAATATAGTTTAAATACCTCTCATGCCTTGCAATTTTTTTAACATCTCCTGCATTTTTAGCCCACTGATGTTCTTTACTAACGTCTGCATCATGTGTAGAATTTTTACAAATTCCCTTAATGCCAGTTTTGCTTTATCAATATCAATGTTATTGACCTTCAGAAAAAAATCAGTAAAGTTCCCATCAATATGAGCTGTTATTTGATTTCTAATTTCAGCAATCGTTGTACTATAATTGAAATCCTTTTTGAATTTTTTCAACCTGTCTGATAACATATCAAAGGTCGGTCGTAGGGTTGTGGATTTACTTTCGATTGTCTCTTTGATCCATTTATTAAATCCATTATAAGTATTAATCGCTTCATAGATGGTAAGGTATGCATGTCTTACATAATATATTTCCTCCCATGTTTGTCTGGCTCGCAGCAAATTTTTAGAAGCAACAATTAAATCCATCATACAAATATTTAGAAATCCACCAAATGCTAATTGTTCTTTCATCTCCAAGAGATCGGTTGGTTCTTTTTGCGTGGTACGTCTAACAATATCAATCTTACTTTCAATTTCAGCATATAGAGCCTGTGCTTCCTGGAGGTTACCTGAATGTTCAAGTAGTATTTGCTCGGCTTCCTCAATTCTTTCTGAAAGATTAATAATTTGTGGTTTAATAAAGTTGTTCATGTTATTGTGCGAAAGTTTGAATTAATTAAAAAGAATTATAGCATCTAATTAAAAGTAGTAACTTTTAATGGAAACTAAAATTGTCTATTTATGGATAAGCTAATTCTTATGCCCGCTCGGGGTCTTCGCCCGAAGACACCACAACTAAGTTATTATTTTGGCGAGACCCCCGAGCTGTGAGGAATTTTCAAATAAATATTTTTTCTCTCATCAAAAAACAAAATAAGATTCGGGAGAAATAAAAGGCCCGCCTTCGCTAAAGCTACGGCGGGCGCAGTAGTCTCTAACGGACAAATATCGAACAAAATCATTGGCTTTTGTAAAAGGCTTTATGAAACATTTCAAGAAGAAATAGCATTTTAGGCAAGACCCTAAAAGACGGTAAAAGACTATTTTATTTCGAGAGCCTGCGTTCTCACTTCAGACGGAACGAGTCCGCCTTGTGCCGTCTTCCCATGAAGATCGTTGCCAGTTTCTTGCTGCAACCAATGCATCGAACATTCGGGTGAAAGGTATGCAGGTTGATATATCCCCTTTTTAGGGTATGTGACATTTACCTTAAAATATGTAGTCAGATGACTTTTTTTATTCCGAAACTTGCAGATGTTACGAAATCAAATGCACTTTTCATAGATTTATCAAGAACTTTTCTTGATCTAAATGGAACAATCAAGGCCCCGATCAATAAATGATGTCATGAATAATGGAATACTGATCCTTCTTTTTGTTTGTTGTTTTAATTCCTGTGCAGATCAAAAATCAAAAACTGAAAAACAGTATCCGCAAAAGCTGACATTTAAACCTCCGGTTATAAAAACAGCCGGCAATCCAATTGTTGTTGCCCTGGACAGCATGGAAAAGCCATTTCGATTTTTGCTGCCCGATAAAGACAGTTTTATTTATACAATTAAAACGAAGCAGGGAATAAGAAGACAGGTTATTCGTGCTCCCGAAAGAATGCCCGCAAGCTTCTTTATAAATATGCCAAATTTCAACACCGATCAGGGTTTGGGAGTAACACAGGTGTATAGTTGTCTGCAAGACAGGAACGGTTGCCTATGGTTTGGCACAGCAGGAGGAGGAGTAACAAGGTATGATGGAAAATCAGCGGTATCATTTACTTCAAACCAGGGCCTGGGAAATAATACTGTGATATCGATCGCAGAAGATCACAATGGAAATATCTGGTTGGCGCTTGATGGGGGTGGCATAGCTAAATATGATGGTCGCTTGGTAACTAACTACACATTCAAAGATGGATTGATAAGCAATGAGGTGAGGGCGGTAGCTATTGATCGCCTGAATCGCGTTTGGCTGGGAACACGATATGGTGTAAGCTGTTTTGATGGAAAGAGATTTAATAACTATACTACCAAAGACGGTCTCGTAAATGACGAGGTCCAATGTTGTGAATCGGATAAATCAGGTAATATCTGGATCGGTACTATTGCCGGTGCCAGCTATTTTAATGGTGAGTCATTTTTCAATTTAACTGAGAAAGACGGGCTCGCGGGGAGTTCGGTAGTTTGTATTACTGAAGATGGGAAGAGGAATGTCTGGTTTGGATTTCGAAGGGGAAACGTAACCAAATATGATGGAAGAAGTTTTACAAATTTTAACGATCCTCCCCTTGGACAACAAAGTATTCACAGGATACTCGAAGACCACTTGGGATATATATGGTTTGGAACTTATAGAAGGGGCTTGTATCGATACGATGGTCAGCACTTCGAAAACTTCAGTGTTAAGCAGGGATTGGCTGATGATATTGTATATGGGCTCACAGAAGATAAATCGGGCAATCTTTGGATCGGTACATATAATGGTGCCAGTCGTTATCCGGGTGATGTTTTTGTAAGTTTTTCAAAGGCTGAAGGTTTGCCGGATAATGCAGTGCGGAATATAATTGAAGACCATAAGGGCAATTACTGGTTTACTACAAATAGCGGCGGAATGTGCCGGTATGATGGTAATGAATTTTGGATATATAACCGGGACCAGGGCCTTAATCATGTAAGAGTGCATAGAATATATGAGGATAATAAGCAGAATTTGTGGTTTTGTACAGGCGATGGAGTTAGCCTGTATGATGGAAAATCGGTAATAAATTTCAGTGTTGCTCAAGGACTGCCATATGAGGCAGTCCGTTGTGTACTACAGGATAAAAATGGAGATATGTGGTTTGGGACGGAGGTCGGCTTATCAAAATTTGATGGTAAGAGGTTTTTCAATTTTACTACTCAGCAGGGATTACCACATAATAATGTAAGAGATATTGTGGAGGATAGCTATGGAAATTTATGGATGGGGTTTAGTGTAAGAGGAGGGATCGCAAGATACGATGGAAGTACTTTTTTAAATCTTGATACTGCACAGGGTTTGACAAACAGTGATATTACTTCACTCACTTATGACAGCAAAGGGAATCTTTGGATCGGTACAGGAAATTTGGGAGTGAGTGTGCTGCGAAAAGCGATGATAGATTCATTGAAAAAAACAACGAGTACAGCTAATCTTGAATTGTTTGAGAATTTTACTATAAACGAGGGATTGATCGCTAATGTGGTTTGGGATATTGTGGAAGATAAACAAGGAAATATTTTTATTGGTGGCAATACTGGATTCACAGTGGTCAGAGGTGGCTTGCGTGCTGATAAGCCAATATCAGCTGATAGCCTCGAATACTATGACAGAAGAAATGGATTTCCCGGTAAAGACGTTCTTACCCAGGCGATGTATGCGGATAGCAAAGGATTTATATGGGCAGGCACCGGAAACAAGCTCGTAAAATTTAATTATGCTTCGGTCAGAAAAAATGGCGACCCGCCGAACTTACGAATACAGGCATTGCGTGTAGATAATGAAAAACTCAGTTGGTATAATTTATTTGCCCGAAACAATAAAAGTTATACGAAACAGCTGCCTGCTATTATTGCTGAAGAAGCAATCACTTATAAAAAAAATCTGACCGGGGCCGAAAGAGATAGCATTACCAGCAAGTTTTCAGGAATAAGTTTTGACAGTATTACGAATGATTATCCCGTGCCGGTAAATTTGAGATTGCCTTACCGGTTAAACAACCTGACATTTGAATTCGCTGCGATAGAACCTGCGATGCCGGATCTTATAAAATACCAGTACAAACTGGAAGGATATGACAGGGATTGGAGCCCGGTGTCGGAAAAATCAAATGCCAGTTACGGCAATATTGATGAAGGAACTTATACATTCCAGGTAAAGGCCATGAGTCCATACGGTGTCTGGAGTAAGCCATTGCTATATAAATTCATTGTGTTACCCCCCTGGTACCGGACCTGGTGGGCCTATACGGCGTGTATCATTATTTTTTTATGGGCCATATATGCATTATACAGAAACAGAGTACACATGCTTGAAAAGAAGCAGGCGTTACAATTGCAAACGGTGGTTGCCACGCAGGAGGAAGAGAGAAAACGAATATCGAGAGACCTTCATGATGATGTGGGAACGAAGCTTTCTGCATTAAAGCTTTTCTTATCATCATTGAAAAGTAATGCTGAAAAAAAACAATATATGCAAATCGACAGCTTAGTTGAAAACAGCGAGCAATTGATAAATGAAACCATCAGAGATGTAAGGGAGATGTTATTGAACTTAAGCCCCGGTATACTGGAAGAATTTGGGTTTGTTGCATCAATCGAAGGGCTGGTTACAAAGATCAACCAGGCCGGTGCCATTAATTTTCAACTGACAATATTTGGCTTGAATGAACGACTGGATAAGAACTATGAATTGGCTTTATACCGGATCGTACAGGAACTGATCAATAATGTTCTAAAACATTCGCAGGCGCAAAATGTATCTTTACAAATCGGTTACCGTGATGATAAAATCATTATTATGATCGAGGATGACGGAAAGGGTTTTGAGACGGATCAGCACAAGGAGGGATATGGCTTAAAAAACCTGGCGACACGAACAAGACTTTTGAACGGAACATTGATAATAGATTCAAAGCTGGGCAGGGGAACAAGTGTGTCAATCGAAGTCCCCTACAAATTTTAATTCTTATGCAATCCTATAACCGGAAATATAATCTTCTGATAGTAGATGATCATCAATTGATCATTGATGGATTGACAGGCATATTGAAGGACGAAAGTATCATAGCTGATATCTATTCTGCATCGAATGGTGAAGAAGCCATAGAAAGCATTTCCAGGAACCCGGTTGACTGTGTTCTTATGGATATCAGCATGCCAAAGACAAACGGGCATGAAGCCACCAGGATAATAAAGCAGCAACGACCGGATATCAAGATCATTGTGGTAAGCATGTTCTCGGATGCTTCAGTTGTTATCAAGCTGTTGAAAGCAGGAGCTGATGCGTTTATCGTAAAAAACACAGGTAAAGACGAAGTGTTAAGAGCGATCGATAAAGTAATGAATAATGAAAGGTATGTAAGCAATGAATTAAACCTGAATCTATATCAGCATCTTGGCACAAACAGGTTCAACCAGTCAAAAACAAACCTTACTCCCCGTGAGGTTGAGATCGTGCGCCATATCAGTAATGGCCTTACCAATCACGAAATAGCTGACAAACTCTTTATAAGTGCAAGTACCGTTGATACCCACCGGAAAAACATTCTTGCCAAGCTTGAGCTCAAAAATACTGCTGCTTTGGTCCGCTATGCTGCCGAGAACAACTTACTCTGATTCAAAAGCACTACACGAAAAAGGGTAGAAAATAATTACACATAAAAGTGTAGGGCAATCGCATAGCTCATGCTTTATGTTTACATCGGCTGACGAATTGATCATGTTAGCCGGTAAATGTTGGACAAGTGAATATTTAAATTGATTCATTATGAAAAAGAAAACCATCCTCAGCCTGATCGTCATGATCCTGCTTTTTGCCTGTAAGAAAGACAAAGAAGAAATTTCTTTAAATGGTAAATGGAACCTGGAAAGCGTTATTACAAAAGAGTATCGAAATGGGACATTAGTAAATACACATACCGAACCGGGTGATGGTTACAAATACGATTTTCAGGATAATGGCAACCTTGTGATTACAGGATTTCTTGCCGGGTCAACTGTGCCCTATATAATTATGTCAAATTCCAAAGTTGAAATTGACGGAGATGTTTTTGAGATAAGGAACCTGACCAGATCGGATGTGACACTGTTTATTCGGGTGGACTATACGCCGGATGAGTACGACGAGCTTTATATAAATCTAAAACGCTAAAAAGAATTATATGAAAAAAACATTCATTTCAGTTTTGCTTGCCGTTTCAGTAATGATAACCTGCGGGCAAGAGATCCAAACAGCGACGGCACCCATAACCATCGACTATCTCAGGAAAAGTAAAAACCAAAACACTGCGGCGTGGATACTTACCTCCGCCGGAACAGTTGCGATTGTTGCAGCATTTTTACATGACCTGAATAATATCCTCACCGATGCCAATTCTTTAACCGGGTTATATATAGCCGGGGGTGCAATGATCGGGAGCGGCATCATTTTGTTTTCGGCAGCGACTTCAACAGCCTCTTTCAACACAAGATTTATAATGGAAAAATCGATGATAAAAACTGATAAGAAAAATTTTCCTGCATTAGGGATCTCGGTCAGCTTCTGATCCACAGGCTTCGATCCTTTTCAATCAATTCAAAAATAATTTTTATGAAACAGAATCATTCAATTCAGTTGTTATTCTTATTCGCTATAGTATTTGCTGCAAACACAAATATTGCCGGACAGAACTGGGATATGAAAGGCAATTCAAATTCAATACCGGAACCGAAGCTGGGTACAATAAATAGATTTCCTTTGGAACTGGTAACTAACAATATTACCAGGGTGCAAATAGATGTAGCAGGTAATATAGGAATTGGTACAACGACTCCAACGCAAATGCTGGATGTAAACGGTCGTGGTTTATTTCGGAGTATGGTCGTATCTAACAATGCAACTATTCCTTCTGTAAAACAGATCATCACTGGGGGAGCAAGAGACCATACGCAGTCTCATCCGTCTCTAATAGCCTATGGTTCAGGTGTAGGATTTTATGCTGAAGCAACAGGAAGTGGATCAACTGGTATTCTCAGTATTGGGGGATCAGACGGAGTGACAGGTCATGGGAATAATGTTGGTATTGCTGGCTTTGGCAAGAACGGAGGAGTGTATGCATACGGAGAAAAAACTGGTGTTTTAGCCCTTGGTGACGAAAGTGGCGTTAATGCATCGGGAAAAGAAGGCGTTGTTGGTAAGGGGCGTGAAAATGGCGTACATGGATATGGAAAAATGATTGGGGTTTGTGGAAACGGAACCGACGTAGGCTGGGGAGGATATTTTGTTTCTGAAAAAGGCAGCGGTCTTTATGCTTCTACAGACAAAAGCGATAAAAACTATGCGGCAGTTTTTAATGGAAATATTATCGTAAGCGGACTTGTGAATCCAAGTGATGGAAGGTTGAAGAAAAATATTAAATCTGTTGGCAATGCAATGGATGTTATTAAAATGCTTAAACCCCGCAGCTATGAATTTCGTGCCGATCAAAACATTTTTCAATTGCCATCCGGAATTCATTATGGTTTTATTGCCCAAGATGTAGAACAGGTATTACCCGGTTTTGTAAAGGATATTGACGTAAACGCATTTGGAATGCAGGTGCAGGGTGCAACAAATAACAATTACAAATCGGTTAACTACATCGAGCTGATACCAATCCTGACAAAAGCCTTGCAGGAACAACAGGCGATGATCGAAAACCAGCAGCGTAAGATCAATGATCTCACAACACTTGTTTCAGATATGCTTAAAAGACTTCAGTGAGAGCATAATTGTATTCAAAAAGGCAAACCTGAGAAGTAATTTTTTCAATTAACTATTCAACCTAAAAGCTTTTTATGAGACAAACATTAAAAAGAAAAAAACTTCATTTCGCACTTGGTTTTATTTTTTGCGCACTGGTGTTAACTGCGCCAGCACAAAATGATCCTAAAATAACGGGGAAGCCTATAAACATGATCCTTCCCCAACAAAAAGATTCGGCGATAGCTTTTCGAATGACTGGTTTTATTTACGGTGATCAGAAGGGTATTCGTCTTGTTACTAATGAGCAAACCAAGTCACTTCTTTTATTGCTGCAGCCGGAGTTCGATATTGGTGGTTGCATCAAAAGTCAAAAATTTGTTGCTACGCATGATGGCGTTTATCATTTTGATGCGAAAGTGAACCTCCTGTATTCAATTGAAGACCGTACCAAATTCTTTCGTTGGTATTTGCAACTTATGAATGGGAACAAGATAATAGAAGAGATCGTGCTTACCGGTCCAAGCTATTCTTATACTGCCCAACACGAACCATCACCACAACATACATTGGCATTAAATACAACTGTTTTTCTGCGAAAGGGAGATGTGGTCTCTTTATGGTATAGGTCCGATGCTGATCCGGGTGCTTATGCAGAGGCGACTTTTATTTGTTTTTCTGGCTTCAAGGTTACAGGTATTATACCTACTTGGACGAGACCTGATATAAGGTAGGTTTGAATCCAGAATTAAATTTTACCCAAAAACAACCGTCATGATAAAAATACTATTAATAACAGCGGCAATTGTAATGCTGATCTCCTGTACTAAATATCCATTGGAAGTAAACAAAAACCAGACAGGACCAGATACAGAAATTAGCTCAACACAATCTCAAAGCCATCCTGACCCGACTGTAACTTATCCATTTTCTTTCGAGGCCACGGGCCCTTTCAGTATTTCACCGGTGTCGCCGGTAATTGTAAGCATTGAACAGCAAATGTCTTTTTCTTCATCTTCGCCTTTTGAATTGAGGGGAGGATATGTCAGAGGCTTTGATGATTTAAGAATACCAACATTCCCGGAACGTTTTTTTGATGGTAGCTTGCGTTTTTCTGGAAAAGGGAATGATTCAATATTCGGCATTGTAACCGTGCAAACAAGTATATTCTCTGATCCTATTGATCCTGAGGCCGGTGACTTTTTTGGAAGCGAAGACTTTACCGGAGCGTTCCGTATAACGGGGGGCACAGGCAGGTACATTCATGCACACGGAAGTGGCGAATACACTGCACATAGTGAGTGGCGACCACCAGTAGCAGCAGGTACGTTCTTTTCAGGATCTACTTCCGTTACCGGAACGGGGATCATATCTGTTGTTGCAAGAAACGGACAATTGCAAACACTAAACGCAAAAACATATTAATATGATACTGTTCTTGTGTTGTTGTCTCAATCATTTAGGACTCCCCTCCCTTTTTTTTCAGAGAAGTGCCGATGTTCTTTTAGGATAAAACCAAAAATACAGTGATAATTTGGTGAGTTTTATTCTGTAGTCCCGACAGGAATCGAACCTGTATCAAAAGTTTAGGA
>JGI10216J12902_103628479_pt1 | contig 15174 bp, 14 predicted proteins | sample KanNatreferecore_FD_12902 | JGI IMG/M metagenome (IMG submission 12902)
CACCCAGACCGGACTGCCATTTTGTGTCCCGTCGCTGCTGCCCGGACCCCAGCCGACCACCGCTTCCGTGGTCAGTCCGTCCTCCGGCAGCAGCGTGAAGCCCCAGTCATAGACGGCCTCAAATTGCGGATACGCTCCCGCGGTGGACAAGGCGAAGAACCTTTGCCCCCCGGCGCTGGTGAACCGTGCGCCGGAATTTTGGGGCATCTGAAATTGAAACACCCCGTTGGCGCCTGGCACGGAGAAACTCCCGCTGCTGACGCGAGTGGAGTAATTGATGGTCACGGCCGCGGCGTTAGGGTTGTAAAGATAAACAAAAGTCGTGTTGCCGTTGGTCGACGTGCCGACCGGTGTGAGATAGGAGTCGCTCCATTGGTTCGTCGGATAGAGCGTGAACCAATCCGTGGCGTAGCGCGCCCCGATGCGGCCGATGACGAGATTCACTTGCACCGGCCCGGTGGCGTTGACGCTGCCGCCCTTCCTGATGCCGCCATTAACCAGGTAGGATTCGCCACGATTCAAAGCCACGGTGAACGGCGCCGTGGCGCCCGGACCATCCGTGTCGATCGTCACCGAAGTCCCATCCTGCTCCGCCATCGTCATCAATCCGACATATTGAAACAGCGCATTGGTCATGTCCTGCCCCACCGGGCTTACGTAGCTGGTTCCATAATCAATCGTCGCGGTGACTTCGATGGCCCCGGCCAGCACCGGGCCGGGTGTTGTTGCCCAGGCCGCGCGCGAGACGACCAGCGCCTTGGTCGCCGCCATGCGATCGCGCGCGTCGAAGAGCAGGTTGGCCGGATTGCGCGGCAGGGGAACAAGATTGCGCAGCGTCAGCACCGTGCCTGCCGGAAGAGAAGGAGGATCATTGGTGTAACCCGGCGGCCGGCCGTTGAAGTTGTTTCCATCGCCCCAGATCTGAGTAGTGGACTGCGTCGGCTGCGCAATATCCGTTTCGTACCCGTCCTCCCACTGGTCGTAATGAATCGTTGTGCCCCCGTCCGTAACGACCACTGAGAAAACTGAATCCAGCGTCGTGCCTACGCCGGTTTCCAGCGTCGTGAAGGTCTGCTGGATTTGCGCCTCCGGCATCGGGAGATAGAAATCGTGAACCAACGTGGCGGCGCCGGCGGACGACACCGCGCCGCTCACCGCCAGGAAGATCGCAAGCCGGAAGCCAATCACCGGTCGCGAACGTCGGTTCGCGCGCCAATCAGAAAAGCCTGTTGCCTCCCGAATCAGCCGTCCTGCCCATCTGATGTGCCGCCGGACATCCCGCCTCATAACAACGCGTTTCGCTTCTGATTCACGGTGACAACCTGACTTGCGCCACTTGAGACCGCAGCTGGACGCGGCCCGCCAAGATGTGTGGAACAAAAAGCGGAATCGGTCGTGCTTCCGCTGGCTATCTGCCGCGCCCTCAGGAACACCAAAGAGAGCACCGGCCTGAGGGACCGAATGCGCGTAATTACGCGGTGGCCTCACGGCTGGCAAGCTAATTTATGTTTGCCCATTCGTGCGGGCTTCGCAGCCAGCGTCCCGGCGCGGCTTTGTATGTAACTCAACTTGTGGAAGAGCGTTGCAGCTTCGTTTGGACTGACGCAACTAAGGGTTGAAATGGCGGCAGCTTCCTCGCACTCTTTCTCCATGCGAACAGGTTCAAGATGGGTTCTGCTCCTGGTCCTCTTGGTCTGTGCCAGCGGCTGTGAGAAAGGTGTGACACCGGCGGCAAGCGGCGCCGCGACGGTCACCAACAAACCCGGGAGTCGGGCGCAACCGAAACTGCAGACAATGAAGCTCTGGGTCGGCGCTCAGGAACTGGTCACCGAACTTGCGCTCAACGACCGTCAGCGAATGACCGGCATGATGTTCCGGACCAACATGGCCGAGAGCGAGGCGATGCTCTTTGTATTCCCATTTCCCCACCGGACCGGCTTTTATATGAAGAATACCACCGTGCCGCTTTCGGCCGCCTATATTGACCCCGACGGAGCCATTCTCGAAATACACGACCTCAAACCGCTTGAGGAGAAACCGGTGGAGGCTTCTTCGGACAGGATTCAGTACGTGCTTGAGGTCAACCAGGGTTGGTTCGGACGCAACAAAGTCGGAGTCGGCACCGTCATTCGGACCGAGCGCGGCTCATTGACCGACACATTTTTCAAGCAACGTTAACCCGGAACGGGTTCGCGCTTCCATGAAAGTCGCCCTGGCACAAATCAACACGACCGTCGGAGACCTTGCCGGCAACGAGGCCAGGATTCTTGCCGACTACCGCCGCGGCGTGGAGGCGGGCGTTGATCTCGTCGTGCTGCCCGAGTTGGCCACCACCGGTTATCCGCCGCGCGACCTGCTCCTCAAGAGCGGTTTCATCAAGGGAAATCTCGAAGTGCTGACCCGGCTGGCGGCGGCGACGGGAAAGACCGGCTTGCTCGTCGGTTACGTGGGCGAGAACAAAACCCGTCCGGGACGGGAAGCGACCAATGCGGTCGCGCTGTTGCAGCACGGGAAAACACTGGCGACGCGCACGAAGACATTGCTCCCGACCTATGACGTGTTCGACGAAGACCGCTACTTCGAGCCGGCCAGAGAAAATCTGCCGGTCGAGTTCAACAATCAAACGATCGGTCTGACGGTTTGCGAGGATGTCTGGAACGACGAGGACTTCTGGCGCGACCGGCGGTACCGGCGCAATCCGGCCGTGGAACTCGTCGAGGCCGGCGCGAAAATTATTTTCAACGTGTCGGCGTCTCCCTGGCACCTGGGCAAGAACGACACCCGACATGAAATGCTTCGCAGTCTGGCGCACAAAATCAAAGTGCCGGTGGTTTATTGCAATCTGGTCGGGGGCAACGATGAGTTGATCTTCGACGGCTGCAGTCTGGTGTTCAACCGCCAGGCGGAACTGATCGCGCGCGGCAAACTTTTCGAGGAGGATTTTGTTGTGGTGGACACCGAGGCCACAGAGTCAGCTTCGCCGGACGCAATCGTTGCCGAGGAGAAGCTTTTCAAAGCGCTGGTCCTGGGATTGCGGGACTACCTGCACAAGTGCGGATTCAAATCGGCGGTCCTGGGGCTGAGCGGCGGCATCGACTCGGCTTTGACCGCCTGCCTCGCGGTGGCGGCCCTCGGCGCGGAGAACGTGCGCGGTGTCGCGTTGCCGTCGCAGTTTTCGTCGCGGGGAAGCCTCGACGACGCCCGCGCGCTGGCGGAGCGATTGAGCATTCGGTACGATGTGATCGCCATCCAGCCAACCTTCGAAACACTCAAGCAGCAGCTCAAGCCGGTATTCGCCGGACATCCGGAGGATACGACCGAAGAGAATATCCAGGCGCGTTTGCGGGGCCAGACGCTGATGGCGCTCTCGAACAAGTTCGGTTCGCTCGTGCTGACGACCGGGAACAAGAGCGAACTGGCCGTGGGTTATTGCACGCTCTACGGAGACATGTGCGGCGGCCTGGCGGTCATCAGCGATGTGCCCAAGACGATGGTCTATCGGCTGGCCAAATGGATCAACCGCGACAAGGAGATCATTCCGCAGGCATCCATCACCAAGGCGCCGTCGGCCGAGTTGCGTCCGAACCAGACGGACCAGGATTCGTTGCCTCCCTACGACGTGCTGGACGCGATTCTCGAAGCCTACGTGGTGGAAGGCAAGGCTGCTTCCGATATCATCGCCGCTGGTTTCGATGAAGCGACGGTGAAACGGGTGGTGCGCTTGATTGATTTGAACGAATACAAACGCCGTCAGGCCGCGCCCGGTTTGAAGGTGACCAGCAAGGCGTTTGGAGTGGGCCGGCGCATTCCCATCGCGCAACGGTATCGGGAGGTTTAACGGGCTGTTAGCCATGCATTCCAGGTCCAGGGATTTGTTTGAGGAAGCGTTGAAGTACATTCCCGGCGGAGTGAACTCGCCCGTGCGCGCGTTTCGCGCCGTGGGTGGGCAGCCCTTCTTCGTCAACAAGGCCAAAGGCGCGCATGTGTGGGACGTGGATGGCAACCAGTACATCGACTATGTCTGCACCTGGGGCCCCGCCATTCTCGGCCACGCGCATCCGGGAACCATCAAGGCAGTCCAGCAAGCTGCCGAGCACGGAACGAGCTTTGGCATTCCCAACCCGCTTGAAGTCACGATGGCGAAGCTCATCTGCTCGGCGGTGCCGAGCGTGCAGAAGGTGCGGATGTGCAACTCCGGTACCGAGGCCTGCATGTCCGCCGTTCGTCTCGCTCGCGGGTTCACGAAGCGCGACAAAATCATCAAATTCGACGGCTGCTACCACGGCCATGCGGACTCGCTGTTGGTCAAAGCGGGGTCGGGTGCGTTGACGTTCGGACATCCGGACAGCGCCGGTGTGCCGGCCGCGTTTACACAACACACCGTCGTACTCCCTTTCAATGACGCAGATGCCGTCAAAGCGGCGTTTGCGGCGAACAAGGACCAGATCGCCGGGATCATCCTCGAACCCGTGCCCGGCAACGCCGGGTTGTATCTGCCCAAACCGGGCTACCTCGAGTCCCTGCGCGAGATTACTAAAGAGAACGGAGCGCTGCTGATCTTCGACGAAGTGATGACGGGGTTCCGGTTGGCCTGGGGTGGGGCGCAGGAACGGTTTGGAATTACTCCGGACCTGACCTGCTTCGGCAAAATCATCGGCGGCGGCCTGCCGGTCGGCGCCTTTGGCGGTCGCGCCGAGATCATGGATTGTCTGGCGCCACTGGGACCGGTGTATCAAGCCGGCACGCTGAGTGGCAATCCGCTTGCGATGGCCGCCGGTCTCGCGGCGCTACAGGAATTGTGTGGCGGCCGACGTGAGGAGGCTCTGACTGCAAGCGCAGTCGAAAAGGAGAAAATGGGAAAAGGAGCAGAGGGGAGCGAACGCCCCTACGCGCGTCTCGAACAACTCGGCGCGCAACTGGAGGTTGGGATGAAGGAGGCCGCGAAGGAGGCCGGTGTACCCGTGCAGTTCAACCGTTGCGGCTCGATGTTCTGCGCTTATTTCATGGACAAACCGGTCCACAACCTCGCCGACGCCATGAAGAGCGACCGGGAGAGGTTCAAAAAATATTTTCAGGGCATGTTGGCCGAAGGGATTTACTTCGCGCCATCGCAGTTCGAGGCCGGGTTCATTTCGACGGCGCATACGGCGGAGGATATTGACAAGACACTTATCGCCGCCGCGAAAGTGAGCAAGACTCTCTAACGACAGCAAGAACACAAAACCTGTTTGTTTTCCTTCTTCTGCGAAGATTCCTCCATGCGCATCCTTGCCCTCGATCACGGAACCAGGCGGATCGGCGTCGCGGTGAGCGACGAATTGAAGATGATTGCGCAGCCGCTGGAGTTCATCCTGGCCGAACCGTTCGCCGACTTTCTGGCGCGATTGAAGGAGTTGATCCGCGAGAAACAGGTGGAGCTGATCGTGGTCGGCATGCCGCGGAACATGGATGGCAGTTACGGCCCGGCCGCGCTCAAGGTGCAGGACTTTGTCGCCGCGCTGAAAACGGCCGTTCCCATCCCGATTCAAACGCTCGACGAACGACTCACCTCAGTTCAGGCGAATCGCTTCCTGATCGAGGGCGGTGTCCGGCGCGAGAAACGGAAGGAAAAAGTGGACAAAACGGCGGCGGCGATTCTCTTGCAAAGCTATTTGGATTCGTCAAATCGTTGAATCGTTGAATCGTTGAATCGTTACATCAATACGGCGAGTCGCGGCCTGGCGACGAGAGCCGGTTCAACGGTTCAACGGTTCAACGAGTTTACAGTTCGACAACTTTCAACGCGTGGACACGCTCAAATTCAAGCTCGTCATCGCCTACGATGGCACGCATTACGAGGGCTGGCAGGTGCAGAAGACCGGCCTCGGCGTGCAGCAGAAGGTCGAGGAGGCATTGGCCCGGCTGTTTCCGGGCCTCAACCGTGTCCACAGCTCCAGCCGCACGGACACGGGCGTGCACGCGCTCGGCATGGTGGCGCATGTTGAGATTCCCAAAGCGAAGTTCAAAATGCCCGTCGCGAAGCTGGCTCTGGCCATCAATGCGCATTTGCCCGAGGACATCCGGGTGATGTCGGCATCGCGTTGCGCGTCGGGTTTTCACGCCCGGTTCGACGCCACCGGCAAACAATATCGTTATTTTGTCTGGAACCACCGGGCGATGAATCCGCTGTTGCGGACCCGGGCGTGGCACGTGCCGCCGCCGCTGGATTTACCCGCGATGCGGAAGGCGGCGCCGCTGTTTTTGGGAAGGCACGATTTCAAATCGTTCGCGGCGAATCGGAACTACGAAATGGAGTCCACCGTGCGGACCCTCGCGCGATGCGATATTAAAAACAAGGGACCCTTGATCACCTTCCTCATCGAAGGCGACGGTTTTCTCTACAAAATGTGTCGCGGCATTGTGGGGACGCTCGTGCAGACAGGGCAGGGGAAGATCGGCGTCGAAGACATCAGGCATATCCTCAAGCAACGCGACCGGCGCACGGCCGGCATGACCGCGCCGGCGCACGGGTTGGTATTGTGGAAAGTGTTTTATGAAAGAGCAAAGCCCAAAGGTTAAAGGTCAAAGGAGACTTCAAGCGCCAAAACTTCAGTTGACCAGCGAAGCGACCAACCGATTGCATCCGTCTCGTTCTTTCGGCTTGGGATTCGAGATTCCTTTGAGGTTTGAGCTTTGAAGTTGGAACTCTCCGGACATGCACATCGTTTTGGTCGAACCTGAAATCCCGCCCAACACGGGCAACGTGGCGCGCCTGTGCGCGGCAACGAAGACGACGCTCCATTTGATCGAGCCGTTCGGCTTCAAACTGGACGACCAACAGCTCAAACGCGCCGGGATGGACTACTGGCGGCACGTCGAATGGCATCGCTGGCCGGACTGGTCGTCGTTTCACGCGCAGCTTCTGCCGGAGGCGCGGCTCTGGTTCATTGAGTCAGACGGGCCGCGTCTTTACACGGAGGTGAGTTATGGGACAAACGACTATCTGGTGTTTGGGCGGGAAACCGCCGGTCTCCCGCGGCGCTTGCTCGACGCAAATCGTGATCGTTGGCTCCGCATCCCGATGTTCAACCCCGGATCGCGTTCGTTGAACCTGTCAAACTGTGCGGCACTGGTATTGTTTGAAGCGTTGCGACAGCAGGGATTCAAGAACGAGATGCGTGATCGTGATGCGTGACCGGGTCTGCTGATTATTGACCGGCCAGTTGGCTGCGCAGTTGAACAGCAGCAATGTCCATAGTGTTTCCACGGCCTGCCAGGGCGATCATCCGCAAAAAGGAAAACGCTCGATGCTTGTTCGCTTTCCATGAACGCGGGTAGCCGCGGACGTGAGTCCGCGCATTCTGAGATCCAAAACAGTCAGCGCCGACTGACGTCGGCGGCTACGGTTCAAGGGTTCTAAGCGGAGGATTTAACCACGGAGTAGGCAGATCCCGCGGCCGCGGGACGGATCGGAGCAATTTGAATCCGTGAAATCCGTGAAATCCGCGGTCGAGAAGTTCAGAGACATGTGAGGGAGGGCCAAAACACAAAACGCATTACGCCTCACATCCTGGCTTCGGCTTCGCGAATGAGCATGACGGCCTTGTCCACGCGATCGGCCGACAACAGGTCCTGTCGGAGCTTAGGATCCCGGACCAGACGGCTGATACGGGCCAGGATCTGCAGATGTTGTGTGACCGTTGTGGTCACGAGCAGAAAGAAGAGTCTGGCGGGCTGCGCGTCAATGGAACCGTAGGCGATTCCCTTTTCGTGTCGACCAAAGACGATGACCGGTTTTTCGACCAGGCCGACGAGCGCGTTGCGCGCGTGGGGCAGGGCCACGCCGTCGCCGATTCCGGTGCTGTGAAGTTGTTCGCGTTCCTGAAGCGCGCGGAGGAGGGTCTGGCGTGCCTCCGCCTTGTTGGCGATCTCGGGTATTTTCGCGACCAACTCGTTCAGCACGTCATCGCGCAGGCGTCCGACCAGCCGCAGTTCAACCGTCGCGGCGGAAATCAGGTCACTGATCAGGAGTCGGTTTGGGCCGGCGTTGGCCATGTTTCAGAGCTGTGTCTCGCGCGAACAGTAGAGGAATGTTTCCCGTTGCCAAGCGGAATGGGATGCAGATCCGTTCGTGGCCTGGGCGCCTGGCGCAGTGGTTGGCGCGAAAATGACCGGATTGGCCTCCGGTGGCCTCTGCGGGTTTCCTTCCAGGGAACGAGAAATCTCGCGTCGGGAAAAAGGAGCCATGGGACTGGAAATACCCTCAGTTTTTTCACGAAGATAGAACGAAGTTACGCCGCCAACACCGGCTCGTGGATTAGCTCCGCCAGGCTGCAAAACGGTGTGTGGGCGCGGGAGAAATGCCGCTAATTGGTATTGTACGGGCCACGCCTTGCATTTTGCCCATTGGCTTCGTGTGCGCGGAAAAACCCCGACCAGCCATTTCCGTTTGGCCCGTCCAAAATCGAGGTTTTGGCCATCTGACATACAAACCATTTGTGCCGTTTCTTTCTCATGTATGGTAAGGGAAAAATGTGTGGCCACCGGGCGGTGTCGCGCAGTTCCAAAAGTCATCGACAAGTCTTTCGCCTGAGACAGCGATTGTTACTTGTAGTCTATTGTTACAAACACAAGGCTGAGCGCATTCTATCCAAGGATTTATGCCCGGATCATCCATCACCGAACGCTTTGGAGCGTCCGTTCGGAGCCTCAGATTTCGTCTCGGTCTCTCGCAGGAAGAGTTGGCGGAACGCGCCGACATGCACCGCACCTATATTGCCGGCATTGAACGAGGCGCCCGGAATGTGACGTTGAAGAGCATCGACAAACTGGCGAAAGCGTTGGAAGTCTCGACCGCAGCTCTCATCGCATCCGCCGGCAAACCCGCGCTTCATCCGGGCGACACACGATTGGAATCGTGGGACGGAAAATTTGTGGACATTCTGATGGTCGAAGACAGTCGGAGCGACGTGGAATTGGCCCTCCACGCCTTTAAGAAAGCCAGGATCACCAACCGCGTCCATGTGGTTTACGACGGCGCGGAAGCGCTGGACTTTCTGTTCAGCCGCGGCCGCTATGCAAACCGCAAAAAGGAAAACCGGCTCCAGGTCGTGCTGCTGGATTTGAATCTGCCCAAAATCAACGGACTGGAAGTCCTGCGTCGCATCAAAAACGACGAGCGTACAAAAGCAATCCCGGTGATTGTGCTGACGATGTCACGGCGGGATCGAGACATTGCCGAGTGCCGCCGCCTGGGCGCTGAGAGCTACATCGTCAAGCCGGTGGATTTCACGAATTTCAGCACGGTCACGCCTCAGTTGAGCCTGCGCTGGGCCTTGCTTGAACCGTCGGTTGCCACACAGCTTTGACTTGCTCTTTCGTGGACGGCGCGCGGACATTCGGACGCTGGAGGCTGAAAAACCCGGGTAGGGATTGTTACTTTTAGTCTCTTGATCGGAGAGGCGATCTATGAGTCTATAGGCAACGGCAGGGACAGGTGGCCAGGGGTTCCATAACCTCAACCATGAATCGGTTACGTCATTCAGCCTTGGACTCTATCGTTTGGACTGGAGAACGGCTCAATCGCTTTATTTCATTCCCTGTCTTCCGCCGCCAGCGCCGGTCAACCCTTCAAGGAGAGCAAGCCTCTGAAAACCGATTTCGATAGCCTGCTCCTGAATGAAACTCCCGACGCGGTGGTCATCTCGACACCAGATGGAAAGGTGGTCCATTGGAACAGGGCGGCGGAATCCATCTTTGGCTACACGAGCGCGGAAGCAGTGGGACGCCCGATCAACGAGCTGATTGTTCCGCAGGACCGGGTCGAGGAGGAACGCAAGATTCTCCAGGAATCGATTGAAAGGGGCTTCTCCACGCATGAATCCATCCGCCGGAGAAAGGACGGTTCCCTGGTTTATGTCGATATCTCCAACAAGGCCGTCCGCAGCGCTCAAGGACAGGTGGAGTTTATCCTCTCGAGCAAGAAGGACGTGACGCACCTCAAGGTTCTCCGCGACGCGAAACTGGTCGAAGCCAGATTTCGCGATCTGCTGGAGTCCACGCCGGACGGCATTGTGATGGTCAATCTGACCGGCCGGATTGTGCTCACCAACAGCCAGGCCGACAAACTTTTCGGTTACGAGCGCGGGGAATTGCGCGGCGAGCTCGTCGAAGTATTGCTGCCGGTCCGCTATCGCGGCGGGCACGTGGGGCACCGCTCGAATTATTTCGCGCAGCCGCGCGCCCGATCAATGGGCGCCGGGCTTGAGCTATACGGTCTGCGCAAGGACGGCGTCGAATTCCCGGTCGAGATCAGTCTCAGCCCGCTGGAGACCGAGGAGGGCACGCTGGCGATGAGCGCGATACGCGACATCACCGACCGCAAGCGGGCCGAACGCAAGTTCCGCGGTCTTGTGGAGTCAGCCCCGGACGCGATGGTCATAATCGACCGAAACGGCCAAATCGTTCTGCTCAATTCGCAAACCGAAAGACTCTTTGGCTACACACGCACCGAATTGCTCGGTCAACCGCTCGAAATTCTTGTGCCGGACCGGTTCAAGTTCGGTCACGCGGTGCATGGCAAAAACTTCTTCGCGCATCCCAAGCCTCGCCCGATGGGCGCAGGTCTCGAACTTTTCGGCCGAAGGAAAGATGGCACCGAATTTCCCGCGGAGATTAGCCTTAGCCCCCTGGAAACCGAGGAAGGCACTCTCGTCAGCAGTTTTATTCGCGACATTACCGACCGCAAGCGCTTCGAACAGGCGCTGCAACATGCCAACCGGATGAAGAGCGAGTTTCTGGCGAACATGTCGCACGAATTGCGCACCCCGCTCAATGGCATCATCGGTTTTTCGGAATTCCTCGTGGACGAAAAACCCGGCCAGTTGAACCCCAAGCAGAAGGAGTACCTGAACGATATTCTGAACAGCGGGCGGCACTTGCTTCAACTCATCAATGACGTGCTCGATCTCTCCAAGGTCGAAGCCGGCCGGATGGAGTTGCATCCGGAAACCTTCTCCGTTGGCGAAGCCATCAACGAGGTCTGTTCCGTCATTGTGCCACTGGCGCACCAGAAGAGTATCAACATCAGCAAGGCTGTCGATCCGCAGGTGGATGCGGTCACGCTCGACCAGCAGAAGTTCAAGCAGGTGCTCTACAACCTGCTCTCCAACGCGGTGAAGTTCAGCCACGACGGAGGGACGGTGGAGGTTGTCGTCGCGCCGCACGAGCGCGCGCATCTGCAACTGCACGTCAAGGACACCGGCATCGGTATCCGGGGGGAAGACTTAAACAAACTTTTCGTCGAGTTTCAGCAGCTCGATACCGGCTCGGCCCGGCGCTATCAGGGCACCGGCCTGGGACTCGCGTTGACCAAAAAGATTGTCGAGTTCCAACAGGGCAGCGTCACCGTAGAAAGCGAGGTCGGCAAGGGCAGCATCTTCACGGTCGTGCTGCCACGGGTCAGTCATGAGGTGAAGGCATGAGCAAGGTGCGCATTCTGGTGGTGGACGACAACCTGACCAACCTCAAGCTGGCTGTAAATGTCCTTGAGTTCGAGGGCTACGAAGTCCTCCGCGCCGAGAACGCCGAGGTAGCGCAAGAGATCATTCGGCAGAGTCCACCGAACCTCATCCTGATGGACATTCAAATGCCGGGCATGGACGGGCTGACCCTCACGCGCAAACTAAAAGCTGACCAAACGATCGATGCCATTCCGGTCGTGGCCATGACTTCCTTCGCCATGAAAGGTGACGAACAAAAGGCGCTCGACGCCGGCTGTGACGGTTACCTCACCAAACCGATTGACACGCGCACATTACCCGGCCAGGTCGCCGGGTTTCTGGAGCGCGGCAAAAGGAATCAAACAAGCCATAAATCAAAAATCACATGAACATCCTCGTTGTCGAAGACAACCCATCGCATCTGAAGCTGGCGCATCTGGTTCTTAGTGCCGCTGGCTACAAGGTCAATGCCGTTGAGGCGGCCGAGCAGGCATTTAATTCCATCAAGCAGGAGAAACCGCAGGTTATCCTGCTCGACCTGGAATTGCCGGGCATGGACGGCCTGACGCTGGTGCGCAAGCTCAAGGCCGACGCGGAAACGCGCGACATCCACGTTATCGTCGTGACCGCTTATCCCGACCGATACACCAGAAAGGAAGCGCTCGCGGCCGGTTGCGACGCCTACCTGGTCAAGCCGATCAACACGCGAGCGTTGCCGCAGATACTGAGCGAAGTCGTGGAACACCGCTCGGACAAAAAGAGTTAGCAGGATGGGACCGAGGACAAAAAATATTCTTATCGTGGACGACCATCCCACGAATCGCAAACTGTTGCGAGCGATGTTGGAGGCGGAAGGGTATAAAGTCTTTGACGCCGCTGAGGGCGTGGAAGCGCTAACGCTTTTGGAGCGCGAGCCTGTTGACGCCATCATCTCGGACATCCTCATGCCACGGATGGACGGCTATCGTCTTTGTCTGGAGGTGCGCAAAATCGAAAAGCATAAGAACCTCCCGCTGATCATCTACACATCCACCTACACTTCACCGGGTGACGAGAAGTGCGCGCTGGACTTTGGCGCGGACAGATACATTCGAAAACCGGCCCCCGCTCGAACAATGCTGGATGCCCTTGAAGAATTGCTCAAAAGCCCGCGTGTCCGCGCAATTCAGCCGGCGCCGGCTACGGCCGAGTTGGAAGTGATGAAGGAATACAGCGAGGCGCTCATCCGAAAACTGGAGGACAAGAACAAGGACCTGGAACGGGCCAAAGAGGAAATCACAAAAGCAAACGAGGAGCTTGAACGCCGGGTCCGCGAACGGACGGCGGAACTGGAGGACGCGAACGTCGAACTGGAGGCCTTCAGCCGTTCCGTTGCTCACGATCTGCGAAATCCTTTGTCGGTCATCCTCGGCTTCGCTCGCCTCCTGGAAAGCGTGTGCGACCATAAGCTGACCGACGAGGAGAAAAAATACGTCCAAAAAATCGCGGCGTCGGCCGGACGGATGGAGGCCCTGATTGTGGACCTGCTCAAACTCTCGCAGGGGACGCATGCCGAGATTCACCGTCGCCCGGTCAATGCGAGCGTCATTGCGCGCGAGATCGTTCATAAACTTCAGGAGACTTCCCCGGAACGCACCGTCCACGTCGCCATCGCGCGCGATGTCGTGGTGGACGCGGACGCGCAACTTCTTTGGATTGCATTGGAGAATCTGCTCGCCAACGCCTGGAAGTTCACCTGCAAAAAGGAAGATCCGCGCATCGAGTTTGGTGTCGAGTGCCGTGATTCGCAGCCGGTCTGTTTCGTGCGAGACAACGGCGCGGGTTTCGACATGGCGCGCGCGGACAGACTATTCAGCGCGTTCCAGCGATTGCACGCGAACGATGAATTCCCCGGCACCGGCATCGGGTTGACCACCGTGCACCGGATCATCCGGCGTCACGGCGGCCGCGTCTGGCCGGAAAGCGCGGTTGGGAAAGGGACCACGTTTCATTTCACGCTGGGCAGTCCATCAACGGAGACGGAATGAGCGGGATGATGCGTCATTGCAGCAGTCACGACAGCGCAAAGGGACTGGATTACGTCGAAGACGCCCACGACCGACGGACCCGCTGCGCGCCGGGGACGTCGCGCGCTCCGCCAGAATTCGGAGCGCGACCGGTCCCCGGTCGCAGCAGTTCCGACCTGGCTACCGCGGCCCGAAATTTTCCAACCGTTTCACTGCGCTCCCAATCGCCAATCGTAAATCGTAAATCGTAAATCGTAAATCCGATGAACGTCCTCATCGTCGATGACAACGCAACCAACCGCAAATTGCTGCGGGTGACATTGGAGGCCGAGGGCCTGAGCGTCGTGGAGGCCGCCGACGGAATCGAGGCACTCGGCATTTTGGACCGCGAACTGACCGACGCCATCATTTCGGACATTCTCATGCCCCGCATGGACGGCTATCGGTTTTGCTACGAAGTGCGCGGCAGCAAACGATTCTCTCACCTTTCTTTCATCATTTACACGAACACTTACACCAGCCCCGGCGATGAGAAGGTTGGGTTGGACATGGGCGCCGACAAGTTTCTCAGGAAACCGTCGCCGGCGAGCGAGATCATCGCCGCCCTGGGTGCTCTGAAGGAGCGGCCGCGGCCCGTGCGCCCCGGCCACATCCCGCCGCCGCGCGGGCTCGAGTTGATGAAGGAATACAGTGAGGCGCTGGTCCGCAAACTGGAGGAAAAGAACTCGGACCTTGAGCTTGTCGCTGGACAACTCACGCAGATGAACCAGGTTCTCACGGTCCAATCCAGGGAGCTGGAAAGCGCAAAGGAAAAGCTTCTAAACGCGAACGTGGAGCTGGAAATGCGCGTCCGGGAACGCACGGCGGAGTTGCAGGCGGCCAACCACGAGCTGGAAGCTTTCAGCCATTCGGTCGCCCACGATCTACGCGCGCCGTTGCGGGCCATTGACGGTTATTCTCAAATCGTAAGGCGCGAGTTCGCCGCGGGATTGAGTTCCGACGGTGCGAGGCATCTGGAAAAGATTACCGAGAACGCACAGCGGATGAGTCAATTTATAGAAGGCTTGCTCGATCTGGCCCGTGTCGGATTCCTGGAACTTGTATTGCGGCCTGTCAACCTCACCGACCTGGCGAACGAAATTGCCGAGGAATTGCGACGGTCCCGGCCGGAACGCGACGTGGAGTTCGCGATCGGTTCGGGTGTAATGGCGCGCGGCGACAAGGTGCTTCTGCGGGCGGCGCTGGAGAACCTGCTGGGCAATGCCTGGAAGTTTACCGGCCAGACGGAGCGGCCCCGGATTGAGTTCGGAACCCAACAGGACGGCGGGTTGCCGGTTTATTTCGTGCGGGACAACGGGGCGGGATTTGACATGGCCTACGCGGATAAACTGTTCAGCCCGTTCCAGCGCCTGCACGCGGGGTCCGACTTTCCCGGCAACGGCATTGGCCTGGCTACGGTACAGCGCATTATCCGCCGTCACGGCGGCCTTGTCTGGGCCGAGAGTGCGGTCGGAAAGGGCGCCACGTTCTATTTCACCCTCAATAACGGAGAAGCACAGAAGTGAGAATATTGATCGTTGACGACCACCCGGCCAATCGCAAGCTCCTGCGCGCGCAACTGGAAGCCGAAGGCCAGAGCGTGCTCGAATCCGCCGACGGCGTGGAGGCGCTGGAGACTCTCGATCGCG
>JGI10216J12902_100794947_pt1 | contig 15163 bp, 11 predicted proteins | sample KanNatreferecore_FD_12902 | JGI IMG/M metagenome (IMG submission 12902)
GGCCGTTGAGCGCGGCGGCGGACGGCCTCACCCTCGCGGAGCTGGCCGCCGCCCTGGGCGGAACGGTCGAGGGCGATCCCGCGCTCCGCATTCACGGTGTCGCCGGGTTGGAAGACGCCGCTCCGGGGACCATCGTCCGCGTGGATGGCGCGCGCTATCTGAAGCCGGCCCTGGAAAGCCCCGCCTCGGCGCTGCTCGTTGAAGAAAGCCTCACGGGCGCGGAGAAACCGTGCGTCCGGGTGCGGCAGCTGCGCATCGCGTACATCCGTGCGCTGGAGCTGTTTGCGCCGGTGGAGCACGTGCCTCCGGGGGTCCATCCCAGCGCTGTCGTCGACGGGAGCGCGGAGATCGCGGAAGGCTGCGCGATCGGCGCCGGCGCCGTCATCGGTCCCCGGGTCCGCCTCGCCGGCGGCGTGGTGCTTCACCCGTGCGTGGTGTTGATGGAGGACGTGGAAGTCGGGCCGGACTGCGTGCTCTACCCGCATGCCGTGCTTTATCCCCGGACCGTGTTGGGGGCGCGGGTGCGCATTCATGCCGGGGCGGTCCTCGGCGCGGACGGTTTCGGCTACGAGTGGACGGGCGAGCAGCACCTGAAGCGCCCGCACAACGGGCGGGTGAGGGTGGGGGACGACGTCGAGATCGGGGCTAACAGCGCCATCGACCGCGCCACCACGGGCGAGACCGTGATCGGACCGGGGACGAAGATCGACAACCTGGTCCAGATCGGGCACAACGTGCGCATGGGCGCGCACTGCGTCATGGTCTCCCAGTCCGGGCTCGCGGGCAGCGTCACCGCGGGCAACGGCGTGGTCGTGGCGGGCCAGTCGGGGGCAAAGGACAACGTCCGGCTGGGTGACGGCGTGGTCCTGGTGGCGCGAGCCGCTGCCTGGGGCGACCTTCCCGAGAAGGGCCTGTATTCCGGAAGCCCTGCCCGCCCGCACTCCGAAGAGAAGCGCATACAGGCCGCGATGCGGCAGCTTCCCGAGCTGCTCAAGCGGGTACGGGAGCTGGAGTTACAGGTTGGAGGGAGCGCGGAGGCGGCTGCGGCGGACGGCACGGAATAACCTCACGACGGGCGTGAGGTTCCGCAAGCGCGGGGTACAACTCGACCGGCGTTCCGAGGGGCATAGCGCCCCAGACGTTACCCGCCGAGAATGAAAGCATAGGCGGCGCCGGCCGGGCGCCGCTCTGCTTCAGGAACCGGAACGCCATGACCGCGCTACTCGAGATGCCGCGAATGTTGACTGCTAGAACCAGGTCGGTGGTGAGCCCGGATCTCATTCGCCGGCTCCGGGAGGAGCTGCGGGATACGGACGTGCGGCCGGACGAGCCGATGTCCGACCACACCAGTTTTCGGATCGGCGGCCCCGCGGACGTGCTGTTGATGCCGCACACCCTGGATGATCTGCAGCGGATCGCGGCCATCTCCCGGGAGACGGGCGTGCCGTTTACCGTCGTAGGGAACGGAAGCAATCTCCTGGTGCGCGACGCGGGGCTTCGCGGGATCGTCCTCAAGATCGCGGAGAACCTGGCGCGGATCGAGTTCACCGAGACGCGCGCCCACGCGCAGTCTGGCGCCCTCCTGGCAACCGTCTCGAAGGCCGCCTCGACGCAGGGTCTCTGCGGGCTGGAGTTTGCCGTGGGGATCCCCGGGACCATCGGGGGGGGCGTGATGATGAACGCCGGCGCATACGGTGGGGAGATGAAGGACGTGGTCACGCACGTGACCGTCGTGGACGACGACGCCTGCCTCCGCCGGCTCACCGCCGAGGAGATGGAATTCGGCTACCGGAAGAGCATCCTGCAGACGAGAGAGTGGATCGTGGCGGACATCGGGATGGAGCTGCGGTGCGAGTGCCACGAGCGGATCCTGGCGCATATGTCCCGCAACCAGTACCTGCGGGAGTCGATGCAGCCGCTCTCTTATCCCAGCGCCGGCTCGGTCTTCAAGCGGCCGCCGGGGAAGTACGTCGGTCCGATGATCCAGCAGCTCGGCCTGAAAGGCTACCGCATCGGGGGTGCCCAGGTTTCCGAGAAGCATGCCGGGTTCATCGTCAACGCGGGCGGGGCACGCGCCGCGGACGTGCTGGCGCTGATCCAGCATATCCGGGAGCAGGTGCGCGAGAACTTCGGGGTGTGGCTGGAGACCGAGGTACGGGTCATCGGCGAAGAGCCGGAGCTGGCGCAGGAAACCGCGCGCACGGCGTAGAAGCTCGCGGCGGATGGACCTCTCCGGACGGAACTTCATCATCACCGGCGGCGCGGGCGGGCTGGGCTCCGCCGTCACCAAGGAGTTCCTCGACGCGGGCGCGGGGGTTGCCGTCACCTACGTCGTCAAGGAACAGTGGGACGAGCTCCAGGCGGAGATCTCCGGGGCCAGCGGGCGCCTCATCAGCCGCCACCTGGACGCCACGGACCACGCCGACCTCCAGAAGGCGATGGCGACCATCCACGGGCAGCTCGGCGAGGTGCACGGGCTGGTCCACCTGGTCGGCGGCTTCTCCTACGCCACCGTGGAGGCGACCGAGCCGGGCATCCTCGAGCGCATGCTCAGCCTGAACTTCCGCTCCACCTTCCTCACCTGCCGGGCCGTGATCCCGCTGCTCCGGCAGGCGGGCAGCGGCAAGATCCTGTGCGTCTCGGCGCGCGCCGCCCTAAAGGGTACTGCCGGCCTCAGCGCGTACTCGGCGTCCAAGGCGGCGGTTATCACCCTGGTGCAGGCGATGGATGACGAGCTGCGGGACGAGAACATCCAGGTGAACTGCGTTCTCCCCAGCATCATCGACACCCCGGCCAACCGGGAGGCGATGCCGGACGCGGACCCCTCCCGCTGGGTGCAGCCGGAACAGATCGCCCGCGTCCTCCGCTTCCTTGCATCCTCCGACGCGGACGTGATCAGCGGCGCCGCCATCCCGGTGTACGGGCGGGCATAGCGTGTCAGGAATCGCTCGTATAATGTACCCGCACCGCAGCCTGACCGCCCTGGACGTGGATGACCCGCCCCGCAAGAGCTGAGTCGTCTGGGACGAGAAGGCGCCTTGAGCGCAGGGGAGAGCAAGATGCCGCCGGACGTTAAGCTGTCGCGACGGGAAATGCTCGTTGGGGCAGCGGGGCTCGCCCTGGGCAGCCGGGCCGCGGCCCAGGAGGTCACGCCCACCGAGTTTCAGATCGCGTGCATGACCTACGTCTACCGGTCCTTCCCGCTCCAGCGCGCCCTCGAAGGGATCGCAAAGAGCGGCTACCGGTACGTCGCGTGGGGGACGGAACACGTGGAGGCCGACGGGAAGCGGGTCCCGGTCATCGCGCCGGCCGCCCCGGCGAGCGAGGCGAAGAAGCTGGGGGACCGGTGCCGCGACCTCGGGCTGCACCCGGTGATGATGTTCTCGATGGTCTACCCGGAGCACCGGAACGCGCTGGACGTGCTGAAACAGCGCATCGAGCAGGCGCACGCCGCCGGGATGCCGCAGGTGCTGATCTTCGGGCACACGGAGAACGGCGGGCGGGCGCTCTGGCTGGAGCGCTTCCGGGTCCTGGGCCCGCTGGCGCGGGCCGCGGGAGTGCTGCTGGTGATCAAGCAGCACGGCGGGGAGACGGGCACGGGCGCCGCCTGCGCGGAAGTAGTCCGCGCCATCAGCGACGAGGGCGTGAAGGTCAACTACGACGCCGGCAACGTGATGGATTACCTGAACATCGACCCCGTGCCGGACCTGAAAGCGTGCGCGGCGGAAGTCCGCAGCTTTTGCATCAAGGACCACCGCAACTTCCCGAAGGACGAGGACTGCGGCCCCGGTTACGGGGAGATCGACCACTACAAGCTGCTCGCCCCGGTGGCATTTACCGGCCGGCCGATGCCGCTCTGCTGCGAGAACATCTCCGTCCCGCTGCTGCCCCGCCCGTCCACGCCCGAAGGGATCGACGCGGAGGCCCGGCGGGCACGCGAGTTCCTGGAAGCCGTGACGCGCGGGCTGCAGATGAAGCGGTAGCGGGCTACCGTGGTTCCAGCGGGACCAACTGGTCCCCGGTCGGCTCCGCTCAGCAGAACCAGGATTCCGTCAGCCGCGGCGGCTTCACCACCGGCTCGGCTCGCTCGGGGAGCGGCGGCGGCGCCTCACCCAAGGCCGCGTACGCAAGGTCGCGGACCCGCGAGAAGGTGGAGCCGTAAGGCTCCCGGGCGGCCTCCGCGGCTTCAACGACCACGGCGACCTGCTCCTGCAGGTGGCTCATCCTCGCGTCGGGATGCCGCCAGCGGTAGCTCAGCGCGGCCCGGTCCAGGCCGTCGAGGTGCTCGATCATGGCGGGGGAGTCCAGCAGCAGGGAGCCGGGCGGAATGAGCAGCCGGATGCTGTAGTGGACGGGGTCGACCGCCTCGATCAGCTCCTCCCGTGCCACCCATTCGAGAAGCTCGATGTAGCTCTCCAGCGTTTCCCAGGGCGTGAAGGGCACCAGCGACGGCCGGAGCGTGATCCCAGCGGCGCGCGCCAGGTGAACCGCTTCCGTTGCCTCCTCGCGCGAGTGGCCCTTTCGAAGGTGCCGCAGCACTTCCGGGTGCAGCGACTCGACCGCCGAAACGATGAAGAGGCACCCCATCGCTCCGAGATCGGGCAGCAGCCCGCGGTGTTTCACCAGGTGCTCGATTTTCGCTGTGAAGTCGAAAGTGAGGGTGGGGAACTCCGCGTGAAGGGCTCTCGCGATCCGCAGTGCGTGGCCGGGACCGTTCAGGAAGTCGGCGTCGCCGAAGGTGATGTGGGCCGCTCCGGAGGCGACCTGCCGCCGGATGTCCGCCAGCACCGCATCCGCGCTGACGACGGTGAACCGGCCGTGGTAGACGGGCGGGATGGGGCAGTGGGTGCAGAGGTGCTTGCACCCCCGCGTGCTCTCCACGTAGCCGGCCAGCCGGTGCTCGCCGTTCCATTCCAGGCGCGCGTAGCGGTCCAAACTGGGGAGCTGATCGCGACTGGGAATAGGGGGTGAGTGCTGAGTGGTGAGTGGTGAGTGGTGAGTGGTCAAGTCCAGGAGGGCCTGCTCGTATTCACCGCCCAGCACGGCGTCGGCGCCTCGCTCGTAGAGATACTCCGCGTTGAGCTGGGCGTAGAGGCCGTAGAAGCAGAGGAAGCAGTCGGGGTTGATCTCCCGCGCCCGCTCCGCGAAGCGGAGACCCAGCCGGAGGGCGGTGTGCATCGGGACGGAGATCCCGATGAAGCGCGCGCCCCGGACCTTTTCGCCATCAAAGCCGTCGACTGCGTAATCCAGCGCGGCGGGAGCGAGCCCCGCGGCCTTCAGCGCGGCAAGTGGGGAAGCGAGCCCCATCGGCTGGTGGCCGAGCTCGTAGCAGGAAACAAGCAGCACCGCTCCCGGCGCGCGGAGGTCGTTCAGCTTGACGGCGGCGAGGGCGGGTGGGGACGCAGCGGGCACGGCGGTCTTACGCCGCCTCTGCCCGGGCCCGGTGGAAGCTCTGCAGTTCCCGGTTGGCGCGGAGGATGGTCTCCAGCTTCCGTTCTACTTCCGGGAGGCTCTTGCCGGGCAGCGCGTAGTACAGCTCGTCGTCCGGCAGCTCCGTATAGACCCGATTGCCGATGCAGCCGAGGCTGGCGGTCGCCTGGCCGGAGTTCACGGTGGCGGGCAGCACTCCGCAGGCGGGGCGCCCCATCGCCGGGCTGTCCGAGCGAACCCCCGCCGCCTGCGCGGCTTCCGCGAGCAGCATGATCTGCCGGGCGCTGCCGCGGACGAGCACCACGTCCGGCACCTCCGGCGCCTCCCCCAGGGGCGCGTAGATCGCCACGCCAAAGTCGCCCTTGAGCCGGGGCAGCGTGGGCACTTCCTCCATGCGGATGTACTCCAGGCCGACCATCACCTCGACCAGCCCCTGCAGCTCCCGGGCGTTCTCTTCCGGCAGGTTAATCCCGTGCGTGTAGGCCCCGACGGGGCAGCCGTAGTGGTCCTGCGCCTCCGTGTAGAACGCGTGGCCTTCCGCGGCGCGCTTCCAATAGCCGCACCCCGCCGGCGCGCCGGCAGACACGCGCGGCAGCCCTACGGGCGCTTCCGCCCGGAACGAGATCGCGACCGGAGTGGAGGTGAGGCCCAGGAGGGCGGCGAGTTGGGAGGGCATGGGTATTTGGGGGTGTTGGGGTGTTGGGGTGTTGGGGTGTTGGGTGTTGGGGAGCGCCCACCCAAGCAACCTTTTATCCTGTGCGGCGCCGCTCTGTCGCGCGGGGCGGGTGATAGGCTGGGAGAGTATGCAGGGGAAGGAGCTCACCCATCAGCAGCAGGAGGCGGCGCAGGCGGACCTGCTGCGCTTCACCGCGCTCAACGCGCTCTCATTCGAGATCCTTGCCGGCCAGATCCTGATCCTGTTCGCGCGGCAGGTAGGTGCCTCGCTGAAGGACATCGGCTTGCTCGCGGGGCTGCTTCCGTTTGCGTCGGTAATCCAACTGGGGATGGCGCCGCTCGTCACGCGGTTCGGGCCGCGGGCGCTGATGCTGGTGGGGTGGGGAGCGCGCACCCTCGTAGCGGCGGGGCTTTTCTTCGTGCCCGTGGCCATCGCGCGAGGCGGTCCCGCGGTGGGGACACAGGTCCTCCTCGCGGTCATGGCGGGCTTTTACGTCTGCCGCGCCGTGGGCATGAGCTCGTGGCTCCCCATCATCCAGGAGGTCGTCCCGCCGCATGACCGCGGCGTCTACCTCAGCCGGCAGGAGTGGCTGCGGCAGGTCTCCATCGTCCTCATCGCGGTGGTCACCGCCCTCTACCTGCTCAACGTCCGGGACCTCGACCGCTTCATGCACGTCATCGGCGTTGGGGTCGTCGCCGCCGCGTGGAGCCTCTACTACCTGTGGCGCGTTCCGGACGTCGGGATGACCGACGAGCCGCTGGATGAGGAGTACCTACAGCGGGCTACGGCGCCCCTCCGCGATCCGGTCTTCAGACGCTACCTGCTGTTCTCGGCAGCGCTGCGGATGGTCTTGAGCGCCTACACGCCGTTCCTGATCGTGTACCTGCGCGAGGGCCTCCAGCTTCCCGCCTCGGGGGTCATCGCCATCAACACCGTGGCCAGCCTCGGCGCCATCGTGACCCTCGGGGCGTGGGGACGCTGGACGGACCGCTTCGGCGCCAAGCCGGTCCTCGGCGCCAGCATCGCCGGAATCGCCCTGTCCCTCCTTCTGTGGGTCGGCTCCGGGCATACCTCGGCGTGGCACTGGGTGGGGATCCCGGCTATCTCGCTGGTGCTCGGCGCGTTCAGCGGGGGGCTGACGGTCTCAATGTCCAAGTTCGAGCTGGGCTTCATTCCCATGGAGGGCCGGGCGCATTACGTGGCGATCAACGTCACCACGGTGGGTCTCACCAGCGCCATCGCCACCCTCGCGGCCGGGCAACTGCTCGATCTGCTCAAGGAGACCGAGATTCAGATTGGGTGGTTGACTCTCGACCAGTACCGGCTCTTCTTCCTGGTGTCGGCAGCACTGCTGGCGGTTCCGCTGCTGGTGCGCAGGGGGCTTCCAGAGGAGCGGTCGCGGTCCGTCCGCACGTTCTTACGGGTCGGAATCCGGCAGGGGCTCCGTTTCGTGCGGGCCCGGACCGGGCGCGGCGCCGGGCAACCGTAGCAAAGAGAGGTGTAGAAGCACCACATTACGGCAATAAACGGACGTTGGCCGAAGACCCCTGGCCCCTGCCCGCTGCCGCGCCCCACGACCAGGCGCCCGCCCGCCGCTCCGGCCGGCGTTTGGTTCTTCTCCAGGGAGCGGTACATTCTAAAGGAACGTTAAAGGCCTCAGCATGTCCGAAGCCCAGCCCAACCGATACCTGGAGTTGGATGTTCCCGCGGAGCCGCAGGTGGTGCAGGACCTGCGGCGCCGTTTTGACGAGTTCGTCCAGGGCTGCAGGATGACGGACGACGAGCGTGAGGGCGTGAAGGTGGCCCTCTCCGAAGCGTGCAGCAACGCGGTCTGCCACGGCTCTCCCCGCGGCAACTGGAACCGCCTCCGGGTGCGGTTCCAGGTCGAGGGAGACCTGCTGAGCCTCGAGATCTCCGACCAGGGCCGCGGCTTCTACCCCAATGAAATCGCGCTGCCGGACTTCGAGGAATGGAAGCCCTCCGGCCGGGGCCTGTTTCTGATGCAGGCGCTCGTGGACGAAGTGGAGTTCGAACGGACGGCCGTGGGGACCGTAGTGCGCCTTCGTAAGCGGCTCAACGGGGCGTGCCCGGAGGCTGACGGCGTGTCGCCGGCAGTCGTCGAATCGCGGTAGTGCGCGGCCCACGTTTGTGGACTGAAAACGAGACGCCAGCCTGCGCGGCGAAATCAGAGCCCCTTGAGTTGCTCTCGGGCGCGCCCATTGTTTGGGTCCAGCCGCAGCGTTTCCTCTAGGTGCTTGCGCGCGTCCTCCCGGCGGCCGAGGGCGATCTCGCAGGTCGCGAGGTTCTGCCAGTTGCCGGAGTTCTCCGGCTGCAGGCGCAGCGCCTGGCGGAAGCTCTCGGCGGCTTCGGCGGGGCGGTTCGTGTAGAACTGCACCGCCCCCAGGTTGGTGTAGATGTCCGGATTGTCCGCCTGGAGCGCCAGGGCCTTGCGGTAGCGGGCCTCTGCCTCGGGGAACTTCTGGAGCTGACGGTACCGGTTGCCGGCGCTCCACTCGTCGAGGGCGAGGGTCGCGGGGGAGACGGTGCGGTACCAGTCCAGCCCCACGAACAGGCCCAGCGCCGCGAGACCCGCGAGTGCCGGCGCTACCCCACGTTTCTCCGGAGTGCGCGCCCGGTCCCACAACCAGGTCACCGCGTGGCCGGCGAACAGCAGCAGCACGGGGACCACGGGGAGACGGTAGCGGTCCGCGACGAAGAACGCGACGAAGCTGGCAACGTAAAGCAGGACGAACCACGTCAGGAAGCGCGCCCGGGCGTTCTCTCTCCACGCGAGCGCGATCCCGAGCAGCCCAAAGGGCCCGGCGAACCAGAACCCGAGGGGGGCCAGCCACAGGAGCGGCGCGAACTCGGATCGGATGTAGTCGAACGCGTGGTTGTTGCGGATCTCCCGATGGGTCCACGCCAGCACCCACTTCTTCCAGGTCAGCCCCAGCGCCGCCGCGGGGTCCTCGCGCCACCACCGCCCCGCCTGCCCCACCCAATACCGCTGCGCTTCCGACGCGGAGAGCTTGCGGCCCACTGCCTCCTCCGCCGCGCGCTGCCCGAAGAGCTTCACCGAATCCTCGTACTCGGTGTTGAACCGGTAGCGAGTCGGCGTCGACGGCGTAAAGCCGTCCGCGCCTGCGCGGTTCCCCAGGAACAGGTTGATGCCGCCCTGCGAGGCGATGAAGACCGGGTCGCCGGAGACCGCGAGGTTGCGGGCGGTGACGAGAGCCGGGGCGAGGGCAGCTGCGAGGAGGAAAGCCGCGGTGATGGTGAGTGGTGAGTGGTGAGTGGGGAGGGGTGTTGGGGTGTTGGGGTGTTGGGGTGTTGGGGTGCGGGGATGTCGCTTCCATAACAGCAACCATGCAAGCACCACAAGTACGGCGACCAGGATGTTCGGCCGGGTGACGGCGGAGAGACCGAGGACGAGGCCGGAGAGCGTCCAGTCGCGCAGGCTGCCCGTGTCCGCGGCGCGGAAGAGGAGCAGCAAGAAGAGGAGGTCGAGGAAGACCTCCAGGACGGGCGTCAGCAGCTCTCCATCGAAAAAGACGAGGGGGCCGTAGAATGCCATTGCGGCGGCGGCGATAAGCGCGGCGGTGGGGCGGACGACGCGGAGGCCGAGCAGGAAGAGCAGCAGGCAGCTCGCCGACCCGAGCGCCGCCTGGACCAGCCGCGGCGGCCACAGATCCGGCTGCTGCGCGCCGATCCCGAAAAGCTTGTAGACGCCGGCGAGCAAGTAGTAGTAGAGCGGTGCCCGGAAGAACGGTTCCGGGCCGCTTTTGCCGGCGGCGATGTCCAGGGCCAGCAGGTGGTGGTAGAGCGAATCGAGGGCCGGCACCCAGAAGAACGGCGAGTCCGCGTACTGGCTCAGGTAAAGGAACCGGAGCCCGAAGGCGGCGAGGAACAGGTAGAGACAGACCTTGCCGGTCGCCCCGAGAAGCCGCTGGTCAAGCGTCGTGCGGGGACGTTCGTCTGTCGCTGCGGCGGCCAGGGAAGCTCTCCTCGGTGCCGGAATCGCGGCGTCACCGCATGGTATCGCACGGCGGCGCGTGAAAGCGGCGAAACCGCCCGTGCGGTGGGGCGTCCATTCGAGAGGGCGCTCGGGCTTCAGGCGTTCGGCGTTCAGGCGTTCAGGCAGTCACCGCACTGGGAGTTTGACGGCAGGATGATCCGGATTTCGGGGGGCGGTTCCAGACATTGCGATGGAGTGACGCGGCGCTCGTTCGTCCAGGCGGGTGCGCTGGGCGTGGGCGGGCTGCTGCTGCCGGACTTCTTGCGGATCCGTGAAGCCCAGGCGGCGGGCCTGGGGACCCCCGCGCTGCGGCGGGATACGGCCGTCATTCTCATCTGGTGCTCCGGGGGGCCGGGGCATATGGAGACGTGGGACCCTAAGCCGGAGGCGCCGCGGGAGTGGCGGGGACCGTTCGGCGCGATCTCGACCAACGTGGACGGCATCCGCTTCGGCGAGCTGATGCCGGAGCAGGCGAAGATCGCGGACCGGCTGGCCGTGGTGCGGGCGGTGCGCCACGGCACGGGCGACCACACCAAGGGCAACCACTGGATGCTGACGGGCTACGAAGGCCCGAACTTCAACGACGTGGTGCTGGACCAGCGCGCCCCGGCGATGGGTTCCGTGACGGCGGCGCTGCGCGGCCCCAACGGTCCGGGGCTCCCGCCATACGTGGCGGTGCCCCACCTGCGAGGCGGGACGGACAACTTCTTCCATTACCACGCCTACGTCGGCGGAGCGTACAACCCGTTCATCGTCAATTCGGACCCGAACGAGAAGAGCTTCGCGGTGCGGGACCTGGTCATGCCGCGAGGTCTGACGCTGGACCGCCTGCGAAACCGCCAGGAACTCCTCGGGCGGCTGGACCAGTTCCGCGAGGCGAACGGCCGCTCGGTCGAGGAGCGGGACGGCTCCTACCAGCGCGCCTTCGAGATGCTCACCGGTCCCGAGGCGCGAAAAGCGTTCGACATCACCGCGGAGCCGGACGCGCTGCGCGACCGGTACGGGCGCCACACCTTCGGCCAGAGCGCCCTCCTGGCGCGGCGGCTGGTGGAGGCGGGGGTGACGTTCGTCACCGTAAACTGCGTGCCGTGGGACCACCACGGCACGGCGCCGCAGTTGAAGACCGAAGAAGGCGGCAAGCTCCTGATCCCGCACCTGGACCGCGCCATTGCCGCGCTGGTCCGGGACCTCAGCGACCGCGGCCTGTACGACCGCGTCCTTGTGGTGGCGATGGGTGAGTTCGGCCGCACCCCGAAGATGAACCGCGACGCCGGCCGCGACCACTGGGGCCATGCCTTCAGCGTGCTCTTCGCGAACGGTCGGATGAAGATGGGTCAGGCCATCGGCGCCACCGACGCCAAGGGCGAGTACCCGAAGGAGCGGCCGGCCACCCCGCAGGACGTGCTGGCGACCGTCTACCACCACCTCGGCATCCACCCGCACACCGTCACGTTCGAGAACCGCGCCGGCCGCCCTGTGTACTTACTTGAAGGCGGCGAGCCGATCAGCGAGTTGATCGCCTAGCGTGGCCTGGCCTTCAACATTGTGATCGGCAAGAACCGTCAAGCCTCCGGCCCGAGTTTCCGCTTCCAATCATTCAGTTTCGCTCTCAGAGAATCGGAATCCACCGGTGTATGCACGGTCGGAGTGCTCATCCGCGCGCGGTTGTGCTGGTCCCAGTAAGCCCTGTTCTCATCCGCCGTCTTGAGAACGTGCTCGTACTCCGCCACCACCTCCGCGTGATGCGCGGCGATGTAGGCCATGACCTCGGACATTTGCTGATCCGAGAGCTGCAGTCGATCACCGATCAGTCGCGCGGGCCAGCCCGTCGCGACATAGTCCATCACGTCATAGAGCGTGATTCGCGTCCCGGCGATGGTCAGGCCTCGATCCGTTCGGATCACCGCTGATTCGGCTGCGACAGTGCTCATCCATCTTCCTCGGAGACCATTGTACCAGATGGTGAAGCGGTAGTCCCAACCGGGCAATCCTAGGTGCGGCCGCCTGGCGACGGAAGCACAAGTCTGTGGGTTCGTCCCTCACGTGTCCGAGCCGCGTGGGCCAGGTGTCAGAGCCAGGGCGCCCTCAAACCAGGTGGCAGGTCCTCTTCGCGAACCAGGAACTCCACCTCGTGGTCCGAGCGCAGGAATGCCTCCCAGCGCAGGTAGCTCTCCCCTCGAACCGCATCCGAAGTGACAAGGACCGATCGGATAGGCAAGCCTTGGTACTCCGGGCGGTTCCTCGCCTGGGCGAAGTACTGGATGATCTGGCTACCGCCTTCACCAAATCCGACCCGGCGCTTCTTCGCCTCAATCACTAGCAGCTCGCGTCCGTTGTCTACCAGGCATAGCTCATCGGGACTGCCGCCGCGGCCCCCAAGGCGGAGCGTGGATCGCCCCGCGCACTCGGCCCCGGGATACTGCTCCTTGATGGTTCTTGAGGCTCGCTTCTCGTAGGACCCCTCCTGCTCGCCAGGCTGGTCGGCAAGGAACTCTCGCGAAAACCGGAGCATCACCTCTCGCCGCTCGCGCGGAAGCGCGAGGTAGCTAAGGGTCAGTAATCCGCGAAGGGTGAACACCGGTTTGACGCGCCAGAGGACCACCCGAGGCGTGCCGTCCACAGCGTGCTTCAGCACCTCGTCGAGTACTTCCCCCACGACCCGGCATCCCGCGGTCTCATCTGGTTTCAGCCCAACGTTCGCGAGAGCAACGCAACCCGCGTATTGGACGCACAGAGTATCGCCGTAGCGGTCTGGTGCCTTACCGAAGACCTCGCTGGCGGAGCCCACGGCAGTCTCAGCGTGCGAAAGGACCCGCGGCACCAGCAGCGGACCACCCCCATGGCGCATACCCGGCAGAACTCGGTACCACATACCGAGATCCTACCAGTCCCGATGGGGGAGCGCCTGGGAATCAGGTGATGAACCCTCGACCGCCCGGCGCGGTCCCTCAGGGATGGAGGCGACCTCCTACGGACGGTAAAGGCCGAGTACCCGAGGGAGCAGCCCGCCACTCCGCAGGACGTGCTGGCGACCGTCTACCACCACCTCGGCATCGACCCGCACACCGTCACGTTCGAGAACCGCGCCGGCCGCCCGGTGTACTTACTTGAAGGCGGCGAGCCGATCAGCGAGTTGATCGGGTAGAGGCCAGGGGCCAGGGGCTCGTGAAACGAGCGCACCCTCCGGTGCTCACCGGTTCTTACCTGTCCCGCGCAGCCGGATAGTGACCTTGGGCCGCTGAGGGTCGCTGCTGGTCAGGACGAGGAAGCCGCTCAGCTTGCCCGCCCGGCCCGGGGTGAAGCGGACCGGCAGGGTCTGCACCCCTCCGGGCGGGACGAGCGCCAGGGCCGTGCTCTCCACGGCGAACGGAGGGGCCGGGTCGGACAGCGACACCCGGAGCGGCGCGCCGGCGCTCAGGTTCCGGATAGCCAGGGTGCGGGCGGTGGTCTTGCCCAGGGGCACCGCGCCGAACGAGAGGGTGTCCTTCACCTGCAGCTTGCCGGCCGGCGGCGCGATGGTGGTCACCGAAACGGCGTTCGTGGGCGCGGAGTCGCCTCCGAAGTTGGTGGCGCGGACGCGGTAGGTGTAGGTGGCCCCAGAGGTGAGCCCGGCGTCGAGGTAGCTCGTTGCATCCGCGCCCGCCGCTCCCACCTGGCGGAACGGGTCGGTGGCGGCCGCGCGGCGCTCGATGCGGAATCCGGCCTCCCCCTCGCTGTTGTCCTGCCACTCCAGGCTTACTTCCCGGTCCGAGACGGCCGAGGCGCGGAGGGCGTCCGGCGGCTCGGGAGGCGACGTGGATTCCAGGCGGTCGGCGGAGATCCGGATGTCGTCCAGCCAGACCCCCTCGTCGGTGTTGGCGGCGTCGGTGACCAGCCGGAAGCGGAGACGGAGCGGCTCCGTCTCGGCAGGAAGCGGGAGGGTGTAGAAGGCGCCCGGGGCGCGTCCGGTGAGGGAGGCGAGCCGCCGCCAGCGGGCGCCGTCCGCGCTCACTTCGACGTGAAGGAAGTCGAAGCGGTCCTCCAGCGCCAGGCGCGCCCAGAAGCTCAGCGTGGGCGCGGCGCCGGTCGGCGCCACCGGCCGCACCTGCGTGAGCGCCAGGTCGAGCCCGTTCTGGTACGGTCGGCCCGGACTATCGGTGTAACCCCGTGCCGAGCTGAAGCTCGCCTCGGGCGCGGTGCTCCATGGCTCGATGCCGGAGAACTGGGGCTCCCGGTCGACGTCGTCTTCGAGAAGGGGGAGCAGGCTGGTGGCTTCGCCCAGCCGGATGTCGTCCAGCCAGACGCCGTCGCCGGCGATGTTGTCATCCGTCTTGAGCACGAAGCGGAGCCGGACGCTCCGGCCCCGATACGCAAGGAGCGGAACGCGGTGCTCGGTCCAGGCGGCCTCGCCGGTGAGGGCCTCCAACCGCTGCCAGGTACCGCCGCCGTCCGCCGAGATCTCCACGAAGAGGAAGTCGAAGCCGTGCTCCAGCGAGGTCCTGGCGCGGTAGGAGAGGACCGGCGTGGTCCAGGGCAGCGCCACCGGCTGGGTGGTCCGCAGTGCAGCCTCGACGCGGCTGGAGTAGGGGCCTCCGGGGCTGTCCGTGTAGCAGGACCGGCCGGTGTAGGCATCCTCGGTGGTTGAGGACCACGGCGCCGGCCCGGTGAACCGCGGCGCCGCCTCGGCGCCGTCGTCCAGGACGTATCCGGAGCGGTCCGGGGCCGTGGAGACGGGACCGGTGAACGCGAGAGGCGAGGCGTTGCCGGCGTTGTCGTAGGCCAGCAGCGCCAGGTGGTAGGTCGTTTCGGGGTCGAGGCCGATCAGGTCGAAGCTCTGGCTCGAGCCGGCTGGTGCGGGCACGGGGAGACCGCGCGCCGCCCGCGCGTGAGCGTAGGTCGCTGGTGGGACGGCGCCGGTCTGATATCGCAGCTCGTACCGGCCCGCGGCACCCTCGTGGCCGTCGTCGCCCGGGGCGGACCACGCTACCCGCAGCACCCGCTCGCCCCGGTGTGTGATGCGAAGGAGCGAAGGCGCGGAGGGGGGAACCGAGTCGGCCTCGAGC
>JGI10216J12902_102889947_pt1 | contig 15163 bp, 13 predicted proteins | sample KanNatreferecore_FD_12902 | JGI IMG/M metagenome (IMG submission 12902)
CGTGCTATCGCCTGGCTGAACGGACGCTCGAGCGGCTCGTCGCCGCTTACGACGATTCAGGCGTTCCCGCACTTGTGGATCAGCGCGCCGGGCGCAGCGGCCGCCACAAACAATCTCAGCTCAAGGCGGACCAATGAAGAACCTCATGAGAAAATTGCGGTCCGATTCAGCCCGTCAATACCCCAAGGAATGGGCGAGGATCCGCGAGTTGGAGCGCCGTATCGCGAAGTTGGGTCGCGAGTGCAAAGCGCAAATGCTCGACCTGAAGATTCACTCGCTCACGGTGCATGAGGCCGCAGGACAGCTCCGCGTCTCGCTTCAACAGGTCCGCGATCTGATTGAGGAAGGAAAACTCCGCGCCATCAATGTCGGAACAGGCACGCGCAAATTCTGGCGCATCCCGGTTGATAGCTTTGAAGCCTTCAAGCGCAAGCGGGACAGCCTGGTTAACCCAACATGACTTTTGCCGCTCCCAACCGCGATTTACCCGCCTCCCTCCTCTGGTCGTGCGGGCGATTCGTAATTTGCGGGGCGGCTCCCTTTTCCGGTTGGTCCCGCCGCACACGTGCGGCCGGTAAGCGCACCCAACGCGCGCATTTGACTTATAGGGCGTCGGGATGCGGGCCAACACAATGGTTCGCGCGTTTCGTTCCGATCAAAATGCAACGCGTTTCAGGCGTTTTGCAAAGCGGTCCTGAAAATCTCCCGGCAAAAACCGGATTTCGAAATCCGCCCGAGCCATGAACTCCCCCCAATTCTCCCAGGACAATGCCGAGTTGGTGCGCCTCTCCTCCAGGATCGAACAGTCTGAGGCTGCGCAGGCTGAGCTGGGGGCACGATTGGCACAGATGGAACAAGGGATTTCGGGGGCGGAGGCTTCACTGAACCGCTACCGCGTGGAGCTGGGCCGGTATGAGGGCATGGCGGCCGTCAATCCGTCGATTGAAAAAGAGACCCGCCTGTTGCGAGTTGGTCACATGATCGAAGAAAGGGAGGCTCGGATCCGCGAGCTGCGCGCGGAATGCGACCGGCTCAGGGCGGACACCGTAAAGCGCAGCGAAAGCATCGCGGAGCAGCGCGGCGCGGTGAATGCGCTCCTCGCGGCCATCAACCCTCCCGCCCCTTCAATATGAATCTTTCAACGATCTGGCAGAACACACGGCCGACGCCGGCGCTCCGGGCCTGTGTTCGATGGAGCGCAACAGTGCTGAGCATAGGGTTGGGTTGCCCCGCGCGGGTTGGGTTTAGGGTTTATCCCTGCCCGCGTGGGGGTTTCGGCTGGAGTCGTCATTATGAACATGAATCTTGAAACCGAGTTCGGCAAACGTCTGGTGACTTTGCATGACGGAGGGCAAGGGATCCGCGCCGGCCTGGCGTGCGAGGTTCGCGCTGCTTCCAGTTCGGAAGAGCCTGTCCTGGACTTCATCGCCAGCGACGAAACCGTTGACCGATACAACGAGGTGATCGAACTCGGCGGTTGGCAGCTCGCCAATTACCGGAAAAACCCGGTCGTCGTTGACAGTCACGATTATTCCTCCATCGCCCGGATCCTGGGCAATTCAACCGATGTCAGGATCAAAAGCGGCAGGCTCATCAACCGCGTCAAGTTCGCCACGGACAATCCGCTCGGCGCGATGGCCTATAAGATGGCTCGCGGGGGGTTCATCAAGAGCGAGAGTGTCGGCTTCATCCCGGTCGAATGGGAGCGCGGCAACAGTGGCGCGGGGGAACCCTCCCGGACTTACAAGAAGCAGGAACTGATCGAGATCAGCCTGGTGGCTGTGCCGGCGAATCCGAGCGCGACGGTTGGTCTGGCGCTCAAGAGCGGCGCGATCGAGAAGAGCGATTTACGCGACCTTGCAGAATTCCTGAAATCCTTTTGCAGTGACAAGGCGGAACCCACTCCCGACTCCGGCGCGCAGGGGAGTGGATTCGACGGCGCGCAGTTGCGGCAACTCACGGAGCAATACTTGAACCCCATTCGCGCGGTGCTCCGACGCGTGTAAAAACAGAAACCAAAACACAAAATCACATTATGATCACAATACTGTTTGCAGTCTGCCTCCTCATTGCCATCGCGCTGATGGCAGTCGTGGATGCCGGCACGCTCGCCCAAGTAAGGCAAGTCCTCGAACCGGGACTCCTGGAAATCAAAGAAGGCATCGAGGAAATGGAGTCAGAACAGAAGTCCTTAAAGAAGGAGCTGGAATCCGAGAAGCAAGCGCGCAGCGCCCACGAAAAGGTCACGTCAGACTTGCAGCAGCGGATGGGCCATTTTGCTAGGGCGCTAACCAGCCGGGGCGACAGGCCGGTGCTGCGCGCCAGTGAAGTCGTGAGCGAAGAGTGCGCCCGTCACCTTGGCGCAGTCCTCATCCTATCCGGGATGGCCCAGGGCAAGATCCAGCAACTCGACAACGCTCCTGCACTGGTCGCCCAGGCGGAGAGTGTTATGCGTGCATTCCCCCGCGAACAGCGAACGGCCCTCACGACTTCGGACATTCCGCTCCCGACCGAATACGGCCGCGAAGTTGTTGAGCTGATGTGGAAATTTGGTCAGGCCAGGCAATACGCCACGGTCTATCCGCTCGGGACCGGAACAGTGAAACTGCCGAAGATCAAAACCTCCCCCGCGTTTGGCTTCATCGACATGTCGGCGGTGGTGCCGGAAAAGTCACCGCAGATCGAGTTTGTGGACTTCGTTGCGAAAAAGGCTGGCGGCCTGATCCGCGTTCCGAGCGAGATCGAGGCGGACAGCATCGTCGCAATTGGGCAGTTCCTGGCGCGCTATGCCGCGCGTGAGTTCGCTAAGTGGGAAGACACGGTCCTTTTCAATGCGGACGGATCGTCCACCTATAAGTCGATCAGCGGTGTCTGCAAGACTGCCGATACGCTCGGCAGGAAGATCCAACTGGACCCCGCGGAAACTGCACCGAGCAACATCGGCCTTGCCGATCTCCGCGGACTGCGCGCCAAGGTCGCTTCTGCCGCACTGGCCAGCTCAGCGTATTACATGAATCTGACTCACGAGTCGTACTTGACCAGCTTCAACACGGTCACCAACGGCCAGGTCTTCACCTGGACGAATGGTCAGGCACGTCTGGATGGGTTTCCAATTCGATGGGTCGATGTCTTGCCGGTGTTCGACCATGACGCGCACGCGGGCCAATACCAGGTTGCCTTTGGCGATCTCTCCTACTGGTACTTCGGCGAACGCGGAACCCCGGACATACAAACCAGCCGCGATGTGTTCTTTGCCACTGATGAAATCGCCATCCGCGCGTTGGAGCGCTTCGATTGCGGCCTGATGGCCGATGCAGCGATGGCCGTGCTGCAATTGGCAGCGGCCTAAGATCAATCCCGTTGCTCTGCTCTTCGGAAACGGGGGAGCAGAGCGCGGGACAAAACTCGATGAAAACTTTTCTGTTTTCTGTTTGGCTGGCGACAGCGGCGCTAGTGCAGGCCGCGCCGGGCGAGTACTCCGCAAAGACCGCCAGCGGCACTACGGCCGCCGATGTCATTTTCGCCGGGGACCCATTGGCGCCGATTCGCCTGGTATCGCTGGACGTTAAGAGCGATCTCTCCAGTTCAAAGCTCCTTGCCCGCAGCGGGCGCGAGCTGTTCACGCTATCTGCCAACGCGACCAATGCCACGAACTTCGTGCTTCAGAGCACGAGCGGTCTGGCCAGCAACAACGTCGTTGTCTTTCAACGGAAGTCGGACAACGCCGTATTCAAAGGCACGGTTTGGAGCGTGCCGAATAGCACGAACCTGAACTTGGCATCCTCCATCACCGCCACGTTTGTCACAGGCGATCAGCTTTACCTGATGACAAACAACGTGAGCATCGACATCGGCGCGGGGACCGTGCGGCAAACCGGTGAGGCTCTTTTCCTTGCCGCTCGCAGCCGGCCATTGTTGCTCAGCCTGGACGGTACCAGCGCGTGCATCATCAATAACGCCGTCGCGCGCTACGGGCCTTGAATATCACGGCGAATCACTTTTGGAACGGCTATGCCCTACCGCACGTGTGCGGCGGGACCAGGCCAGCCAGATTGGCAATCGCGGCTGGCACGGGCATGGTCGTTCCATTCCTTCTCTTTGCTGGATGATGAACGCCAGCGCACACAACTGCCCACCCGTTTACACCGCTTCGCGGATCGCCGCTGCCCTCGGCAAATCGCCCCAGGCCGTGCATAAAGCGCTGGCCTCCGTTCCTTCGTCTCCGTTGGCGACGCGCGGCGGTGCCGCCAGGGGCTGGGCGTTCGCAGCCCTGCCGCTGGCCATGAGGACGGAGCTTGAGGAGATCGCAACCCGGCGTGGCTACCGTGACGCGGAGCATCTGTTATCGGCGCCTCCCAAGGAACACCAGTCGCCGATTCCCCTGGCAGAGATTGCGCCGCAGTGCATCACCAAAGCGGATACGCTCCGCCGCGCGCTCGCGCCCGTTCTCTCACGCGTCAATGATTTGACCATGTCAGCGGCCGATCTGGAGGCGTTCGGTGTCCAGGAATACCAAAGGGCCTTTGGCTACCAAGTGTCGTCACGGTATTGGCGCGAACTGTTCAAGCGCACACTTGAACGCGACAGCGGCGCCGAGCAGTACGATCGGCTGGAGCTTTACCTCGATGACCGGCTGACGCGTAAAAATCACGCGCCGGTCCGCGCTGCCGTGCTCCGGGAATGCCACGCCCTGGAGGAATACATTGCGAGCTTCAAAGATCCGCAGAACCCCACCGCCGGCGAGCAGGCAATGCTTTGGTTTCAGACCTTTCAAAAATACGAGGAGGCGCTTGCCGCCGGCAAACCTGCGACGAAACAGAAGCGGCAGATCTGCGAGTTTCTCCTGGCCAAAGCGCCGTTCATCGCCAGCACGCGCGCGGGGATCCGCAAACAGTTTGACCGAAAGTTGAAGCGCTGGATTGACGGCGGCCGGCTGCCCTCAACCATCGAAGATCAGCGCTCGAAAAATTCCGGCTGGCATCGCGCGCCGAAGTTGAGCCAGGAGGATCGGGACAAGATCGTTGGCCACGCGGTTTTGTTTAACGGCGGACGCGTGAGCCAGACTTGGCGCGAATTGTTCGCATCCGAAGGACTGAGCGAAGATCTTGTGAGTTACTACCTGGTCAATGCCTCCAGCAAATCCTACGTGCCAAAATCCGTTCGCGATCAAGTCCGCTGGGACGTGGCCTCGCTCGATGACATTCATCACGGTCCACGGCAGGCGCAACTCAACGGCGCCCATATCTCGCGGGACTGGTCCGGCGTGGCCGCGGGCGACTGGTACCAGGCCGACGATTGCACGCTTCCAATCTACTACAGCGAACCGGATGGCAAAGGCTGGTTCCGACTGCTGCGCGGCCAGCTTCTCTTGATGATTGACCTGCGCTCGACCTGCATCCTCGGGTACGCACTCCTGTCCGATCGCAATTACAATTCGCTGGCGATCCGCACGCTCATAACGCGGACCTGCGACGAGCGCGGCCTACCGCGCAAAGGCTTTTATTTCGAGCGCGGCATCTGGCAAACGTCGCGCCTGCTCAAAGGCGACCAACGCGCCGGCGCGTTCTCCTGGCCAGAAGCGGAAAAGGGACTTTACGATCTTGGCTTGCGATTCATCCATGCCCGGCTGCCGCGCGCGAAGCCAGTCGAGCGCGTGCTTGGCGCGGTGCAGGATTTGATGGAGGGAATTCCGGGTTACGCCGGACGCGACGAGCGCCACGATCGCTTTGAACGCCTACAGGATCTGAAACGCCAGGTGGAAAGCAGAAAGGTTGAGCCTGAAGGTCACTTCCTGTCCGCCGATCAATGGCTTTCCACGCTCGATGACCTGTGCGAGCGATACAACGCGGAGCCGCAGAACGGGAAGATGACGCTGGGCCTGGCGCCGGCGGCTGCATTCGAGCAGTTCCAGAATCACCACGATCCGCAGACGAAGTTCGGCGCATCATCTCGCTACTTGCTGGCGCATCATCGCCGGCCGGCGCGCGTGACTCGCAACGGAATCACGCTGCGATTCGGAAAGAATGCCTTCAACTACCGGAACGAAGCCACGGGCCGGTTGATTGGGCAAACCGTGCTCGCCTGGTTCAACCCGGAAGCGCCGGACGTTCTTTGCGTGTCTGATATGGAGCGCCGGAATGTTTTCGCGGTTGAACGGTCGCAGGAGGTTCCTGCCGTGGATGCGCCAGAAGAATTGCTCTCAACGGAGCAGGCGCGCATCGCTGCGCATCAGGCTCCCGCCAAGACATACTATCGGATGCTCCGCAGCAAGTTTGTGCCGGCCTTCCGGCACAACCTGGTGGACGCCGCGACGACTGATCTAGGCCGGCAGATGCACGAGCAGACTGCCGCGCGGGAACAGGAGCAGAAACAGCAATCCCGGGCGCGCAAGACGTTTGATCGTTTGGGAATGCAATCACCGCGCCGGATCCGGCCTGGCCAGGCGGAAGCCGCAGCGCGTTTGGAAAAGCTGCTAAGCGAGGAGGAGGCAACGTGAGCAACACCCGCCACGCGGCTCCAGGCGCACCGCTCAAACAACAGCGGTATGCTTCCAGCCCTGAATTGGAAACCGGGCTGCTGGCGAACCTGGTCGCAAAGCGTTGCCGTACGATCGAGTCTCAAGCTGATCGCGAGCTGGTGTGGTTTCTCCAGTTGCTTTCACACCGGCAAGGCGGCCTCGCCGCCGTTGCTAGGGAACTGCGCGAACGGTTCGCTGATCGCATGGGGACTAAGGCGATGCGCCGGATTGGAATCAAACCCGGACAGGTCTGCAAAGCGGAACAGGTCAGGGCCATTCGGGCGGATCTGCCGGCGTTTGGCGGCGATGACTTTCTACTGAAGGGAGAGAAGGACTGGTTCCTGGCAGACGAGAGAGAACGGAGCTATAGCCACCCAAACAGTTATCCGAGTGAAAGGTTTCTAGATCTCTGCCACAGAACAGCCGACGACTTGGAAGATCGGCTGATCCGGTTGTGCCTCGATCCTGCCGTGTCGGTGCGGGGTGGTGTCTGGTATTTTCACGAACTGGCGGATTGTTTGCGCGAATATCAGGCCGCGCGAATAGTGGAGCTGCGGGCCGCAACAGTTGTCACTCAGATCGGCCAACAGATCTACGAAACGCTGGATTACGCCGCGCAGAGCCATTGCCTGGTGTTGATCGACGGCCTGGCGCGCACAGGCAAGACTTTTGCCGCTAAAGCCTGGTGCGAGCAGCGACCAGGGAGCGCGCGTTATGTTCAGGTGCCGTCAACGAATGACGAAGTGGGATTCTTCCGAGCGATTGCGAAGGCGCTGGGAGTTTCGAGCGGGCTGAGCTGGAAGGCAGTTCAATTGCGCGAACGTATCGAGGAAGTCTTGCAGAGCGGAGATCTGACCCTTGTTCTGGACGAAGCCCACTATTGCTGGCCGACAACGGATTACCGCTATGCGCTGCCGGGCCGCATTACGTGGCTGATGACGGCACTCCTCAACCATCGAGTCTCCGTCGCGCTCGTCACGACGCCACAATTCATCAGGACGCAGAAGGTTGTTGAACGGCGTACCAACTGGACTTCAGAGCAACTGGTCGGGCGCATTGGCCACTATCAGAAACTTCCCGACAGCGTACCTGAGAGCGATCTGGAGAAGGTTGCGCAGGCATTCGTGCCTGAAGCGGATGACAGGTCGATAGAAGCGCTCGTGGCATACGCTCAGGGCTCCGCGAAATACCTGGCCGGCATTGAATCAGTGGCGCGTCGCGCGCGCTACCTAGCGGGCAAAGAGCAGCGCGAAAGGGTTGCCTTCAAGGACATCAGGCTGGCGATCCGCGAGGGCGTCATCCCGTCTGACGCTGCCTTGGCTGAAGCCCTGCAAGACGAGAAACAGCCCGCCCGCCGGCGCGGTCGCGGAACGCTTGAAACGCCGTTGCAACCACTGCGCAACGGCGATGCGCGGACGGGTTCTGAGGATTTATCAGACGGTCAGTTTGAAGGACCGAACAGGCTTTCTAGATCGGCGCCGGCCGTCCCGGCTTAAGGCTCCGACTTGAGATTTTGCGCACACCCCTTCGGGGAGGGTGCGCAATTTCCACGTACAGGAACTTTGGAGCTTTGGAACTTTCAACCGGGACAAATTATCGGCAAAAGTACATTGGAGATCAACCCCGCTTCGTTCGCAGGACCAGATCGCCGATCCGGTCCCCTGCTCGGCCGATGCCTGGAGCCGTGCCGGTGGCTAGCGCCGTCGACCCTGTGCAAATCCTCCGTCGCTGCGCTCGGGCCTGCCCATGACAGGCGGATCGCCGCGCCCCAGACTGTTGGCGCGATTCAGATACATCCCGACGAGGCGGGATTGGTCCAGTCTCGGCTTCTGGTCTTGAGACTTCCGGCCAAGCCAGAGACTGAGTGTGCGAATCCAGCGAATCATGATGGCGGTATTAGGACCTCGTTGGATCGGTCACGCAATGAAAAACCAGACATAGCGCCTCAGTGCCCGCCCGTTACCGTGTAACCGGCCCGGCGTAAGTCCTCCGCCACATCTTTCTCCATCTGCGCCGCCGCCTCGAACGGCATCGGATTCAGGTGCGCGTAGAGTTGAGGCAGCAAACGGATGCCGTAACGCTTCACAACCGGCGCGTCCTTTATCCCGGACTTGTGATTGGCAAAGCGTTCCTCCGGCAGCAGGCCGGTCATCCCCACGTACACGCACGGCTTCTTTGGATCGCGCATGGGGTTTTCGGCACGCACTTTTCGGATTCCGCCCACAGCGGGATCGAGTAGCACGACGTACACATTGTGATGCTCTGGCGGCTGACGTTTCGGGCGAAGGTGCTTGAGCGTCCGTCGCTTCATTCAGGCGTTTCTATCGCTGTAACCACTTGTAAGCCGACCGGGCGCTCTGTGCGAAGACCTGTTCCTCCGCACGGCGTCCGTGGCTGCGGAAATAATCTGCCACGATTCCCTGAACCGTGGACAGTGGCGCGAACCGCTCGCTAACCGGCCAGTTGCTGCCGTAGATGAGGCGTTCGGGGCCGAACATGTCCTGCATTGCATCCAGCACCGGGCGGTAGAACTCCACGTCGCGCGGCGCTGAACCGTCGCTTCGACCGGTGCCCTCCACCAACCCGGAGAGCTTGCAGTAGATCTGCGGCCACCGCGTCAGGGTCCGCATCTGCTTCATCCAGTCAGCCGGAGGTTCTTTGCCGTCCACAGCGAGGCCCGCCAAATGGTCGATGATGATCCGCAGGTCGGGCACTTCCTTCGCCAGTCGATCCGCGAACGGAAGAATCTCGCGTCCGCCCAACAGGTCCAGTGAAAGGTCGTGTTCAGCCAATAGTTTGAGGTCTCTGAAGAAGGTCGCGGTGTCCAATGCGCCGTCGAGTTTGCGATTGCCGATGCGAATGCCGCGAAAGAGTTTGTTGGCGGCAAATCGTTTCAGCTGTCCTGCAAATGGCTCTGTGCCGACGGACAGGTTGCCCACGAAGCCAACGATGAACGGCTCGTTCACCGCGAGATCGAGCACCCACTGGTTGTCTTCCAGCCATCGGCTGGCTTCCACGACAACCGTACCCGTTACGGGCCGGGGGACCGGCAGAGCGCGGTAATTCCTGGGCAGCACTGGGCGATAGAGCAGCTTGTCTTCGCGGGGCGGCCACGGCACGCCTTCGGCGCGGGTCGGGTCGTAAAAATGAGTATGGGTGTCGATCAGGGTGAGGCCGCCACCGCTAATCGCGGGCTGACCCGGCGTGGACCGGAGAGCGCATCCGGTCAAGGTCACTCCGGCGACCGCTTGCGCTGTGGCCGTCAGAAAGCGTCGGCGATTGTGGGTTGGTTTCAAGTCGCCTTGCAGAGTGCTGGATGGGTCGGAAGCTGTTCAAGATTTTTACGTGAACGACATTTTCTCATGCCGCAGGCCGCATTGCCCGGAGTAGCGCCGTCAACGACCTCACCCCAATCGCGTGATTTCTTCGGAGTCAACCATTGGTCAAAGGAATGTCTTTCACGAGACTGGCCCCTGTTGGATCTCGAGCAAAGGCCCTTGGCCCGGAAATCTTTTTGGTTCAAGCGGTGGACAGGTCTGGGACCAGCGTTAGGTTGTTGAATGAAAATAAATGCATCTGGCGCCCCGGTTTCCGTCGGTCTTTTGAAAATTCACGCGCCCTCCGGAGTTTGCGGACGAGTGTTCCAGTCGGATCCTATCGATAGCGATTTGAATTCGCTCACCTGCAGACTCCGTTTGCTCGATGGTTCGGAGAGAACGTTTCTTTGCAAGGAGCTTCGCGATCCGACACCTGCAGAGCGCGCCGCACTGGAATCGACACCGGCTTAGAACCCGCTTTGACAGCCTTCTGTGGCGCTACACGTTACTTTGAAGTCTGTAATTCGGGTTCTTCACGATGGGTGGCGGAGCAAGACCCGAGCTTTGAGCTGAATACCCGGTGCCACATGTGTAAGCCAGCCATTCCTCAATGTCCGTTGACGTGATTTCCCATTCCCTGTCCAGCCTGGCCACAATATCCTCTGCGAAATCGGCAAAACCACCTAGACAAAAGAGGGCGCCGGCCTTTTCGTCGCCCAAGGCGTCCGTCAACAAACAAATCGCCAATCGCTCCGCACCCGGCCGTTCTTGCTCCACAAGTGATCTTTCTCCCCAGGTAAATTCGACCCCATGCTCACCAGCGGAACGAGGCTGCGACGGGATTACTTTCCCTTCGATAGTCACGACATTCCTGTCGACGAACTTTGCGCCTCGGTAGATTCTCACTGAAAAGGCTACTCCCCATCAGTGAGATGTCCAACGGAAGTGTGCTCAGAGGGCGATGCGTGCAACTTGCATGTATGAACATTCCATGCCGGACGCGCTTCTCACGTTCGCCGGCAAGACTGCAAATCGCGTTGACCACCTTTCGGTCGGCAGGCACGCTTGGCCTATGCAAAACCACCGTAGAACGGCAGCGCTCACCGTGATTCTGTCGGTCGGCATGGTCGCTGCCGTTGGTTTCAGCGCTTCCGGTGCGGAACAACCGGCTCAGAAGCCGGCCAAGCCAAACCTCTACGACACAACCGCCGATGGGAAGGAACAGATTGCCGCCGCCCTCAAGACGGCAAAGGCCGAGGACAAGCGCGTCCTCTTGAAGTTTGGAGCCAACTGGTGAGGATGGTGCCATCGGTTGAGCGGTCTGCTCAACACCAACGCGGCGATTGCCCGGATCATCAAGGAACATTACGTCGTCGTCCTGATCGACGTCGACAAAGGTCACAACGCGGACGTAGTCAAGCGATACGATGATCCCACCCGTTTCGGGCTTCCTGTGCTGGTCGTGCTGGATGGCGATGGAAAACTGTTAACGACACAAGACACCGGGAAACTGGAACAAGGAGATCACCACGATCCGGCCAAGGTAATCGCCTTCCTGGAGGCGTGGAAAAAGCCAAAGACAGAAGACAAGAGGTAGATGTAGATGTCGTTGTGCTTTGGATGTCCGGTTACTGCCGATCAGAAAATTCTCGCGAGGCAATATCATGTCTGATTTGCTGACCGCCCCATGAAATACACAATCGCACTATGGATATTGGCAGTCGTTTGCCTGGCGGGCTGTTCATCCACGAGAACACATGCTTCACCGAAGGCCTGGAATGCCGTCACGAAAGGCATGATGCGGCAGGAGATTGCCGGCAGCATCGGGCGACCAGCATCCCAATCGCCTTCCAGCGAGGTCTGGCGGAGCGAGGGTTGGGAGCTTCGCATCGCTTACGACCAGAACGGTCGAGCCACAAATGTAGTGCGCATGCTCGTCCTGAAATGACCAAACCGCGGTTTGATGCCAAATGGCATTGGTGCCGGGCAAGGTGCTGAGTCGGAGACGAGCTGTGCGACGGGATGGGCGCTATACCCCTGGTTTGTTTCCGTTCTTCTTCAGCCACGCACGGTGACGTTGGCGCTCCGTTCTGAGTAGAATGTCCACCCGTTGGGCCTCAACGTCGCTGAGCAGCAGGCGCACTGGAAGGACCCTTTCGCAGACTCCACACTGTTTGTGGCGGCGCGTATAAACGAGAGAGTTGCAGTGTGGACAACGCTGTTCGCGTGGCTCCACGCCGATCCGGCGCAGGAGAAACTGGTTTCCGGGAAAGGTTGAGAACGATTCGTTCCGACTGCTCCCATCGGATCGGGTTGTCAGAGTTGAGGTGCTCATAGTTGTGAGATCAAGAGCGCGAGTGCCTGTTACAAGTTGCATTGAGGCTTTTGTAATGCCCGCACCAAACGGCCCACGCGCATGAACTTCCTTCCGAGGCCAACGCCGGGAACATCTGCGCCCTCCTAGCCATCGCGCTTCCCGCTGCGTTCAGTCACGCGCGCGAACCGCTTGCTGTTGTTCCGGGGTCAGACCGCTGTTGACCAGCCAGCCTTGCGCCGCCCCGGCGTTTTGGCCGTGCCAGAGACGATACACCGTGCGCAACGCATCCAGACGCCGCTTGTCTTCGGTGATGGCGCTGGCCCAATTCATGGCCGCTTCGGGCGCGCGCTGCGAGGCCTGGATCGCAAAAGAGTGCCTGGCACTGTCCAATTCCGGTCCGTTGCCTTGTTTGTTCAGCCATTCCGCCGCGCCAACCAGATCAATCTCCGTCCAGCGCTGAATGATTTCGTTGAACGCGGTGGATCGATCCGACCCGGTCGTCTGACCCAACCACCAGCCAGCCGCTTCGGCGGGGTCGGTAGCCGCCATCAGGCTGGGTCCCAGTTGCCGGGCGCGCTCGCTGCGCGACACCGGATCGCTCAACATCTCGACATAAGCCCGCGCTTCACCGGGATGCGCGCTGGCCCATATCGCGAGGATGGCTTTTTGTGCGTCGCCCCGTCTCCGCGGGTCCAGAGAATCGGCCTGTGCCATGAGCCGCAACCGCTGCTCCACAGTCTGTGCGCCCTGGGCGAGCCCCTGGTGCGCATTGATAAGGTCGATGTCCTCCAGCTCCAGGGCGCGGCTCAATCCGCGTTCAAAATCATTGCGCCCCATCGCGGCAAACATGCCTCCCAGTGCGGTGTTGTGCATGCCGCGAGCGTCGAAGTTGAGGGTCTGCCGCGCCGTACTCTGGAACCAGCCCCAGGCCCCTTCGGGGTCCTGCTCCGCCCAGACCGGCAGCACGCTTCCGAGCAAGGCCAGTTGCATGTCGCCCTTGACGTGCTGCGCCAGATAGTTTGCCGCCGCCGAACCGTCTGACTTCGCCCACCGCGTCAGCAACATGTGGAGAAATCCCGTCCGCCAGTTCCGGTCCGTGATGGTCAGGGCCTCCTCCGCCGCTTCCTGGATTCCGCCAACGGGAATTCGCGCCAGCATCGGTTCGATTTCCTTTACGACTTCCTCGCGTGACTGGTTGCCGGCCGTCAGGGCCAGCGCCTGTCGCACGACTTCCCGCGCGGAACGGAAAGCCGGTGCTGAGGGCGTTGATCTTGGTGTTTGATCCTGGGCGGCCGGGAAGGACGCTTCCGCGCGTGACGGTGCGGGCCGTTCCACCGTTCGGGCCTGCTGTTGACGCAGGACGGCCTCAAGTTCACGCACTTGACGGCTTAGGTCACGGTTTTGCTGCCATTGCACGCCGAGGGGAATCGCTGTCGCGACCAGCGCGACGACGATGATGGATTTGGTTTTGGTCCAGGCCATAAGTTCAAGAGTTCGAGTAAGGGTGATGGCAAGAAGGCCAGCCGACGGGACTCCTGCGACGACCGCGGCGGTCACGCTCGCGGCGAGGGCTGAGGGCGCAGGCTGAACCGCAAAAGCTGCCAGCACGGTGCCCACGGTGGACGCAGGAAACGCGACACCCCGCCCGGCGAAGAAGCTGCGAAGCGAATCCAACGCGCGACTCACTCGCTTGCGCGCCGCCTCTTCACTGAGACCCAGCCCTTCGCCGACTTCGCGAAATGTCTGCTGTCGCAGGAAATGGAGGACGACGGCGTTGCGGTCGGTTTCACGCAGGGTGGCCAGACCTTCATCGAGCAGCGGCGCGATGCGGTCCCACGCGGCGTCCAGGGGGTTGGGCACGGACGGCGGATTCATGTGAGCAGCCTGAAGTTCACGGTTGGCGCGTCGCGCGCGCTGACGGAGGAGCCCCGCCGCCTCGCGGCGCACTGCCAACACCAGCCAGCCGGCAATAACGACCTGCTTCGGAAGCGTGGACGCCTTGCGCGCCAGGGACAGGAAAACCGCCTGCGTTACCTCCTCCGCGAGACTTGAATCGCCCGTCTGACGCAGGGCGGCGGAATAGACCATGTCGGCGTGACGCCCGACCAGCTCTGCAAAAGCCGCCTCCGAGCGCGCCTCGGCGTAGTCGCGAAACAAGTCCCAGTCTGTTTTCTTCAGTTCCATTTACTCGATACGGTCGCTCATCGGAATACCGGACAGAACGGAAGCCCAGGTGCGATCGCCCCATTGCGTGCCGTGGCCGGTTCGGGGTTGCCGGACTGGCTTCCCTCCCCTTTTTACCGTCCCGGAGACTCAGTTAATAGTCTTGACCGTAACAGCTTGACACACGTAACCTCTCGCGTGTTAGGCACAACTCATGTTTGCGCAACTTAAGAGCCTGTTTTCCAACGACATTGGGATAGACCTTGGGACAGCAAACTCCCTCGTTTACGTACGCGACCAGGGAATCGTGTTACGTGAACCTTCGGTCGTTGCGATTCAGGCTGGGACCACCAACGTGCTGGCGGTGGGTGAGGAGGCGAAACGCATGCTCGGCCGCACCCCGGGCAACATCGTCGCCATCCGCCCCATGAAGGACGGCGTGATTGCCGACTTCGAAATCACCGAATCGATGCTCCGGCACTTCATTCAAAAGGTTCACCATCGGAAGCTCATTGCTCCGCGGGTCGTTGTGGCGGTTCCCTCCGGGATTACGGAAGTGGAAAAACGGGCGGTTAAGGACTCCGCCACGCACGCCGGCGCCCGCGAGGTTTACCTGATCGAACAGCCGATGGCCTCGGCCATCGGCGTGGGACTGCCGGTTCACGAGCCGGCGGGCAACATGATTGTGGATATCGGTGGCGGCACTTGCGAGATTGCGATTATTTCCCTGGCAGGAATTGTCTTCAGCCGCAGTCTCCGTGTCGGTGGCGACGAGTTCGACGAAACGATCGTCGCCTATATGAAACGTGCCTACAACTTGATGATTGGCGAACGCACTGCGGAAGAAAT
>JGI10216J12902_100109272_pt1 | contig 15155 bp, 15 predicted proteins | sample KanNatreferecore_FD_12902 | JGI IMG/M metagenome (IMG submission 12902)
GCCCTTGGCGATGCTCGCCGCGGCCAGGCTGTCGTGCTCGCGGGCCGTCATCTCCAGGAGCTGGCGGCCTGTCGCCTCCTCGGCGGCCTTCGTGTCGGCCTTGCGCTGCTCGTCCTGGCGCTTCCACTCCGCGCGCTGCTCGGCGTCCTTACGGAGCCACTCGGCGTGCTCGGCGGCGGCCTGGGCCTGGCGCGCGTCGTGCTCCTCCTGCCAGCGGGGCTTCTTGCCGGGCCTCAAGAACGTCATCGCCCCTCCTCCTGCTCGTTGCGGGCCAGCTCGTCGAGGCACGACTTCGTCTCGCCCAGGGTGTCGAAGAACTCGGTCAGCAACCGCTTGCGCCGGGTGTGGTCCATGCCCGGGGGGTCGCCCCGGAAGTCGCCGGCGCGAAGCCAGTCCGCCGCGTCGCCGAGGGAGCCGTACGCCTGCTGGCGGGCCTCCTCGAAGCTCGGGCGGGCCGGGTACCACTGCTGGCCGCTCAGGGTCGAGCAGACCGCGGCGAGGGCGCTGGCCACGTCGGTGCCGCGCCGGTCCGCCTCCCGGCAGAGCCGCTCGTACTGGTGCGGGTCGAGCACGACCGGGACCGTGTAGCTGGTCACCTGCGTCGGCAACGGTCGGTGTTCGTCGGGCATCTTCGTCTCCATCCAAAGATCGACTCCCCTGAACATGACGAAGCCGCCCGGCGGGGAACCGGGCGGCCCTTTGCTGCTACTCGCTGAGCGCCTCGACGACCTTCAGGTCCACCACGCTCGTCACCGTGATCTCGTGCACGTCACCCCAGCCCATCGCCAGGCCCATCGCCCAGGCGCGGCGGCCCGCGGCGTCCGGCCCGAGGGTCGTGGGGACCTCCAGCTCGCCGACGCCACCGGGGGTGTCGAGGGTGACGACGAAGGTCTTCAGCTCCCCGGGCTCACTCGTCACGACCGGGAGCTGCGCCACCGCCACTCGCCGGGCTTCCGTCCTGCTGCCCTGCCCCTGCGTCTCCATCCGCCTGAGCACCGCCCTTCTTGTCCTTGACGATCTTGATGATCTTCCAAACGGCCCCGGCCACCATGCCCAGGCAGAGTCCGCCACACAGAATGCTCACTGTCTATCCCCCGTGGGTCCGTGTCGTTCCGAGAAGCCGGGCGCCCCCTCGACGCCCGGCCCCTGTGTATCAGGCGTGCGCCTGGGCGTCGGTGCCCGCCCAGGGGTCGTCACCCGGGTCAGCGACCTGGGCACCGTGGGAGCGCTCGAACTTCGTCACCTTGGCCTCGGCGTACCGGAGGCTGATGCCGACCTCCTGGGCCTCCAGCTCGATGACGGTCCGGTTGACGTTCTCCTTGTCCACGTACGAGCGCTGCTTCAGGTAGCCCGTCACGACCACGCGGGTGCCCTTGGCGACGGAGGCCGCGACGTGCTCGGCCATCTCGCGCCAGACCACGACCTGCATGAACAGCGGGTCGCCGTCGACCCACTTGCCGTCCTTCATGAAGCGCGGGGTGCTCGCCACCCGGAACTTCGCCACCGGCGCGCCACTGGGCGTGAACTTCAGCTCCGCGTCACCGGTCGCGTTGCCGATGATCGTCAGCCCGGTCTCTCCAGCCATGTCCCTCGTCCTCTCGATGGGCTGTTCTCTTGCGTAGCTCTACGGTACCATTAACTCGACAGCGGTGTCAACAAGGGTATCGACATGGGAGGAGGAATCCCGTAGCATGGATCTCATGAACGACAACCTCGCCGCAGTGGTGGCGAAGACGATCGATGACCTTGCCGAGCGACTGAAGCAGGGCATGCCCCGGGACCGGGAGGGGGTGGAGCCGCTGATCGCGAGGATCACGGAGATGCACCGGGCAGCCGGCGCCCTGGCCGAAGCGGTGGCGCTGCATGGAGGCGGGGTGGTCAAGGCCGCGATGCGGGCCGGAGTGCCACAGGAGGACCTCTTCGGTCGGCCCTACGTCGCCAGTCGGGTCCGGGCCCTGGCTCGGGAGGCGGGTCTACCACCTGGGCGAGGGGGTCGGCCCAGGATCGCCCCGCGCGATCCGCAGCCCGCGGAGGACGCTCAAGCCGCCTGACACGCGGCGGCCCCCGGCAGCCTGTCAACCGCCGAGGGCCTTGATCACCGCAATCTCGTCGAGCCAGCAAAGGGAAGCACGACCAGATCGGAGGTAACCCGTGCCACATCGTACAGAGGACGGGTTCGCTGAGCCACGGGTGATCGGCATGCTGCGCCGCGCCGTGGAGATGGCCAAGCTCGCGGTCAAGGGCGAGCCGGTCAACGGGCGTCGGTGGCGCCGGCCGAAGCGCGAGTGCCCGCCATGGTGCGCGCAGAACCACACCTGCACGGCACGCTCGGGCTACCCCTCGGGTGAGCACCGCAGCCCCATCACCACCCGGACCCACCGGTGGGGCCGCTCGACCGCGACCCGGGTCCAGCACGTCGAGGGGCGGGCCTGGCTCTCGTCCAACATCTCCGTCGAGCTCTCCTCGGACCCGCTGCTCGCCGCGGCCCAGGCCGGGTTCGTCCACCTGGCCGTCGAGCACGCGGTCTCCGCCACGCTCGGCGAGCTGGAAGAGGCAGCCATCCGCGTTGCGTGCGTGGCCGGCGCAGCCCTGCCACCCGGGAGGTCAGCATGACCACAACAGAAGCGGCTGCTCCATCCCGACGGCCTGTGCGCAGCAACAACGTCACGGCTGGTGGGCCACAAGGGTCTGCCGTAGGCCGAGCGAAGCGAGCCCTTGTGGTCTGCCGGACGGGGCGTTATCCCCTTGGGGCAGGTCGTTGGGATGGGGCTGAGCGACCCACCACGTACCCGCACATCAAGATCGTCCGCGCCATCCTGATGGTCTGCCCGTCCGGCGAGGACACAAGCTCTGACCTGCACGTAAAGGCAGAGAGCGACCGGGATCAGACCCCGATCGCTCTCCTAGACGGGATGGAGGCCCGCCATGACCACTAAGCGTACGTTCCCGGTCAATAGCCTCGGCACGGGGCTGCTCGCGATGGCCCTCGGCTGGACCGGGGTGCACGTCGGCAACTTCTGGGTCGGTCTCGTGGGCTGGCTCGCAGGCATCCTGCTGGCGGTCGGTCGACCGCTCTGGTGGATGTGGCGGGGCAAGCACCGCGGCGTGTCGACGGCGCTGGGCGTGGTGCTCTTCGCGCTGCCGATCCTGGCCCAGCAGGGTCACGTCGACCTGGGCTGGGGCTGGTCCTTCCTGCTGTACCTCACGGGCCTGGCGCTCACCGTGACCCCGTGGATCGTCTACTGGCGTCGGGGTCGCCTCGGTGCGCGGGCGGCCATCGAGCGTCGGCGCAAGCACACCGAGGCCCACGGCGGGTTCACCTCGCGGATGGACCGGATGCGCTGGTCCTCGCGCCGTGCGATGCGGACGAGGTGGGCCCGGTCCCTGCGGCCGTCGCTGGCCCACGGGGTCGACGTGGCGATCCCCGACTTCGGCCAGTTCCGCTTCGTGCTGCTCCGCCCGCTCAACTGGCGGCCGGTGGCCCGGCTCGGCAACTTCCTCATCGTGCGCCCCCTGGAGCGGCGGGTCACGGCGATCGTGCTGTGGTGGAAGATCCTGCGGGTCTCGACCTTCGAGTACGCCGCGCGGCTGGGCAAGGACGAGTTCGGCTCGTACTGGATCCCGCTCAACTCCATCGTCCTGCGGCTGGGCATGGTGCGCTCGGGCAAGACCTCGGCCCAGCTCGTCCGCATCATCGAGCACCGTGGCGCCGTGGTGAACACCTCGACCCGTAAGGACGTGCTGGAGTTCACCCAGGGCGCCCGGGAGGACATGGGCCCCGTGCTCATCTTCAACGCGGGCAACGTCGGCGGCATCACCTCGACCCTGAAGTGGTCGGTGCTGATCGGCTGCGGCTCGATCGACGTGGCGAAGCGCCGCGCCTACGACCTGGTCCGGCCGAGCCGCACGGGCTCCGACCGGGACGACTGGAAGCGCAAGGGCGCCGAGCTGCTGGGCGCGCTCATGTTCACCGCGCACCACGGCCAGGCCACCATGGGCACGGTGCTGCGGTGGCTCACCGCGACGGGCCAGGACGCCGACAAGGCCGAGCGCCAGATCCGCCAGATTCTGGAGGACACCGGCGCGACCGGCCGGGCGGTGTGGATGTCGATGGCCCAGTTCTGGGGGATGAAGGGCGAGGTCGAGAAGACCCGCCAGGGCATCGTCAACGCGGCCCTGGAGGGGCTGACGTGGATGAACGACCCGGCGACCCGCTCGATGGGCGACGCGCCGATCTACGGGCCGGACGCCTACGCCTTCGACATCCGCCGGGACCTGATCGACGCCAAGGCCACGCTGTACGTGCTCGGCGCGGCCACGGGCTCGTCGGCGGTGCTCACCGGCTGCCTCATCGCCGAGATCGTCGAGGTCGCTCGGGCGTACGCCGAGGAGTGCCCGCGCGGCCGGCTCGACCCGCCCATGCTCATGGCGCTGGACGAGCTGCCGCTCACCGTGCCCGGCCCGGTGCCGGACTGGGTCAAGGACATGTCCGGCCGCGGCATGGTCTTCGACCTCGTGGCCCAGCAGGTCTCGGGCCTGATCGAGATCTGGGGTCGAGCGGGTGCCGAGAGCATCGTGCGCAACGCGACCGTCCTCATCGGACGCGGTGGCGTCGGCCCGGAGGACGCCCAGCAGTGGGCGATGCTCTCGGGCGAGCGCTACGAGCCGCGGGTGACCGAGAACGCGTCGGGCAACGTGGCCTCGACCACCAAGGCCGTGGTGTCCGCGATGGGCGCCGGACAGCTCCAGCAGATCCAGACCGGGCAGGCCGCGGTCTTCTCCCCGGGCCAGCGGATCACGGTCCTGAAGACCCCGTTCGGCGAGAAGGACCCGCGCATCGTGCGGGGCATGGCGAGGATGGCGCGGGCCAAGCGCCAGCAGGTCAACGAAATGAAGGAGCACTTCGCGATGCCGAGCACGGGCGGTAGCCGTGGCTGAGCAGGCTGGCAAGAAGCCCGTGTCGAGCTGGGAGGACGCGGCCCGGCTCATCAACGCCGAGCGCGACCTGCGCATGCGGGCCGACAAGCAGGAGAAGGACGAGCGCCGCGAGGCGGACAACGAGCTGCGCGAGGCCGACCAGAAGCTCGGCGAGCGCGCGGCGGCCCTGGAGAGCGAGGTCCAGCGCCAGGGCCGCGAGCTGGAGGGCGCGAAGCGGGGCTTCGTGGCCATGAACGAGACGGTGCGCCGGCTGTCGGAGCGGGCGGAGCGCGAGGACGCTCCGCCACCCCCGGTGTTCTGCTGGCTCACCTGCTCCGACCCGGTCGTGGCCACCGACAAGCTGGAGATGCTGGAGTCCTGGCTCAACGCGGTCTACGTGCGCTACCCCCGTGGCGCGCAGGGCAAGGAGAACGTGCTGCCGGACTGCTGGCGCCGGCACGACTGGGTGGTGGAGGAGCTGTTCGTCCTCATGGACCTGTGGCTCGTGGCGTACGCGCCCGGGGCCCAGCCCTCAGCCCGGGGCGACTGGCACCTGCGGCACCGGCCGGAGGCGGTCCGCCGGGTCGGGGAGATCGCCGACTGCTCGCTGTCCAGCCACGTGCACCGGGCGCCGGCCGACTACATCAACCCGACCCTGCTCGGCATCGACGACCGGGCGTCGATCGTGTCCTGGTGGACGCAGACCCACGGCACCTCGCCGGACCCGACGCCGACCCAGGCGGCCCTGGCCGAGGCTCGGGCTCGACGTGCCGAGGACATGGCCCGGCTCGACCGCCAGGAGGAGCACGAGCGATAGAAACCGGACGAAGAGGGACAGAGCCCCGGGTCGATGACGGCCCGGGGCTCTCGTCTATCCTGTGGACTTCGTCACACACCCCGACATGTCCTGATATCCACCGATGTGCTAACGGGCTGCGTTGCAGGTGGAACTCAGTGCTACCTCGACGCAGTGTCACGGGTGAGGCACAGGGTGGAAAATAGATCGGCGCGGCAGGGGCGCAAATGTCGATCACGCATTAGGCTTGTACCCAGCACGAACGAGTGCGGGAGGCCCGTTTCCAGACGGACCTCCCGCGAGGTGTAAAACGTCCCGAGCGGGGGCTCGGGGGTTACGGTCCGTACGGAGTTCCAGCTCTGTGCGGACATGCCAACTGTAAGCCACGTTTGGCCGATCTGCGACACTCTGCGTCAAGGACTCGCTGCCTAAGTGGCACAAATGACACGTAACCCCCAGCACCCCCGAGGGCCACAGCTCCGGGGGTGTCAACGTGTCCGAGCGCGATCAGAGCGCGCTGTCGGAGTGGGGCTCGGGCTCCGCGTACCGGCGCTGGTCGAAGGTCACTGACCCGGCCGAGCGCACCGAGCAGACGCGCACGATGCGCGAGGCGTACCTCCAGCAGGTCGCCAAGAAGGTCGACCCCGAGGGCCAGCTCAGCGAGATCGAGCGCGAGGAGGCCGTCCACCGGTTCCTCCAGGCGCAGCGAGCCGAGGCCGGGCGGAAGTCCGGAGTCGCTCGGCGCGAGCGTCGCCTGGCCGCGATGCGCGAGCGCAACGCCCGGCTCGTCGACGAGCTGCACGAACTCGACGAGGGTGCCGCGTGAGCTACACCGCTGAGCGCGTCGAGGCTGCGGCACGGGGCCGCTGGGGCAAGCGCACCCTCAAGACCCGGATGCACACGAAGACCGTCGTCGACTTCGAGACCGGCTGCTGGGTCTGGGGCGGTGGCACCGACGACAAGGGCTACGGCCAGATCAACGTCGAGGGCGCCCCGGTCAAGGCGCACATCGTCATGTTCCGCATCTACGGCGGGGTGATCCCGGAGGGGCTCACGCTGGACCACCTCTGCCGGAACATCCTCTGCTGCAACCCCGAGCACTTGGAGCCGACGACCCGGGCGGAGAACACCCGTCGCCAGCTCGCAGCGATCGGGCACCACAACGCCCTGCGCACGCACTGCCGGAAGGGCCACGAGTTCACTCCGGAGAACACGAAGCCAGGGGCGAAGGCAGACCACAGGGTGTGCCGCGCCTGCGCGCAGGAGGCGAACCGGGCCTACCGGGCTCGCCAGAAGGCGAAGGTGGCGTGATGGCCAGGTCCGAGCCGGAACGTAACCGCTACGGGCAGTACCTCCTGCCTGACCCGAAGACCGGGCGGCGGCGGGCGTTCACCCGCACGACCACCGTGGCGAAGACCCTGAGCGACACCACCGCCCTGGAGCGGTGGGGGAAGCGCATGGTCGCGAAGGGCATGGCGATGCAGCCCCACCTCGTGGACATCGTGCGCGGTGAGGAAGACCGCGACGTGCTCGACAGCATCGCCGAGGCCGCGCTCAAGGCGGCTGGCGCTGGCGACGCGGCCGAGGCCGGGACCAACCTGCACACCCTGACCGAGCTGGTCGACCTGGGCCAGCTCCGCCTGGCCGACGTGCCGAAGGGCCAGGCGGCCGACGTGCGGGCCTACGTCTTCGGCATGCAGAAGGCGGGCGTCGAGGTGCTCCAGGACTACGTCGAGGGGCTCATCGTCAACTCCGCCATCGACGTGGCCGGCACCTTCGACCGCATCGTGCGCCTCGATGGCCGGCTGCTCATCGGGGACCTCAAGACGGGCCAGGACCTCAAGTACTCCTGGGGCGACATCGCGGTCCAGCTCGCGGTGTACGCCAACGCCGACGCCATCTACGACGCCGAGGCCAACGACTACGTGCCGATGCCCGAGGTCGACAAGGACCGCGCGCTGGTCATGCACGTCCCGGTCGGCTCGGGGAGCTTCACGCTCTACGAGATCGACATCCGCGCCGGCTGGGAGGCCGCGCTGCTGGCCAAGCAGGTCCGTACCCACCGGAGCCGCAAGTCGTGGGCCCGGTGCCTGTCGGAGTTCGACGGGCTGCTCAACGAGATCGAGCGCGCCGAGACGGTCGACGCGCTGCACAAGCTGTGGTCGGGCAACCCCGGCCGCTGGTCGGCCCAGCACACCAGTGCTGCGGCGGCCCGCAAGGCACTCCTCTCCACCAACCACGCCCTCAAAGCTGCTTAGGGAGCATCCATGCCCATCGGTACCAGCCTCGCCCCGTACGCGCCCCTCGTCGAGGGCAAGGAGATCGGCGGGGAGATCGTCGACTTCCGGGTCCAGCAGAAGACCGACTTCGACACCCAGCGCCCCCTCTTCTTCGTCAAGGACGCGACGACCGGCCGGGTCGGCAAGGGCTTCGAGTCGCACGCCGCGGACGGCACGCCGAACCGCCCGATCTGCGACTGGGTCTTCACCGTCGACACCGGCGTCGAGGACGAGAACGGCGACACCGAGCGCCGCATCTTCCTCGACCCGCGCACGGGCCAGCGGGGCTCGGACGTGGAGGGCAAGCGAGGCGGAGACGCCATCGCCATCGCGCTGAAGAAGGCCAAGGCCCACCGGGTCGGGCTGGAGATCGGCGGCACGATCTTCATCACCCGCGGCCCGAAGATGGCGCCCCGGCGCGGCGAGGCCCAGTGCGTGACCTACACGGCCCGCTACGAGCCCCCGGCCGGCGGTGTCGGCACCGGTGAGGCGGTCGACGAGGTCCCGTGGCTCGTTGGTGGCGAGCGCTACTCCAGCACCCCGAAGTTCGGCCCGGCGGCCCAGCTCGCCGCGATGCCGAGCGCGGCCACCCCGGTCGGTGACGCGGACGCGAGCCCGGCCACCTTCGACTCGATCCTCAACGCGGTGTCGACGGGCGCCGCGGCGAAGGCCCGCATGGAGGAGCAGCCCCCGTTCTAAGCCGGTGGACATGCCCGGCTCGTCGTCCTTGGTGGCGATGGGTCGGGCATGTCCGTCTCGACCTGAAATCGCCTCAGATAACTGTTGCGGAGGTTGATCTCTAATGACTAAGATCGGTAAGTGTCCGGGACTTCCGGTAAACGATCTGGAGATCAACCATGACCCGCAGCCCACTGATGACGATCGGCGAGGTCGCCGAGTACCTCCGGGTGTCGACGCAGACCCTCTACAACTGGCGCTCCACCGGCACGGGGCCGACGAGCTACAAGGTCGGGCGCGAGCTGCGCTACGAGACGGACGCGGTGCACGCCTGGCTCAGGGACCAGGCCGAGGACCGCGTCGGGTTCCAGCCCCCGAAGCTCGACGACCTGCTCGTGGTGCTGAAGGCCGCGCAGGAGGTGGGCTGGGGTATCGACCAGCTCGTCTGGGGTGTCGAGCGGCTGGAGAGCTGCCCTCACGCGTTCTGGGCGGAGACCGGGACCACGCTCTGCACGGGCGACGGCAACGTCCAGGAGGCGTGCGGCCTACCCCCGAAGCTCCTGGGGCTGCTCGGCGGCGAGATCCACGAGGTACAGCCCTGCGGTCACACCCTCGACACGCCCGAGATGGTGGCCGACGTGGAGACGCACCTCCGTGCGGGGCTCGTCGGCGAAGGAACCATCTGGACCTGCGAGATGGAAGCCGCCGGCTTCGAGGAGGACTTCTACGACCAGGGCGACGGCCCAACCAAGGACTGATCCCGGCCATGCAAAAGGGGCCGGAGATCACTGTCCAGGCGATCCGGCCCCATCACACAACTGCACACCGAAAGTAGCACACCTGTGAACGCAGTGCGTACCCCCACGGGGGACTGGGGCAACCTTCCACTCACCACTGAGCACGCGGCCTACCTGGAGACCCAGGCGGCTATCACCCCGGAGACCGCCGAGCGCGTCGGCATCCGGTCGATCACCAGCGTCGAGGACCTGCCGACCGGCCTGCGGGTCTGGGGTGAGCGCGCGATCCCCTCGATCGCCTTCACCTGGCGCTCCGCCGATGGGCGGGTCGTCGAGCAGCTCAAGCCCGACGTGAAGTTCACCATCGAGGGCGAGGACCGCGAGCGCAAGTACCTCTGGCCGGCGGGCCAGGCACCGATCGTCAACTGCACCCGGGCCGACGCGAAGGCGACCCAGGTGCTGCTCGTCGAGGGCACCAAGCAGTCCCTCGCCGCGGCGAGCTACGCGCCGCAGGGCTGGGCCGTCTACGGGGTCGCGGGATGCCGGAGCTGGTCTCGCGATGGCGTGCCCGACATCGACCTCTCCCTGTTCGAGGGCAAGGAGGTCGTCGTCTGCCTCGACGCCGACGCCAGCAGCAACCGCAGCGTCTACGACGCGGGCGAGGCTCTGGCCCAGGCGCTGCGGGCCGAGGGCGTGACCGCCGTGCGCTTCATCCACCTCCCGGGCGGCACGACGGTGGGCCTCGACGACCTGCTCGTCCGCCGGCCCGCTGAGACCCGCACGACGTACATCGGGCGCCTCATCGAGGGCGCGCACCGCAAGCCCGCCACGCGCAAGCCCACGGCCCGTCAGGGGCGCTCCAGTGACCTGGCGCCCGACGACCCGGCTCGGTTCTTCAACGACGAGATCGGGCTGCTTACGCAGCAGCTCTCGGTCGCGGTGCGGGCCATCTACCCGGCTGCGCTGACCGTCGAGGACCACATCGCCCTGTACTCCCGGGGCGTGTTCCAGACGGATGGGGCCGCGTTCTCCGGCGCCGTAGCTCGGCTCCTCGGGGACCGGTTCCGCCCGAACCACCGGGCGGCCGTCGAGGAGTTCACCATGGGCATCCTCAAGGAAGAGGGCATCCGCCTCCCGATCCACTGCGACGAGCCCGTGCTCAACGTGCGCAACGGCATGCTCGACCTGATGACCGGCACGCTCAAGCCGCACGACCCGAGCTACCTGTCCTCGATGCAGATCCCGGTCGAGTGGGACGAGAACGCGCAGTGCCCGGTCTACTGCGACTGGATCGTGGACCGCATCGGCGACCAGGTCGACGACCTCGAAGAGGTCGCGGGCACTATGCTCGACCCCTCGCGCACCCCGCCCAAGGCCGTGTTCCTCTTCGGCCCGTCGCGGTCCGGGAAGTCCACCTTCCTGCGCCTCATGCAGTACATGGTGGGGGTCGAGAACTACTCCGCCGAGACGCTCCAGCGGCTGTCGGAGAACCGCTTCGCGGCGGCCAACGTCTTCGGGCGGATGCTCAACTGCGCGGCCGACCTGTCCAGCGCGCACGTCGAGGACATCTCGATGTTCAAGCTGATGACCGGCGAGGACCCGATCGCGGCCGACCGGAAGTACGGGCGCCAGTTCGCCTTCACCAACCGGGCCCTGTTCGCCTTCTCGGCCAACGAGCTGCCCACGGTGGGCGAGTCCAGCAAGGCGTACACGGAGCGGATCAAGCCCTTCGAGTTCGCCAAGTCGTTCGCGGGCGCTGAGAACCCCGAGATCGAGCGAGCCATGCTCAACGAGCTGCCCGGCATCCTCGTGCGGTGGGTCCGGGCGTGGCAGCGCATGCGCGACCGGGGCCGCTACCTGCCCACCTCGGCCCGCGTGCAGCGGGAGTTCGAGATCCGGTCAGACCGGGTGAAGCAGTGGATGACCGAGTGCGTCACGGTGCACGCCGAGGACGCGGACGGCAAGCCCGCCGGCCCCGGCGCGGTCTTCTCCTCCAAGCAGACCACCACCAAGGCCAGGCTCGTCGAGGCGTTCAACGCCTGGGCGGAGAAGCAGGGCGGGTCGAAGATGGGCGCCCGGAAGATCGTCGAGCGGGTCATGAATGTCGAGGGGGTCTTCGAGGTCCGGGCGATGCCGAGCAAGGCTCGTGCACTCAACGTGACCATCCGGACGGACGGCGGGGACGTGTGGGAGGACGACACGGACCCGGTGGCAGTTTCGGAGGCCCTGGTGGCAGTTCCAGGGGGGCCGGTGGCAACTTCAGTGGCAGTTTCGGACCGCGCAGACGCGCAGGTCAGCGGCACTGAGCCGTCGCCGGTGGCAGAAGTGGCAACTTTGGACCCCACTGTTGCGCTTACTGAGAAAAACACCACCCGACGCACGCCATTCAAGACTACTGAGGGTGATGGAGACACGTGTTTTCCGGGAGTGGAAACAGTAGGGCTTGAAACTGCCACTTCTGCCACCAGCCCCGTCGAGTACGAGCACCTCGACCCCGCCGAGTTCGCCCTGGCGGCCACTCAGCCCATCTCCGAGGGCGTCGTGGTCTTCGACATCGAGGGCGCCTCGGTGGAGGAGGTCTACACCGCCGGACCCGAGTTCGTGAAGCTCTTCGGCTACCAGACCGTGGACCAGCTCCGGGTCACTGAGCAGGTCCACGAGATGGTCGAGCTGATCCAGGGCGCCCGGGTCATCGTCGGGCACAACATCATGAACCTCGACCTGATCCCCTTCGTCCGCCACCACGGCCTGGACCTCCACCAGGCCGCCGAGGACGGGCGGCTGTGGGACACCCAGCTCGTCGAGGTCCTGCTCAACCCGCCCCCGTTCTGGATGAAGCCCTCCCAGGTGCCCGCCCAGTACTCCCTCGACAAGCTGGCGCTGGAGAAGTTCGAGGTGGGCAAGAGCCACGACCTCAGGGCGCTGGTCAAGAAGCACGGCGGCAAGGTCATGCCCAAGGGCAAGTGGGGCTCGGAGTTCTCCGTCATCCCCAATGACGACAAGGAGTACGTCACCTACTGCGCCTCCGACGTGGACATCACGGCCCGCATCGCGCTGACCCAGCGAGCCACCCCGGCCCAGCGCGACTACATCAAGCGGGAGCACCGGATCGCGGCCATCGCGACCCAGATCTCGATGAACGGATTCAAGGTCGACCAGGAGCTGCTCCGGGAGCGCATCGAGCAGGGCAACGTCAAGAAGGCCCAGCTCCGCGAGCGCCTCATCGACCTGGGTGCCACGTTCGTCAAGAAGGACGGCACCGCGGCCAAGGTGCTCACCGACACCGATCGGCTCGTCATCGAGGGCCTCTTCGCCGAGCTGGGCGTCGAGCTGCCCCGCACGCCGACCGGCAACGCCCCCTCGCTGCGCAAGGAGACGCTGGAGGAGCTGACGAAGGAGCACGCCGACCGGCCCGAGGTCGTCGAGCTGATCCAGACGGTGGGCCAGTTCAACGGCGTGCGCACCGTGTACCAGACCGCGCTGGACAACCTGCACCCGGACGGCCGGGTCCACCCGAACATCAACATGTACCAGTCCACCGGCCGCTGGTCGGTCAAGGACCCCGGCATGACGGTGTTCGGCAAGCGGGGCGGCCGGCACATCGAGCGCGAGATCTTCGTGCCCGACGAGGGCGAGGTCATCATCTCGGCCGACCTCTCCCAGGTCGACGCCCGCGCCATCGCGGCCTGGTCGCAGTGCCCGGACTACATGCGCATGTTCGACCCCGGCATGGACATCCACGCCGAGGTCGCGCTCCAGATGTTCGGCGACCGGGGACGCCGTGACGACGCCAAGGCCCTGAGCCACGGCTACAACTACGGCCTGGGCTTCAACAAGCTGGCCAAGGCCCACGGCGAGGAGCTGGCCCGCACCTTCCTCGACACGATGCGGGACTCCTTCCCGCGCCTCGTGGAGTGGAAGGACGAGATCCGGCGCGAGTCGGAGGCCAACGGGTTCCGGCTCGACAACGGGTGGGGCAAGCCGCTCGTCATCGACCCGCAGTCCAACTACACCCAGGCGCCGGCCCTCGTGGGCCAGTCCGCGGCGCGCGACATCATGATGCAGGGCCTGCTCAACCTGCCCCGCTGGGTGCTGCCGATGCTGCGGGTGCAGGTGCACGACGAGATCGTCCTGTCGGTGCCCGAGGACCGGGTCGACGAGATCAAGGCCATCGTGGTCGACGCCCTGTCGTTCCCGTGGCGCCCGTTCAACGGCGAGCGTGGCCACACGCTGACCGTGGAGATCCTCGCGGACTCCGGCAAGCACGGCGTCAACTGGGGCGCCGTCTACGCCAAGTGATCGACCCCGGCCCACCTCGTTCCAGCGGGGTGGGCCGGGCCTCTACCCGTAACGCTTCCTAGGAAGCCCAGACGCTCGGGGGAGTGTCACATGATCCGCCGTATCGAGTTTGAGGTCCGGGGCGTTCCAGCGCCGCAGGGCTCCAAGTCGTTCAAGGGGATTCGCGCTGGCCACGCGATCCTCGTCGAGTCGAGCAAGAAGGTCCGCCCGTGGCGCCAGGACGTGAAGGCCGCGGCTGAGGCCGAGATGGGCAAGCTCACCGGATGGGAGCCGCTCGACGGCCCGCTGGTAGCCACGATGGTCTTCACCATGCGCAGGCCGCTCAGCGCGCCCAAGACGCGCCAAACGTGGCCCGACCGTACCCCGGACCTGTCCAAGCTGATCCGGAGCACTGAGGACGCTCTGACGGACGCGGGACTGTGGGTCGACGACGCCCGGGTGGTCGAGTACGCCCGGGTCGCCAAGGTGTTCCCCGGCGACGACCCGCTGGCCCTGTCGAGCACCGGCGCCGTAATCATCGTCGAGCGGCTCGTGCCGCTGCTGGCGGTGGCGGCATGAGCTGCGTCGTCTGCCCCGTCATCGGGCGCCCCGGTCCGGCCCAGCCCGTGGTCCAGGGCGAGTGCTGCCACTCCTGCTTCGCCCACGTCCTGTCCGACCTCATCGGGCTCCAGCGCGCGTGCGCCCAGCTCCCCGAGGTCGTCCTGGCCAAGCGGCCCGGCGGGCGCAGCCCCAACAAGCCCGGATCGCGTCCGCCGGCCAACCTGGCGGCCATCTCGATGAGCGGCCCAGCCAGCCGCTCGGCGCAGCGTCTCGGCGAGGCCCTGCCGCCCCTGTTCCTGCTGCGGGACTGGATGCTGACCTGGGCGCTCCAGCGCAAGGTCGACGGCCTGCCCCAGGACTACGCGGTCGGCGCCAACGGCAAGCCGTACCTGCGCGAGACGCAGGTCGACGAGCTGGTGGCCTTCGCGGTCGAGCGGCTGCCGTGGGCCGCGGGGACCCGCAACTTCCCTACCTTCGCCCGCGAGCTGCACCAGTCCTACGTCGCGGTCCGCCAGCTCACCGCCGAGCTGACCGGGGCGGCCCGCCCGATCGGCTGGTGCCCGGCCCTGATCGGCGACGGCACCCGCTGCATGACCGAGCTGGCCGCGTCGACCTGGGTGGACATCATCGAGTGCCCCGGCTGCTGCACCATCTACGACCGAGCCAAGGGCGACTGGGACAGGCTGCGCATGGAGCAGCTCGTCCACGGCCTGGCCGCGACCTGGAGGTAGACGTGACCATCGAACTCACCGAAAGGACCTCGGCCAGCGTCCGGCGCGCGGTCGCCGAGGCCATCGACCAGCTCTCCCTGGCCCAGGGCTATCTGGTCCACACCGAGCACGTCGGCGCCGCCCTGGCGCTGGCCGGCACGGTCGACGAGCTGGAGAACCTGCGGGCTCGCTTCGAGGT
>JGI10216J12902_100924988_pt1 | contig 15135 bp, 13 predicted proteins | sample KanNatreferecore_FD_12902 | JGI IMG/M metagenome (IMG submission 12902)
GTCCTCGATGGCCTGGAGCTGACCAAGGGGATAGCGCTCGGCGACGCGGCCGTTTCGCGGATATTCGTCCGGCACTGCACGGTGCGCGCGCCCGGAGCAGACGCTGTCGCCACGGCGACCGTACTGAAGAGCACCGAGATCGAGATCGATCGATCGCTCGTTGGGCGCATCGGACTGGATGCAGCGGGCGGCGTCGCAACCGGCTCGATAAGGGTCACCGATTCGGTCGTCTCCACGGACGGCGCCACCGCAGCTTCAGGAGCTGCGATCTCGGCCACAAGTCTGGACGCGCAGCTCCGGAATGTGACTGTTTTCGGCAAGAGCACCTTCAAGTCGCTCGAAGCGACCAACGTGATCTTTGCCGATATCACCACCGTCGCGCGCCGACAGGCCGGCTGCGTCCGTTTTAGCTGGGTCCCCTCCGGGTCCGCGGCGCCACGGCGATTCCGTTGCCAACCGGACCTGGCCATTGCCGCCGCCGCGGCCAAGAAAGCGCCGGCCGTCCTCTCGGCCGCGGAGGCAACCGCCGCGACGCTGGGCGTCACGCCCCTGTTCCTCGACGAGTCGCTCGATGAGCCGACCGTCGGCATGCTCCATCCACTTTCACGCGACGCAATCCGACTCGGCGGTGAAGGGGACACCGAGATGGGCGCGTTCTCTGCCGCGGCGGAGGGTCTCCGCCTCGCCAACCTGACAAGCCTCTTCGACGACTACGTGCCGTTCGGCCTCGAAGCGGGCGTCATCGACGACACCCGATCGAGTGCGGTAGCCCTGCGAAGGAACAGACCATGACGATTCGAAACGATGCGACGCGATTACGGCTGCCCACACGAGAACAGCGCCGCCTGCGGGCGGTGGTCCCGAGGCAGGGCCAGGTGCTGCTCGATACCGACTTCGATCAGCACTCCAACCTCCAGCTCGAGCGGATCGAGCAGGAGACGCGCGACACTCTCGGGTCGCCCGGACGCTTGCTGGTTCCTGCGGGATCAGATGGCTTCAAGATCACAAACGACGCCTCGAACAATCCGATCGTCGGCGCTGGGCACGGCTTCCTCGATGGCTGGCTGCTGGACAACGCCGCTGCATGCCGCATGTTCACACCGCCACCGGCCGGCTCTGTCACTCAGCCCCATCCACGGGAAAGTGCCGCTCTTACGCCGACCACCGTCGTGGGCATCAAGGCGCTCGTCCGCCATCTCGACCCCGCCGAAGAACCGGTCCTCGCGGATGTCGCGCTCGGCGACGCACAGGCGTCGGGCCGTGCACTCTCCGACTGGCAGGTCTTCCCGCTTGCCCTGCCGGGAGCACCAGCGACCTGTGCTGCCGTAGGCGACGACCCCACTTGGAAGGCGCTTGTCGCGCCGTCCACCGGCACGCTCCAGGTCATCGAGAAGACGGCGCCGCCTTCGACCGACCCGTGCACATTGACTCCTGGTGGCGGCTATTCGCGCCTGGAAAATCTTCTGTATCGCCTCGAGGTCCACGATGGCGTCGCGGACAACGCGTTCCCGACGGTGGATGGGCCGCGCTTCAAGCTCCACGATCTGAAGCTGAAGATCTCGCGCCGCAACGCGAGCGTGATGGTTCGGATCACCCAGATCGACAACCTCACGATTCAGGTCGAGCCGCCTGCTCTTGACCCGCGCAACTGGTTCGCACCCGGCCTGTACGCCGAGATCGTCTCGATCCATGACGATGTCGACCCGAGCCCAGCGCTCCTTAACGAGCGCCTGTTCCGGGTCGCCCAAGCCAAGGACGATCGCGTAACCCTGGAAGCGGCAAGCCCGAACCTGATCACCAACACAAAGGTTGCTGCTGACGGAACGTGGTTCCTGCGGTTGTGGGACTCGTTCCCGGCCACGAACAGTCCCGGTCTTGGCATCGTTTCCGCGCCGAACAACGCAAACATTTCGGACGAGCTCGACATCGGCGATGGACTCGCAGTCAAGCTTGGCAAGTTGCCGACGGCCACTTCGGCGACGTTCCGGCGTGGCGACTTCTGGGCGTTCGCGGCGCGCGCCGACGGGAGCATCGACTGGCCAAAGCCGGGCGGCAATCCCGAGTTCATGACGCCGCACGGACCAGAGATTCGCTACGCGGCGCTGCGGCTGTTCACGCCCGCCGGCGAGACACCGGCCGACGATTGCCGCGTTCCATTCGGTTCGCTGAGCGACAAGCTGCTTCTCTATCGCGGCGGCGACGGACAGAGTGTCTATCCCGACACGTCAGTGGCGAAGATTGCATTGCCGGCCAAACTGCGTGTCGCAGCCATGGTGGGTGACTCGCCCCTCGTGGGCGCGACTGTGCGCTGGACGTCATCCCTGCCCGCGGGGCAGAAGTCGCTGATCAACGGTCAGGACTGCTTCCTGAACACGCCTGTGAACGTCACCACCGATCCGGACGGTCTGGCGGAGGTGACCTGGGAAATAGACCGGGCCTCGATGCTCGACAAGTATCAGGTTGAGGCCGCGCTGGTCGTCGCCGGCGCCGTTACCAAGCCGCCCATCGTCTTCACGGCCAAGTTCGACGTCGCCGAGCGGGTCGGCTACTCGCCGCCCGACAACGCTTGTGCGCCATATGCATCGGTGCGCAACGTGGACGCGGCGCTGGACCAGCTCATCAAGTTCGCGTGCAACCCGCCCACGGGTGACGGCGGACTTGGCTGCTGCCACACCGTCGGCGAAATTGAAGGACAGAAAGCCGAGTTCACCACCATTCTCGAAGCCATCAAGACACTCCGCGAGCAAGGCCACAAGTACATCTGTCTATGCCTGCTGCCGGGCGACTACCCGTTGTCGGGACAGGAGATGGAGGAACTCACCAGCCTGCTCGACAAGGAAGTGATCGAGTTCGAGATGGGGGGTCACGGGGCATTCATCACGGTCGAATCGCCCATGCGCTTCTTCATGCAGAGACGCGTCCGGCTGCACGACCTCCAGATCTCGAGCAAGGACCCGCAGGCGCTTCAGTTTGCGGCGGAAAACGCTATGGACGTCACCCTGACCGGATTGAAGGTTGCGACCGGATCAGTTGATGCCAAGACCCCGCTGGTCGAGTTTCTCCGTTGCAGCCAAATTCGCGTGTCGGGTTGCGATATCGAGGCCGCGCCTGAGCGTCCCGGTCTACGTGATCTGATCTACGTGCCGCTGTACGAGTTGATGCGCAACGAGGGCGGGCTTCAAGCCGCTGCAATGCGGACGGAGCTCGGCAAGCTGACCGACGTGGACGCCTCCACGCGCAAGAAGGTCGTCGGCTCGTTCGACCACGCCGTTGAAACCCATCGTGCGGCGATGGACGATGACGAGATCGTGCTCCTGGAGGCTGCCATAGACCCGATTCGGAAAGGCAAGGTGCCGGGGCAGGCCGCGATGGCGAAGCTCATCAACAACTGGGTGAGCGTGGCCGCCAAGTTCGATCGTCGCACGTGGTCGACGGCGGTGGCGTTTACAGCGCTCGCCGAGTCGGACGTCAAGCTTGCACGGACTGAGACTGACGCCGTGATCGACGACTGCCGTATTCGAGGCGGGATCATGGTCGGCACGGGGTCGCGCGACACGTCGCTGGAGGAGCAGACGGAGGAGGTCATCACTAGCGACGTCTTGCCCGAGTCGGTTGGTCGCTTGCGTGTGGACGAGACCGCTGTGCGTTGGATTTCAATTGGCAGTGATCAACTCAACGAGGTGAAGGCTGCCAACCAGCTGATCGGTTTGTCAGGTTTCGTGTTCCACGAGACCATGGTGACTCGCAACACCTTCGCCAGTGCACCGCACCTCAACGTTGCGGCGAACGTGGCGGTCCACTCCAACTCTTTCGAGGCAGCGGCCGACGAGCGCGTCGGCTTGTTCGCTGCGGAGGCCGTATCAGGTACCGGCAACATCGGCCCGCGCATGTCCGATCCGCAGGGCCAGCTGCTATTGCGCAGCGATTCCGGGTCGACGGTCGAATCGGCCAACGCCCGCCTCATCGTCCAGCTTCTATAGCGCACGGTTCAGAACTGGGCTCTAGGGGAGCTTCTTCGGGTCGTCACCGATACGCAAGGCGTCCTTCTTGGGTCCGACCTTCGGTTTGCTCAGGTCTCCGATTGGCAGGGGTGGCGGGCGCACCTGGACCTTGTTCTTATCGACTTTCGCCACCACTAGGTACCTCCAATGGCGGTCTTGATGCTGCCCGTTTGCGTGTCCACAACCTTTTCGAAGCGCTCGAGGAAAACGTCAGCGATGCTGTCGGCGCTGTAGCCCACGAAGATGGCGCCGACGAATCCCACTGTTGGCTGAAGAATTGACGTGCCGATTGCCACGGCCCACAGCACGCCCAGGCCAATCAAGATCGACGTTTCCTGGGCATTCAGGTAGAAGGCGAAATCGTCCACAGACGCGATGAAATCAGGGCGTGGTCCGTTTCGCGCTTTCAGAATGTCTATGGCGACGTGCAGCCCGCCGCCAACCAGAGCGCCTATCAGGATTGCGAAGAACGTGGCCAGGTACTCGGGCGCGATGAAGGAATGCAGGTTTGGCAGGTAGGGCCACGCCCACGATGCCAGCAATGCGGCCAGAGGTGGCACTGCCAGGTATGCGAGTACTCGATTGCGACTCTTCCTGACCTTCTTCTCGTCAGTCTCGTAGCGGGTCGCGATCCCACTACTCGAGTCAATAATCGCGGGAATACCGATGCGCGCGGTCTTCATGTAGGCGATCAGCTCATCTCGTTGCGCTTTCTCCGGTACGTCCTCCTTGAGGATCGAATGGAGATCGGCTGTGTTCCCGGGCCGCAACTGGTGCAAGTAATCGAGAACCTGGGACGGGAGGCTAAGGCGCGCTGCAAAGAAATGGACCTTGTCGACGTATTCCTTGGCAGTGTCCAGATCGTTTACAACAGCTGCCGCAACCTCATCGGCCTCGAAGTCCGCCGCTGCCGGCATGGCGTCTTTCGCTCGATTCCAGGCGTCCTGAATGAGCGTGACCTGGTCGCCCACATTGAACGCAGGGTCGGCATCGGCCATATCGCTGACTCTTTTGATCTGGTCGTCGATCTCAGTCGCGTTGCGGTCGTACTGCTTGAACTCGCGCTTGCTGGCCGAGCCACGTGCATCCTTGCCCAGCTTGGCGATCTCTTTGAACGAGTCCATCGATGCCATGGCGTCGTTCGCGTTCTGCATGATCTGGCGCAGCAACTGGATGATCGCGGAATTGAAAGTCCCGCCGCCGTCACCTACGGGTGGCGGCCCGGCGATCATGCCCACCGGATCAACGACTGGTGGTGGAAGCGTCATGGCCCCTCCTCGGCTCAGTGACGAACCAACCCATCATGCTGCGCCAGGCGTCCTCGAAGCAATAGTGATTTCTGCTTGTTTGAGAGGAATATCCTCGTCCCGCTGTACGAGGGGGATCAGGAAGGGGGCAGCCATGTCACTGACCGCTGTTGCCGAAGCAGCCAACAAACTCGTGATCACCGAAATGGTCGACAAGCTGAACGCGATCCTCGGCGACCGGATCAAGCGTGCCGAGATCCACCTGAAGACGGACGCCGAGCTACGCAGGAAGGCAGGCGGAATGCGCGCGACAGGCTTCTGGAGTCTGCGCGGTCAGTCCAAGCGCCAGATATGGCTGCTGGACGATCTTGCCGACTATCCGGTCGCCAAGACTCTTGTCCACGAGGCGCTGCACGTCCTCGACGACGACTGGCTGACCAAAGCCCAACGGAAAGCCATTCGCGAACTGATGAAGCCAAAGCCGAACAACTGGAAAGACACGGTCATCAATGGCGAGCCCAAGGGCTACGCTGGGTTGCCCTACGAGGCGTTCGCCGTCTACGGAAGCCTGGCTCTCGGCAGCCTTGGCTTCTCGCGACCTGCCTATCGAAGAGTCTTCAAACGCTCGATTGATGACATCGCGACGTTGCGCGACATCCTGCTACGGGACACCGACCCGGGCACCCGCGGCGTCGACGGCCGGGATGAGGAGGACGAAGTAACCAATGTCCCTACGGGACCGGACACCCTGGATGAGCTTCAGGATCAGCTGGAAGCGGCGCAGGAAAAGCTGACCACCGCGAAGGTGACGGCTGCCGAGATCGGCATCGCGTTGACCGACGGCAATCTGGATCTCGCCCGCGAAAAGGCAAACGCGATTCAGGCACTCTAAAGATCTCAGACGTGGGCGGCGCGGTAGGCCGCGAACAGTCGGTCAAGGAGCTCCGCCAGGTCGCGTGCCATCTCGTCATCCAGCGAAGGGAAGTTGAACGCGGCCTTGCCTGATCGTCGTTTGAGCAGGGCGTCGGGCGTGCCCTCGAGCGCGTCCGGGAACGTGTCCGCGACCAGCAGGTAGAGGCTCACGAATCGAGTGCCGCGCTTCACCGCCGCGAAATAGTCGTGCGCCTTGGCGCCCGGCCAGCGCAGCGATGGCAACCCGTAGATCGTCGCCTCCTCAAGTTCGCTGCGATACGGCTCGAGCAGCGACCAGATGCGCGCCTCGACCTCGTTTAAGTCGGTCATGCAGGTGAGCCTATAGTGCGGCCCGTGTCCGAAACAGCAACGGCGCCGACTGCCGCCGAGTTTCGAAAGAGATTGGAGGCCGTGCGCGCCCCTGACGGCGGCATCGGCATGGGCCAGATCTTCGCGCTCGCGAAAGAGCTCATGGCCATGGAGCCACCCGAGATTGAGCGGCTGCTCGGAGGCACGCGCCACGAGGATCGCGTCGGCGCAATCAGCATCATGGACTGGCAGGCACGAGCCAAGAAGACGATCGCGGAGCGGAAGAAGCAGCTCTTCGACCTGTACGTCGGCCGCCACGACCTGATCGATACCTGGGACCTGGTCGACCGCAGCGCCATCTGGGTCGTTGGCGAGTACCTTCGTGACAAGCCACGCGACGTTCTTTACAACCTCGCGCGTTCGGATCGGCCGATGGAGCGCCGGACCGCCATCCTGAGCACGTTCGCCTTCATTCGCCGCGGTGACGTGGAGGACTCGCTTCGAATCGCGGAGATCCTCGTGAACGACAAGGACGAGCTGGTGCAGAAAGCCGTGGGCTGGATGCTGCGTGAGATCGGCAAAAAGGATCCGAAACGGCACGCGGCCTTCCTTCAAAGGCACGCTGCGTCGATGCCGCGCGTTGAGCTGCGCTACGCGATCGAGAAGCTAAGCCCTGAAGAGCGAAAGCGCTACCTGGAGATGGCGAGAACTAGCGCGGAGTGAACTCCAGGCGGATCGTGTCGTCGTCCGGAAGCACGACGAGCCGGCCGGCCCACTCCCCGTTCTCCCACACGTTGGTGACAAGGAAGTATTTGTCGCCCGACCGCTGCAGCAGGTACAGCCCGTCGTAGCGGTAGGCGTAGCGCGACTCGGCGCCTCCGAGGGGCGTCTCCGTCACGCCGGGACTGTCAATGTGCAACTGACCCTCGCTGTACAGCGCCAACGCTGGTTCGGTCGCCAAGTTCACCTGGTATTGATGCGTGAGCGCGTCACCTACGGCGCGGGCGGCACGTTCGGTGGCCCAGAACGCGACGACGAGAAGCAGCGCCCCGACGAGCAGATCCTGGATGAGCGGTGGCGCGCCCTCGCCCCGACTTAACCGCCGCAGCCGAATCCCATACGCCACGCCTGCCACAGCCAGCAGGACGAACACCGGCAACAGCAGTGCACCGGCAAACTCATCGAACGCCAGCACGAGCAAGCCGACCAACACCAGCAGCCACGAGAACATCAGCACGCGGGACGCTACGGCCGCATTCGCCTCCAGCCACGGCCGAATTCGCAGGAACGCCAGCCCCAGCAGGAGGAGCACGAGCAGCGCGATGAACACCACGTTGACGCTGCGCAGAACGAAATCGTCGGGCGACATCTCGAAGACGCTGATGTCCGCGCCCAGCAATTCCGCCTGCTCATTGCTCCGCACCCAGCCGAAGTAGAAGAGGAGAGCCGTCCCGATAGCCAGCGGGGACCCGATGTACTTGAGCATTTCGGCGAGGTCCAGCGACGAACGCTGCGGCGCGGCTGGCGGCGGAGTAACGGTAGAGACGGGCTGCTCGGTCAAGGTGTCAACGACTCCTGGACTCGCACGCAGTCGGAGGCCGCCACCCAGTCGGTCGGTTCGGACAGCACGCCAACCCACATCCATTCGGTCGTCTCCGCCTCCGCGTCTCCTTCGATCTTGGCGGTAATCGTTTCGCCATCACCGGTGGGCGTGAGCTTCAGCTGCGATTCGAAGTCACGAGCCTGCGGACAGCTCTCCACCGCCGCGTAGCTGACGGCTATGGCCTGTTCGAGTCGGTTGCCCGTGACCGTAATCTCGATCCCGGTCGCCCCGGGCACGACGGTGACGGACTCGATGCGCAGGCAGCGCAGCCGAATGCGGTCTGGCGCGCCTTCCTGTGGCTTGCCGTCGAGCGTGAACCTGGCCTCCGGATCGGCCGCGTGTGACTGGAGGATCGACTCCAGGAGGTCGTACGTGGCCTGGTCGACGCAGCCGGCAGGCCTGCCGGGCAGCGAAGCGAACGCGGTCTGTGCCTCTTCCCACCGCGCTGCCCTGCCGTGGAGTGCAGCAAGACAGGCCGCGGCTGCACCGTGGTAAAGCGCCCGTGTTTCGCGCACCTCCAAAACTGGATCGAGCGCAGCACGACAGTTGGCCAGCGTCGGGTTCTGTATCAGCTGGTACGTGTCGACTTCGGTTGGACCCTCGGGCGAGCCGGGGCCCAGGCCGACGATCCACGCCAGAAAAGACTCCGCGCCACCGGGATCGACTGGGGGCGCTTGTGTAGCGGGGGGAGCGGTCGCCTCGGTCGGGGAAAGCGTGCCGGTTGCCAACCGCGAAGCGACTGAACTGCCACCTGGCGCGGCGGACAGACACCCAGCGGCGACCAGAACCAAGGCGATGAGGGTGACGAGCCGCATCAGAACGCGGTCTTTACCCGACGCGCGCGCTGGAAGTCAATAGCCTCCCGGGATTCGGACCGCGGAGGCTGGCGCTACGAGGGCTAAGCGGAGCGGCTGATGCGCTCGCCGGGCATCTGTGTCAACGGCCGATCAGAAGCACCGGCAGGCGACTGGCGAGTTGCTGCCGACTTCCGCACAGGCGCGGAACGCCCGGTGTCGGTGTAACGACCGTTCCGTCGCGCGCCAGCGTCCCGGCGAGGCTCGCGGAAGCCGCGCATCCGAGGTTCAGGTGCGTGACGACGATCAACAGGTCCCGGCAGGAACTCGCGGATGACCTCGATATCCAGCTCGCGCTTAAGCAATCGCTGGATGTCCTCGAGCATCGGCTCCTCCTCAGGCGCGACCAGGGAGATCGCGTCGCCATCCATCCCCGCGCGGCCCGTCCGGCCGATGCGGTGGATGTAGTCCTGCGGCACGGTCGGGAGCTCGTAGTTGATGACGTGGGGGAGGGCGTCAATGTCGAGCCCACGGGCCGCCACGTCTGTGGCCACCAGGATGTCGACCTTGCCTGCCTTGAAGTCGGCCAGTGCACGATTGCGCTGGATCTGGCTCTTGTCGCCGTGGATGGCAGTGGCGCGGATGCCGTCGCGCTCCAGCTGCTCGGCCAGGCGGCCGGCGGCGTGCTTCATGCGCGTGAAGACCAGTGCCTGCTCGATGCGTCCGGACTTGATCAGCTTCGCCAGGAGATCACGCTTGTGCCGCTGGTCCACGGGGATCACCACCTGGCGCACTGACTGGGCGGAGGTGTGCTCCGGCGTTATCTGAATGATCGCCGGATCTCGCTGGAAATCGGTCGCCAGCTTCTTCACCGGGCCTGAGAACGTGGCCGAGAACATGAGCGTCTGTCGAACCTTGGGCAGGAGGTCGATGATCCGCCGGACGTCCGGGATGAAGCCCATGTCCAGCATGCGATCGCCCTCATCGAGGACGAGAACCTCCACCTTCGAGAGGTCGATGGTGCGTTGCTCCACGTGGTCCAAGAGGCGGCCCGGCGTGGCCACCACGATCTCCGGTGCCTGCAGCAGCTTGCGCACCTGTGGGTCGAAGGGCACGCCGCCGTAGATTGCCAATGATCGGACGGGACGCGTCTGGCTGTACGTGTGAATTGCGTCCTCCACCTGGAGGCACAGTTCGCGCGTGGGCGTGACCACGAGGACGCGCACGGGACGCCGGCCCAGGCTCTGGCTGCCGGACTGCGTCTGGGCGAGGCGCTGCAGGATGGGCAGCGTGAAGGCGGCGGTCTTGCCAGTGCCCGTCTGGGCGGCGGCAAGGACGTCGCGCCCTTCGAGGATGAGCGGGATCGCTTCGCGCTGTACTGGCGTGGGCTGTGTGTAGCCCTGATGCGCTACGGCGCGAAGGAGTTCGGCTGTGAGGCCCAAATTGTCAAATGACACGAGTGAGTAGCTCCTGACGGTGGGCCCACCCGCTTTTCGCGGGACCCGGTCAGGGCTCAATGGTTGGTTCATGACAGATGGCTCGGCGGCGCGGACCGGTTAGGCGCCCATCTACGAGCTCGATTACGCACGCACCGTAACAGACACAGCGAACGTTTGTTCGCATCGTTAGCCGCTTGCCCGCTGCACGCGCATCTCCGCGCGATTGTTTTGTCACTTTGCAACCCTCCCGTGCAACGCGTTTGACATTCCTTTACCGATGCTCATGGGAGGCTCGAGGGATGCATGCGTCACGCCAGACCCAACCGGTAATCGTCGTTGTCGACGACAACGATTCCTCGCGCAACGTCATGGTCCACTCCGTGCGCAGGCGCTTCGGTTCCGACTACCAGGTGCTCGAGTCAAATGGCCCGGAGAAGGCCCACGCGGACCTGCGGCGCCTGCGCGAAGAAGAAATCGACGCGGCCCTGATCCTGGCCAACGCACACATGTCGCCAACGCCCGGCACGGACTTCTTGGCGGCCACGCGTGCGGCTTTCCCCACGGCGCGTCGTCTCGTCCTCGCTGAGTTCGGCGACAACTGGGTCATGCAATCGATCGCGCGTGCAGCGACCCTGGGGCACGTCGATCACTTCAGCTACTTGCCCTGGGGGACCGCCGACGAAGCTTTCCTCGCCTCGGTCGGCGACATACTTGCCGACTGGTCGGCAGAGACCGCCCGCGGCGCACCCCGTATGACGCTCGTCGGCGAGCGTGGCGATAACGACTTCTACCTCCTCGCAGAGGTGCTTCAGCGCTGGCAGACCTATCCGATGCGCGTTCTGGAGGCGGGAACGTCAGAAGGCGATGCATTCATCGAGGAGCACTCGGCAAAGGGCGAGCTGCCCATCGTCGTCATGGCCGATGGACGAATGCTCAAGTCAGCGACCATCGCCAAGGTCTCGGACATGGTCGGCGCGGGCGCAGACACCGAGTCGACGACGTACGACGTCGCGGTGATCGGCCTCGGCCCGGCGGGCTTCTCGGCTGCTCTCAACGCCGCCTCGGAGGGCCTGCGCGTGCTGATGATCAACGACACGTTCAGCCAGGCCAGCTCGAGTCCGATGATCCGGAACTACCTTGGCTACCCGGCCGGTGTCACCGGCGCAGAGCTCATGCGGCGCGCCTGGACGCAGGCATTGATGTTCGGCGCGCACGCACGCATCGGCAGGCGGGCGACCGGCATTCGGCGCGAAGGCGCGCGCGTGGTCGTTTCGCTCGATGACGGGTCAGCAGTAAGGGCGGACGTGGTGATGCTCGCCATCGGCGTCGACTACCGGCGCATGGGTATCGAAAGCATCGATCGCCTCGTCGGCAGCGGTGTCTTCTATGGCTACAACGGCGCCGACGCGCTGGCGCTTGCGGGTGAGGACGCAGCCGTCATCGGCGGCGGCAACTCGGCCGTCCAGGCGGCGATCTCCCTGTCGCGCCATGCACGCTCGGTTCGCCTCGTCGTCCGTGGCGATTCCCTGGAAAGCGGCGCGTCGGAGTACCTGATCGAGCAGATCCAGATTTTGCCCAACGTCACCATCCACCTCAACAGCGAGGTTGTCGAGGCGGGCGGTGATCAGCAGCTCAACTCGTTGGTGATTCGCGACCGCGTGACGGGCCAGACGGTGGAGGAGCCGGCGAGCGGCCTGTTCGTGATGATCGGGGCAGTGGCGCGCACAGAGTGGCTGCCGCCGGAGATCGCGCGTGACGCACGCGGCTTCGTCCTGACCGGCGACGATGGGCCGCGACCGGAGAGCCCGGAACAGTTCAGATTGCCGTTCGAGACCACCACGCCGGGCATCTTCGCGCTCGGCGATGTCCGCGCGGGTTCCGTCAAACGCGTTGCCGCCGCCGTCGGGGAGGGGTCAGCGGCCGTGCACCAGGTCATGCGCTATCGAGCGCGACGCGCGGCTCCTGAACGTGAGCTGGGCGAGCCGCTGGCAGTGGGCAGCGCCTGAAGATCAGGCAGCGCCTGAACATCGACCCCGCGCTACCTTGTCCTCCCGGCACGATCGGCCGGGAGGAGGTAGACCGTGGATCAGGAGCTCGAGCGACTCGAGGACAGGCACCAATTCACGAAACAGGAGCTCGAGGTCATCGGCGAGTACCTGCCACAGATCAGGCGCTCGCTGAAGGACCAGAGCATCGTCAAGACGTACCTGGCGATCGCCCTTGTCCTTGGCTTGATCGCCCAAATCATCGGCTTTCTGCTGAAGCAGTCGGTGGGCGCGGACCTGCTGGGGCTCGCCGTGGACCTGCTGTATTCGCTCGGCTTGGCGCTGTGGACAGGCGTCGTGATCACCTACTTTGTGCAGGTGCTGCCAGAACAGAAGCGTCGCCAGATCGTTCTCGGACTTGAGGCATACGAGGCCTCGAAACGCAATCGGCCGCCGAGCCGCCAAGGGTGAAACCCGCGCTCGAGGTGCTGCTCGCACGGCTGGGCCGGATTGGCGCGAAGCCCGGCGACGACAACGAGACGCGTCTGCGGAAGGCGCTGCTCGTCCTGATCTCGCTCGCGATCTTGCCGATCGCGCTGTTCTGGGGCGTCCTGTACCTGGCGCTGGGCTCGGTAGTCGGCTACATCCCGCTTGTTTACGCGGCGATCCTCGCCGTGGCGATAGTGGTCTTTGCGCGCACCAGGAATGCGGAGTTCCTGCTCCTCGTAAACCTGATCGATATCGTGCTCGCGCCGACGCTGTCCATGATCCCACTAGGCGGCTTCATCGGCTCGTCCGCGGTGGGAATCTGGGGCATCCTCGCGCCCCTCGGGGCACTCGTGTTCAGCGGCGTCCGCTCATCGATTCGCTGGTACGCCGCGTGGGTGGCGATCTTCATGACGAGCGGCATCCTGGGCGAGATGCTGGGTGGCGCGTCGGGCCTGCCGTACTGGTTCACCACCACGATGCTCGCCCTGAACGTGGTCGTGGGCGGCACCTTCGTGTTCGCGCTGCTCGCGTTCTTCGCTCAGCAACGGCTGGACGCTCAGGAGCGCGCTGACAACCTGCTGCTCAACATCCTGCCGCGCTCGATCGCGGAGAGGTTGAAGGATCGACCGCAGACCATCGCCGACCAGTTCAACGCTGCGTCCATCCTCTTCGCCGACGTGGCTGATTTCACCCCGACCGTCACCCAGCTGGCGCCGGCGCAGGTCGTCGGCCTGCTGGACCGACTCTTCAGCGAGTTCGACACGCTGACCGAGAAGTACGGCCTCGAGAAGATCAAGACCATCGGCGACTGCTACATGGCAGCGGGCGGAATCCCGACACCGCGCCCTGACCACGCTCAGGCGATAGCCAACCTGGCGCTGGACATGCTCGATGCGATGCGCCTGGACAAGGAGGTCGCGGACCTCGGGCTCCAGCTGCGGATCGGCATCAACTCGGGGCCGGTAGTCGCGGGTGTAATCGGGCGTAAGCGATTTCTGTATGACCTGTGGGGCGACGCGGTGAACATTGCTTCGCGCATGGAGTCGCACGGTACGCCGGGCCGCATCCAGATCAGCGAATCCACTTACGAGCTGATTGCGGACCAGTTCGTGTGCGAGCCGCGCGGCCCTGTCAGCGTGAAGGGCAAGGGCGAGATGAACACGTGGTACCTGGTCGGCCGCAAGCCCGCCGCTACTGCTGAGGCTGCGTAGGGTCGCTCATAGCCTCCGGGCGCGAGATGCAACCGGGTTCGGTTCATGAGTGTTTACTTACCTGGAATGGCACAGATTCAGTACGCGGTCGTGGAGACGGCACTGGGCGCCTTTGGTGTCGCGTGGACGGACGCGGGTATCGCACGAACGTGGATGCACGCGCGGACGGTCGCGCGCACACGCGAAGAAGTTCTGCGCGCATTTCCAGCTGCGGTGCAGTCACAGCCGCCGACAGCCGTGGGAGAGGCAATTCGCGGGACCGTGGCTCTGTTGCAGGGCGAGCCCAGCGACTTCAGCGCCATCACGATCGACATGAGCGACATCCCGGACTTCGATAGGCGCGTTTACGACGCTGTCCGCGCGATCGCCCCGGGCTCCACGATGACTTACGGCGAGGTTGCCAGGCAACTCGGCGACGACCCGCGGCTTGCCCGCGACGTCGGCGTTGCCATGGCCCGCAACCGCTTCGCGCCGATCGTGCCCTGCCACCGGGTAGTGGCGGCCGGCGGCAGGCTGGGCGGCTACAGCGCACCGGGCGGTGAAGACACCAAACGGCGGTTGCTGGAGATAGAGCACGCGCCAATCGTGAGCAGCGAGGGTCTGCAGCTAGGCCTGTTCGGCTAAGCGCAAACCTATCGCGTAGACCTCCGTAGAGCGTCTATTGCTAGTGGACACGAGTGATAGATTCGGCCATGGGGGTGGCGACTTCAGATAGGAGATTGCGTGATGCTCCAGAAGAGTCTCTATGAGCGGTTGGGCGGCGTGTTCGCCATCGCGGCTGTGATCGACCATTTCAGCGATCAGGTCGTGAGCAACCCAAAGGTGGGCCAGGGTTCCCCGAATCCACAGCTGAACGAGTGGTCCACGAATGATCTCGATCGCCTGGCCGGCCTGAAGTTCATGCGCACCCTGTGGGTGTGCGACATCTCAGGCGGCCCCTTCGATTTCTCGGCGACCAAGCCAGGCTCGACCGCTCTCGGATTGGAGGAGGCTCACCGCGACCTGCGCATCGCACCGGCTGAATTCGACGAGGTCGCGGCCGAGCTGGCTCGCAGCCTCGACCACTTCAACGTCCCGGAGCAGGAGAAGAACGAGGTCCTGGCCGCATTCGCAGCGCACAAGGGCGAGGTCACGGAAGGCTCCCT
>JGI10216J12902_103283582_pt1 | contig 15133 bp, 8 predicted proteins | sample KanNatreferecore_FD_12902 | JGI IMG/M metagenome (IMG submission 12902)
AACTGTTCGAACAATGCCGGTGACCGGAACGAGGTGCCATAGGTCGCACGGAAGCGGAGCCAGTCGTTGACCGCCCAGTTGGCGCCCAGCTTGTAGGTCCAGTTTCCGTTGTCCTTGTCCTCGAAGCCGTCCGAGTCGCGTGTGGCCGTAACGTTCGTGACGCGCGCGGCGCCCGAGATCGAAAGATCCTTGGCGAATGCCTGACGCGAAAGAAGCGGTACCTGGATTTCGCCGAATGCTTCCTTCGTGACCTGGTCACCGGCAGTGATGCCTGAGGTACTGAAGCCCCAAGCGTTGCCCGCTAGGGTGATATCCCCTGGCGTATCCTTGATGTCATCCCGACGGATTTGGAGACCAAGGGCGACGCCGACCGGGCCCGCGGGAAGTTCGAACAGGTTGCCTGTTACCACGCCTTCCCAGCTAAGCTGCTTGTAGATGGTTTTGCCTTCTTCCCAGTCGAACATGTAGTCCGCCTGTTCGGGTGTGAACTTACCAGCCAGGAAGTAGGGATCCGTCCAGGGCAGATCCATGCACTGCTTGCCCGAGATCGGTAGCGTCACGCCAACGCAGGAAGCAGTCTGGAATGAGGAATAGTCGTAGATCTCCTGAAGGAAATGTTCCTGACGATACTTACCCTTGGAGTGGCTGTACTGGACATAGGTGTCCCAGCTCCAGCCATTCAGGAAGCCGCCAAAATCACCGCGGAAACCGCCGACACCGCGATAGTAATCGACCTTCTGACTGCTGTCGCTATGATTGGTGATTCCGGTTGGGCTCAGCCAGTTCAAGCCTTCCCAGCCATCTGCCCAGATAGTGCCTGAGCCATAGATGTCGCCGGTATTGTAAAGATCTCCGGTGTAGCCGAAACTCCAGATCTGACGCCAACCATTTTGATAGGTTTTGCGTCGGTTCGCGAGGAACTCCACGAAAGCTTCAATACTGTCGGTGAGCTCGTAAGACCCTTCTGCGTAAAGCGTATAGCGTTTGGTGTCTGGAATGATCGTCTGTTCGTTCACGAACGGATGATAGCTATTCTGGACCGCGAGGGACGCGGGGTCATAACCCGTGGGGAACCAGCCGGCAGGGGTTACAAAGTTGCTGAAGGTACCGCCCTGGAAATCTGTGGTCGCGGGGATACCTAGAACTTCACCAGGATATTGGAACTGGATCAGGTTAACGCCGCTCGTACTGCCCGTGTATCGGCCGTCCGAAAGACGCATATTGCCCGCACCGAAGCCGAACCGGTATTCCAGGTCATAGCTCCAGACATGACCCCAGCGGAGGTCTTCGCACTTGAATTCGCCGGTGCGTGGATCGATCAGATCAGCCCGGTCGCCGTTTTCACGGAAGGTATAGGCCTCCGGGCAGCTCAGGAACTTGCGATCGCCGCGGTTGAGTTCCTTCTGGCGGTAATAGTCGACGGCAACCAGGAAATGCCCGCGATCGAACTCCTTCCCGTACATTCCGCTGAGACGATACTGCTCGCCGCCACCTTCAAACGGCACGGAGACGTTGCCATCCAACTGCAGGCCGCCGGTGTCACGCTTCGTGAAGATATTGACTACGCCTGCAACGGCGTCCGAGCCGTAAATCGACGAGGCGCCGGTCTTCAGCACGTCGACGCGCTCGACGATCGACTGCGGAAGAACGTTGAGGTCGAAAGCCGCAACCGCGCCACGCGTACCTGCCGGGCCGGCGCGACGACCATTGAGCAGGACCAGAGTACGGTTCGGGCCAAGGCCGCGAAGATCGATGGTCTGCGTGCCCTGACCGCCCTGCGTCACGAAGTTCGACGAAATGGCTGCCGTAATCTGGGTCGAGCCGGCCGCAATCGGCGACGACTGCAGAGTCTGCGCGGTATCGAACTTGCCTTCTTTCTTGGCGACGTTTGGATCGATCAGCGCGACGGGATCTGGACTCGTGAACTCGGGACGACCGCGAATGCGCGAACCAGTAACGACGATCGTACCTTCTTCTGGCTGGCCCTGCTGTGCTTCCGGCTCGGCTGCGACCTCTGCAGCGACGGTTTCCTCGGGAGATGTGGTGCCCTCCGTCGGTTGAGTCTGAGCGAATGCCGGCCCACCGATGACGAGGGCGGCAATGGAAGCACCAAGCAATAGACTGTGTCGGCCAAACTGGCTGGCGGCGTCCCGATAACGCATGCAATTTTCCCCTTCGTAACGCTTCAATCCGCGCAAAACTGACGGATGTTAATATCCCAAAACTCAGCCTTCCCGGTCGGTGCTGCGAAGTCAACGGGCAGGAGAGTCGGGAAAGTTGGCAGTTAATTGAGTGTTGCCTTTTCGCGACACCGGGAACGGTCGCAGCTTGCCTCAGTCCAGCGGTTTTCTATGAGTAATCGATGGGGTCATTTCGGGCATGTGAGTCAAACATCGGGGCAGTCCATGCTCGGTAACGCTGACGCCGCTGCCGCGATCATCGTCATTGCGGCATTGTGGGTCGCCTTGGCGGCCGCACTAGCTGTCCTGGCTGCCAAGCGGCTTAGACGGGCGCAGTCGGTGATAGGTGCTGCCCGGTCGATGCGCTCACTGCTCGACTCTGCGCCTGCGCGGGCCATGCTGATCCAGGCCGATGGCAAGGTCGAGGCGGACCCCCAACTAGTTCAAGAGCTAGGGTTGGCACAACCTCCGGAGCGGCTCGACGATCTGGCAGGCGACGACACTGGGTTCGATCGGGGCGACCTGCATTCCTTTTCTTCCGCATTGGAGGATTTGCGCCTCGGCGGCACGTCCATTCGTCGGCAACTGCGCCTTGCCGGTCGCGATCGGGTAGTCGAGCTGCGAGGGGCCCTTGCACCCCCTCCGGCGCGACCAGGCACCGTTCTCGCTTGGCTGTTCGACATCAGCGAAGCGGATACCGAGCGATCCATGCTCGCCAAACGTCTGCAGCAGACAGAGGGGGCGCTGGATGCACTGACGCACCTCATCCAAAATGCTCCATTTCCCATGTGGTATCGCGGGCCCGACCTTGGCTTGGGGCTAGTCAATGCCGCCTTCGTCGCAGCAGTCCAGGGGCGAGACGCGGCCGAGGTGATCGAGCGTGGCGCCGAACTGATCGATGCTTCTGGGCCAGAAGGAGCGAGGGCAGGGGCTGAGACAGCCTTGGAGACCGGCAAACCATATTCTCGAATGCAGCCTGCGACGATCGGCCAGGAACGCCGCATGCTGCGTATCGTCGATGTGCCCTTGCCAACCGGTGCAGTCGCCGGGTTCGCGGTCGATATCCAGGACCTGGAAGACGCCCGCATCGAACTGGCGCGCCACCAGGAGTCTCAGCGCGAACTTGCGGATCGGATGAGCGCTGGGGTTGTCCAATTCGACGATGAGCGGCAGCTGGCATTTTTCAACCAGCCATTTGCGATCATGGCTCAGCTGGAACCCGAATGGCTGGCCGAGCTGCCTGAATTCGATCGCGTCCTGGAGCGGATGCGAGAAAATGGCAGAATTCCGGAAGTTCGCGATTTTCCCGCATGGAAGGCCGAGCGCCGCGACTGGTTCACATCCCCGGAAGACGCCATCGAAGAAGACTGGATCCTTCCCAACGGCGACCACCTGCGGGTTCTGGGCCAGCCATTACCCGATGGCGGGTTGAGGTTCATATTCGAAGATCGAACTGAGCAGGTACGCCTGGCTACGGCACGCGACACGCTGCTCCGGGTCCGCGCGGCGACGTTCGACAATCTGTTCGAAGTGATCAGCGTGTTTGCTTCGGACGGCCGGCTTTATCTGTGGAACCGGCGTTTCAGCGAGCTCTGGGACCTGGACGAAACTTGGCTTGCGGAACATCCGCGGGTCGACGAGCTGGTCCCTGCCATGGCCAAGCGCCTCGTCAATCCCACGGCTGCGGCGCAAGTCCGGGAACTGGTGCGATCCACGACAAGTGGTCGGCAGTCAGGAACCGGGCGGGTGTCGCTGACCGACGGCCGGCACTTCGATTTTGCAGCAGTGCCGCTACCGGACGGCAATGCGCTTTTCACGATGATCGACGTCACTGATTCCAGCAGGATTGAGGCTGCCTTGCGCGAGCGCGCGACCGCGCTGGAAGAAGCTGACCGGATCAAGACCGATTTCGTCGCGAACATGAGCTATGAGCTCAGAACGCCGCTTACCTCGGTCGGAGGTTTCGCCGAGATGTTGCAGGCCGGCTATGCCGGAAAGCTGCCGGCCGCTGCGAAGGAGTATGTCGGGGCAATCCTGGAATCCGTGGATCGGCTATCGAAGCTGATCGACGATGTGCTCGACCTCACCCAGGGAGATACGCGCGGCGTTATCCTTGAGCGCGAAAGGGTCGACATCGCAGGCATGTGCCGAGCCGCGGCTGAATCACTGCGCGCGAGGGCGGATGAAAAACGGCAAAAGCTCGAACTCTCGCTGGAACCAAGCGCAGGCAGCGTAATCGGCGATGCGCGGCGATTACGGGAGTCGGTAGAACATATCATGCGCAACGCCGTCTCCTATACCGAGGAGGGCGGTCACATCTGGCTGAAAGCCAGCGGCAATGAACACAATGCGACGATCATCATTGTCGACGACGGACCTGGAATTCCGCCTGAACAGCGCGAGCAGGTGTTTGTTCGCTTCCATCGATCTGGTGCAACCCGCGGCGAAGCAGCATTGGGACTGGGGTTGCCACTCACTCGCCAATTCGTGGAGGCCCACGGCGGAAAGGTCGAACTGGAATCCGCAATCGGCAAAGGGACCAGCATTACGATTACGATCCCTCGAGCACCGCAATGAAGTTGAAGGATGAATCTGCGACGCTTGGGTTTGGGCGGAAACTTGCAGGAGCCTTGCGCCCCGGTGACGTCATCACGCTATCCGGGCCGTTGTCGGCAGGGAAGACGACATTGGTGCGTGGGCTTCTCGGTGCTTTGGGTCATCGAGGCGAAGTGCCAAGCCCCAGCTTCGCTATCGTCCAGCCATATGAAGCGCTGGGGCTGCCTGTCTGGCACGTCGATCTGTACCGTATCGAAAGCTTTTCCGAATTGGAGGAGTTGGGACTGGAGGATATCCGGGAAGAAGGCGCGCTGATTGTCGAATGGCCTGAGCACGCAGGCGCCGGCGCATGGCCAGAAGCACTCGCCCTGTCGATAAACGTCATGGACGACGACGTGCGCGCCTTGACAGCAAAAGTGCCCGCGTCATGGGAAGAGCGGTGGCCACTAAAATGATTCCACCTCTCTCCGCTGCCGAATTCCTTGCCCGTCACGGGTGGGCCGACGCTCAAATCCTGCCGCTCGCCGGCGACGCAAGCTTCCGCCGTTATTTCCGAATTCACGCCGGCGATCGACGCGCCGTGCTGATGGATGCTCCGCCTCCGCATGAGGATCCGAGGCCATTCGTCGCAATCGCATCCTGGCTTCAGGAGATCGGACTAGCAGCGCCACGGGTTCTGGCTGCCGATCTGGAGTTGGGATTGCTGCTGCTCGACGATTTCGGGGACGCTCGGATGCGTGAGACGCTCGACTCCGAGCCGGCGATCGAGCGCGACCTGTATGAAACGGCTGTCGATGTCTTGGTCCATTTGCACCAGCAGCCGCCAATGCCCGGCCTTCCGCCGCACGGCCTCAAAGAGTGGCTCGCCGAGCTGCGTCTATTCCCCCAATGGTATGTCGCAGCTGTGGGACTTGAGGAAGTGGATGTCGAAGGATGGGATGCCGCGTGGACGCAGGTACTGGAGCCCGTAGCCAATGACGGGCTGGCGCCAGTGACAGTGCTCCGCGATTATCATGCAGAAAATGTCATGTTGATCGACGGTCGGGGTGGCATTGATCGATTTGGGCTCCTGGACTTTCAGGACGCCCTGGCAGGTCATCCTGCCTACGACCTGGTTTCGGTGCTGGAAGATGCGCGGCGCGACGTGCCGCCCGCTCTCGAGCGCGACATGATCGATCGCTATGTCACCATGGCCGGAGCCGACAGCCGTTTCGAGGCGGCCTATTGGACGCTTGCAGCACAGCGCAACACCCGCATTCTCGGCGTATTTTGCCGACTGTGGAAGCGCGATGGCAAGGAGCGCTACAAGGCCTTCCAGCCGCGCATGTGGGGCTTGCTGGAACGCGACTTGGCGAAGGATGGGCTCCAAGCGGTCAGTGACTGGTTCGATCTGAATATCCCTCCGTCGCATCGCAGTCCGATCTGGCAGGAATTGGCTGAATGAACCGCAAGGCCCGTGCGCTGGCAGTGCGGCCTGAGATTGAGGCGAAGGTGCCGGACACCGCCTTCATAATGGCAGCCGGCCTCGGCAAGCGAATGCGGCCTTTGACGGCAACTCGACCCAAGCCGCTGGTCGAAGTCGCTGGGAAGGCTCTGATTGACCATGTGCTCGATAGGCTGCGGGCGGCGGGTGTCCCAAAGATAGTCGTGAATGCTCATTACCTTGCGGACGCACTTGAAGCCCATCTTAAAGCGCGAGCCTCAGACTTCGACGTCAAGGTTAGTGATGAACGGAAGCAGTTGATGGAAACTGGCGGCGGCCTGATCCTTGCCGAACCGTTGATCGACGCAGACCCGTTTCTCGTGATCAACAGCGACAACTATTGGGTCGATGGGCCTGCGGATACGCTCCACCTGCTAGCTTCTCTGTGGCGTGAGAAGGATATGGATGCACTGTTGCTGCTCGTCCCCCAGGCGAACGCCGGCAATCATCGAGGGCAAGGCGATTTCCACATGAATGCCGATGGGCGACTGGTCCGTCGCGAAAAGGGGAAGGTAGCACCCTTTGTCTACACGGGCATCCAGATGATCTCGAAGCGACTGTTGCGCGATGCCCCCCAAGGCGCCTTCTCGACGAATGTTTTCTGGGACCGGGCGATAAAGGAAGGCCGTTGCTTCGGCGCGGTCCATCAAGGACTTTGGTTCGACGTCGGCAATCCCCAGGCGATCAAGGCGACCGAGCGCGCGCTGGAACATGGCTGACGCGGGACATTTCGAGCGCCGCCTTGCCGGTAGCCCGCTCGTCTATTCCATCCCACCGCATCGTAGCTTTTCCGATGCGCTTGTCAGCGGTCTGCTGACCACAATTGGACGTGACCCCGTCGCGCTTGCTCGTGGTCGGATCATCCTGCCCAACAACCGTGCCGTTCGAACGATCACCGAAGCATTTGTGCGGGCGAGCGACGGCGGCCTTCTGCTTCCAAGGCTGATTGCGATCGGGGATCCCGAAATCGGCGAGCGGGTAGGCGGCGAATTGGATCCGATGGATCTTGAGGAAGAAATTCCTCCGTCGATCGATCCGCTGGACCGCCAGCTCCTTCTCGCCAGCCGGCTACGCCAGGACGGCGAGAGTAGTGCGGAAGCTATGCGCCTTGCTGCGCAATTGGCACGCACGATCGACCAGCTCGCGATCGAGGAAGTCCCGCCCTCTCGCCTGGCGGAGGCGGTCACGGCCACGCCGGAACTCGCCGCCCATTGGCTGCAATCGATCGATCGCTTTCGCGCGATCCTTGACGGTTGGCCGGACCTGCTGGCCGCACGAGGAAAGATCGACTTGGCCGATAGGCGCAGCAGGCTGCTCCATTCCCTCGCCAGGAAGTGGGAAAATCGTCCGCCCGGCGGCTTCACATTGGCGGCCGGTATTACGACGTCGGGTCCTGCCGTCGCTGCCTTGCTGGCAACCATTGCGCGCCTGGATCGCGGCGCGGTGGTTTTCGCCGCGCTGGCCGACAGGGCGACGATGCCCGAAGAGGAGTGGGAGGCGCTAGGTCCGGACGATGCGGGAAGGGGCGAGGAAACCCACCCCCAATATCATTTGAAACGCCTCCTGGATCGGGTTGGAGTTGCGCGCGAGGAAGTGTTGCAGTGGCGGGGTGCGGGACGCGCTGCTTCGTCGCGGGCTCGCGGATTGGCAATTGCCAATGCGCTCGTTGCACCGAGCTTCAGTAGTAAGTGGATGACGCTGGCATCGCCCGAACGGCGGTTGACCGGGATCCGGGTTGCCGAACTGCCCGATCCGGCAAGCGAAGCCCAGGCAATTGCCATCGCTTTGCGTGAGGCCATTGAAATTCCAGGAAAAACTGCTGCCTTGGTGACGCCGGACCGAGGTCTTGCAACACGGGTTTCGGCCCATCTCTTACGCTGGGGCATCGAAGCCGACGATAGCGCTGGTCAGCCACTCTCGGATGCGGCCGCCGGCACGCTGCTTCTCGCGGTGATAGCTTGCAGATCAGAAAACCTGGCACCGGTGCCGTTGCTTGCGCTTCTCAAGCATCCCCTGATTGGCGGGGAAGGCGACTTCCGCCGCAAATGGCTCGAAGATGTTAGAACGCTCGACCTAGCGTTGCGCGGTCCGCGCCCGCGTCCCGGAATCCGTGGGCTGGACGAACATTTCGAAGGCTCACGGGCCACCGCAGCCTGGGAACGCGTGCGGCCATGTGTTGCTCCCCTTAGCGTCGCGGCTGGCACGATTTCGTTGGCGCATCTGGCCGCATGGCTCCGCGAACAAACGACTTTGCTAGCGGGCGAGAAAGCATGGAGCGGGCCGGGCGGAAGGCTTGCAGCGGAGCTGCTGGCTAACCTCGAGCATTCCGGCGACGCATTGGCTTTGGAGCTAGGAGCGGAAGACGCCATTCCGGTTTTCCGCGGCCTGATGAGCGGCATTCCGGTGCGACGGCCCTATGGCGGTCATCCTCGCGTTTCGATCTGGGGCTTGCTGGAAGCGCGGCTTCAGAAAGCCGACCTGATGATCCTTGGCGGTATGAACGAAAATTCCTGGCCTGCGCCGCCCGAGCCTGACCCATGGCTCGCACCGCAGATCAGGAAGACGCTTGGTTTGCCGGGCCTCGAATTCAGGACTGGCCTCGCGGCGCATGATTTCATGAGCGCGCTGGGCGCACCGAAAGTAATCCTGACCCGGGCTCGACGGGACAGCAGGTCGCCGACGGTCGCCTCGCGCCTTTGGTTGCGCCTGCAGGCGATGACCGGCGGAATGACAAGAGACCAGCGGCTGGAACGATGGGCCTTGGCCATCGACGCATGTCCTGATTTCCGGCCAGTCGACCAGCCTCAGCCCAATCCGCCAATGGAAGCGCGTCCCAACCGGATCGCGGTCACTGACCTGGACCGTCTGAATGCGGATCCGTTTGCCTTTTACGCCAAGGCAATCCTTGGTCTTCGGCCAATCGAGCCGGTCGATGCCGAGCATCATGCTGCGTGGAAGGGGAATGCCGTTCACGACGTGCTTGACGCATGGTTCAAGGAGGATGGTTGCGATCCTGCGAAGCTCAAGGCCCGCGCCCAGGAGATGATCGGCGACGAGGCAATCCATCCGATGCTGCGCGCCCTTTGGTCTCCACGCCTGATGGAGGCGATCGGCTGGATCGCATCGGAAGTCGCCAAGGATCACGAAGAGGGACGACAGCCAGTCGTCACGGAGCAAAGCGGTGAAGCCGAGATTGCTGGCGTCACCTTATATGGTCGAGTGGATCGCGTGGACCGGCTGGCCGACGGAAGTTTGGCGATCGTCGACTACAAGACTGGCCAAGCCCCCGCCAAAAAGGCCGTTGCCGAAGGCTTTGCGCTGCAATTGGGATTATTGTCGCTGATTGCTCGAGAAGGCGGTTTTGGGCACATCAGCGGAGAAGCGGGCTGCCACGAATATTGGTCGCTGGCCAGGAACAGGAATGGTCAAATCGGCTATCGCCAGTCACCCGATCCGGTGGAGGGAGCCGACGTCTTCGTCAAGCGAGCCTATGCCCAGTTCGCAGCGGCGGTCGAAAAATGGCTGCTTGGATCGGCGCCGTTCGAGGCCAAGCTCAATCCGGCCTACGCACCATATGAAGACTATGACCAGTTGATGCGGCTGGAAGAATGGTATGGCCGTGACTGAGTCAGTCGCTGCCCTGGGCATCTTGCCCGCCGCCGCGCTTCGGCTTCCTGATTTTGGACGCATAGAGCAGGGCGGCCACGATCGCCGCGGAACCGATTCCTACCGCGACGCCTGCCTTGACCAGCTTGGCACGTCGCTCTTCATCACGCTTTTCGGAATCGCTCATTCCATCCTCGTTTCTGGTGGCTGGTCTCGTCCCTATGCACATCGGCGCCGCTTGAAAAGGGAGCAGGCATGCGTCGCCGTCTGAAGCCCTTCTATCCGCTGGAGGGAGCACAGGAAGCCGCGTCGGATCCGCTGGTTCATGCCGCACTTTCCGCGTCCGCGGGAACCGGCAAGACGCATGTGCTCACGTCCCGAGTCTTGCGGCTTTTGCTGCGCGGAACGCCGCCTTCTTCGATATTGTGCCTGACGTTCACGAAGGCCGGCGCTGCTGAAATGGCCAATCGCCTCGGCGAACGTCTTGCCCATTGGGTGCGTCTATCTGAAGCTGACCTTGGGCTGGAGCTGAAGAATCTCTGCGAAGACTATAGCCCGGAAATGCGTGTGCGAGCGCGGCGGCTATTTGCCGAGGTCCTCGACGCACCGGGCGGAGGCCTGCGGATCCAGACGATTCACAGCTTCGCCCAAAGCCTCCTCGCCTCATTTCCTGCGGAGGCCGGAATTCCACCCGGCCTCCGGCCCATAGAGGGACGTGCCGAGAGCGAGTTGGCACGTCGTACCTTGGCGGCTGTGCTGGAAGTAGCTGAGGCGGGAATGGACCGCCAGTTGATCGACGATGTCTCGGCGCTCAGCCTTCGCTTGGGTGAGAGTGGTACGGAGCGATACCTCATGGATTGCGCTCATGCCCATGAAGCCATGGTTGCTCTTGGCGAAGCATCATCGATCGAACCGCGGTTGTTGTCCATGATTGGTGTCGACGGCGATCCCGACGCCGAGATTGCACGGCGCCTTAGTGATGAAGTGCTGGATATCGACCTTTTCGAGCGGCTGACACAGGCCAATCGAAGCTGGAGCACAGCTACCGGCAGTAAGATTGTTGCAAACCTCACTGCCTTCCTGGATGCGCCGCTAAACGCTCGTCTGGACATGCTACCGGCCGTTGGCGCCAAGCTCGTCACGAAGGAAGGAGTGCCTTGTAAGTCTGTAGCCAAACAGGTCGAGGCGGAGCCCGATTATGACTCTCTCGTTGTCGCGTTCGCCCGATGGCTCACCGACCTCAAAACTTTAATTCGAGCGATCGAGTTGTCTCGCATTCAGGCTGCTGGATTGCGGGCCGGCCAAGCCTTTGCCCGCGCCTATGTGCATGCCAAGCAAGCGCAGGGAGTTTCCGATTTCAACGACCTGATCGCCTGGACCAGGCGGCTATTTATGCAGCCCGGAATGGGCGAGTGGGTTCGTTACAAGCTGGATCAGCGCACAGACCATATCCTGGTGGACGAAGCACAGGATACCAATGCCGACCAATGGGCCATCGTCGATGCGCTGGCCGGTGAGTTCTTTTCCGGCAATCCGGAAGCGGAAAATCGCTGGCGGACATTGTTCATGGTCGGCGATTACAAGCAGGCAATTTACAGCTTTCAGGGTACCGATCCGAAGGAGTTCGAAGCCTTTCGAACTCACATAGCTTCCAAGGCAGCGCTGCTGCTGGAAAATGCGGACGCAGCGGGCGAATCCGCTCGCATGTTTCGGGACCTTTCGATCGACGCCAGCTTCCGTTCTTCGCCGGCTGTCCTCGATATGGTCGATGCGCTGATCGATGAGATCGGCTTCGAAGCGATGGGCCTCAGCGAGCGGCCCAATCGCCATCGCCCGCATCACTCCACGCGTCCCGGAAAGGTGGAGCTTTGGCCTCCATTCGATGCCGATGCGGGGATTGATAGCGAAGAAGGCGAGGAGGGTTGGATTGCCCGCCCGGTCCGACTCTATGCCGATGCGCTGGCCCGGCAGGTCAAGCGCTGGCTGGCGGAGGCGCCGGTCCTTGCGACGACGGGAAAGCCATTGTCGCCGGGGGACATACTGATCCTCGTTCGCAGCCGAACTGAATTGGCCTCATTGATTGTCGCGCGGCTTTACGCGCAGGGCGTGCCGGTTGCGGGCATCGACCGGCTGCACCTGCATAAACCGCTGGCGGTCAAAGACTTGCTTTCTACGATCGCGTTCGCCGTTCAGCCGCTCGACGATCTCAATCTCGCGGCTCTTCTAGTATCCCCGTTGATCGGCTGGACCCAGGACCAGCTGTTCGACCTGGCCTGGAATCGCGGCGGCAAGTTGTGGCCCGAACTCGCGAAACGCCGTGAGGAGCAGCCGCATTGGGCCGAGACGCATTCCATCCTGTCCGGATGGTTGGCGATGGCTGACTATGTCCCCCCCGCGCGCTTCCTGGAGACTATCCTTTCCGGTCCGTTGGAAGGGCGGCGCAAACTGCTTCGGCGGCTGGGAGAGGCGGCGCGAGATCCGATCGAGGAGTTGCTCGCCAGCGCGTTGGCATTCGAGCAGGAGGAAATCGCTTCGCTTGACCGGTTCCTCGCCTGGTTCGGCCAGGGCGAAGTAGAAGTGAAACGCGATCCCGGTGCGCAGCCCAATGCCGTCCGGGTCATGACGGTGCATGGGGCAAAAGGGCTTGAAGCGCCATTGGTCGTGATCGCGGATGCAACCCACGATCCGGACAAGGTGGGCGGACCTTCATCGACAATGCAATTGACCGTGCCAGGCGTTGGCAAGATACCCATCATCCGCCCACGGAAAGATGAATGCGCACCGGTCTTTCGGGCGGTCCTGGAAGCATCGAAGGAATCAGGGGCTCAGGAACATTGGCGGTTGGCATATGTCGGGTTGACCCGGGCTGCCGAGCGTCTCGTCATTGCCGGCGTTAAACTGAACCGAGACGTTGCAGAAAGCTGGCACTCTAAAAGCGCGCAGGCGATGACGGCGCTGGGAGCGACGGTTAGAGAAACCGAGGATTGGGGACCAGCCCTCGTCTGGGAAAGCGGAGGCCAAGTTCACTCCCGGTCCAAGGGCGGCAAGCGTGAACTTATGCCTCTTTCCATGCCGGCATGGCTCAAGGCACCTGCGCCGCCAGAGTCTCGGCCGCCGCGGCCATTGGCACCTTCGCAAATCGTAGAAGACGCGGAAGCCGCTCCGCCGCCTAATGCGGAAATGCGAGAGGCCGCGAGAAGGGGAACATTGCTTCACGCCTTGTTTGAGCGGCTGCCCGGGGTGCCTGTAACAGAGAGGTTGGAACTGGCGCAGAAATGGCTGTCAGGGCAGGGCATCACCGAAGCTGCACGGCAGGAAATTGCTGGTGCGGCCTGCTCGGTGATCGGCAATCCCGACTATGCCGACCTCTTTGGCGAGGCATCGCTGGCCGAAGCTCCGATCACCGCCATCCTGCCTGACGGCCGGGTCATCGCTGGCGCCGTCGATCGCCTTTGTTTCGGCCCGGAAGTCGTTAAGGTCATTGACTTCAAGACCGGGCGCCATGTGCCAACCGATATCGAAAATGTTCCCCGATCTCATCGGAGCCAGATGGAAGCTTATGTCCAAGCGCTGCAAGTCATCTTCCCCGGACGCCGGGTCGAAGCATCCTTGCTGTACACCTCAGGACCGCAGCTGATTGTACTGCCCGGTTGAGCAACCGCCGCCACATCCCCATATGTGGCATCAAAGCTGTTAAATAGGAGCGCCAGATGGGCCAGAACACCAAGACTGTAACCGACCAGAGCTTCCAGGCAGACGTACTAAGCGCCGACAAGCCGGTGCTCGTCGACTTCTGGGCGGAATGGTGTGGGCCCTGCCGAATGATCGCTCCGGCACTGGAAGAAATCGCTGCGGATCTCGGCGAAAAAGTGACCATCGCCAAGATCAACATTGACGAAAACCCCGACATCCCCGGCCGCTACGGTGTCCGCGGCATTCCGACCATGTTGCTGTTCAAAAATGGCGAGGCCGTCGCACAGAAGGTCGGCGCTGCTCCACGAAGCCAGATTCAGCAGTGGCTTGAGGGCCAGCTTTAGGCCAACGCGTGCCCCGGCCATCTCAATTGACGGATGCCGGGGCCGCTCCTACATCGCGCCGCAAACCACGCCCCTAAAGGGGCGCCTTTTCTCCTGCCCGCGGCAGCTCGATTTTGAGGAATTAATCGCCACATGCTCGCCTCCCTGGCCAAAAGCATCTTCGGTTCGGCAAATGACCGTTACGTCGCCAAGCTCGGCAAGACCGTAGAAACAATCGCCGGCTATGAGCCGGCCATCTCCGCAATGACCGATGAGGAGTTGCGCGGTCAGACCGAACTGTTCCGCCAGCGGCTGGCCGATGGGGCCAAGCTCGACGACCTGATCCCAGAGGCGTTCGCAACCGTCCGGGAAGCCGCACGACGGACTCTCGGGCAGCGGCACTATGACGTGCAGATGATCGGCGGCATTGCGTTACATCGCGGCGAAATTGCGGAGATGCGGACCGGCGAAGGCAAAACGCTTGTCGCGACGCTGGCGACCTATCTGAACGCACTCCCCGGCAAGGGCGTCCATGTCGTCACGGTCAACGACTATCTGGCGAAGCGCGACGCGGAATGGATGGGCCAGGTCTACACCTTCCTCGGCCTGACCGTCGGTGTCATCGTCCCCAACCTGTCGGATATCGAGCGGCGTGATGCCTATAATTGCGACATCACCTACGCGACGAACAATGAGCTCGGCTTCGACTATCTTCGCGACAATATGAAGTACAGCCGCGAACAGATGGTCCAGCGGCCGTTTCATTTCGCGATCGTCGACGAGGTGGACTCGATCCTTATCGACGAAGCCCGGACTCCGCTGATCATTTCCGGCCCGACCGACGACAAGTCAGAGCTCTACATGGGCGTCGACGCGATCGTTAAGCAGTTCGTCGATACCGACTATGAGAAGGACGAAAAGCAGAAGAGCGTCGTCCTTACCGAAGATGGTACGGAAAAGGCCGAACGAATGCTGGAGGCGGCTGGCCTGATAGAGGGCCAGAATCTTTACGATATCGCGAACACCCAGGTGGTCCATCACCTGAACCAGGCCCTAAAGGCCAACATGATGTTCAAGCGGGACATCGATTACATCGTCAAGGACGGCAAGGTAATCATCATCGACGAGTTCACCGGTCGAATGATGGATGGCCGGCGTTGGTCTGACGGCCTCCACCAGGCAGTCGAAGCCAAGGAAGGAGTTCAGATCGAGCCGGAGAACCAGACGCTCGCTTCGATCACTTTCCAGAACTACTTCCGCATGTATCCGAAGCTTTCGGGCATGACCGGCAC